>ORMF012631107.1_pt1 | contig 46567 bp, 39 predicted proteins | sample 1779871 | NCBI WGS metagenome assembly ORMF01 (sample SAMEA104232316, study PRJEB22302) | groundwater metagenome | biome: forest; feature: aquifer; material: groundwater | place: USA | collected 2011-08-07 | depth 5.4 m
CGCGCTCTTCACCCCTTCGTGATTGATCAGGTTCTCCAGGATCATCACCGGCGGCTCCGCCCACTGCTTGTCCGCGTGGATCACCAACGCCGTCACTTCCATCTTCGAGCTGATCGGCTTCTGGATCCGCACCACCTCCCCTGGATACGCTTCCTCATAGTCCTTCAAAAACGTACGCAAATCCTTCGCCATCCCGACCTCCCTGTTCCTTAAAAAATTAAGACTGCTTCGAGCGTGTTACAAAAAAACTTTCGACAACAAAATCTACGCACAAGAATATTTCTACGAAAGCGATTCAATATAAACGCTCATGATTGTCGAAAGTCAATTGGAACGGCATCATCGAGCATCACCGAAGCGATCTTGCCGGTAAAGCCGCCGGGCCGAGGGCGCGTACCCAAGGCCCTGGGAGTCCGACTCCCGGGCGGGAAAGATGAGGCGCCAACAGCGGATTGAACTAGGAGTTCCAGAGTGGTGATTCCATTTTCACAATCCGTGTTGTGAGCGGTTGTTCAGATTCAACCCCCGATTGATGGCCGATGGGAATTCAGCGTGGCTGCGTTCCCCGGCCTCCTCAAAATATCAATTTGAGGGCAAATTGCAGTTGACGTGAGGTTGTCGTGGTAGCTGTTATACGGCCGGCCGACTGCAACGGCGTACCGTTCGTTGCGAATATCTCGGTATTCGGCAAACCAAAGTTGGCGCGATTGAGAAGATTGAAAAACTCGGCCCGAAAATCCACTTTCAAGCGTTCGTTCACGTTCGTTAACTTCACAAGACTCACATCCATATTAAACAGTCCAGGCCCAATGATCGTGTTGCGGCCGAGGTTTCCGTAGGTGCCGGGCGCCTGAACCGCAAAGGCGCCTGAGTCGAAATAGTGGTCTGCCCCGCCCAGAACGGGGTTGTTATTCGCCCCTGGCTTTAAGTTCGGCCGATCCGTGGTGTTGTATGCCGAATCTCGGGACTGATTGAAGCCGGTTGAGCCGGAAAAAGGTTGTCCATCTCTGATGGTGGCAATCGTGCCTAGCTGCCATCCACCAAGAACTTTGCCCGCAGCTCCCGTCTTGCCATTCCAGGGAAAGTCGTACGTAAAATTCAGCACAACTGAATTCCTTACATCGAAGGTAGACAGACCGTGATCTCTCTTGGGGTCGTACGAGTCCATGCTTGCGGGAGGAGTTCCTAACGCCTGGGCTGACACAGGTCCGGAACCTACGTCTAGGTTCTTGGCAAACGTGTACGAGGCCTTGTAGCGCAGCCCGTGAGCCAGACGTTGAACGAACTCCATCTGAAACGAGTTATAGGAGGAATCGCCATCGAACTCGATGATCCGGCTGGTTCCCAGAGCAGGATTGATTCTGGGTCCACCCGCCGGGAAAAACTTCGTTCCATCCGCGAGAAACTGGAAGACCCTGGTGTTGAAATCCGTCAGCCGCGCTAAATGATAGGAGTGAGAGCCCACGTACCCCACGTTCAGTAACGTGTTGGCCGTGATTTGCCGTTGAATGCTCAAATTATATTGCAGTCGCGCGGGCTGCCTTAAATTGGGATCGACGCCATCCGCATTCACCGTGGGCGTGGCGCCAAGTCCTCCGGCAAAACCCAAAGGGAACGGAGGATTAGAAACCTGCACAACACCCATGTAGGGAGGGTTATTCGGGCCGTAGAATCGAAACTCGTTCTCAACCAAGTCATTGAAGATCCCGAATCCGGCCCGGATGGCCAATTTGCCATCGTTCTTGGGATTCCACGCTAGCCCCACGCGGGGAGAGAATAGAGTGTGGTGGGACCGGTATAAGGGACTGCCAAGGGTAGGCGAACTGTTGATCACGGTGACCCCGTTTACCAAGTGTGTGCGGAAGTTAGCGATGCGATTTCCGCTGGCTTCGGTGGGTACCGTCATCAGGTCGTAGCGCAGTCCCAGATTCAGGGTCAGGCCCGGGAGCACTTTGAAGTCGTCCTGAAAGTAGGGAGCAATATAATTCATCCGCCACGACTTATGCGGATCGCCGCCGCGCGGGTCTGCCGCGGTGAAGCGTGAGGGCCTCCCTTGAAGAAAGCTCTGCAGATCGGGAAACAAAAAGTTGCCGCGCGGGGCGGATTGGGTATAGGTGGCCTCGTTGTGCTGAATTCTCTGCACGCCGATCCCGAACTGTATCGAATGCGCTCCACGATACAGAAACACTTGATCGCCATACTCAAACTGATTCGCCGCGCTCGTCACGTTTACACCCGACGAACCTCCGGCCCTGGTGACATTTCCAGCAAACGACTGTGTGGCAAAATTGATCTGCCCTACCGTGTCGGCCGTTGGCAAAAAGTTGAGAGAGCTGTTCAAGGGGATTCTGGAATGGCTGGTGTTCAGCAGGCGTGCCCGGCTGAAGCCCACCCGAAACACATTGAGGAGCGTCGAATAAACTCTTTTTGCCTCCAGTGTTGCCATTTGATCGCGGGTGCCGTTGTCTTGGGCAAAAACAGGATTTTCCAGCGGCTCATCCTGATGGGCCTGAGTAAAATAGTAGCGGCCGAAAATAGTATCTTTGTCCGAAATCTTGTGGTCTACCCGCACCAGAAAGAAGTCCTGCCGGTTTACTTCAGCGGGTGAACTGAGGGATTCCTGGGTTCCGTTTCCAAAGTTGCGCCCGTTGGGCTCGGGGAACAAAACGAAATAAGGCTTCACGGCAGGCGCGACGCCCACGTTGACCAGTTGGCCCGTCCTGGCGTCCCGCAGGAGACCTTGGCGAGCGTCGTTGTCCGGGACGATACTGACGCTGGCTTGGCTCAAATTTTCCCTCAAGGCCTCGAAATTCCCAAAGAAGAACGTGTGGTCTTTCCTAATCGGCCCTCCGATGGACCCGCCGAACTGACTCCTCTTGAACGGAGGCACAGTTTCGGTATCATCGAAAAAGTTCCTGGCGTCCAGAGCCGAATTTCGGAGGAATTCGAACGCGGAGCCGTGCAGACCATTGCTGCCGGAGCGGGTTACGACGTTGATGACGCCACCGGCCTTCTTGCCGTATGCGGCGCTGTAGTTGCTGGATATGATGGAAAATTCCTGCACGGCATCTACGCCCAGCATTTTCCCCAGGACGCCGCCCGGCTGTGTGTTTTGCGCGCCCGAGCCCATCATTTGCTGTCCATCGATGAGGAATAGGTTGGACTGTGACCTTGCCCCGTTCACGCTAAATGCATTTGCCGCTCCAGTGGTTGATTGATTTCCACGGTAGTAGTTTACCGGCATGGAAGATTGCAAACTGATGAACTGATCGAAACTGCGTCCGTTGAGCGGCAGATCGTGAATGGTGTCTTCATCTACCAAGCTGGAAAGGGCGCTGGTGTTCGTCTCCACCAGGGGCGCCTCGGCGGTCACCACGGTTTTTTCGGCAACCTGTCCCACCTTGAGGGCCAGATTGATCACAGCTTCGCTTCCCACGGTCAGTTCGATTCCTTTTCGCACCTCGGTTTGAAATCCGCTGAGTTGCGCCTGCACTTCATAATGATCGGAAATCAGACCCGGCACACGGTACCGGCCGGCCGAATCGGTAGAAACCGACCTCGTAATTCCGGTTTCCACGTTGGTGACGGTAACGTTCGCGCCGGGGACCACCGCGCCGCTTTCGTCTTGCACGACGCCGGATATCAGCCCGCTGGCCGTTTGAGCAAAGCCCCTGGAACCGAGAATCAGGACGGAACTCAGTGCGAAGATGACAAACCAAAGCCGTACGGCGCGTTTGGAAGCGAATACGCTGCTCAAAAACACCAATGCCGCGGACGTCCGAAATCCTTTCGCTGGACTCATGGAAGCCTCCCACTGACTGGTTTCTGATCATGACCCCGATGCAGAATCGTAGGTCCATCTTCGCGGAAAGTCAATGGGAGCGGGGGGCTCTTGGCTCCAGAAAAAACGGCCTCCCGTTGTTATTCGATTTGCAGAGGGGAAAATTTCTTGGATGGCACGAGGTAATAAGCCAGGCAATGCTCCAGCGGATTGTTCCAAGATTTCAAACGCCTCCGGAAACACTTCCAGCAGCGCTTCGGTTACTTTTCGATGAGTGGCAACATCAATTCGGTGAGCCGGTGGAGGGCGAGTTTCGGCTAGCGTCCGACGAGGATCAGGACACCGGCCGCAATGGCGAGGATAGCCATGATGGTTCCCAGTCCCGAAAAATTCGGATGGAACAGAGGCAGTAGCCCGGTCAAGACGAGCCAGATGCCCAGCAACAGCATTCCCAGGTTCTTAAATATTCTCATGGAAAGACTCCTTTGCCGCGCCTACACGCTCAATTTCTGTTCGATGGCCGGCAGTACTAAGCCCGGCATTACTCACGCAGCTTACCAGCCTTCTCCGCGAATGCCCGGCGGAAACAGCGGGCGACGGGTGAGCGTTCCGCGCCGGGCATTCGACAACAAGCAGCGTCCTAATTGAAGCGGAAGCTGCCGCGGATTGCCGCAGTTAGCGGTTTCCCCGCTGGTATTGGTTCGAGGACGAGCGGAGGTCGAGTTGCTGCCTGGCCAGTTCATTTCCGTTAAGATCCCGCAAAATGAAAACGAACTGGTGCCCTTGCTCGATCCATGGTGCGCCTTGCGATCCCGTACGGCCTTCGGCGAAGGCCTGTTCCGGTTTGTTGTCCTTCGCAACATAAACGCGAGCATTGGGCGCATTGGTTTGCCACGTGATGACGTTATTCGGCTGAATGGTCAGGCTGCCTGAAGCGTTGCTATTGCGGCCGTCTCCGGAATTGGAATAGCCACTTTCACGATCGCCGTATCCACTCCCATTTCCACTCCCATTTCCACGATCAGGGTATCCAGTTCCACGCTCGTCATACCCACGGTTGTCATTTCGGCCATAAGTCTGGTCGCTGCCGTAATAGGCTTGGTAGGCTGCATCCCGATAACCGCTCTTGTAACCAATCTCATAATCACGGCGGCTACGCTGGTCATTCCAGCGCGTACTTCGCCAGTTTGGACGACGATTGCTCAGGGCATCCCGCTCCCCTTGCCGCTTCCCCTGGCGGAATGCTGGGCTGTTGATCAAGCTATCCCGATTAGCGTCTCTATCCCGCTGGGTGCCGGCCCAGTCTTGCCCGACCGCCCAACTGGAAACCCCCAAAAGTGTCGCAACACTCAAAGCCAAAATTCGTAGATATCTCATAAAACCTCCTCCGTAAATATCGATACTCGGTCCCGCCGCGAGCGATTGGCTTCAACAAGCCCGCACCTAAGCTCTTATATCCTGCGGGGAGTTTGCGTGTCAGTTCAGTATTGCTCATACGTTTGGTCACCATTGACGCGATTGCTGTTCGGAGTATGGTGCGGCGAATCGGAAGCGCTGCCATTGCCTGCGGGGTCCGATCGCGCAAAAGCTTTGAAAAGCGCGAAAGGTGATAATTACGGAAATTGCGGGGGATAGCGCTTGCGCTCATGGAACGGTTTGCTAAGATGGCGGTGTGAGCGGAGGGAAGAGGTGTGCGAAACAGCAGGCGTCGGGAGACGGAAGTGCGGAATCGAAATGAAAGGCAAGTCGTTCGTTTCGATGAGGGTAACGGCTGTCGCTGAGGGTAATGAGCTGAGGGTGATAACACTTGTAAGGATCAGCGAACGAAGTATAACGTACCTTTCCTTGACTAACGCCAATTTCTGGTGTTAGATGTGACGCAATACTCTACTGGCGGAGGGCGGCGGCACTATTGCCTGCGTGGGCTGCCTTGAAGTGGTAGAATATCGGACAATCGATAACAAGAAGGGGGAGACATGAAGGCAAAGGAACCAAATCGCAGGCGATTCTTGAAGAACAGCGCCGTGCTGGCCGGCATGGCGGTGGGTGCGATGCGGACGGCGAGCGCCCAAACTCCAGGGCCAGCGGCATCCGGGCCCGCATCCAACGAAATGGACGCTAGAGGTTTCCGCGGCTATGGGGAGCGGTCTCCCTACGAGCACTCGCTGCGCTCCATGCCGCCGGAGGTTCCCGGATTCACTCCGCTCCAGGACCTCTCGGGGATCATCACGCCGAACGCGCTTCATTACATGAATACGCACTATGGAGTGCCCATCGTCGATCCGCGGCAGCATCGTCTCCTGATCCACGGCATGGTGGACCGTCCTCTGATTTTCACAATGGACGAGCTGAAGCGCCTTCCTTCCGTCTCCCGGGTTCATTTCCTGGAATGCAACGACAACAGCGCCGAGTCCGTGAAGAAGGCCAAGACGGTGCAAGCGCACGGGCGGACCAGTTGCAGCGAATGGACCGGGGTGCTGCTCTCGACGCTGCTGAAGGAGGCCGGGGTGCAAAAAGGGGCCACCTGGCTGGTCGCCGAAGGGGCGGACTCGGGCAAGCATTCGAAGAGCCTGCCGGTCGAGAAGGCCATGGAGGACATAATCGTCGCTTACGCCCAAAACGGCGAGCCGATGCGTCCCGAAAACGGTTACCCGTTGCGACTGGTGATCCCGGGCTTTTCGGGAGTCCACAACATCAAGTGGCTGAGGCGAATCAAGCTGGTGGACCAGCCTTACATGCAAAAAATGGAGGCGGCGGGTTACTCCAGCATCCGGCTGGACGGCAAAGCCCGGTGGTTCATGTTCGAGATGGGGCCCAAGTCGGTCATCACGCGGCCTTCCGGCGAACAGCAGCTCGCGGGCCCGGGGTTCTACGAGATCACCGGTCTCGCCTGGTCCGGCAGAGGGAGCATCCGCAAGGTCGAAGTGTCTACCGACGGCGGCCAGACCTGGAAGGAAGCGCAGCTCCAGACGCCGATTCATCGCATCGCCCACACCCGCTTCCGCTACAACTGGGAGTGGGACGGAAAAGAAACTACACTGATGTCCCGCTGCACGGATGACATCGACCAGGTCCAGCCGACTCTGGCGGAATTGAGCAAAGTCTGGAAAGTGAACCTGGAGTATTGGAAGGAAACCACCAATCCGATTAACATCTTCAACGCCATCCAGCCTTGGAAGGTGAACCGCGATGGGAGCATCAAAAATGGGCATGCGTAAAATTTTCCTGCCGATGGTCTTTGCCTGTTGTGCCGTGGCGCTCGGTCAGACGCCCGACTATAAAAATGTCGGCAAGACTCCCAGCGCGGATGAAATCAAGACCTGGGACATCTCGGTGGGTCCCGCGGGAAAGGAGTTGCCACCCGGGAGCGGAACCGCCAAGGAGGGCGCGGATCTCTATACCAAGAAATGCGCGGTCTGCCACGGCGCAGACCTGAAGGGCGGCAAGGGCGCTCCCCGCCTGATGGGCGGCCAGGGCACGTTGACATCGCTTCACGTTCAGAGGAGCATTGGAAGTTACTGGCCCTTCGCCACGACGATTTGGGATTTCATCAACCGCGCCATGCCACCCAAACAGGGAGGCTCCTTCAAACCGGACGAGGTTTACGCGCTGACCGCTTTCCTGCTATATAAGAACGATATCATTCAGGAGAGCGATGTGATCGATGCCAAGAGCCTGCCGAAAATTCAAATGCCGAACCGGAATAATTTCGTTCCTCTTTGGCCGGAATGGAAGAGGGACGATAAGAGACCTTACGGCGCGTATCAATAGCGGCGCGGGGCTCGGTCCGGAGAAAGTCATCATGGTCAAAATATTTTGGGTAACCTGTCCGGAGTGCAAAGGACGTTTCTACTGCCACCACGAAGAACTGCGCCACAAGAAGATCCAACTGGCATGTCCCTACTGCGGCAAGCGTTTTCTGGACGAAGAAAGCCCGCTGATTGAAGAGTAGGGCGGTGACCGCTCGCTAGCGGGGACCGCTCCCTTTCGGTCGCGGCTCGGATTGTTCTTCCAAGGATCAACCATCATCGTCAGGCATCGTTCTCAAGTATCATCATGGCAACATCGGTAGCACCGGTAGCACCGGCCGGCCACGCGGAGCGGATCGGGGTGGGAAAAATCGCGGGAGCCGCGGTGGGGATTCTTGCGGCTGTGGCCCTTTGGTTTGCTCCGCTGCCGCTGGAACCGCGGGCGCAACATGCGCTGGCGATCGGGGCCTTCATGGTGATCTTCTGGATCGTGGAGGTGATCCCGCACGCCATGACGGGGCTGGTGGGATGCTGGCTCTTCTGGGCGCTGAAGGTGGTGCCGTCCGAGGTGGCCTTCCGGGGATTCAGCAACGAGAATCCGTGGTTTCTGCTGGGGGCGCTGTTCATCGGCGCGATGGTCACCGAAAGCGGACTGGACCGGCGCATCGCATACCGGATTCTGGCGTGGGGCGGAACGTCGTACTCGACGATTTTGATGGGTGTGATCCTGACGGGTTTCGTGATGGCGTTCATGATACCGGCCGGGCCGCCGCGCGTGATTCTGCTGGGGACGATCGCGCTCGGAGTGGTGGGGAGCTTCGGGCTGGACCACAAGAGCAACGCAGCGCGGGCGATGATTCTGGCGATTACGTTCTGCGCGACGCTCTTCGACAAAAGCATCATCGCGAGCACTCCGTCGATTCTGGCGCGGACGCTGATCGAGCGCTTCGGACACGTGCCGGTCTACTGGAGCCAGTGGTTCATCGCGTACCTGCCGCTCGATGCCATCAACATTGTGGCGGCGTGGTGGCTGGTCAAAAAGCTCTATCCGCCCGAGAAGGACGAACTGCCGGGAGGCAAGGCGGTGCTGCAGCAGCAGCTCGCGTCGCTGGGTCCGTGGAGCGAAAGAGAGAAGAAAGCCGCCTTCTGGGCAGTTTTAGCGGTGGGGCTATGGGCGACGGACTACTGGCATCGCATCAACCCGGCGATTATCGGGCTGGGGATCGGGCTGGCGGCGACGCTGCCGGGACTTGGCGCGCTGTCGGCCGAAGCGACGAAGAAGATCAATTTTTTCATCGTGATCTTCATGGGCGCAAACATCAGCATGGCGGAGGCCATGCGCGAGACCAAGGCGCTCGACGTGGTAGCCGACTCGCTGTTCCGGTTCCTGGGGCCTTATATCCACAACGTGATGCACTCGACGGTGATCCTCTACTGGGCGGCCTTCCTGGCGCACCTGGTGCTGGCGTCGGAGACCTCGATGATTGCGGTCTCGATGCCGCTGGTGATGAACTTTGCGGTGAAGAACCACCTGAATCCGCTGGCGCTCGGAATGATTTGGAGCTTTGCGACTGGCGGGAAACTATTCATCTACCAATCGCTGGTGCTGATTGCGGGATACACCTTCGGGAGCTTCAATGCCAAGGACGTATTCAAGGTCGGGCTGTTCTTTCTGATTACGCAGTCGCTCTTGATGCTGCTGATCGTGCCGTTCTATTGGCCGCTGATCGGGATCAAGTAGGGATGCGCGACGCTATGACGCAGGGAAATTCCGGGACTACAGGAATGCTTTAGCGCCAAACGGCCGTGGGCATGACATCGAAGTGATGATCGTAGGTCCATACTTCAATACCCAAACGGGCAGCCAAGACCGAGAGCGTCGCGTCGATTAACGTGATGGGCTGATCCGGCAAAGCCATGATCTTGGCAATGGCTTCGTGATAATCCTGGGGAGTGGGATTGATTACGGCAGCGCCGCGTAGAATCTCAGCCAACCAGGGAGAGGCAGCCTGTTTCCCTAAGCGATACAGGACAAGAGTATATGCTTCCAGGAGCGTCGGGTATGCGACGAGGACTTCACGCTTGTCGCTGGCAAGACGCTTCAACTCGCGGTGTGCTCGCTGGTGTAGCGCATCGTCGGAATCGGCGGCGGCATAGAGCGGACCCGTATCGGCGAGGACGGATCGTTTCATCGGAGCGTTAGGTAGCGGTCATGGGCCAGACTCACATCACGGTGGCCGCTGCCGGGCTTCGCGGGGGTGATCCGGAGGGGTCCGGGAGCCTTCAAATAACCTCGCTCGGTCAGATATTCCCGCAAGGCAGCCTGAATCACTGCCGTGAGCGGCGGCCGAGCCTCCTGTGTCCGGACATAATTATCCACCGCCTTGGAGAGATCGTCGGGAATGGTCACTGTGGCGCGTCTCATATATGAAATGATAACACCAATACACCAATTGGTGAAATTGGTGAAGCTGGTGCGCAGCGACATATAGACGGGTGCATTCGTCGAATGCGGCGCATAGAAATCCCATTACGGGTGCGACGGAGGGACGCGGGACGCTCTTGGAGAGATTTCTGGCGCGGCGTGGGCTTCACCATCAGCGCCGCTTGGGCGGGGGGACGGTTCTTGATCCCAGCTTGGACGCATAGACGTGGGTGAACTCGGCTCCGAGGAAGAAAATCTGCGCCGAAAAATAGATCCAGATGAGGAAGGCAATCAGCGATCCGGCTCTGCCATTCACCGGCCTGACCAGGCTGCTTCCCAAGTAATACCCGATCAGCGACTTTCCGATTGTAAATAGAAACGCGGTGACCAGGGCGCCGATCCAAACGTCGCTCCAGAGGATTTTGGCGTCCGGCAGGAGCTTGTAGATCATGGCGAAAAGAATGGTAATGGTAACGAATGAGATGGCGCCGTGGGGCGAGAGATAAAGGGGCAGGGCCGGGCGATATCCGAGGTATTTGGTCAAGGCCGAAAGAGCGGCGCTCACCGCGAACGAAGCGGTGAGGAACAGACCGATGCCCACGACCATCAGGAATGGCAGGAACCGCTTCTTGACGATGCTGAGCACGCCGCCGCCGGGTTTCGGGTGGGCTTGCCAAATGACGTTGAGCGAACCCTGGAGGTCGACGAAGACGGCGGTGGAACCCGCGAGAAATGCTGCTATGCCAAAGAGGGTGGCAGTGATGCGCGGGGCGTCGCCGCCGCCACCTCCGATCAGGCCGCTCAGGCCTCGGATCGCTCCGGCCACTTCGTTGCCGGCGACACTGCGAATCCGCTCCAGGATTCCGCTCTGCGCCGCCTCCTGCCCGAAGATCAAGCCGGCAATCGCCGTCGCAACAATCGTCACAGGAGCCAATGAAAACAGGCTGTAAAAGGCCAGCGCGGCGGCCATCTGCGAGGTGTTATCGCGGCGCCACTCGCGAAACGTGTCTCGGAGGAGAGATCGGATGGAGGTGAGATTCATCGGGAGAGGCGCTTTCGGTTCGAATGAATCGTCTCGGCGAAGCTGCCCGTTGCCACGGCTCCAGTATAGACCCGGATTCCGTTTTCAAATCCCAGAAGTATCGATGCACGAACCCCAGACACTAAGACGCGTGGCGGTTGGAAGAGGTTTCCCGATTTGCGGCAGAGCAGATCAGCTTACGCATAGACCGGATTGGATCCCCTGGGGAAAATGGCTCGGGCACGCCGGAGTCAATCGAACACGGCCACCATCGCGGCGCAGCCGTAAGCGTTGCACTGGGAACAGGTATGGGGTAGAAGTGGTTAAGGAATCCGCATTTCCCCTTGGGGAAATCATCGGTTGTAAACAGGGAACATTCCTCTCACGCGGGCACACCTTCGAGGATTCCTTCAAGAATCGTGAAGCGCTCCCGCTCGCGTCCCCGTTCCACCTCCGAGCGGTAGCGATTCCAAAGCTCCGTTTGCGATTCGTGCGAGACTGCGAGGCGCTCGAAAATCTTGCGGCCAGTCTCCTCGCCCCAGCGATCGGCTTCGATGGCGCGGAAGAAGTCGAGCGCGTCGTTATTAATACCGAGCGAAGCTCCCAGCGCCTCTCCCCAAATCCCGTAAAAAACCGGATCGAGCAGGGCGTCCACAAACTCTCCCACCGGCAAGGCAGTCGAGAAACGAACCTCGTCGAGCATGGATTCGTTGACGATCCCAAGTAACGGATGGGGCCGGTAGCCGGTGATTTCTTCCCGCGACATTCCCAGCGCGATTCCGAATTTGATCCAGAGCTGCGGCAGGGCGAAAAAAGTTCCGCTCACCAGATCGGCATCGGCCTCCGCCTTGACGCGGGTTAGCAGCCCCCAGATGGTTTCATAGTCAGGGGAGTTGGCGGCGAGCAGCGCGTGCCTGCGAATGAGAACCACAGTTCGTTGGTAATCCTGACGGACCCATTCCCGGATTTGTTTCTTGTTCCAGCCGCCGCGAACCAGACGAATCGCAAAGGAATGCCGCAGCTTCGGACTGCACTCGAAGGCGGCTTCGAGCAAGCGATCGAAAAAGTCCCCCGGCGGCAAGACAGCCGAGGGCGGCGCCGGAAACGGGAGGAGTTTTACTCCCTCGCCGGTGTTGGACCCGCGGGAGTAGCTTTCCTTGGCCTGCCTCAGCATTTCCCCGGAGTTCATTCCAGCAAATCTCCCGTGAAACCGAAGTCAGAGGTCAAAATGAAAAACCGAGCCGCGATAGATCATCCCGGCTTCCCGCTCTTTATATCTTGTCGAAGACGCGAATGTCGTGATATTGCTGGCCCTTCACGGTCGGCGACTCGCCCTGCGACTCGGTGGTCAGCGTCTTTCCGTCCTTCGAGACGGTGCGGCGAAACGTGGCGCGGACCTTCCCATCTCTTTTGTAGGCTCCCTCGACGGTGTGCGAGTCGATGCGCTTGAGCGACACCGTGTCGCCGCCCTGGGAATCCGCATTGTACTCCTTCCCATCGTACCGTTCGGTGTATTCGCGGTGGGTCTTTTTGCCGTCCGCGCTCACATTGTCCGTGGTGACCTTCACGTTGCCGCTGGCGTCCGTGTGGTAGCCGTTGATGAGACTCTTCGGCTTCGAACTCATGCCGATTTTGGACTTGGCGAGATTGAGCTTCCAGTCTCCATCCATCGGGTCGTCGGCAGCGAAAGCAATCACGGAAATGCCGAGCAGGGCCGCAAGCAATGCGATCTTTCCGGTGGTCATCTTACTTACTCCTCCCAAGGTGATGCGATATTCCTGAATGGAATGCTGAAAAACTGTTCTGCGTTCCGAGCCGCGCCACTGAGGAAGATTAAACTACTCCGCGCTCCGGCGCAATATACATCTTGTTTCGGCGAACTAGCGTCGATTCCTCACCGCCGTGCAGCGCCGGAGGCGCGAAATATTCTAGCCCAGGGCGTGAGCCCTGGGAATCGAGGGTTCTGCGCAGCGAGCCCCGGCAGGGGCGACAGAAAGAATTCGGCAGAGTGAAATGTCCCGGTTTCTGTCGCCCCTGCCGGGGCTTGCTCGTTGGTTGTCCCGGAACCCAGCGCTTACGCGCTGGGCTAGAATCTACCGCCCCCTTCGGGGGCTCGACTGGTGAGAAATCCAGCCTAGTGCATTTTGACTGCGGAAACCGTCTCCAGAAAATTCTTCAGCAGATGCGGGCCGTCGGGAGTAAGGATGGATTCGGGATGGAACTGGACGCCTTCGACGGGAAGTGTTTTGTGGCGCAAACCCATGACGACGCCATCGGCGGTCGAGGCCGAGACCTCCAGTTGCGCCGGGATACTGCGCGGATCGACGACCAGCGAGTGGTAGCGCCCCGCCACGAAGGGACGGGGAAGCCCGCGAAATATCGTCTTGCCGTCGTGAAGGATTTCCGTGGTCTTGCCGTGGACCAGTGAGGGAGCCGCCACGACTCGGCCGCCAAACACCTCGCCAATCGCCTGATGGCCGAGGCAAACTCCGAGAATGGGAACCTTGCCGGCGAAGCCGCGTATGACGTCGAGAAGGATGCCGGCGCTTTCGGGACGGCCGGGGCCGGGCGAGAGCACAATGGCTGCGGGCGAGAGAGAAGCGATCTCTTCGACCGTGGTCTGGTCGTTCCGCCGCACCAGCAACTCCGCTCCCAGTTCGCCCAGGTACTGGACCAGGTTATAGGTGAACGAATCATAATTGTCGAGGACAAGGATCATCACAATATTCCCAATTATTTTCCCGTCGGAGCCGCGGCCGTAAGGGAGCGGGAGCGTCCTCCCGGCCAAGGTTTCGGATTGCTCCCGCTCCCTTACGGTCGCGGCTCTGATTGCTGTGCCATCGCGATGGCCTTCAGCATCGCACGTCCCTTGTTGATCGTCTCTTCAAATTCGCGCTCCGGGACCGAATCGGCCACGATGCCGGCTCCCACTTGCACGTAAGCCTTGCCGCCCGTGACAACTATGGAGCGGATGGCGATGCAGGAGTTTAGATTTCCCGAAAAATCGAGATAGAGAACCGTTCCGGCATAAACGCCACGGCGCGTCGGCTCCAGCTCCGAGATGATTTGCATGGCGCGAACCTTGGGCGCGCCGGAGACGGTGCCTGCTGGGAAGCAGGCCCACAAGGTGTCCCAGGCGTCGAGCGGCGGACGGAGCTTTCCACGGACGCTCGATACCAGGTGCATCACGTGAGAGTAGCGCTCGACGAACATGAAATCGGGTACCCGCACGGTTCCATAGCGGCTGACGCGGCCCACGTCGTTGCGGCCCAGGTCCACGAGCATCACGTGTTCGGCGCGCTCCTTTTCGTCGGAAAGAAGATCGCGCTCCAGCTCGCGGTCCTCCTCCGGATTCTTGCCCCTGGGACGCGTGCCCGCGATGGGGCGGTACTCCACGTCTTCGCCCGTTACCTTCACCAGCATCTCGGGCGACGATCCGAGAACGCAGTCCTCTCCAAATCGAAAAAAGAACAGATAGGGCGCTGGATTGATCTGCCGCAAGGCACGATAGATCTCGAACGGGTCCACGCGGACGGGGGTCTCGAGGCGCTGCGAGAGCACGACCTGAAAAACATCTCCCGCCTGAATATGCTCCTTGGCCTTGAGGACGCTCGTGAGAAACCGGCTCTTGGCGATATTGGATCGGAATCGAGGGGACGCCGCGCGTCCCGTCCTGCCACCTGTGGCCTGCTCGACGAGCGGTAGAGGCGCGTTAAGCTTTTTCTCGATGGCGCGAATGTCGCCCACGGCTTCTTCGTACGAGGCGCGGAGTCCGGTTGCCGAAACCGGCGCATCGCAACGCACGTTGCGGATGATGACGATCTGGTGCTTCACGTGATCGAAGGCCAGAAGCGTCGAGTAAAACATCAAAATGGATTCCGGCATCCCGCTCGATTCCGAAAGCGACCGCCGCGCGGGAGGCAGCGGCACCGGCTCGCGCAGGCTGATGAGATCGTAAGCCATGTAGCCCACGGCGCCCGCCGAAAAGGGCGGCAACAACTCGGTGTGAGCCGGGCGGAATTTTTCCACCAGGCCGCGCGCGATCTCGGCGATATCGCCGCGCACTTGCCGATTGCGAAGCGTTTTCCCGCGCTTCATCTCGGCTATCTCGGCGACGCCCGGCTTCGGGAAGGCGCTCGGGTCCCCTGCCTGCTTCGCGGAATCCATCCGGAAGCGCACGATGAGAAACGGGTCGGCGCCCAAATAGGTATATCGCGCGACGTTCTCTCCTCCCTCGACGCTTTCCAACAGAAACGAGTAGCCGTGCTTTGCACCTGCCTGCTTCGCGGAGCTTCGCGTGAGGTTCAGATATGCCGAGACGGGAGTCAGAAGATCCGCCGGAGCCGCAGTCCAGACCGGGACGAGGTTCGCGTGACGAGCCTGGCGCCGGAATTCTTTGAAGTCGGGAAAGATCATGTTGCGTTGCGCCGCTTCGCGCCGGAGGCGCGGAAAGAATCAAAGAATCATTGTCGCGCAATCCGGCGTGTGGGGCAAAGAAACTCCGGATGAATTTCTCTAGTACCGTTTGCAACTTTCTCGCGCGGCAGCGCATCGAATTAAAATATCGGCAGGCGAAACGGCCGATATGATACTTGAGGTGCTGAATGCTGCGACAACCGAAGGTCCTCCTCTTCTCGACGGATGAAGCGGAGATGGCCCAATTACAACAGATCCTCAGCGAACACGTGATTTTGACGCCCGTCGATCATCAATCGAAATTAAACGCACTAATAGAGAAGCACAATTACGATGCCTTGTTTTGCGCGTGGTCGCTCCAGCAGGGAAGCTGGAACGACGTGGTGAGCGAAGTGCGGGAATCGCATCCGGACTTGCCGGTCATCGTGCTCTCCCCGGCGCCGGACAACAGAGAGTGGGACGAAGTATTGCAGGCTGGTGCATTCGATCTGCTGGTCCCTCCCTTCGAGGAGCGCTCTATGCTCGCAGTCCTGGAACAGGCCTCGGCGAGCCGCGAGGCCGTGGCCTCCCGCTACCGCGAACCGCATTTGAATTTCGGAGCCTGATCTCGATCCGGTTTCCTTCCATCCAATCCCGCGCGGCGGCTGGGGCGCATAACGCAATCTGAGCCGCCGCGCACCTGCCGGCAAGACCTCGTCGCAATCTCCCAAATCTTCTCGGTATGAATCACCATTTCCGGCACGGAGGAATCTTCCGTGGCGACGTCGTCCTCGGCTGGCGAACGGGCATTTTTCGCAGCGTCTAATTGCAGGCCGAGAACTGGCGCACGATCTCGCAAAACGAAGGCCAACCGAATGTCTTCGGCTCATTGAGAAGAGCCTCCTGGTATGGTATAATTTTCTCTTCGTAACGGCCTCGGCAAGGGAGCAAGCCTTCTGGTTTGTCACCGGAAAAATCGGTGGCGGGCAAAGAGCGGCGGATCGCCGGTTCCATCCCGAATCAGCGGCGTCGCGAGGATGGCCGGCAGCGAGTCATAACGTTTTCAAACCCAGAGACAGTTGGCAATTTTCATGAAACGGCGGCTCCCCGAATCGCGTTTTCCGGTCGCCGGACTTCGCCTCGCATCCGCGCGAAATAGCGTGAAAGAAAGATCTCCGCGATGAATCCCTGGGAACAAATTCTGGAACATCTCCAGAAGACCGTCAGCAACCAGAGCTATTCCACATGGCTCAAGCCCGCCCGCTTCAGCCATGTGGAGGATTCCGTGCTTTTCGTGCGCGTTCCCAACGACACCTTTCGAAACTGGTTCGCTCAGAACTGCCAGGAGTTGATGGAAAAGGCGATCCAGGACCTTTCCATTGAGGTCGAGCGGGTGGAGGTGATCTGCGAGAGCCCGGGCGGAAAGCCCAAGCCGGCCGAGCAGCGCAAGCTTGACTTCGATTCGGCCGCCGGTCAGTTCAGTCCCCGCTACACATTCGACGACTTTGTAGTCGGCACCTGTAATCAGTTTGCTCATGCCGCCGCCAGCGCCGTGGCGGCCAGTCCATCCAAGGCATATAATCCTCTCTTTATTTACGGCGGAGTGGGTCTGGGCAAGACGCACCTGATCCAGGCGATCGGGCACGTGCTTCAGAAAAAGCGTGGGTTCCGGCTCTGCTATGTCACCTGCGAACAGTTCGTCAACGACATGATCAGTTCGCTGCGCTACGACAAGATGTCCTCCTTTCAGGACCGCTACCGGAATCTCGATACGCTGCTGGTCGACGACATTCAGTTCATGGGAAACAAGGAGCGGACGCAGGAGGTTTTCTTCCACACCTTCAACTCGCTTTACGAGTCGCAAAAGCAGATCGTTTTCACCAGCGATCGTCCTCCCCAGGAGATTCAGCAACTCGAAGAGCGCCTGCGCTCCCGCTTCGAGTGGGGCCTGATGGCCGACATCCAGCCGCCGGACCTGGAAACCAAGGTTGCCATCCTGATGCGCAAAGCGGAGAGCATGAATCTGACTCTTCCCGACGACGTCGTTACATTTATCGCCAGCAAGATCCGCTCGAACATCCGGGAGTTAGAGGGGTCTCTCACCGGCCTGGCCGCTTACTCATCGCTGACCGGGACGGAGATCAGCGTAGCAACGGCTCACCACGTCCTGAGGAACACGATCATCGCGCAGGAGACCAAAACCAGCATTGACGCCATTCAGAAGGCGGTCGCCGCTGAGTTTGGCCTGCGCATCAACGAGTTGAAAGCCAAGAACAACTCAAAGAAGGTGGTCTATCCGCGGCAGATAGCCATGTTTCTGGCGCGCCATTACACCGCAGCCTCGCTGCCGGAAATTGGCCGGGCCTTTGGAGGCAAGCACCACACTACCGTCTTGCACTCCGTCGAAAAAATATTGGAGCAGAAGAAGTCGGATAAAGATTTGAACAGAGTCATCAACAAGCTAACCGACTCGTTTCATTGAGGAAAGTTTCAAAGGTTGGAATCAATGATGGTTCCGGCTGTGGATTGGATGTGGATGGGAGAGGATATGGGCGATCCATATAGAGAGAAGGAAAAGATTTTCCACAAATTGACGATCTTTTCCTTAATTTTCCACCGTCACCAAGGCTCCTTTCTGCCTTGGAACCAGTTGGATACTCCTTTTTCCTCAGTTAGCACAGCCTTATGATGATGGTGATGGTGAAATTGATATTTGATTCTCACAGGAGTAAATAGATGGAATTCTCCTTACAGCGCTCGGATCTCCTGAAAGAACTGACCTTGTCCCAAGGCGTATTGGAACGCAAGGCCACGATTCCAATCCTTTCCAACGTATTAATTGAAGCGATCGCGCCGGAGAAGGGCGCCCCCGCTGATTCATTGAGCGGCTCCTTGCGTCTGACGGCGACGGACCTGGAGCTGGGCATCCGCGCATCGTGCCCCGCCAAGGGGAAGAAGGAAGGCGCGACGACGGCTCCCGGGAAAAAGCTTTTCGACTATATCCGGCAACTGGAAGAGGGAGAGGTCCGCTGCAAGGTGGCTGATGCCGCGGGGGGCCCTCTGCAATTGTCCTCCGGGCGCTCTCATGTACGCATGGCCGGAATGGCGCGCGATAACTTTCCGGTGCTGCCGGATTTTCCCGCCAAGCTTGCCGTCATCCCTCCCGCGACGCTGATGCAGATGATCAACCGGACCATCTTCGCCATTTCCTCGGAAGAGTCGCGTTATACGCTGAATGCTGCTCTGCTGATCCTGAAGGGCGAGACCATGACCATGGTCGCAACGGACGGCCACCGGCTGGCTCATGTGGAAACCGATCCGTCTTTGGCCAAAGAAGGCTACAGCGGCGTGTCGGGAGAGCTTCGCGTCCTGGTGCCAAGGAAAGCCATGACGGAGCTGAACCGCTTGCTCGCCGATGCTCCGGCGGAAACCGGAATCGAGTTCGGCAAGGACGACAATCATCTCTTCTTCCGGATCGGCGGGCGCCTGCTCATTTGCCGAATGCTCACGGGCCAATTTCCCAATTACGAGGCAGTTCTGCCGAAAGGCTGCGATCATGTAGCGTTGGTGGAGCATGGTCAACTCGCATCGGCCATTCGGCGCGTGTCGTTGTTTACAGACGAGCGGACTCATGCCATCCGGTTGGAGATGGCGAAGGACGAAGTGAAATTCGTGGCGTCCGGCTCCGAGGCGGGAGAGTCGGAGGAATCCGTGCCGGCGAGCTTCGATGCGTCTCCTATCAAGATCGGGTTCAACTGGCAGTACCTCACCGATTTCCTCGCCGCTTCTCCAAGCGAGAAAGTCTCGATGGAATTCAAGGACGAACAGAGTGCCGGCCAGATGCGGCCCGCGACGGAAGACAAGCTGAAATACCGCTACGTCGTGATGCCGATGCGGATTTGAGAATGAATCCGAGCCGCGATCCCGCAGGGCGGGAGAGCGGTCACAAGGAATCAGGGCGGCCACCTAGTCTTCAAGACCAAGCAAGGAGCAACACCGACCGATGGGCGATAAAGAAATGAACCTGGGTAACTTTCCGCAGGGCGCGAACCCACCTGGCGAGATCTATGATGCCGACAGCATCAAAGTGCTCGGCGGAATGGAAGCCGTGCGCAAGCGGCCGGCCATGTATATCGGCTCAACCGGCGAAGGTGGCTTGCACCATCTGGTATACGAAGTCGTGGACAACTCCGTGGACGAGGCCCTGGCGGGCTTCTGCACCGACGTGGAAGTGACCATCCACACCGACAATTCCGTCACCGTCATCGACAATGGCCGCGGCATCCCGGTGGGGATTCACGAGGCGGAAAAACGCTCCGCCGCCGAAGTCGTAATGACGGTCCTGCACGCCGGCGGTAAATTCGACACCAATAGTTACAAGGTATCGGGCGGCCTGCACGGCGTCGGCGTCTCGGTTGTGAACGCGCTCAGCGAGTGGCTGGAGATGGAGATTTGGCGCGACGGCTACACCTGGGAACAGTCCTATGAACGAGGCGTCCCGCAAGCCCCCATCCAACGCGCTGGCAAGACCAACAAGCGCGGAACGAAAATCACCTTCAAGGCCGACCCGCTCATCTTCGACGTTCTGGAATTCAACTTCGACACGCTATCGCAGCGTCTGCGCGAACTCTCGTTCCTAAACAAGGGCCTGCGGATCGCACTGCGCGACGAGCGCAACGACAAGGGCCACGATTTCTGCTACGAGGGCGGCATCGCGGAGTTCGTCAAGCACCTGAGCAAGGGCAAGGCGGTGGTCAGCGAGAAACCATTCTATTTTGAAGGGGTGCGGAACGGCGGCACGATCGGCGACGTGCAGATCGATGTAGCGCTGCAATACAACGATTCCTATACGGAGACGGTCTTCAGCTTCGCCAACAACATCAACACGGTGGATGGAGGAGCGCACCTCTCGGGCCTGCGTTCGGCGCTGACGCGGACCATCAACAACTACGGCCAGGCGGCGGGCCTCTTCAAGGACGTTAAAGAAAACCTGACTGGCGATGACGTGCGGGAAGGCTTGGTCGCCGTCATCAGCGTGAAGCTCCCGCAGCCGCAGTTCGAGGGACAGACCAAGGGCAAGCTCAATAGCGACATCAAGGGCCTGGTTGAGGCCTTCATCAACGAAAAGCTCGGCGAGGCGTTCGAGAAAAACCCGTCCGTGGCGAAGAAGATCGTCGGGAAAGCGATCGAGGCCGCCCGAGCCCGCGAGGCCGCCCGCAAGGCGCGCGACATGACGCGCCGCAAGGGAGCGCTCGATTCGGCATCGCTTCCCGGCAAGCTCTCCGACTGCCAGGAACGGGACCCGGCGCGCTGCGAAATCTTTCTGGTCGAGGGAGAATCGGCCGGAGGCACCGCCAAGCAGGGACGCGACCGCCGCTATCAGGCGATCCTCCCGCTCAAGGGAAAAATCCTGAATGTCGAAAAGGCGCGTTACGATAAGATGCTGGCGCACGAGGAAATCCGCTGCATGATCACCGCGCTCGGAACCGGCATCGGCAAGGACGACTTCGATGTTTCGAAACTTCGCTATCACAAAGTGATCATCATGACCGACGCCGACGTGGACGGCTCGCACATCCGCACGCTGCTCCTGACGTTTTTCTACCGGCAGATGAAGGAGTTGATCGACCGCGGCCACATCTATATCGCACAACCGCCGCTCTACCGCCTGAAAAAGGGGAGGTCGGAGAAATATATCAAGGACGAAAAAGAGTTCACGCGCGAGGTGATGCGCCATGCCACGGATGACCGGTTGATAAAAAACAACGCCGGCCAGCGCCTGGAAGGCCGCACACTGACGAAATTCCTGACCGACCTGGGCGAATACTTTTTGCTACTCGACAAGCTCGAAAAGCGATTGCGCAACCGCCAGGCCGTGGAGTTGCTGGCCGCCTCCGAGATGGACAAGAAGGCCGACTTCGGCGAGCGCCCCAAACTGGAGGGTTTGGAAAAAAAGTTCCAATCGCTCGGCTTCAAGACGCGGATCGAATTCGATGAGGAACACAGCCTCCACGAACTGGTCTTTATCAGCAGCTCCGGGGCGGAGAAGAAGATCAACTGGGACCTGGCCTCGGCGCCGGAATACAAGCGCATGAGGGCCCTCGGAAAAGTAATAGCGCCGCTCGACCAGCCGCCCTTCGCGGTCGAGGCCGAAAGTGCCCCGGAAGCCAAGGCGAAAATCACCCACAAGACGGCCCGCGAGCTGCTGGAGTTTCTTCTCAACGAGGGAAAGAAAGACTTCACCGTGCAGCGCTACAAGGGCCTGGGCGAAATGCGCGCCGAGCAATTGTGGGAAACCACCATGAACGCCGAGACGCGCTCGCTGCTTCAGGTCCGCCTCGAAGACGCCCTGGAGACCGAAGCAATCTTCACCACGCTAATGGGCGAGGACGTCGAGGTCCGCCGCAAGTTCATCGAGGACAATGCGCTGGACGTGAAGAATTTGGATGTGTAGGGGTGCGAAAATGGCCGAAACTCGAACGCTACCGATCATTCAAGTCCTTGCTAGCCGGCTTGGATACAGAATCGAAGAATACCGTGACGATTCGGGCCAGCTCCAGCGACGATGCGTCTATCCCAAGTGCTCGGACTTTAAGGCGGGAAACGAAGATTCGAAGGCGAGCTCCGATTAGACGTTGAACAAGCCCATCCGACGCTGCGGTCATCCAAAACGCATGGATGGATCTTTTTTTCCGGCTCCTGTCTCGTGACTTCTGTCTCCCGTCTCCCTCCCGCCGTGCTAAAATCGCTTCTCGCATGGCATCCGTAAAGCTCGTCTACTCGGACCGCTACGACCTCAATCTTGGGGACCACGTCTTTCCCTCGATCAAGTACAAGCTCATCCATGACAGGCTGCTTCGGGAAAAAATCGCGAGCGAGCAGGATTTCCTTGAGCCCCAGCCCGCCACCGACCAGGACGTGTTGCTGGTCCACACGGAAGAGTATGTGCGGAAGCTCAAGACCGGAACGCTCTCGGAGTTCGAACTGGCGCGCCTGGAGATTCCTTATTCGCCCGAGATGGTCCGCGCGGCGTGGCTGGGGGCCGGCGGCTCGATCCTGGCCGCCCGCGAAGCGCTCGCGCACGGCATCGCTATCAATATTGGAGGCGGCTTCCACCACGCTTTCCCCGCACACGGAGAAGGCTTCTGCGCCATCCACGACGTGGCCATCGCCATCTCGAAACTGCTCGCCGAGGGCGCGATCAAAAGCGCCATGACGGTCGATCTCGACGTGCACCAAGGCAACGGCACGGCATACATCTTCGCCCGCAATAGCGATGTCTTCACCTTTTCCATGCACCAGGAAACCAACTACCCGCTCGACAAACCGCCCAGCGACTGCGATATCAATCTCCCCGACGGCTGCCCGGACGAACAGTACCTCCACCTCCTGCGCCAGAATCTGGACCGCTCGCTCGGGAGGTTCAACGCCGGCCTGATCTTCTACCTCGCCGGAGCCGACCCCTTCTACGAAGATCAGCTCGGCGGCCTTTCGCTCACGCTCGCCGGCTTGCGCGAGCGCGACCGGATCGTATTCACAATGGCGCGGGAACGAAATATACCTGTGGCAGTCGCGCTGGCGGGAGGCTATGCCATTCACGTGGCCGACACCGTCGCGATCCACGTCGGCACGATTCGCGCGGCGCAGGGAAATTAATCTGCAGAGCTCGCGGATGATCCAGAGGGTGAAAGTATCCGGAATGTCTGTGAAATCTGCGTAATCTGCGGATGGTTTCCGGCGGATGTCTACAGCACTTCGTTCAACGACCCCGTGCGGTAGCCCTCGAGATCGAGCGTCACGTACTTATACCCCAGCTTCTTGAAAATTTCCGTAAATCGCCGCGCCATCTCCGGCGCGAGCGCCCGCGGCAGCTCTTCCGGCGCAATCTCGATCCGCACCAACTCGCCGTGGTGACGCACGCGGAACTGGCGGAAGCCCAGCGCGCGGATGGCGTCCTCGCCCTTTTCAACCATATTAATGTTTTGCATTGTAACCGGGGTACCGTAAGGAATGCGCGAGGAAAGACACGCCGAGGCGGGACGGTCCCAGACGGGCAGCCCCGCTTGTTTCGCGAGATACCGTATCTCGGCCTTCGTCAGTCCGGCATCGAGCAGAGGGCTTCGCACGCCGTGTTCGGCCGCCGCGCGATGGCCGGGACGGAAGTCGCTCGTGTCGTCCGCATTCACGCCATAAATGATGGCATCGAATCCGCGTTCGCGCGCGATGGCTCCGAGCCTCTGAAACAACTCATCCTTGCAATGGAAGCAGCGGTCCGGCGCATTTTTCAAGTATTCGGGATCGTCGAACTCCGCCGTCTGGATGACCTCCAGCGGAATGCCGAAGGCGCGGGCAAACTTGACGGCGTCCTGTTTCTGAAACTCCGCGAGGCTGGGAGAGTCGGCGAGCACGGCAAGCATTCGATCGCCCAGCGCCCTCCGCGCCTGCCATGCGAGATAGGCTGAATCGACCCCGCCCGAGTATGCCACCAGCACCGAGCCGAGTCGCGCGAGCCTAGCCGAAAGCGCAGCGGCTTTTTGCTCCGCGCCGCCGGGGATCGCCGCAATCGTGGTAACCGAGGCCATGAATTTGAGAGTCGTGTACGACCGGAAGGTTCTATCGAGCAGCGCCCGCGCGCCGCGCGCCACGCTTTTTGGCGGCGTTTTTCTTCGAGCCTTCCGCCGCGCGCTCTTTCGCCGCCACCGATTCGGCGACTAGGTTGGTGGCAACCAGCAGCGACTCGAAGGTTCCGGCATCGGTCCACCAGCCGTCGAGAATGCTATAGCTAAGCTTTCCTTCCGCCAGGTAACTGTTATTGAGGTCGGTGATTTCCAGTTCGCCGCGTCTCGATGGACGCAGCGTTGAGATGCGCTGGAACACGCTGCTGTCGTAAAAATAGACGCCGATGACGGCATAGGGAGAGCCGGGATTCGCGGGCTTCTCTTCGATGCGCTTGATCCGTCCGTGGTCGTGCGTCCGTCCGCGCCCGTTGACACCCCGGTTTCTTACGCCCTTTTCAAATACCGGCACACCGAAACGGCTCGGATCGGAGACCTCCTTGAGCAGGATATGAGCCCCTTCGCCCTGTTCGCTATACTGCTTCACGGATGCCGCGATGCCTTTCTCGACGATGTTGTCGCCCAGCACGACGCAGATCGGAGAGCCGTCGGCGAACGGCTCGGCCAGACGCAACGCGTCGGCGATGCCTCCCTCGCCCACCTGATAGGCGTAGTTGAGCTGGCGCAATCCAAATGCCTCGCCGTTGCCCAGCAGGCGCAGAAATTCGCCCGCGTTCTGCCCTCCCGTCACCAGGAGAATATCGCGGATGCCGGCCTCCACCAACGTCCGGATCGGAAAGTACACCATCGGCTCGTTGTAGACCGGCAGCAGGTGCTTGTTGGTAATCTTTGTCAGCGGATGCAGCCGCGATCCCAACCCTCCCGCCAAAACAATTCCCTTCATAACCCACTTACCTCTAAAGTAAAACTGCTCGCCCGATTCGTCGAACTTTTGTAACCGTTTCGATTATACGATTGATGCCGGAAACTGTAAAATCGCCCTCCGCGCACGTCCTGTCTTCCCCTTATCTACCCAACGTCAGCCGGTAGGCCAGGAAATCGGGCAGTCCGGCCAGCAGGATTTTTTTCATGGTGGCTTCGATATTGTAGTTCGCCCGGCCGTACTCGACCACTCCCTCGGTATCGTAGATGGCGAAGGCGGCGCGCGGGTCGCGGTCGCGAGGCTGTCCGACCGATCCGGGATTGAGATAGTAGATCTCCTCCGGCTTGAGTTCCAGCACTCCGCGCGCCTTTCTGCCCGAGCGCATCCCCGGTGTGCGCGGTTTCAACGCGACTTCCCGGAGCCGACTGCCACTCCTTACGAAACCGCCTTGGAGGTGTGTGTGTCCGAAGAAGGAAATGCGATGAGGCAGATACTCCAAGATGTGGGCGGCGGCGAACACCGTGGGAATATATTCGTCCTCGTCGCGCGGACTGCCGTGCAGGATGGCAAACGGCCCTTCCACGGTACGCGGCCCGCGCGGCAGATCCATCAAGTACTGCCGGTTCTCCGGCAGCAAATGCTCGCGGGTCCAATAGGCCGCGAGTTTCGCCGGTTCGCTGAAGTCGTCCGGTGTCATCACGCCGGAACAGGCTTTGTCGTGGTTTCCCCGCACCACGGCCGCAGCGTGCTCCCGCACCCATTCGGTGACGGCATCCGCGTCCGGCCCATAGCCCACCACGTCCCCGCAACAAATCACCCGATCGCAGGCGTCCTTCGCCAAGCTCCAAACCGCCCGCAGCGCTTCCAGGTTCGAATGAATGTCGCTGAGTATCAGGTATCGCATAAGAGCAGTGGCGGAAAAGACGGCAAACTCCAAACTCCAAATCTCAAATTCCAAACAATATCAAAAACCCAAATTCCAAACCGGCAACGAAAAATGGGTTTGGGAGCTTAGAATTTGGGATTTGGAAATTGTTTGGAACTTGGATTTTGGGCTTTGGAAATTCACTCGTCACTGGTTTTCAAATTCCTTATACGCCTGGCTTTTCGATATATGGCGCTCGCGCGCCACGGCCTTGAGCGCCTCCATGCGATTCAGCTTCTGCGTCTCAATCAGCTCCTGGACGCGGTCCTTGAGAGGCTGCGTATGCACGGCGTTCACCGGCTCGTGGCCGGCCCCGGCGATGAGCAGCGTGATCTCCCCGGCAATCGACGCCCTCCCGCGCAACTCTTCCAGGACCTCCGCGCACCGCCCGCGCACGAATTCTTCGTGAATCTTGGTAAGCTCCCGCGCTACCACCACCGGCCGGTCGCCCAGGACCGCCTGCACGTCTTCCAGCGCCTCCAACAGCCGGTGCGGCGACTCGAAGAACACGGAGGTCGCCGTGGCTTCCCGAATCCCTTCCAGAACTTTCCGGCGCGCCGCCTTCTTGGGAGGAAGAAAACCGTGAAACCGGAACGCGTGCGTCGGCAGCCCCGAGGCCACCAGCGAGGCGGCCACCGCCGAAGGTCCCGGCACCGGCACAATGGGAATATTATGCCGGATGCACAGCCCCACCAACCGGTAGCCGGGATCGGAGATGCCCGGCATCCCCGCATCCGACACCAGCGCAATACGGGCGCCTTCCTCCAGCCGCATCACCAACTCGGGCGCCCGCGTCAGCTCGTTGTGCTCGTGATAACTCGTGGTCGGCGTTTCAATCTCGTGGTGATTCAGCAGCTTCTGCGTCTGCCGCGTGTCCTCGCAGGCAATCAGGTCCGACTCGCGCAGAATGCGCAGCCCGCGCAGTGTAATGTCTTCCAGGTTCCCGATCGGGGTGCCGACCAGATAAAGCGTTCCCCGATTGTTCTTCTGGAAGCCGCGGACGTCGGCAATGCTCTTGCCCTTCATGGTCTCTCCTTCGAATGGCGGCGGGCGGATCGCGAGGCAATTCAGGATAACATAAGCGGGGAAAGCAATCCTCAGGCCGCTACCATCGCGAAACGGTGATCCGCCCGGCGTCCTTCAGCGGCCGGCTTTTCTCCTCCCCTTAGTTGACACCCCCAAAGTCCCCCTGTTACGATGCATTCGGGGAGAATCACCCGCCATTTCAACGGAGTCTAATTAATAGCTTGGCCCGACTAACCCGACATCAACTGAAGAAAAACGAATTCGCCACCAGCTTCACGGCGATGCAGGAGTGGTTTCTGCAGAACCAGAAGCGGATCGCCTCCATCGGTGGAATGGCGGCGCTGGCCGCCGCGGTGGTGATTGGCGGATACGCTTTTGTGACCAACCGTCAGAACCGGGCCTCCAGCGCTTTCGCGCTGGCCCTGGCAGCCTATCACGCCCCGGTCGTGGCGAATGCACCAACAAACAATTCCTCCCTGTTGTTTTACAAGACCGACAGCGAAAAATTCCAAGACGCCGCGAAAAAGTTCTACGATGTCGCGAGCCGCTATTCCTGGTCCTCGCCGGGCAGGTTTGCGCGCTACTATGCCGCGCTATGCCAGCGAGACGTAGGCAATGCCGCCGAGGCCGAAAAGGAATTGAAATCGCTGGTCGGAGGGCGCGACGCCGAGCTCGCCTCGCTCGCCAAAATGGCCTTGGCCGGAATCTACGTGCAGGCCGGACGCAACGATGAGGCGGAGAAACTCTTCCGCGAAATCGAAGACCATCCCACCAACCTCGTCCCCAAAGCCACGGCTGCGCTGGCCCGCGCCGAATTGTATTCCAAGACCAAACCGACCGAGGCCAAGGCCCTCTACCAGCAAATCCAGAAGGACAATCCGGCGATGGCTGCCGGCGACGAAGCTTCCAAGCAGATCGAGAATCAAGCCCGGTAAATAAAGGTGTTAGGTGTTAGGTTTTAGGTTCTAGGGTTGCAGGAAGAAAACACCGCGCCACTGCAACCTATAACCTAACACCTGTAACCTATAACCTCCGTTTATGCGCGAATTCGCTCTCAGGCCCGAGCAGAGCCGGGGCCGCCGATTCCCGGAGCCTCCTCATCCCTATCGCAGCGACTACCAGCGCGACCGGGACCGCATCATCCACTCCCGCGCCTTCCGCCGCCTGGAAGACAAGACGCAAGTCTTCACCACGCGCTATTCCGACCACTTCCGCAACCGCCTGACTCACACCATCGAGGTCGCGCAGATCTCGCGCACCATCGCCGCAAACATGGGTCTGAACGAGGACTTGGTAGAGGCCCTGGCCCTGGTCCACGACATCGGACATCCTCCCTTCGGCCACTCGGGAGAACGGACGCTGGACCAGATGATGCAGGCCTTCGGCGATCACTTCGATCACAATCTCCACGCGCTGCGCATCGTGGAGTCGTTCGAGCAGCGCTACGCCGATTTCCCAGGGCTGAACCTTACCTTCGAGGTGCGCGAGGGAATCATCAAGCATTCGCACGACTATCCGCCCGGCGAGCATCCGGAACTGGCCGAATACGCGCTCGACGAACGCCCGCCGCTCGAAGCCCAGCTCATCGACCTCACCGACGAGATCGCCTACTACACCGCCGACCTCGACGACGGATTCGAAGCCAAGCTACTCGGGCTCGACACGCTGCGGAAAGAGATCCCCATCTTCGAGCGCTTTTTTCTGGCCGTCGAACGCCTCTATCCCAAAGCCGCCGCGAAGCTCCAGTTCAACGAGACGATCAAGAGAATCCTGGACTGCCTGGTGACCGACCTGATGGAAACTTCCCTGGCACAGGTCGAACAAGCCGGGATGAAAAGCGTCGAAGAGGTGCGCCGCCATCCCCGGCGTCTGATCGGTTCGAGCCCGGAGGCCGCGCGCGAAAAAAAAATCCTAAAACAATTCTTGTACCAGAACCTCTACCAGCACCCGGCCTTCGCGGCGGAAAAAGAGCAGGGAGTTCAAGTGGTCGAAAGCCTGTTTCAGTTCTACCTGAATCACCCGGAGAAGATGCCTCCCTGGTATACCGCACAGGCGGAGCGCGGCCCTAAGCACCGTGTCGTGTGCGACTACATCGCGGGCATGACCGACCACTACATCCAGCGGCTTCACAAAGATGCGGAACAGTCTTAAGGATTTCAAAGTCCGGGCGCTGGCCCGCGCGGACGTGCGCCGCTTGTACAACGAACTCGCGGAAGAATTCGAGCTTCTGGACGAGATTCTTAAGGCTCGGGCCGCCTCCGGCCATGCCCGGTCCTGACCGGTCTTTTTCCTTCCAGGCCAACTCTCGCATATAATGATTAATGAGCCTGGACGGTGGGAGGGCGGTATGTTCCTGGATGTTCACGAACTGGAACTGCACGAGGTTCACTTTGCGGAGACCCTGCCGCCTGGAAAGATCGATTTCGGCTTGGGGATCGCGCAGGTGTCGCCGCTCCAGGTGATAGGTTCGGCGGAGTTGATCGAAACGGAGATTCACTTGCACGGGTCCTTGCGGACCGAGCTTGAAGTCTCCTGCGACCGGTGCCTGGAACCGGCTCGCCGCAAGGCGGAGATGGACTTTGACCTGTATTACCGCCCCATCCAGACGATCGCCAAGAACGAAGAAGTCGAGATGACCAAGGACGATCTCGACATCGGATTTTATCAGGGGCACGGTTTGATGCTGGAGGATGCCGTCAAGGAACAGGTTCTTCTGGCCTTGCCGATGAAAAATGTTTGCCGCCCGGACTGCAAGGGACTTTGCCCCGTCTGCGGGCAGAACCGGAATCTGAAGGAGTGCGGCTGCCGGCCTCCGGTGAAAGACCTGCGCTGGGCGCCGCTCGAAAAGCTCAGCGGCTAGAGTAGTTTCTAACCTGTGGTGGAACGGTCAGGGCACGACTTTAGTCGTGCCGTCATTGCCTTGATGTCGATGCGCTTTAGCGCCTGAGGTATGTCTTCCAACCTTGGAATTCATCGGCATTCTGGCCTTGCCTTCAGCGGCTGAAGCCGCAAGGAAGAAGAACTGATTTCAAGTGCCTTACGGCACGACTAAAGTCGTGCCCTGACGGCAATTTGCAGAATTACATTACATGATCCTTAAGAAGACGATTCAGGAGTAACTCGATGCCCAATCCAAAACGGAGGCATTCCCACCAAAGGCAGGCGACCCGCCGGGCCCATCATTTTTTGACGGCCGAGCTGGTGGAGGAATGTCCCAAGTGTCATGAAAAAAAGCAGTCCCACAACGTCTGCCCCAAGTGCGGTTATTATAAGGGGCGGCGTGTGATCAACGTCAAAGAGACGAAGTAGCTTTCCGCCAAGTAGGTATAGGCCTCCATGCCTGTACCCGCTCTCCAGGCGGAGGCGGTTTGCACTCAACTACAGCCAACCTGTCCCGTCGATGGCCACTCAGCCCATCACAATTGCCGTGGACGCCATGGGGGGCGATGACGCGCCTCGCACCGAGGTGGAGGGCGCGCTCCGGGCGGCCGAAGAAGGCGCCGTCGTTTTGCTGGTAGGCAACGAGGAGTTGGTGAGCGCGGAGTTAAAGCGCCACGGCCGGCGGCGCTTGTCCGTCGAAATCGTCCATGCCAGCGAAGCCGTCACCATGCAGGAAGGCGCCGCGCGCGCCGTCCGGCAGAAGCGCGATTCCTCGATCCGCGTGGCCACGCGGCTGGTGCGCGAGGGACGGGCGCAGGGGATTGTCAGCGCCGGCAACACAGGCGCCGTCATGGCCACGGCCAAGATCGTCCTCGGCGCTCTTCCCAGCGTGGATCGTCCGGCGCTCGCGGCCGTCTTTCCAGCCGAAGGTGGAAAGAAAGTCGTGATGATCGACGTGGGAGCCAACGTCGATTGCAAGCCCAGCCAGCTCGTTCAGTTTGCGGTGATGGGCGAGACCTATTCGCGCCTGATGTGGCGCGTGAAGAACCCACGCGTGGGCCTGCTTTCCATCGGCTCCGAGGAGTCCAAGGGCAACGAACTGACCCGCGAGACCTACCAGCTTCTCCAAAAAGCGCCGCTGAACTTTGTGGGAAACGTCGAAGGCCGCGATCTCTATAACGGCCATGTCGACGTTATCGTCTGCGACGGCTTCATCGGCAACGTGGCGCTCAAGATCAGCGAGGGACTCGCCGAAACCCTGGAGCACCGCATGAGGGAGGCGCTTTCGAGCACGCTCGCCTCCAAGGTCGGCTACGTCCTGGCCCGCCAGGCCCTGGCCGATCTCTCCAAACAAATGGATTACTCGGAAACCGGCGGCGCGCCGCTGCTCGGCGTCAAGGGCGTTTGCACCATCTGCCACGGGAGCTCGAACGCCAACGCCATCAAGAACGCCATACTCCTTGCGGCCGAATTCGCTGCGGCCCATATCGACGAAAAGATCGAGGCGGAATTGAGCGAGCTGGGCCACACATCGGCTCCCAGGCGCCGGCTCGCCGCTCCCGCGCATTAATAGCCCGCTAGAGGCCTTAGAAGCTGTTGCATAACCTCTATGGAACCCCGTCAGGGCACGGCTTCAGCCGTGCCAATCACAGGATGGAATAGAGGCGGGCTTTAGCCCCTGAGGTGCGTCGTTGGCCCTCAGCGGCTGAAGCCGCTTGCTTCGCCCCCCGCTTTCGGCACGGTTAAAACCGTGCCCTTCCAATACGTAAAAACACGTTTTGCAACAGCCTCTCCTAAGACTTTCGCTTTCTCGCGGCAGAATATTGGAGCAAAGATGTTCCATCGCGTCGCCTCCTCCCTAGCGGTCCATTTCCCACGCTACGCGAACCAGATACTCGGTGTGACAGAAAGCAAACTGTCACAGCACCACTGGCGCCGCTAGACGCTACCCGGTAATGTGGATTCCGGATGAACAGTTCGGAGAGATGGTTTGAAAATTCCAGTGCTGCGGACGAGTGGTATACTAACCCCTCTTCCGTAAGGCCGGGGAGGTGAGTCATGAAAGTGGACAAAAGGGACTTTCAGTGGGCCACACAGCAGGGTTTGATCACCGCCGAGCAAGCCCGAAACTTATGGAAAGCGTTGGAAGCCCGTAGCGTCGAATCGTCCGTGAACCTGCCTCAAGTCGCCTACTACTTCGGTGCGATGGTCGTGATTGCAGCGATGGGTTGGCTGATGGGTAACGCTTGGGAGGCGTTCCACGGTGGGGGAATCTTCCTGCTCGCGGTCCTCTACGCTGTGCTTTTTGCGATTGCCGGGCAGAACCTCTGGTCCCAAGAGAATTTGCAGGTGCCCGGGGGATTGCTTGTTACCATGGCCGTCTGCATGGCGCCATTGGCAATCTACGGCCTGGAAATGTCGCTGGGCGTCTGGCCCCAGGGCGACCCGGGACACTATAGCGGGTTTCACTTTTGGGTAAAGGGAAGCTGGTTCTTTATGGAGGTGGGCACGATTCTGGCTGGGTTGATTGCTCTGAAATTCATTCCGTTCGCCTTTCTCTCAGCTCCCATCGCTTTCACGCTCTGGTATATGTCCATGGATCTGACGCCCCTTCTGTACGGGAAAGATGATTTCTCTTACCAAGAGCGGCTTTGGGTGTCGCTGCTGTTTGGACTGGTGATGCTGGGAGTATCCTACCTGATGGATCGTCGCACCAAGGAGGATTATGCTTACTGGGGATATCTGTTTGGAATGTTCGCTTTTTGGGGCGGGATGTCGCTGATGGAAAGTACCAGTGAATTTTCAAAATTTCTGTACTGCCTGATCAATTTGGGCCTGATCCTTTTGTCCGTGTTTCTCGAAAGACGTGTGTTCGTCGTGTTCGGAGCCGTGGGTGTGAACATCTATCTTGGCCATCTCGCGTACAGCATATTCAAGGACTCGGCGCTTTTTCCTTTAGTTCTCACGTTTTTCGGGGTCGCCATTATCTACTGCGGCGTGCAATATCAGCGCAACCGGGACAGGATTGAGACATTCCTTCTCGATCTGTTTCCCGCCGACCTTCGCGATCTGAGGCCGGTAAACCGCGTGCCGGCCGGTGGGATGTAACGTCATGTTGAAAGTCGCTCTCCTTTTCCCCGGACAAGGTTCCCAAGCTCCCGGCATGGGCCGCGAGCTGGCGGAGCGCTTCTCGGCTGCCCGCGAAGCATTCGAAGAGGCCGATGCGGCCCTCGGGTTTTCCATTTCGCGGCTGTGCTTCGACGGACCGGCCGAAGAGCTTCAGCTCACCGCCAACACCCAGCCCGCCATCCTGGCGTGCTCGATTGCGGCGTACCGCGCGCTATCTCCGCTGCTGGCGCAATCGCAGGTTGCCGTTTCGTGCGTTGCCGGCCACAGCCTGGGAGAGTATTCGGCCTTGGTCGCGGCGGGCGGGCTTCCCTTCGCCGAGGCGCTGCGCATCGTCCGCCATCGCGGGCAGTACATGCAGGAAGCGGTTCCCGTCGGGACCGGAGCGATGGCCGCGATCCTGGGTCTTGAACGCGGCTCGGTCGAAGAGCTGTGCCGCTCGGCGGCACAGGGAGAGGTTCTCTCGCCGGCGAATTTCAATTCGCCGGGACAAATCGTGGTCGCTGGGCACGCCGCCGCCGTTCGCCGCTGTATCGAGGCGGCCACCGCCGCCGGTGCCAAGCTCGCCAAGTTATTGCAGGTTAGCGCTCCGTTCCATTGTTCCTTGATGCGTCCGGCCCAGCAACGCCTCATGCCGGAACTCGATGCCGCGCCGTTTGCAGATACGTCCACTCCGCTCATCAACAACGTCCGGGCCGAGGAGGTCCGCTCCGCAAATGACGCGCGCCAGGGTCTGATCGATCAGATCCCTTCGCCCGTTCTTTGGGAGGACGCCATGCGCCGGATGCTCGCGCTGGGCGTTCAGAAATTTGTCGAGGTGGGACCGGGGAAGGTGCTCTGCGGCCTGTTGCGCCAGATCGAGCGCGGCGCGCAATCGTCGAACGTCGAGGACTTGAAGAGCCTCGAAAAAACCCAGGCTTTGCTGAGTTAGACCGATTTTCCAAAAGGTGTATCCCGTTTCCCTCCCTGCACGACGTCGTCATCCCGACCGGAGTGAGGGATCTGCACGGTGTTCTGTTCCTCTCGCAGTAGGGATACACCAATTGTCTGCTCTAGCAGGATCAATTCGGAATCATTTTGGGGAACGCCAATGGCATTGTCTTTGAACAACAAAATCGCTTTTGTTACGGGCGCCTCGCAGGGGATCGGCCGCGCCTGCGCGCTCGCGCTCTCCGAAGCCGGAGCCAAGGTCGTGCTCGCCAGCCGCAATATCGAAAAACTTAACGCCGCTGCCGGGGAAATCCATCGGGCCTGCGGAGAATCCACGCGGGCCTTTGCCGTCGAGCTGGACGTCTCCAGCGAAGAAGCGGTGAAGCAAGCCTTCCAGAAGGCCATCGAGCACTTCGGCCAGATCGATATTCTGGTGAACAACGCCGGCATCACGCATGATGGACTCATCATGCGGATGAAGCGGCAGGACTGGGACGCCGTAATCAACACCAATCTCACGGCCGCGTATCTCTGCATTCAACAGGCTCTGCCGGGCATGATCCGCCGCCGCTCCGGGCGCATCATCAATATCGTCTCGGTAGTCGGACAGACGGGGAATCCCGGCCAGGCCAACTATGCGGCGTCGAAGGCCGGGATCATCGGCCTGACGAAGGCGGTGGCCCAGGAAGTAGCTTCGCGCAACGTCACCGTCAACGCCGTCGCGCCCGGTTTCATCGAGACCGCCATGACCGAGGCGATCAGCCCGGAGGCCAGAGAGAAGCTGACCTCGCGCATTCCTCTCGCGAGGCTGGGTCAGGTCTCCGACGTCGCGAACGCCGTGAAGTTCCTCGCCTCCGACGAAGCCAGCTACATCACCGGACACGTCCTGAACGTCAACGGCGGCATGTATATGTAGAGCTGTCGCGCGGCGGCAAGAACATCCGGCGGCGGATCGTGCGCGATGGGTCTGCGCGAATGTGTACCGCGGCTTGTCAACACTTGCTTATATATCGCCCGATGGTCAAAATTCTGCTTGAGCCGAAGGAGTGGGCAATGTCGAAACCAATTTTCGCTATAGTTTTGATTTGCGTCTGGGCTTCCAACAGCGGCGCGCAGGGCACAACGGGCAGCTTCTCCGGAACCGTCAGGGACTCGCAGAGAGGCGCTGTCGGGGGAGCCACGGTTCGCGTGCTCAACGAGGAGACCGGCATTGCTCGCACAGTCGTGGCGGACTCGGCGGGACGGTACCGCGCCCCGTCCCTGGCTCCGGGGACCTACACGGTCTCGGCCGGCCGGCAAGGACTTCAAACCGTCGAGCGCGGCGGCGTGGCTCTCGATGTTGCACAGGACGTTGTCGTGAACTTCGAGCTTTCGCTGACCGGCGGCGGCAGCGCAATCGTGACCGGTTCCGGCGAATCGACGCAAAACTCGGTCATGGATTCCCGCAGCATTCGGGACCTGCCGCTGGCCAGCAGAAGCTATACCGCTTTGATCCCGCTTGAACTGGGAGTGATAGCCTACCCGCCCGGCTCCGGCGTCAGCTTCGAGTTCAGCGCCGGGCAGCGATTCTCCGCCGATGGCGGCCGTGGCTATACCAATTCCTTCCTGCTCGATGGGACGGACATCAACGATCATGCCAACGGAACGCCGGGCAACGCCAGCGGCCGAAACCCCGGCATCGAATCGGTGCGTGAGTTTACGGTCTTGACGGGCGCCTACAAAGCCGAGTACGGCCGCGCCTCCGGCGCTATTGTTTCCGCCGTTACCCGCTCCGGCTCGAATCAACTCCACGGCTCGGCCTACGGGTTCCACCTCAACAGCGCCCTGAGCGCCCGGAACTTCTTCGATTTCGGAGACCCGCAGCCCTTCCGTAGCACTCAGTTCGGTGGCACGCTCGGCGGCCCCATCCGCAAAGACCACACGTTCTTGTTTGGGAATTATGAAGGCTGGCGGCAGGGACTGGGGTTCACGTTCATTTCGTTTGTTCCCGATGCAAACGCCAGACAGGGCCTTCTCGGCGGCGGATCCGGGTTTCTGGTCAACGTAGGAGTAGCACCCGCAGTTAGGCCGTTTCTGGCGCTCTTTCCCCTCCCCAACGCACGGGCCTTCGGGGACGGCGTGGCAGAGTTTATCGATTATCCTACACTAACCAACAACGGCAACTACGTTCTCGACCGCGTAGACCATCAGTTCGGCGAAAAGGTCAACCTCTTTGGCCGCTACGCCGTTGACGACGATTCCCAAGTCTCGCCGACCGCAACGCCCATTTTCCAGAATACCCTCAGCGCCCGCAGACAATATTCCACCATCCAGTTGACCCATGTGCTGCGTCCCAGCCTACTCAACTCGTTCCGCTTTGCATACAACCGCACCGCGCAGCGCTTCGATTCGCTGCCCAGGTTTCCGTTGGGTCCGGAAACTTCCTTTGTACCCGGCCAGCCGATCGGATCTCTTTCGGTCGCAGGAATTTCGTCTTTCGGGACCAGCACCAATGCGCCCCGCTGGTGGATATTCAATTCATTCCAATGGGGCGACGACCTGTCCTATACCAGGGGAAATCACGCGCTGAAGTTCGGCGGCAACATCGAGCGAATCCGGGACAACGCCGCTGAGAATACCTTTCGACGAGGATCGTTCACGTTTAACTCGCTGGCCAACTTTTTGGGCGGCCGACCTAGCACCTTTACTGCCGCCGCGCCGGGCTCGGACGCTTCCCGCGAGTTCCGGCAGACGCTATTTGCCGCGTATGGCCAGGACGACATCAAGCTTGCCAGCCGCCTGATCTTGAATCTCGGCCTGCGCTGGGAGGCCGTCACCGATCCCACCGAAGCGCGCGGGAAAAGCGCGATTCTACTCACCCACAACGTTTTCGGCTTCCAGGTCCCCGACTCAACTCCAACGCTGCGCGACACGTTTTTCACCGTTGCGAAAAAGAATTTCGAGCCGCGCGCCGGGCTCGCTCTGCAAATCACCGACAAGGCGGTCCTGCGCACGGGCGCGGGAATCTATCACGATCAGCTCTTGCCCTTCGTCTATGGGCGCACCACCTTCACCGCGCGGCCCTTTTTTGCGTTGGCCCAAGTCTCCAATCCGCCGTTCCCATTCGGAGGCGTCGCACCAAGCTCTCTATCGATTCCTTCCGGAACAACCATGGCCTGGCAGGACCAGACACCGACCAAGTACCAATACGATATCGCCTTCGAACAGCAGCTTTGGAAAAGCACGGTTGTAGAACTGGACTACATCGGCTCACAAGCGCGTCACCTTTGGGGAAACGCCCAAAGAAACACCGCCATTCCTCTAGTCTTGTCCGGCGGCACAAGGTTTTTCCCGGCGGGCGCACCTCGCCTCAACTCCGCCATCGGCCCAATTCAAGTGATTGAAACCGATTACAACGCTTCCTACAATGCCTTCCAGGTCTCCGTGCGGCGCACTAGCGCCAGCGGCTTGCAGTTCCAGACCTCCTACACGTTTTCCAAGTCTCTTGACGACAGTACATCACTAGGCACGGGTGACGTCGCGAATGAACGTCCTTCTCTTATGGACCCCGACGACCGGCGGCGCGACCGTGGCCTTTCAGCCTTTGACACCCGGCACCACACCGTCTTTTACGCGAGTTACCCGTTCCCATTTCATTCCAGCTACCGTCCGCTCGCGATGGTAATCCAAGGCTGGAAGGTGAACGCGATTGGGACGTTCAACTCCGGCCGACCTTTCACGGTGCTGACCGGGTTCAACCGTTCGAGAAATCTGGACCCGAATGTCGCCGACCGGCCGGATCTCGTTGCCGGCGCAAGCAACCCGGTCTTGGGCGGACCGGATAGATATTTCGATCCCACGGCTTTCCGGTTGCCTGCGGCCGGCTTCTACGGGAATCTTGGAAGGAATACGCTGTCCGGCCTTGGCTTCTCCGACCTCGATTTTTCCGTGGAGAAAGCGTTCGCCGTCCGCGAGAATCTGACTGTACAGTTTCGCACCGAATTCTTCAACGGAACGAACCATACGAATTTCGGCCTCCCGTTTAATAGCGCTTTTACGCCCACCGGCAGCTTCTCGGGCGCGGCGGGAAGAGTCAACAGCACGGTCACCCCGGCCCGGCAGGTTCAATTTGGGCTGAAGCTGTCTTTCTAGCTTGCAAGTAGCAAGCCGCCAGCGTTTCAGTTGGAGTCGATAACGCGACTGGCGTACAATCAGGAACCTATACAGCGTGGATCGAGGAGTTTCCCCGCGAAGCATCCCAACGGATTTTTCAGGAGGTGGAAAAGTGAAGAGAGGAATCATCGCTGGATTGGGATTTTTGGCCGTGTTTTTCCTGGCCGCGGTCGCCGTGTACCCTCAGCAGCAACAATCCAAGATTTTGAAAGACCTGGCAAGCGAAGAAAAAGAATACACCGTCGAAACGGTGGCCGGCGCCTCGGTCTATAAGCTGCCCCTGATCGGAAAAATCAACGTGAAGGAGGCGGAACTGTTCCCGCATTATCGGCCGAAGAAAAAGGCCGCCGGATGGCTGCATGCCTACGCCGAAGCGCCCACTCCGACTCTGTGTGTTCTGATGATCGAAGAAATTCCTCCACACAGCAATAAACTGATCGGGCGAAAAGAAACCGGCGCGTACACGTTTCTGGGAGTCTCCGGAAAAGGTTACGTCGAGTTTCGCGACGATGCGAGTAAGCCCGGGAAGGGGTTCGTTTGGGAAGAAAAGAGCTTTTTTTATAAGCCCTTTGCTTCCTGGTATGGCTTTGCCAATCCCTTCGACAAACCGGCCCGCATCGTAACGCTCGGATGCCACCTGGATCATGACATCATCAATCCCTACTTGGGGAATCGAATCCGGACGGTTCGGGATCTGGAAATCCCCGGCGAGCGGCGGACGAAGATGACCGACGATACGGTGATCGAGAATTTGGATTGGGCTGCCATTCTGAAAATGGCGGAGCCTTCGTCTTCCCCCCACGTGGAAATCGCCAAGAGAGGGGACGCCAACACGGTCCAGGTAACACAGTCGACGGCGCCGTTCGACGTGGCTCGCATGGAGTGGCCGATTTACTTTTTCAAGCTCCGGGCGGACGAGGGTTGGAGAGGCGTCAATGCGGAGCCTGCCCGCGATATGAATATTCGGAGCCTGTTCAACGTCTTTGAAGAGATGCCTCCCCACTCCTCCGAAATTGGGCATAAACATGGCGGTGGACTGTGGTTTGTGTGCCTGAAAGGAAAAGGGTATATGGGCATGAGGGCAACCACGAAATCCTCCGAGGCAAGGCTTTATTGGGGTGAGTGGGATATGTGGGTGATGCCGTGGATGACGGCGGCCGGCACCTGGCACAGCCATGCCAACCCCTACGACGAGCCGGCCAGATTCATGGGTCTGCGCGGGCCTGTCTTGGAGGAGGACGCGATTCTGGACGCTTCTCGGGAGATGATCCATATGGAAACGGGAGACGGCGTCAACACCGGATCGCCCGACAATGTATTCCGTAAGAGAGGGGAAGCCCCGCAAGAAGGCAAATGATTCCAGGGGGCTTTCATTGGGACGCTCCCAACGGAAAGCTTGGCCGTAAGTTGCCTGGGTAAGGATGTCTGTAACTCGAATCGCTACCGGGTTCCGAAGTCTGGCCTTGGTCTGCGCGCTGTTGTCGTTTATAAGCGCCAAGTGCGAGGCGCATACCATCAGCGTCAGCTACGCCGAGATCGGCGTCGGCGAACATCAAGTGCGCTGGCAGTTGCGCGTGCCGGTTCCGGAGCTCGATCTGCTTCTGGACCTCGACCACAACCATGACGGCAAAATCGATGAGGCCGAGTTGCAGCAAGAGTCCGGGCGGGTGCACGACTATCTCAGCGGCAAGGTTGCCGTCGAGCGGGGAGGCGTGGCGCTTCCTGGCACTCTAGGCCCGCCGCGGCTCTGGCAGGATCGCGAGGGCCACCCGTTCGTCGAGACGGAGATGGTGTTTGTATCGGCTGAAAAGCTGGGCCGCGCCACGCTTCGCTGCGAGATACTCCAGGACGCTTCGTCGAACCATCGCACGCTCGCCAAAATTACCAGCGCGGGCGCCGTCGAAGAGTTCGTTTTCGAAGGGAAAAAATCGTTTGAAATGGAACAGCGCTCGCGGCTGGCGGCCATCCGGCAGTTCGTTCGGATGGGCGTGTTCCACATCTTCACCGGCTACGATCACCTGACGTTTTTGCTGGGCCTGGTGCTCATTGGCGGAACGTTTCGTAGCGTCGTCAAGATCGTCACGGCGTTCACCATTGCTCATAGCATCACGCTCGCCCTGGCGGCACTCAATGTGGTGGTCCTTCCAACGCGCCTGGTCGAATCGGGCATCGCGCTTTCGATCATGTACATCGCTCTGGAAAACCTGTTCTTCAAAAGTTTCGACCGGCGCTGGATCGTTACGTTTTTCTTTGGACTGGTGCACGGCTTCGGATTCGCCAGCGCTCTTCGCGAGTTGAGCCTGTCGCGGGAGCTGTTGGGGACGGCGCTTTTCTGTTTCAATTTCGGAGTCGAGCTGGGGCAGATATGCATCGTTGCCTTGCTCTTGCCGATGTTGTGGTCCATCCAGGACAAGAAATTCAATCCCGTATTCGTAAAAGCGTTGTCCATTGTAATTTTTTCGCTAGGCTCCACGTGGCTGTATCAAAGAATCTCCGGAGGATAGATTTCGTGTCGAGGTATGCGGCTTCGAATTCGGTGAAGAACATGGGCCTCGCGCTCGTGATTCTGGCCGCTGGCGTCATCGCCGCCTTCGCCCACGTTGTTCTCGACGCGGAGAGCGCGACGGAATATCTGGCCGTCATCGGCCAGGCCTATCAACAGACCAAATCGGGGAAGACAGAGGTAGAGCGGCTGAATGCGATATACGACGTAGGCGTGCGGTCCTACCAGCTTACCGCCCTGATGAACCAGGACTTCCAAGAGCATGGCGCGAGCGACCCAAAACTGATCGGCCTGATTCTCCGTAGGCTCGCGCAGTATGGCGTAAAAATCGCCAAGGTCGAAACCGGCTACTCCTACGATTTCGCGGCCATCTATGAGTACCTGCGCCTCGCGCCCAACGGCGAGCGGGGGGCTGCCGCGCAGTTGGTCCTGATCCGGTATATGGATGTCCCCGACGATGTCGAGCAATTGCAAAAGGCGATCGCACGGGCATCTCAATTTCTCCGGAGCTATCCTAAACATGGGTCGGTTGCCTCCGTCGAGTTGGAACTGGCCGTCTACCACCTGCGGCTGAGCCGCCTGTTGCGCGTAGGCGATCTATTGCCCGGTCCAGCGAGTTCGGGAACCAGCGCGCAGCACCAGAAAGAAGCGGCGGAACTGTTCCAGAAAATCGTAACCCGATACCCGGATTCCGACGAAGCCCGGGAGGCGCAACAGCACCTCGCTTCGCTCACTCCTCGCCCAGGAACCCAAAAGAAACCTAAGTGAAGGATGCACTGGATTGGAGCAACCTTGAACGACAATCACTCCCGGCGACACAAGGTTGGTTGGATCATCATTTTTTTCTGTGGGTTTTTCGCGGCACTCAACGGGCTGATTTCCTACGGCTCCTCACTGCTGTCGATTCTGGACCACGCGCGCCCCTGGAAAACCGGCGCCGGAATGACCACGCTTGCCCTCCAACAACTCACTCAGTGGAGCCCTGAGCTAGGTCCCTACTGGGTCCTCGTCAACATGGTCGCGTGGGTCAATCTCACCTTTACCGGGATCATACTGGCCTCCGCCGCGTGGTTCGGCGTGCGAAAAGGCCACAAACTGGGATGGTGGTGCGCGTTTCTGGTCTGGGCTTGGGTCGGCCTGAATGACAGCGTCAGTGTGATCTCGGTCTATCGAATGACAGGAAATTTCATTCCAACGGCGCCCATCCCGTCAACACTCGGTGCAATCGGGTTGATCCTCACTTACCCGGCAGTGTTTCGGCGCGGAAGCAAGAGTCTCGAATAGCGGTTATAATGAATCCCCGATGAAGCTGACAAAAAAGGCCGAACATGCCCTGGAACGTATGACCGACGCCACACTCGCTTTCCTGGAGCAGCTCCCACCAGCCGAGCAAGAAAAGCGAATCAAGCGGATGGCCGGTTACGCCGCGACACTTCGCCAATCACGACGCACCGTACCCCATTCCCCTAATTTCGGCGTATAATCCTCGCGTTCGGCGGTCACAAGAAAGTTCCGGTTTAGATCTGCAACGAAACTTCTTTCCGAGAGGCGCACCATGAGACGTTTGCTGTTGATACTTTTGTTTTGTCAGCCTGTAGTCCTGTTTGCCCAGGGTTCGTCCGTGCCCGTGATTCCCTTCGACTCGGTCCCCAATTTTCTGAAGCTTCCCGTCAACATGTATCTGGGAGAGGCCTCGGGCGTGGCGGTGAATTCCAAGGGACACGTTTTTGTCCTGACGCGCGCCAATACCAGCGGTCCCGCCTATGCGGCGGCTGCGACGCAACTACTGGAGTTCGCTCCCGACGGCAAGTTTCTCCGCGAGATCGGCCGCAACCTCTATGCATGGTCGTTCGCGCACACGGTGCGTGTCGACAAGGAGGATAACATCTGGGTCACGGACAAAGGCTCGGACATGGTCATCAAATTCAATCCCGAAGGCCGAGTGGTGATGGTGTTCGGGCGCAAGCAGGAAGCCTCCGACAAGGAAACCGGACCCCTGGAGCATCCCAAGCCGCCGCTGCCTCCCGAGGACGGCCGCTTCCGCCAGGTCACCGACGTGACGTGGGACCCCGCCGGCAACACCTACATCAGCGACGGCTATATCAACACCCGCGTCGCCAAGGTCGATAAAGACGGCAATTGGATCAAGTCGTGGGGCGAGCCCGGCGACAAGCCCGGACAGTTCAATACCCCGCATAGCATCGCGGCCGACGCGCAGGGGAACATATATGTCGCGGACCGCGGCAACCGCCGCATACAAGTCTTCGACGGCGATGGCAAGCTCCTTCGCGTGATCACCATCGACGTTCCGTTCGATCCAAACGCTCGTCCGGCCATCGGCAACAAGCCGACCGCGACCACCGGGACGCAGTCTCCCGGAGCGCCGTGGGCGCTTTGCATTACACCCGGTCCCAATCAAGTGCTATATAGTTCGGACGCCTATCCGGGCCGCCTCTACAAGCTCAGCCTGGATGGAAAGGTCCTGGGTGTCCTCGGCGAGTCCGGCAAGCAGCTCAAACAGTTCGGATGGATTCACGAAATCGCCTGTCCGTCGGAAAATGAGATCATTGTCGGCGAACTGCTGAATTGGCGCGTGCAGAAACTCATCCTGCATCCGGAAAAAGCAAAGTAGTAAGCTGTTGCATAACCTCGTGGGAGTCTCGAAAGGGCACGACTTTAGGGCGATTTAACAATTAGATGTAGACCGGAGTTTCTGTCGCCCCTACCGGGGCTGGAATCGTTTGGGGCCTGCGCACCCACGGCTTGCGCCGTGGGCTAAAATCTGCCGCCCCTGCCGGGGCTTCGAAAAAAATCTACACCGTTTGGGTTCTAATCGATTTTCAACGACGCTTATTTCGAGGAGGAAACAGTCATGAAGCGCGCATATGCTTTGCTCTTGGGTCTGGTTCTATTTGCTGCCGCGGCGCCCGCGCAAAATGCGGACGTAGCCGCCCAGTTGGGATATCCGCAAATGATTCTCTACAACGGCAAGATCGTCACCATGGACGACTCGTCATTTGAGAACAAGGTCGGAACCATTGTTCAAGCCATGGCCGTCCGCGACGGAAAATTATTGGCTACGGGAACCAATGCAAAAGTGCTGGCGCTGGCCGGCCCGCCGACCAAGAAGATCGACCTGAAGGGCCGGACCGCAATGCCCAGCTTCATCCTGACGCACGAACATCCCACCGACTGGGCTTTCATCGAGCCGCGCGCCTTTCGGCACGTTCTGCCGGGCGACGACGTCATTATCTCGCGCTGGCTGCCCAGCGTTCCTCCCAAACAACAGTTGGCGCTGTTTGAGCCGACCATGCGCGAGGCGGTCTCGAAGGCCAAGCCGGGACAGTGGATTCGCGTCCTGTTCAATTACGGCGAGGATTATCAGTGGGCCACGGAGTTGATGCCGCTGTGGCGCAAGAGCATCACCAAGGCGTGGCTCGACGAGCTTGCTCCCAACAACCCGGTGACGGTGAAGGACGGCTTTATCAATTCCATCGGGAACACCAAGGCGGTGGATGAATTCGGAACCGTTCATCCGGATCTGGATTTTTATACCACCGGCCGCCGCACCGGACAGCCCGATCCCGACCGCATCCGGCGCGTGAGGCAAACCGGGCAGATGGGCCGCCCGTTGGACCCCGATGCCATGATGAAAGGGAAGACGCCCATCCTGGCCAACCTGCTGAAGTCCGAGATGGAGCTGTGGGCTACGTGGGGCGTCACGGCGTTTGGTTCCTCTCCTTATGCGTATCACAATCTCCAGGCCATAGACATGTTGGATAAGAAGGGCGAATTGCCGATTCGCTTTGCCTGGAGTTATACGGGACCCTCGTGGGATACAGAAACGTTGCGCGTGCTCGCCGCCACGCAGGGACACGGAACGGATCACATGTGGATGGTGGGCGCCTGGAGCGGATCGGGCAGTGGTTGCATGACCGTTCCGGAGAAAGCCGAATGGAAACAGATGCGCGCGGAATTAGGCGCCATAGAGGAAGAAGGCGGAGGGACCCGCTGCGCATTCGCTCCCGGCGCCGTGGGCCGCGAGATTATGGAGCGCATCGTCGCCAGCGGTCTTCGCATCGCCACCATGCACACCGGCGGCGACAAGGATATCGACTATTACATGGATGCGATCGAAGAAGGCGCCAAGAAGGGAAACCTTTCCCTGGACGAGATCCGTTCCATGCGCTTCGCCTTCGACCATGGCGCCGGCGCTCCCCGGCCCGAGCAGATCCCTCGCATGAAAAAGCTCGGCATGTTGGCGAGCGAGATCAATACCATTCTCTGGGAGACGCATCGCGGCGCAAGCGTGATCGCCAAGCAGTACGGAATCGAATACACCAGTTGGGTGGTGCCGCGGAAAAGCCTGACCGAAGCCCAAATCCCGACCGGGTTCGAGATTGACCGGCCTCTCCCGCACAAGATTTTTTTCTTCATCACCAAAGGTATGAACCGCTACAACGACCGCGACCAGAAGGTCTATGGGCCGAACGAAAAAACCGACCGCATCGTTCAATTGAAATCTCTGACGCGCTGGGGCGCCTATTACCTCATGAAGGAAAATGTTTTGGGAACGCTGGAGCCGGGTAAGCTCGCCGACTTTATCGTGCTCGACAAAGACATCCTGACGGTTCCGGAAGATCAAATCCCGTCGATCCGCGTGCTGATGACGGCAGTGCAAGGCAAGGTGGTCCACTTGACCTCGCCATTCGCATCCGAGATCGGCTTGCCGGCCGTCGGCTCCACCACTTGGAAAGAAGAACTTCCCAAAGGATGGGAGTGATCCGGCTGCTGGATGTTTCCCGAAGTGTAGGCGAAAAAACGTTTCCGAGATCGACGCGCAGAAATCCATTAACGAAAGAAGGAGAACACCGTGAAAGCTGGAAGGTTAATTTTTCCGCTCACCGTACTAACGGCGTGCAGCATCGTTCTGGGGGTCTGGAATCCATTGTCGCGCGAGGGAAATGTATTGCGCGGGCAGGCGTCACCGAACTCGGATAAGTTTCAAGTCGATCCTTTCTGGCCCAAGCCTCTTCCCAACGACTGGGTGACCGGGAACGTGGGCGGAACGTGCGTGGATAAGAACGATCACGTTTTTATTACCAACCGAACCGCCGACCCGGCCAACCTGACCGACCAGGAAAAACAAGTCGGCAGACCGGCGCCGCCCGTGATCGAGTTCGACCCGGAAGGCAAGGTCGTCAATTCCTGGGGCGATTTTAGCGCCGTTCCCAACGGCATTCACGATTGCTATTTCGATTACGAGGGCAACGTTTGGATCGGCGGCAACACGGATGCGATTGCCCAAAAATATACGCATGACGGCAAGCTGCTGTTGCAGATCGGCACCAAGGGGAAATTCGACACGGCAGACGGCACCAGCAAGGGTCCCGGCTTGAATTCGAGCCACACGCTGCTGAACGAGCCGGCCAGCTTCGCCGTGGATCCGGCTAACGGAGAGCTCTATATCGCGGACGGTTACGGCAACCGCCGCGTGGCGGTCTTTGACAAGAACGGTAAATACATTCGCCAGTTTGGCCGGCAGGCTACCAAGGACGAGACGGCCCAGGGCGTCGGCGGAGTATTCGAAGGCGTGGTGCACTGCGTCATCATGAGCGGCGACGGTCTGCTATACGTTTGCGACCGGGAAGGCAAGCGCATCCAGGTCTTCGACAAGATGGGCAACTTCAAGAAGAATATTGTGATTCAGAGAAGGAGAGCGGACCTTCCGGGTAACGGAAAGCCTTACTGGATACTCCTCTCGAAGGACAAAGCGCAGAAATATATGTACGTCGCCGACGGCCTCGACGAGGTTATCTGGACACTGGACCGCGAAAGCGGAAAGACGCTGTCGGGTTTTGGACGACTCGGCCACATGGCCGGCGACTTCACATTCCTGCACACCATTGCCATGAACTCCAAAGGCGATTTGATTAGTGGCGAAACGATCGGCGGGCGCAGGGTGCAAAAGTTCAAGGCAGCGGGAAATTGAGTTGCCCGGGAGTTCAGGGCCACGGCACGCTTAGAGCGTTTTTCGTGTTGGTGTAGACCACGATTTACTGCAAATGGGGCGACGAAGAAAGTGCAGATCCCTCGCTTTGCTCGGGATGACAGCCACTTGGTATGGTCTACACCAATTGTGAAAATGCTATAGCATCGGAGGGGAGCTGTGTTATTCGGCTCCCTGGCCCAGCACCTGGCCGCTGGGCGCGACGA
>ORMF010641877.1_pt1 | contig 46553 bp, 39 predicted proteins | sample 1779871 | NCBI WGS metagenome assembly ORMF01 (sample SAMEA104232316, study PRJEB22302) | groundwater metagenome | biome: forest; feature: aquifer; material: groundwater | place: USA | collected 2011-08-07 | depth 5.4 m
ATTTAATTATGTTCGTTCTGCATCCCAGGTGGCCTGGGATTATAATAAAGGTGGACCTGTTGGGCACTGGAAATTTGATGAATGTCAGGGAACAACAGCTTATGATTCTTCCACCACAGGTTCTGGTGCTTCCAATGGCAACACAGGAACTATTACTATTGGCGCCTCAGGCACCCAAACTTCTGCCGGGACTTGTACTGGTTCTGCTAATACTGCCTGGAAAGACGGAGCAACAGGTAAATATAACTCCTCTTTAGATTTTGATGGCACAGATGACAAAGTTACTATAACTAGAACTGCTGCTCTTGAACCAACAAATGTAACTTTAAGCGCCTGGGTAAAAATGTCTTCCTCTACCCCAACTCAAGTAATAATAGGTAAAAAAGGTCACAGTGGTGGATCAGCCAGCTATGGGTTGATACTTCGCTCAGGAGCAACAAGGATAACTTTTACTATTTCCAGTTCTGCTGGAACTGAATATCATGCCAGCTCAACAAATTTTGCAACAGGAGTTTGGCAACACTGGGTAGGGACATATGATGGCACAACTCAAAAACTCTATCTTAACGGTGTGCTGCAAGATACTCAAACACCTGGAATAGCCATTAGCTACACCACAGCTAGCGATCTGGAAATGGGTACGTACAATGGTGGCAGCTTTCCCTTCCCAGGCCAAATAGATGATGTCAAAATATTTAACTATGCCCTCACTGCCACCCAGGTAAAAGGTCTTATGAATGATGGCGCCCTCCGCTTCGGCCCCGTTACTGGCACCCCGTGACAGTAGTAAACAGTATGTAGTAAGTATTAAGGAGATTTGGATTTAATACTTTTTATAAGTCCATTAAGTAATTTACTTACTGTCACAGTTTGCATGGCAAGTTTATCAAAATCTTCTTTTTTTATATACCCAACATCTTTTGCTACAAGCAATTGATTCTGCAATTCTGTTAAAGACCCTAAAGCCATGTAATAAAATTGTAGTTTTTCTTTTTTACTTTGCCGAGAGAAGCCCTCAGCAATGTTGGAGGTTATAGAAACAACGCATCTTCTCATTTGGTCTATAAGAGAAAATAACTCTTTTTGAGGAAAATTCTCTGTTACCTTATATACCAGTAAAACAAGTACATGACCTTCTTGCCAAACAATTAAACTAGTAAAAGACCTAATTTTTAAATCGTTTTCTCCCATACTACCTACTACTCGCTACTTACTACTACTTTGGCTTTGCCAAAACAACAAGCCGTTTCCAGGTTGTACCAGGAGGCCAACAGGTTTGTAAAATAACTGTCTCCTCTTTTCCCTTTTGACTTTCAACCAAATATGACACTTCCGATCCATCTAATACTTTTGTTTCTGTAACTTTGTAGTTATGTCGTCGGTTCTCAAAAAACAACACAATATCATCTCCTGCTGCTAGATCCTTAATCAGGTAAAAAATAGCATTGTAGCGTCCTACATCCCAAAAATTATCAGATGAATGGGCAAAAAGATAAATATTCCCTTTCATCCCCGGAAACACTGTTCCTTTTGCATGGGCAACACCTTTATATAAAATAGGAAGAAACTCCTGTTCGTTATTTGGATCTACATTGGGAAACACTTTTTGATTTGCTCCTACTTTTGGTATCAAAATACTAAAATAGGTATCTTTAGGTATCAAAATCTGCTCTTTTGGGCCCTGAAGAAGGTTTCGAAACCCACCTTGTTGTTGTAATTCTTGTTTTTCCTGCTCGTCTTTGAGTATCTCTCCAAAAGGGGAGCTTTGTTGCACTGCTTGCTCGGCAACCGAAAAACGAACACCGCGCAACTTGGCAATTTGAAACTGCACCTCGTAGTAAATGGTTGGGCCAAAGGTAGCGGCAATGCCAAAAATAGAAAAAAGGAGCAAAAAATTGCCAATACTGCGGAAAATTAAGTAACGAATAATCTGCGATCTTGTCATGTATCCCTACCCAGATTCGAACTGGGAATCTCCCCGTTAGGAGTGGGGTGCTCTATCCAATTGAGCTATAGGGACATAATTGTATTTTAACATAAAAGAACGTAGAATAAACAAAACGGGGATTGGCGCAGCGGTAGCGCGCACGGTTCGGGACCGTGAGGTCGGCAGTTCAAATCTGCCATCCCCGACAAAGTATTGACAAGAAAGAAGTATAAGAGGTATAAAAAGTATATACGATTATCTTGTCTTAACAGCATTTTAAACGACTGTCGTTTAAAAGATTGGTATAGCAGTCTAAACGAATATGGCCAGAACAAGCGACAATACCAGATACTCTAGATACAAATCCTATGCTAAGGACACGTATTACCATATTTACAATCGTGGCAATGGCAAACAAAATATTTTCCATGCTAAAGAAGATTATTTATTTTATATTGACCGTCTTGAAAAAGCTATCAAAAAATACGACGTGGAGCTTATTTGTTATATACTCATGCCAAATCATGTGCACTTGGTCGCAAGGCAGAAAACAGACACGCCAATCCACAAATTTATTTCATCGTTACATACAAGTTATTCCATGTACTTTAATAAAAAGCACCAACATGTCGGCCACCTTTTTCAGGACCGTTTTAAACAAGTCATTGTACAGTCCGATCAACAGCTGCTGTATTTGACAAAGTATATCCACCGAAATCCTGTAGAAGCTGGCATGAGCGCAACACCGGCTGAATATCCTTGGAGCAGCTACCACGAATACACTCGCATTTTGCCATGGGTGTTGTGTAATAAAGACATTATTGTTGGGATTCTCGGAGCTCATGCCGAAACCTTTAGCTTACGCTATAGTGAGTTTTGCAAAAACGGCATTTCTGATAAAGAAAAACCCCACATCGAAGAGCTTGCCTTGGAGACCTTTTAAACGACTGTCGTTTAAAACGCTGCTATAGCAACCTAAATTAAAAGCAAAAATCGTCCTCGTCCATATTTTCGCCCTCCTTTTTGGGGACACTGATTGTAACACTTCCAATATTAGATGCAAGAGGCAGTCTCAAGCGTTTAGTTAGTCAGCGTCTAGCGGTTAGTTTCGTTGCAGCGGGTTTTTAACTAGACGCTATTTATTGCGTTCTTCGTCGAGGTAGACGTAGTCAAAATCTGCCAAGTCGTAGGAAAAAATTTCGGCTGGGTCAAAAATAAGAGCTTCTTCTTTACGAGCAACTTCTGCATTTTCCGAAGCATGCATAAGATTATATTGCTGACTCATGGCAAAGTCGCCACGAATGGTACCTGGTTCTGCATCGCGTGCTTTTGTGACACCAAGCATTCTTCGTATGGTCGAAACAGACTCGAGACCTTCCCAAAGCATTGCAATAACAGGATATGACTTCATATATGCTTTTAGCTTTGGAAAAAATGACTTGTCCTTGTGATGCGCATACCATTCATCTAAAATCGCATCTGATAAAGAAACCATTTTTATACCTGCAAGTCGAAGACCTTTTCGTTCAAACCGGTGAATAATCTCACCAACTAAGCCTCTTTGCAATCCATCTGGTTTAACAAGTACGACTGATCTTTCCATATTATTTTTTAAGTAACTTTCTAAATCGTGCTTCATCGGTAAAATTACCAATCACTGCGAGATTAAAAACATTTGGCCGCAGATACGTTTTTGCTGCTTCTAGAACCTGATCTTTTGTTACCTTCTCTATTTTTAACAAAACTTCCTCAAGGTTGTCAATTCTTTTCTCGAGTAACTCTTGTGAGGCATAAAACCCAGCAACTGATCGACTATCTTCCATTTCCAAAACCAAATGACCTTTTGCAAATTCTTTTGCCTTCTTAAGCTCCTCATCTGTAACAGGACTGTGGCCATCAGCAATTTTTTCGTACTCCTCAACAATCACTTTTACAGCATCTTCTATTCGTTTTGGATCAATTCCTGCTGTTGAAACCAAACTCCCACAATCTTGGTAATGGTCAGACATGGTACGGACATAGTACCCAAGTCCCCTCTTTTCTCGCACTTCATGAAAAAGCCTACTGCTCATCCCACCGCCCAAAATCGCAGCCAGAATGGATAAGGGGTAACGATCTTGGTGATTGGTTGCTACTGTTCGAACCCCAAGCGCAATATGCACTTGTTCTGTTTTTTTGTGCTTGATAACAACTTTAGCCTCTGTTTGCGCCTCGACAACTGGGTCATACTTCTTTGTTCCAAATACCTTCATCTTGCCAAAATACTTTTCAACAAGCTTTGCAGTCTTTTGCCCCTCTACTCCTCCAGCAATAACAACAGTAATGTTATCTGCACTATACAAGGAACCCATATAAGAAAGAAAATCATCTCGGCTAATCTTTTTAATAATTTCCTTCTCCCCTGCTATATCCCACCCCATAGGCGTATCTCTATAAAGTAGTTGTTCAAACACATCACCAATTTTTCTGGCTGGCGTGTCTTCATAGAGATTAATTTCTTCCAAAATCACTCCCCGCTCTTTATCTATCTCCTTTGGATCAAGCAACATCTGCTGCAGCATGTCAGAAAGCACATCAAGCGACAACTCCACATGCACAGCCGAGGATTTAATATAGTAACCGGTTGTTTCTTTACCTGTAAAAGCATTAAATTCGCCACCAATCCCATCAATAAGGGAGGATATTGCCATTGCAGATGGTCGCTTGGCAGTTCCCTTAAATGCCATGTGCTCTAAAAAATGGGAGATACCATTGTTTTGCTTTGTTTCGTAGCGACTTCCAGCGCCAACCATTACCAAAACAGTTGCACTTTCAAACGAAGGCATTGGGATAGTTATCAAACGAAGACCATTAGAAAGAAGTGATCGGTGGTATTGCATAGTGACTTATTCTATCACGACCAAGATGACCAAACAAGTCTTGCTTTACCTATAAAAAGGCTCTGTATTTAGCCTACTAAATCAGCCTTTTTAACGACTGTCGTTAAAAACGCTGGTATAACAATCTAATTTACATTCTCTCCGGGGGTCTGTGTCCTCACATATGTTCGGGCGCCGAGATGCCAAGGAGATATAAACCATTTTTTATAACCTGCCCGACCCCAGAGGTAAGCGCTACACGAAACGACTCTTTCTGTGAGCTAATAATTTGATGTTTTTGGTAAAACAGGTTATATTTTTGCGCAAGATCAAAGAGATAGGTGGCCAGAATGTTTGGCGCAAAATTCTCTGCTGCCTCCCCCACTACCTCTGGAAACCGATTCAGGGTTCGAAGAAGAACCACTTCTTCAGCGTTTAGCGTATAGCGTCTAGCGTCTAGTTTTGCGTTTTGCGCTGTAGCTTTGAATTTTGAACTTTGAACTTTGAACTTAGCAAGCACGCTCTGTGTCCTTGCAAACGTATACTGCAAATACGGCCCGCTATTGCCCTCAAGACTAATCGACTCCTCAAAACTAAAGCTAATATCCCGTCCAATACCGCTTTTAATAAGCGCATACTTAACAGCTCCAACCGCAACTTTTTCTGCTGTTTGCTCATCCATATCCTTAAACGCGCTTTTAATTTTCTGTTTTGCTTCATCGAGCAGCCACTCGCCTGTAATAACATCTCCGGTTCTGCTTGACATTTTCCCACTTGGCAAACGCACCATCCCATGCCCTATATGCTTTGTCTTTGGGGCTAAATCTGGATTTATGAGAGACAGTGCTTTGAGTACTACTTGAAAATATGCATTCTGCTCATTGGCAGTAATAATGATTGAGAGATCATATTGAAAGTCTTTATACTTTGTTGACGGAAGTCCCATATCTTTTGCTTCGTAGGTTGGAAGACCGAGGGAATTAATAAAGACCCGATTATGTAATCCATACTTTTCTCCAGGGAAAATAACTGCGCCTTCACTCTCTTCAAAAATACCATCCGAAATGTGTTTTTTCACGAGCTCCAGGCCGATTTTTCCTGCTTCAGATTCAAAATAGTAACCGGTGAACTTTGTTCCGAGTCTTTGATAGATCTTTTCAAAATACTCCAAACTCCACGCTCTGCCCTTTTCGTACAACTCGTTGATCTTAGGATCGCTTTTATCATAAACTTTTTTGTTTATCTGATTAATTTCTTTTTTTGCATGCTCATCTTCCTCATATGCTCTTGCTCCCCTAGCATACGCCTGCCCAAGAACTTTTATTTTATTTTCTATTTGTCCTTGTAATCCGTAGATTGCCTTTGCTACATGCAACCCGACATCCCCCTGGTAACACACACGTCTTACCAGTGCTCCCTGACTTTCAAGAAGCCGTGACAATGCTTCTCCAACTGCATTGCTATAAAGGTGACCAATATGAAACTCTTTAAAAGGATTTGGGTCAGTAAACTCAATCATCACCTTTCTATCTTTGAGGTTTTCACCTGCCCCATATTGTTTGGGTCCCACTTTGGCGGGATCGAGAACAACCAATAATTGATCTACTAAGTATTCTTTTGATAGGTAAAAGTTAATAAAACCAGGCGCAACCGCTTCCACGCGATCAATATTTGGTATTTGGTATTTTGTATTTAGTATTTCGACAATTTGATTAGAAAGCTCTAGAGGGTTTTTTTTGAGCTTTTTCCCTAAGATCAACGCAATATTCGATGCGTAATCTCCATGGCTCTCCTCTTTTGGCTCTTGAAGATTAATTTGTATTTCTTCATCGAGCAAGGCTAACTCACCAACAGCTTTTTTGAGGTTTTCAATAATAATCTTTTTTGCTTCCATACTGGCTAGTCTAGCATGCAGCTTTGCTATTTACAATATTACCTAACCTCCCACTTCTTACCATCAGAAACAAGCTCTATATTCCCTGTTTGATCTGTTCGTAGTATCTTTGTCTTTACCTGCTGTAATTTCCCGATTATTTCCCGATTGGGATGCCCATACTTATTTTTCCCAACCGAAATAACTGCAAGTTTTGGGTATAATGTCTGGATAATATCCTCTGTAAGAGCGGTTTTTGAACCATGATGTGGCACTTGTAACACACCTACTCCTCCTAAACCATTTCCTATACTCTCTTCTAACTGAGAAGCCTGACTATCTCCGGTAAACAAAACTGTCTGATCTTTATATGAAAGCTTTATCACAAGGGAGGCAAATTCACTGCTTTCACCAATCTTTCCTGTAGGGCTTGTTGCCTCAAGAAACGATGCTGTCGGACCAACAACATCCAACAAAACTCCATCTGATACACGAATTCTCTCTTGAGCCAGGGCATATCTTGTTTTAATATCCTTTGCTACAAGTGTTTTCTTAAGTTCTGCAAAAGAAACTGTATCATTATATAGTTTTTCTGTTACAAACGATATCACCTTATACTGCTCTATCACCGAAATCAAACCAATAAGATGATCTGCATGTGGATGCGTTAAAATAACAAGATCAAGCGTTCTATCCCAAAATGGCATGTGGTCTGCTAGGCACGACAAAACCTTCTCGTCTGGACCACCATCAATAAGCATATCAACAGCTTTAGGAGTACGAATATATATTGCGTCCCCCTGTCCAACATCACAAAATATAATATGGAGCTTCCCATCAAAAAACCACACACGCTGAAAAAACGCCAATACGCCAAGTGATATGAGAGTAAAAACACCGATTGCAAAAATTTTCCTCCTCATTCTTTTACTGCTTTTTTGCGAAAAAACCCAAGAACAATTGCTATAAGCAACAAATAGTAGCTAACTGCCCACTGCCAAGGAAACACCTCTACTGTGAGCACAGTTCCTGCTTTGCTAAAAACACTCACAATTTCGGTAAAGTAAAGCAAAAAAGGCAAAGAGAAGTAAAGAAAAAGCTTCCCCAAAGGAGCAAATACCATTCCAACAACTGCTCCAATGCCGCCAAAAAGCATAAGTATGGGCACTGTCCATAGTACAAGCGCATTGACAAGTATTGAAAGCAAGGAATAGGTCCCAAAATTTGAAAGTAAAATAGGCAGGGTTGCAATCTGAGCTGCAATTGTTGTGTGTATATCCTCTGTAAGCAAAAACTTCTTTGGAAAGACACTCAAGATTGGCCGAATATACAGTAACCCGATCGTTGCTACAAAAGAAAGCTGGAAACCAATATCAAAAAGAAGCGTTGGGTCGAAAAAAAGCATGAGTGAAGCTGCAAGGAATAATCCATAGCTTCCCACGTACTGTCTTCCAATCACCTGTGCAGCAAAAACCAACACTCCCATAAGTGCTGCGCGCACAATTGATGGCTCAAGACCAGCAAGAACAGCATAAAACAATATGCCAATACTTGCCAAAACAAGCGCTACCTGACGGCGAAACAAGAGCATATAAAGACTACCAAGCAAACCTCCAAGCATTGTCACATTCATTCCCGAGGCTGCAACAACATGCAATACTCCCGTTGTCTTTAAGTTTTCATAAAAATCTTGGGGCATTTGTTCTTTTATGCCAAATGTTATACCAAGAAGCAGGCTTGAAGCTTTTGGTGGAAGGGTTTCTTGAAAAAAATTTGTAATATGTTGGCGAAAAAAAGTTGGTACTGCCAATGCAAAATTTCCTGCAATTTTGCCTGCTTTGATTTGTGGTGAATAGATTGTCAGGACAGTGTTTTTATTTCTTGGCACTTCCCCATTGCTAGTGCTTTTTTTATCCTGAGAAACTGCCTGTATTGTGCCTGAAATTTCCAATATATCACCATAGTGATATCCAGGATATCGAGAAGTAACCACAAAAAACTTTGTTCCGTCTTCTAGCACCACCCAAAATCGCTGCTGACTCCCCGATGTTTTTGGTTCTGACAAGAGCGTAGTCTGAAACTGTACAGGATCTCCATTGATATAGTTTGATTTGTTTTGATAGAAATTCCAGATTCGCAGACAAAGCAGCAACAAAACAACAAGCACAAAGAAGATAATTCTTCTTTCCATTAATAGACGACAATTTTCTCTTTAATCTTCTCAAATACTCCTGCTCCCAGAACTTTTTTACTTAAAAGCTCTTGTATATCGCTGTATGGCCGATTGTCGATGATCTTTTGTCCTGTTACCTGACCAATCCCTGGAAGTGTTTCCAGTTCTGCAAGAGCAGCGGTATTAATATTTATCGATGGACCAACATTGCCACTTTTTTTCACTGTTTCTTTTGACCCTTCTCCCCTTTGCGGGATATAAACCTTTCCACCATCAGTAAGTTTTTGGGCAAGGTTTATATTTTTTGCGACCCAGTCCCGATCCGCATACGAAGAGAGTCCAGCTGCTGCGATTAATGCATCTTTTATTCGCGGTTGTCCTGTAAGCCTATAGACTCCAGGTTTCTCAACTGCTCCTTCAACGTCTATAATTACCACTTGTCCTGCATTTTTCTCATCTTGTGCTCTTTCCCCGATAAAGTTACTGGATGCGTCCTCAAAGATAATCTTCTCTTGGCCTTGACTCGAAGCTAATAAGGATATCAAACCATATACAAACAATATCAATCCTGCGGCTCCTAAGACGGCTGAAATGGGGTTTAATCGAATAAGGGTATTTGTGCTTGTGAAAATTCTGTGAAAAATTTTGGCTATTTTTTCGGGCATTGATTTAGCAAAGTTAAACAAAGAGTGCTACTCGGTGACAACAAAGCTTATAATCTTATTAGGTACGTAAATAATTTTTCCTATAGTTTTTCCATCGATGTACTTTTTAACCTTCTCGCTCTGTCTTGCTAATGTTTCTATTTCTAACTGAACGCTAGACGCTAAACGCTGAACGCTAATAGCGTCTCGCACTTTCCCATTTATCTGTACTACAATTGTTACTTGATCTTCCTTAAGAAGTTTTTCATCAAATACTGGCCAAAAGGTGCTATGAATCGAGGTGTACGTCGAGTTTTTAAAGCATTGTTGGTAAAGTTCTTCGGTCATGTATGGAGCAAAAGGCGCTAAGAGCAAAAGTAATGTCTTGGAATAACCCCCCGGAAGGTTACCGTGCTTGGTATAATATGCATATAATACGTTGTAATACTCCATTAATGCTGCTATTGCTGTGTTATAGTGAAGCGAAGTCAGATCATTGGTTACTCGCTTGATTGTTGTATGCATTGCCTTTTCAAGCTCACTTGAGGCTATTTCTTTCTTCTCTGATCTGTTTTGAGACTCCAAAACCAAGTTCCAAACTCGTTTTAAAAAGCGAAACATACCTTCAATTCCCCCATCATGGAAGTCGCCACCCTGATTAAATGGTCCTGAAAACATGAGGTATGATCGAAGTGCGTCCGCACCGTACTTTTTAATGTATGCATCCGGCACAACCACATTTCCTTTCGATTTGCTCATCTTGGCGCCCTCTTTAATAACCAAGCCATGAGCAAAAAAGCGCGGGAATGGCTCGTCAAAGTCAATAAGCTTTAAGTCTTTAAACACTTTTGTCAAAAAACGGGTGTATAAAAGATGCAAGACAGAATGCTCTGCGCCACCAATATACATATTTACTGGCAACCACTTTTTTGCCCGCTCATCTTGCCAAGGCTTGTTATGTTCTTCAGTAGATATATATCTAAAGAAGTACCACGAACTATCAAGAAATGTATCAGAAACATCTGTTTCTCTTTTTGCCTTTCCACCACATTTTGGACAGGTAGTGTTGTAAAATTCTGGGTGATTAGCCAGAGGCGCTGTACCTGTGCCTTCTGGTCGCCAATCTTCAACATCTGGCAAAATAACAGGTAAATTCTCTTCTGGAACCGGAAACCATCCAGGCATTTGGTTTGTCCCAGCAGCGTTTTTAACGACAGTCGTTAAAGAGGTTGATTTGACGACCTGTTTTGCATCGGCGCATTTTTGGCAAAATATCATTGGAATCGGTGGGCCCCAGTAACGCTGTCTAGAGATAAGCCAGTCCCGGAGATGGTATTGTGATGTTCTCTTGCCAAATCCCTTCTTTTCGATATATTGTATAATGTCTTCCCTTACCTCTCCCCACTTTCTTCCCTTAAACTCTACTGGCTCTTGCAATATCCCTTCAGGCTCGTGGTGATAGCAAAACTCTAAATTTTTGACCTTTTGAGCAAGCTTAGAATCCTCTGGAAACATAACAGGATGAAGCTCTAGGTTATATTTCTTCGCAAACGCAAAATCACGCTCATCATGCGCACTTGCATTAACAACCCCACTCCCATACTCAGCTATAACAAAGGATGCTACCCAAATAGGAATAAGCCTGCCTGCAGGCGTGTATTCTATATATCTACCAGTAAATATACCTTCAGGTTCTTTCTCGAGGTCAAACTTTTTGGTTTTCTTCTTTTTCTTGATTTGCTCAACAAATTCCATGACAGGCTTTTCGTACTCTGTACCCTTAACCAACTCATAGACTTTGGGGTGCTCAGGCGCAATAACGGTAAATGTTTGGGCCATGTGTGTTTGAGGAACAGAATCAAACATCTCAAAATTTATATCCATGTCTTTTACTTTAAAACGAAATGTCACTCCCTGACTTTTTCCGATCCATTCTTTTTGGGCGATTTTTACCTTTTCTGTCCAATCAATTGTACTCAAACTATCAAGCAATGCATCAGCATACTTGGTGATTTTAAAAAACCACTGCTCCAAATCGCGCTTTTCAACGATACTAGAGCACCGCTCACATTTACCCTCAATCACCTGCTCATCTGCTAAAACTGTTTTGCACGATGGACAAAAGTTCACAGGAGCTTTCTTTCTGTAAGCAAGACCTGCTTTGAAAAGCTGAGTAAAGATCCACTGTGTCCATTTGTAATAATCTGGATCATATGTTTCAACTGTTCGTGACCAATCAAAGCCATTACCAGTTGCTCGGAGCTGTCTGTAGAAGTTTTTCTGACTAATTTCTGCTTGCTCTTTTGGGTGACGGCCAACTTTTATGGCGTAGTTTTCAGAGTGAATACCAAATCCATCAAGGCCAATTGGTTCAAAAACATCATAGCCTTGCATACGCTTAAACCTGCCATAAATGTCAGACCCAGTAAATGCGTACATATTCCCCACATGCATTCCCTCAGCCGAAGGATACGGAAACATCATCAGGTTTAAAAATGGCTTCTTAGCAGTGTCGAGGTTTGGTTTATAGACACCTTTTTCTTCCCACGCTTCCTGCCACTTGGGCTCGATTTCTGAAGGATTGTACTTTGGAAGCTCTTTATTCTGTTTTGCCATGAGCTTTATTATACTGTGGGCTTATATGAATCACAAGAGAAAGATTTTACGCTCTCTTCGTGTGGTTTTGGAGCCAAGAAGCAATTTCCTCAACCGATAAATGTTTATTATCTACCTCTACTCCAAAAGAAACTTCTTCTTCATGCGCATTTACAAGATTATATCCATTTATTTTTAAAAACATACCAGCGCTGGTTAAGGCAGTTCTTTTATTCCCATCAACAAAAGGGTGGTTTTTAAGAAGTGACTGAAGAAGTGCCGCTGCTTTATCAAAGATGCTCTCGTAGAGATCTTGTCCATCAAATGTTGCTTGAGGCCTTGCAACTGCAGATTCTACAAGCCCAAGATCTCGTACACCAGCTGAACCACCAAACCGCTTTATCATCTGGTCATGGATTGCTAAGACTTGTTGAGGAGTAATATATTTCACCGTTTTGAAAGTTCACGGAGCGCATCTTCGTGGTCATTAATAAACTCATCGAGCATTTTCATAAACTTTACATCTACTTCTCCTGCAATTCTTTTTTTGGATTTAGTAAGCACAATCTGCTCGCCTTTTGTTTCAACAAACACTTTATCTCCAGAGTTAAGACCTATTTTGGTACGTATAGGTTGAGGAATAACTACTCCAACTGAATTGCCTATGGTAATTGCTGTTTGTTCCATGTTATAACCATGTTATAACAGAAAACGGTGGTTGTCAAGCTGTATGAGGCGCTTGTAATTTTGGGCAAAATTACGTACCATTAACCTATGCGCCGGCTCTTTGTCCAATCAGCATCCCTCGCTTTATCTTTTGCCTTTGTCTTTGTCTGGCAAAATACCTTCCTTTCCCAGTACACGCTCTGGTTACTTAGTCTACTTTCCTTGGTGTATATCGCTCTTGCTTTTAAAAGAAAAAGCTTTGATCTTATTGCGACCATGAAAAATGAACTCCTGGGGCTTCTTATTCTCAATACTGTTGTCGTTCTTATTGTTATGATGAGCGGCAACTTCTCCTCACCACTCTTTTTTCTTCTTTATTTTTTATCCTTTGGTATCGCATTTGCCTACGAACCCGCAGTTATTTTTGTCTATGCTTTAGGTATCGTCCTTCTCCTCTTTCCTTTTACCTTTAAAGAAGACATAGCAAGGAACTTACTTATGGTTGGATCGATTACGCTTATTGCTCCACTCGCATTTTTTTTTGGCAAAACATTTCTCAAAGACAAAAAATGAAGCGCTTAGGTTTTCTGCTTAGCGTCTTTTTTATGCTATCGTTGCCCAAGGCTAATGCGGCAACACTCTCTAATGACTCTTATACTGTAGAAACAAAAGATATCAATACACAAACTACCATATCATTACCTACACCAACACCTGTCCCAACACAACCAGAATCGCATGTCAAAGAACCATTTGTTTTTTCCCTTTCTACACCTCTGTTGGATTTTGGAGAAATCTCTACCACAAACCCAGTAACTCGAACAGTAACCCTCACAATACACCTAGGCGATGCGACTGGGTACACGGTATTTGCTATAGAAGACCACGAACCTACAGCCTCTTCAAGCACCCTTATTCCCGATACTTCCTGCGATGTTGGTGCATGCAATACTATTGTAAGCGCACCCTGGGAGAGCATCTTGACCTATGGATTTGGCTATCGATGCGAAAATATAGTGGGCCACGACTGCAATAAAAGCTTTAAAACACCTGTTGCGTATAAACGTTTCCCCAATCGAGTTAAAGGAGATGCTTTTTCTTCTTTACTCCAAGGACAAAATGATACAAAAGAAAAACAAGTAAACATAGTCTATAAAATAAACACACCTGCAACACAAGAAAAAGGAATCTATATCAATACGATACAATATATTGCAATCCCAGACTTTTAACTACCATGAATAATGAATCAGGAATAATGAATCATGCCACAAAAAGGCTCTTTGGTATGTCTTTGCGATTATTCTTTATTCTTTATTCTTTATTCTTTATTCTTTATTCTGAGCAAGCGCATGCGGCTGAGCTGTCGCTTGGTATTACGCCTCCAACAATTGTTATCCAAACCTCTGCTCCAGCTCTTATTGAAAGGACCATTGAAATAGAAAATAAGACAAATGATACGCTTACCCTTACACCAAGCCTTCTACCATTTACACAGTCAGGGACAAAAAATGGCAAGGTAACATACAACATAGACAATAGTGCTAGTCTGCGTACTCACCAGGCACTTTTTGAGAAGACAACATTAGTAGACAATCAACAAAATATAACAAGCGTAACCCTCTTACCAAAACAAAAAAAACCACTCACTCTTCGCATAGAACTTCCCGAAGGACAACCAAATAACGACTATTACTTTTCTATACTTTTCGTATCAAAGAGTACTAAAGACTATCCAACAGCAGAAGGCTTGGAAACTACACGAGCATATACCCACACTGAGGGAACAATTGGTATGCACGTCCTTCTTTCTGTCTACACCGGCCAAAAGCAGCCAGAAGGGTTTATTGATACCTACAAAACACCTCTTGTCGTACAGGGTGGCCCAGTACCCTTTAGCCTTCAATTTACAAACACAGGCAATTACCTCCTTACCCCGCAAGGCACCATAGTAATTAAAAATATGTTTGGCCAAACAGTTGGTAAACTTCGTCTGCCTAAAACAAATGTTCTTGCTCATACAACAAGAGTTATTTCTATCACTTGGCCAGAACACATATTGTTTGGCGCTTACACAGCAGATCTATTTTTAACAATTCCCGATAGCAGTATCGCATTTGAACGGAAAGTATCCTTTGTAGCCTTCCCCTTTACTGCTCTCATTGGTATAATAGCCTTGATAATAGCATTTGCTTTGCTTCGAAAACGAGTGAATCGCTACTTGTCCTAAAGAGGCTCAAAAACCCTGGTAAGACTGCCAAGAAAAGGTAATTCCCATCTCCTTTCATAGTTTTTCCCCTCTTATCAATCTAATCTTAAAAGTGGATTTGTGTAGCACTTAGCCTTTTTAAGTGCCAAAGTGGCATGCCTGACACTTTCTTACTCTTTTGCATCCAATTTGTCATAAACCACAAAAAATAATCAAATATCGAAGAAAAATCGAAAGTAGCCAAAAGCAGCCATGTTTAAGAGGTTTATTCTATAGGGTATCTATCATCATTAGCCTTAAGTCTTGGTCCATATTTTGCAAAAAAGTAGAATTGTTTTGAAATTACGCTTGTGAAAATCATAAATTATATATTTGAAGCTCGTTTTCACAATACCTTCGTAGATGCTCCTTTTATATCAATCTATATAAATGTATTGCATAGCAGTTTACTCTGGGTTATTGACAAATGAATACGTATTCTCATATGCTAAACATAGCTCGAGAATTTTAAGGAATAAACCGTATAATGCGTATAATCTCGAAGCTGAATACTTTCTTGTAGAACCCGACAAATATCATGGAATTCATTGAGCAGTTTATTACTTTCCTGTCTCTTCAAAAAAACAAACCATCTCCCTTAACAGTTAAAAACTATAAGGCAGACATACGTCACTTTATTACATGGTTTGAAAAAGAGTTTAATACCCTCTTTCACATAACAAGTATTACCCCAGAAATTCTTACACTTTACAAAAACTCGAAAGATATTTCTCAGCGGTCTATGGAAAGACATTTTTCCACGCTTCGAAAATTCTTCCAACTCATGCAAGAACATAACAATCTTAAAGAATCTCCCTTTGCACAAGCTGCTCATGCATTAGAAAAAAAACAAGCCAAATCTGACCCGTGGAAACTAAAAGACTTCAAGAATTATCTATATGTCTATAACGCATCGTCTCTAACAATAAAAAACTATATCAATGATATTCAACAATTCCATCTTTGGCTTGAACAAGTCTTTGGTCAACTTGACACATGGATCATTAAAGAGCAAAACCTCTTTGACAAAATAGAAACTGCAGTTATAGAAGAATATAAAAGCCGCTTACTAAAAACAGGATTGTCTCCACGTTCCATAAACAGAAAACTCTCCTCGCTTCGAAAATACCTAAGTTGGGCACAAGAAGAAGGATTACTTGGTAAAAAACCACTCCTTAGCCAAACATTTTCTCATGTCAAAGATCTGTTGCCCTCTGCAATAATAACACCCAAACCCGAAGCCCTACCACAACAAACACCTTATTCCCCTTTTCCTCCGTTTCGGCTTTTGCAAAAAACTTTCTTTGGCATAAATACTGTTTTTGACGAAATAATTATTTATCCGCTTGCTAAAAGCATTGAGCACACGAATCATGTTCTTCGCATAAAGTCAAAAAAACCACTGTTCTATAAAGCAAAAGAAGCAATTATAGAAACTCCGCCCTCTATTACAACCATACCAAAAGAGATGTATGCACCCCTTGCTATCTCGACTAAGCACTTTCCCCTTTATAAAAAAATCCTTCACTATATACGATATGCAAGACCTAAGTGGTATAATAGATATCATAATAACTCAATATCTCACTACATCCATATGGCAATCCTTATTGCCTTTGCCTCAACATTGGGTATATTTAGCTACCAAACACTCTTTGGAGAAGTAAAAAAAGAAGCAGTGCTTGGACTGACAAATGATATTTTTGCTTCTCGCACCCTTTACTTTCAAGGAAAACTTGCCGACAAAAGTAATACTGCAATAACAAAACCGATCCCTGTACGATTTGCTCTCTATAACAGCCCAACAAGCTCTACTTCCCTCTGGGATGAAGCGAAAACAGTTACTCCAGATAAAGACGGTCTCTTTGCAACAATGCTTGGAGAAACTACTCCACTTCTACAAAAGGTCTTTAGTGAAAATGGAGACCGGGGACTTTATTTAGGAATAACCATTGGCTCAAGTCCAGAACTCCTTCCACGACAACAAATTGCAACAAGCCAGTATGCAAAAACAGCTGAAACACTCCAAGGATTACCACTTATCACACAAACACAAACAGCACGTAATGTTGTTTTAGCGCTTGATTCATCGGGAAATCTTACCATTGGAGGCGACGCACCCTCGACTTTTCAAGCAACAGGAGCTGAGTTTACGCTCTCTGGACAATCGCTTGTCTTAACAAGCCTTGCTGGATCAAACGGCGATGTAGTGCTTGCACCTGACGGAGAAGGTAAGATAGATGCTCAAAAACCAATACATAATACATCAAACAATAACAATATTACTGGGGTGGTTGGTGCTGTAGAGATTGCAGATTTACTCTCAGTTCTGGCAACCAGCAGTGGACAATCAGCCTTTACTGTCAATCAAAACGATACAGGACCAATCATTAGCGCATCGAGCAGTGGTACTGCTAAATTTACCTTGGAAAATGATGGTACTACCTATATTGCTGGTAATGTTGGTATTGGAAAACAAAATCCAATCGCAAAACTGCAGGTCTCAGGCAATATCGCCCCTTCAGAAACAAATACGTATAACTTAGGCTCACCAGGTCTTCGCTTCGACACGCTCTATATAAATAGTATTGTTGCATCATCCTCTGGAACGCTTGGATATTGGCAAAGAAATACAGAGGGCTTATCCCCAAGCACCACAAGCGATGGTATTACCATTGGCGCCTCGACAACTGGAGGAGCTATTGTTCGGTTAGCAGGAGCAAGTAACCAAAACAGTTTTGTTCGAAGCGGAAACTTTGGTATTGGAACCGACACACCAACAGCACGATTACATGTACAGGGAACAGGAACGACAACCAATGTATCCCTTGCTACCTTTGATAGTAATGGCGTACGGCGCCTAAGTGTCCTAGACAATGGGAATGTTGGTATTGGCGACTCAAGCCCAACGAGCAGCCTCAAAGTTGTTGGTGCAATTTGTGTAAAAAATAACACGCAAGAATGCTTGGGTAATACTGCAGGCACTGTCTATGCAACCAATACAAGCTTACAAGCTGCTGATTTGGCAGAAAATTATATTTCCTCACAGCCATTAGAGCCAGGTGATGTTGTTGTAAAAGCAGATGATGACAATAACCTATCAGTAGTAAAATCTTCAGATGCCAACCAACAACAATTGCTTGGTGTTATATCCACAAAACCAGGTGTAACCCTTAACTCTGAAGCAAAACCAGATACTTTGCATCCATATGTGTATCCCCTTGGACTCTCTGGACGAGTACCAGTCAAAGTGTCAACGGAAAACGGGCCAATTGTTGTTGGTGATGTCTTAACTTCTTCCTCAATCCCAGGCATTGCAATGAAGGCAAAAAAAGCTGGCACTGTCCTTGGAAAAGCACTCGAACCATTTAACTGCCAAGACGCAACTCCTCTTTGTCAAGGCAAAATTATGAGCTATGTCACGCTTTCTTGGTATGACCCAAGCGTGTACCTTACAAACTCAGGTGATCTTAGTATTCAAAAAATCCAATCTGAAAACAAAAAGACACTATCCTATACTCTTAAAGATAGCGCTGGCAGTATTATGAGTACAATCGGTAGCTTTGCTGAAGTTGTTGCCGCATCTACTGCAACAGGATTACTTAAGGCACAAGAAATAGTAGCGACAAGCATCGAGGCTACAACAGCAAGCATAGACAGTGTTACAACAAAAAAGCTTGTTAGCCCTATTGCGCAAATTGATCAAATTCATACTCGAGTACTGTCTCCTCTTTCCGAAAACCCTTCTATTGCTCTTGTGCTTAATCAAAACCTCATTGAGATTAAAAATGGCAATAGTGCCACGGCAAAAACAGTTGCTACTATAGATAGTACTGGCAATGCCAGTTTTGCCGGAGATATCCAAGCAACAAATGCATCACTTTCAGGCACGTTAGCAACCCAAAATCTAACTGTTGATACTGACGCGACCATTGCTGGGACGCTTCGAGCAAGAAGAATTCTGGCAGAAGACATTGAAGGTCTTACTGTTACCACAGCAACGGTCGCAGCAAGCTATATTACCAATATCACCAATGTCTATGAAGCAAGCTCTTCAGCCTCCAAAACCCTTCTACCAACGTCTCTTCTCACAAGCAGCGAAATTGCAAGCTACTCTGGACAATTATCTTTAGAAACCATCGGTGCGAGCTTTGGAAAATTTGCCCAAGGACTGATTGCTCTTGGCCCAACAAGCCTTATGGATACAAGCATTACTGGACAGTTAAGTGTTGGGAATCACTTACTTATTGGGCAAAACTCTATTAATACACTTGGTACCGATCTTTTTCTGCAACCTCTCCGGCAGGGAAACATTTCTTTCCTTTCAGGACTTGTCACTATTGATACAGAAGGGAATGTTGCTGTTTTGGGAAATGCCTCGTTTGCCAAAGATGTTAGTGTCAAAGGAAAGCTTTCAACAAATGTCATCTCTCCTCTTCCCAACCAAGATCTCGTTATTGAATTAGCGGCGAGCGAAAGCGGCCTAGCGTCTAGTTCGGCAATGCATAATGCAGAATTCAGAATTCAGAATTCGAGTGGCTCAGCAGTCTTATCTATTAATAGTATAGGAGACCTTATTGCCTCAGGTACAGCAACGATTAAAAAACTCAATCTTGATAGCATACCCAAAGCCATCGCAATTTCAGATACCGAAGTCTCCTCTTCAAGCTCTGCAGGTGTTGCAACCATCTCTGCACAGCAAACCACCCTTACTATTAATACTCCTTTTATAACGGAGCGTTCCCTTATTTATATTACCCCTCGGGAGCAAACCGACAACCAAGTGCTCTTTTTGCTACGCCAAGTTCCTGATACTTCGTTTACTGTTGGGATTCAAAAACCAGCCCAAAGAGACGTACCATTTAACTGGCTTATTGTTAATTAGTATAGATAGATATACTTTTCACTGTTGACAGGAAAGACCATAGATTGTTAACATAATCATATATATATGGATACACGAAATGAAATAAGTGCGTATATAGAAAACATTGGCCTGATTTTGCTTGGGATACTCTTCTTAGCCTACCCACTTGTTGTTACCCCTCTTACTACTGATCCATACGTATTGCCAAAACAAATTCTTTTGGGTGGTGTTGTTATAGCACTGCTTCTTTTCTTTGGAGCCCGTATGATTAGCGATGCAGCAGCACGAATTCGAAGAACCCCCTTTGATATAGCCCTTATATTTTTTGCTGTTGTAGGTTTACTCTCTGCCTTCTTTTCAGGTAATCAACTTGACGCGATTATTGCCTATGTACCACTGCTTCTTAGCATCTTCTGCTACTTTTTGGTAGTAAATTTTGTCAAAAATGGACAATCGCTTTTTTTCTTAGTCACCTCTTTTGTTGTTGGAGCTTGTATTACATCAATACTCGCTATTCTTTCATTCTTTAATATCAATATTCTTCCTTTTGTTTTTGCAAAAGCGCAAACGTTTAGCCCCCTTGGTTCGCTTTTGGATCAAGCAATGTACTTAATTCTTGTCGTTCCTATCGCAGCATACATGGCATGGCCACTTGCAAAACAGTTTGGATTTATGCTCAATGGACAATCTCATGAAGAAAACACCATGGACCAAGCAACAATTAAAGCAGGTGGCTTTCTTTTTGCAACAGTACTTATTCTTATTGCTCTTGGTATAACTATCTATGAACTTTTAGTATTAAAACCTGCAGGCGGATTGACACTGCTTCCCTTTGAGATTGGTTTTCAAACAGCATTTGCTGCAATATCGCAAGATACGGGAAGAGTATTGCAAGGATTCTTGTTTGGAAGCGGGTTTGGAACATTTATCACTGACTTTACGCGATTTAAACAAGCAGTGCCATTTAACACCAATACCGCATTGTGGTCATTAACATTCATCCGTTCGTCAAGCCTTATTCTAGAACTCCTTGCAACAACAGGTATTTTAGGCGTTGCTAGCTTTGGCTATCTTCTTATGAAAGTTTTAGAGCGTATAAAAACACGACATACTCGAGAAAATCCTATTTTCTTTGCAATTTTATTTGTTGTCCTTGCAAGCTTTCTCCTTCCTTTTTCCCCAATCATTCAAACCGTATTCTTTTTTATCTTAGCTATTTTTGCGGTAGCAGAGGGGATAAAAGATCATACCAACTTCTTTGATGTTGAACTTCACTTCGTCGCATTTAAACGAGGCATTATGCCACTGGCTGCATCTCCTGTAGACCAAGCTACACCAGCTTCTATTAGTAAAATTGAGGATAAGTCCTTTACAAGAGCGCTACCAGTTGGTTTCTTTGTAATCTTTGTTTTACTAAGCGCTGTGCTTGGATTTTTCTCTTATCGGTATGTTGCCTCTGATATTTTGTTCCAGGACTCTCTTGTTGCCTATGCAGCAAATGACGGATTAAAAACATACAATGGTCAAACAAACGCAATCAACCTCTTCCCCTATCGAGACGCCTATCACCGAATTTACGCACAAACCAATCTTGCGCTTGCTAACAGTATTGCATCTGCCCAACCACGCAATGCGTCACCTTCTGCACAAACACAGCAAACTATCTTAACGCTTATTCAACAATCGATTAACTCTGGACGAAATGCCACGATTATTTCCCCATTAACTTCACTCAACTGGCAAAACCTTTCTTCTATCTATCGCTCTTTAATTGGATTTGGGAGAGATGCAGAAAACTTCTCTATTGCCTCTCAACAACAAACAATTGCACTTGACCCAAACAACCCACAACAATATGTTATTCTTGGCGGCATCTATTACCAACTTGGTCAATGGGATAATGCGCAACGCCAGTTCCAAGTCGCAATTAACCTTAAACCAGACTTTGCCAATGCATACTATAACTATGGACACGTACTAGAAAATAAGAATGACCTTCAAAATGCTCTCGTATACTACCAAACGGTTGCAACCCTTGTTACCAATGACCAAACCAACCTTAAACTTATTAACGATGAAATCAAATCCCTACAGGAAAGAATTGGTAGTCAAGCAGGAGGCAAACAAGTTGAAGGCACGACAGGCTTAACGCCATCACAAAATCAACCTCCACTTGGCATTGATAACACACCAACAAACCAACTACCAGAGCGACGACCTCAGGTACAAATCCCTCCTCCAAATACAGCTTCTCAATCGGCACAATAGATACAATCTTTTAAGCTATAGGGATTATTCTTGTTATGGAAGAGGCTTTTAACCAACAGAAAACTTATCCCAGTCCTCTTACAAATTAAAATGAGTAAAAGAAACAGGGTAAGCTTACTCTTGCTTCGTAGTCTAGAAGACTAGAATTATCCTTCTCGCTGTTTTCTAAAGCAGTCTCGGCAGAGTACTGGTCTATCTCCTCTTGGTTGGAATGGAACAGTATCTTCCTTACCACATTGTGAACAGGTAATTGGATAAGATTGTGAACCTCCGCGATCGTTGTTCATTCTTGCCTTTTTCATTTTTCGGCATTCTGGGCAACGAACTGGAGCATTCTGAAATCCTTTTTGTTGGTAAAATTCTTGCTCGGATGATGTCCAAGTAAAGTCTTTACCACAATCTTTACACTGAAGTGTTTGATCTTGAAAAGCCATTTTGTTAGCGTCTAGTTACTCAGCGTCTAGCGTCTAGTTTTAACTGAACGCTAGTTGCTAATTGCTAGTTGCTGATATATTCCCCTCCCTCTGGAACTCGCCATATCGTTTCTCTACCTATCCGCTGATACCAGAGAAAGGTGATGGACCTATGGAGCTCACTGTCTGAAGTATATCCTATTAGAAATAGAAAAACAAGTATAACATTAGACTTGTCTAGCAACCCTTTTAAGGACTGTCGTTAAAAGGGTTGCTTTGTGGACCCGGCGGGAATTGAACCCGCTACTCTTCCATGCCATGGAAGCGTGTTGCCGGTATACTACGGGCCCTAATGACAAAGGTGCTCTGTGGACTTGCCGGGAATTGAACCCGGAACTGTACAATGCGAATGTACCGGTATGCCGTTTACCTACAAGCCCTAATGCGAGCTTAATAATACTACAAATAATAGTAATTTCAAATATACCCCAGGTAGTATTACTGTAGGTACGATATCGGATTTACCAAGACACCGTTTCGAATAATTTCAAAATGCAAATGAGGACCGGTTGTGCGTCCCGTCATACCAACCCATCCTATGGTTGTTTTTCCAGCAGTGATACTGTCCCCTACACTCACGTTAAGCGCTGACATATGAGCATAATTCGACTGCCAACCTTCTCCATTATCTACCATGACACTCGTACCGTATCCACCATCCCATGTACCTGCCGATGCTTTTATAACTTTTCCACTTTGTGCTGCAACAATTGGCGTTCCAATAGGAGAAGTTATATCTATTCCCATATGGTACCATGCTGCAAACTGACTAATTGATCCCCGTACTGGCCACGTAAACCCTGCTGCAGAAAGCGGACCAACTGGACCTTGTGCAATAAACACTTGCCGTCTAATAACTGGCCGCTCAGCTGGCTTTATTCCATCTGGAACAACAAGGATTTGTCCCTCAACAAGAGCAAATGTTTGCGGATTTGCAAAGTCATTAAAGGGAAAATCAACAATTGCCTGTGGATTTGAATCGTATCTTTTTGCAATCGTGTAGACAGTATCTCCTTTTGCAACTTTATGCACAATGCCGGTAACTGGTGGGATTTTAAGCTCTTCGCCAACAGTTAAACTGTCATTGGTTAAGTCATTTGCCCAACGAATTGTATCGCTTGAAACACCAAACTTCTCAGCAATGGTTGAGAGCGTATCTCCTTTTTGTACTGCATACGGAATAACTTTATCTCGAGGTTTTTTAGATATTTCTGTTTGGAATACGTCAGTATCAATAGCTATTGACTGTTCTTGCGCTTGAGCAAGCGTGACATTTGTCGTATTGTTTGAAGAAAAAATGGGATACCTATCTGCTAAAAACGGTGCAACAAGGACGCCAACTCCCAAAACACCCATTGCAGAAAGATGAAGAAACGGCCGGTTATACCGCCCTCGTTTGATCATAAAAAACTTAACAAGTCTGTTTTTCTGTCGTTCGAAAAAAAGCGAGCTTATCCATAGCTTATGCTTTCCATAGGAAGAAAAAAATTGTAGGAAAGAAAAAAAGAGCGGAGGGAATCGTTTAATCCAAGCAAATGTTCCCTTAAACCTACTGCGTCCCCACCTAACAAAAGAAAAACCGAAAGATTGTGGGCTCATGTTGAAAAAGGGTATCAAATTCTCTTTTCTGTGTCAACAATAAACGACATCCTGTGAGGCTCCAAGACTGAGGTCCAAGGCGAGGCATTGCAAGGATTTACGGGACTTGGAAGGATAGCAGTTCTTGCAGCTTATATTCTAAGTAAGCGTTAAGATATGACCACTTTCTTTTCTCGTTGCAAGAAATGCAACTCCTCTTGCCCCTTCATCTGGAGTGAGCATGCGTTTTAAAGGCATCATAGCTCTTGCCATTGTATTCATAGCTCTTTGTTCGGGCTCTCCCATTCGATGAATCATTTCAGTATCAATTAACCCAGGCCTCAATATTCCAACAGAGACATCTTTTAGATCTTTTGAGCGCGCAAATGCCTTCGCGACTGCTTCTCCACCTGCTTTTGCATAAGAATAATTTGGCTGACCAGAGTTTCCCATCATAGAAATACTACTTATAAATACAAGGCTTTGAGCTACTGCTTTATCTTGCGTTATCATTTGTTGAGCTATTGCCTGAGCCGGAAAAAAAGTCATATCTCCATTCCCATGGGCGACGTTATACCACTGCTGTGGTGTCATGTCCAGTGGACTTGCATCATCTATAATTCCCGCATCCATGACTCCGATATCAATACGTCCAAACCTTTCAGTTGCTTCTGCAACAGTTCTCTTTGCTACTTCTGGATCTCGCATATCTCCAATTACCACAAATGCTTCGCCTCCTTTTGATTCAATTTCTTCTTTTGTAGCATTTGCTCGGTCTGCATCTCTTCCCGCAATAACAACCCTCGATCCTGATTCTGCAAAAAGCAGTGCAGTCGCCCTCCCAAGACCGGAACTTGCCCCAGTAATAAATGCTACTCTCCCATTAAGATCCGCTGGGTCAAAAACTAATGCCTCGGGATTACTAAGTATTCCATCCCCAAATTCACTTACTAGAATACCCCTTCCTAATGATGTTACAAATCTTGAAGTTAATTGTTCTTGAGGAACAGGGGAAGAACCAGGTTGCGTTCTATCGTTTGTCATTTTTGATTATTGATTGGATAATACTCTCTGCGAAATTGGTTTGTCAAGTAGTATTTTATTTAGTTTAGGTTAATCTACTAGCCTAATTGGGACAATCGCACTTTAATTATTAGCTAAAAGGGGAGAATTTTGAGGCTGCAAGGCCAGGCATTACAGGGGTATCCCTAATTAGATTGAAATAACAGCGTTTTAAACGACAGTCGTTAAAAGGACTGCTACAACAGCCTTATTTAGATATCAACCTGTTTTAAAACCAAACCGCTTGAGGCCTTGCTTTTTAAAATCTTCATCAAAGGAAAAAACCCATTCCAAATGAGTATTTTTCATAAGAGCAAAGCTCATGCAATCGCTATACGATATATTTTTCGACGCAATCTCTGCAAAAATGACCTCTGCTTGCTGGACAAGCCAATCGTTGGGATGAATAACAACATATCTATCTGACCTGAGCTCTTCAAGAAGCTGTAATGCTTCTTTTTTACCGACACGTTGCCTGATAACAGTTAATGCCTCAAGCAAAATATTTGTACCAGTATAAAAAACAGGAGCAATTGCTATAAGACGGGTCAAAAGCTCAACTGCTTGAGCATGCAGTAAATCTGACCTGTCATTAAGCGCAATAAGGACATCAGCATCAATAAATATTGCTTTCATTTGCTGCTTTCTTTTGAAGAATTTGCAAGATAAAAATCATGTCGTACACTTAAATCCGTAAGACCGCTTTTCCCTGCCCGTTTTGCAAGCTGCAATAAAGAACTCGCTGCGGTACGATGGGTATTGACGCGCTTTTGCTGGTGTTCGATTGCCTGACGTATTAGGTCAGACATAGACGTACCTGTTGCTTTCGCTTTGTATTTGAGTTGCTGCACAAGATTTTGAGGTAGGTAAATATTTGTTCGTATTAACATACACCATTAACATACACCACAAGGTGAGAATCCGTCAAGCAGCAAAAAAGGACTAGGCGCCTTTACCTAAAGCGTCGAGGAATTCTTCGTTTGTTTCAGTTTTGAGCAGTCGCTCAACTAAAGCACTTGTTCTTTCTTCTCCGTTAAGCATATCAAGCATTCGTCGCATGGTAACAACTCGTTTGTAGTCTGACTCTTTCAAAATAAGCTCTTCTTGGCGAGTACCTGATCGCTCAACATTAATTGCTGGATAGATGCGGCGTTCGGCTAACCTACGATCTAAATGCAGCTCCATGTTACCAGTACCCTTAAACTCTTCATACACCAAATCGTCTAATCTCGAACCCGTATCAACCAGGGCTGTACCAATAATGGTTAAACTACCACCTTCTTGACAGTTTCGGGCGGCTCCGAAAAATCGCTTTGCTGGCCAGAGTGCTGCTGGATCAAATCCACCAGTTAAGGTTCGACCTGATGGCTCAATGGAAAGGTTGTAAGCCCTGGCAAGTCGGGTAATGGAGTCAAGAAGAATAATAACATCTTTTCCCATCTCAACTAAACGTTTTGCTCGATCAAGCGTAATTTCTGCAACTCTTGTTTGGTTTTCTGGTGGTTCGTCAAAGTTTGATGCAACAACCTCTCCTCGAACGGACATTGATATATCTGTCACTTCTTCTGGTCGCTCTCCAATTAAGGCTGCCATAAGATGCACATCTGGAAAGTTTTTAGAAATGCCAGCTGCAATTTCTTTAAGAATGGTTGTTTTTCCTGCCTTTGGAGGAGACACAACCATACCCCGCTGTCCAAACCCAATAGGCGCGACTAAATCAATAACCCTTGTTGAAAGTGGCTGTTTGCCAGTAGCAAGAACTACTTGTTTTTTGGGATAAATAGGGGTGAGATCATCAAAGTGTGGTCGACGCAACGACTCTTCAGCTGAAATTTCATTTACTTTTTCTACTTTTAACAGCCCGTAATAACGCTCTGTATCTTTTGGTGGACGAGCAAGACCTGCTACCTTATCCCCTGGCCGAAGCAAGAAGCGTCGAATTTGTGATTGTGAGATATAGACATCACGGCTTGAAGGGATAAACTTTGGCCTCAAAAACCCATGCCCCTCTGGCTGAATATCTAAAAAGCCATTCACTTCTTCTGTTGGCGTTTGTGTTTGTTCGAACCTATTATACAAAGGAGTAAAAGCTCTCTGTGGTGGTTGCTGTTGTTGTCCTTCGACCGGAGTCTTTTGCTCGCCAACAAGCGCTTGGGTACTTACCGATTGCTCTTTTACCTCTGTTAGAGGAACTGCCTGCTCTGGTAAGGCTTTTGGTGGTTTTGCGGAAGAAGCGGTTTGTGTTTTTCTGTATGGCATAAGCAGTCGTTAGTAACGACACATAAATTTAGATGAAAATATTAGTTTAGCATTCTGTGAACTGATTCTGTGGGAGTATTCGTTTGAGAAGAACGTTCCGTTCAAACGTCTTTTTTATTACAACATATTCAAAAGTGCTTGTCAAGCCCCAATTAGCTTGCATAATTGGGGCAAGAGGTTACTTTTCGACCCTATACTATTATATATACAACATTTTTCTCTCCAAAAACCGTTTTTCTTTTTTACTATAAGGTATGTCGTTAGTGGCGATACAGAATTTACTAGCTTGTCGAATCCCCTGCTATTTTCTTACAAATATCTTACACACTCCCTCTTGACTAACCCTATAAGATATGTTATACTCCCAAAAGTTAAACAAACTCTATATAAGAGTATGACAAACTATAACATCTATATGAAGCAATTATTTACCGCCTTATTTATATTTTCTGCCTATCTTACGTTTGCCCAAACTGCAAACGCGGCAGGTACAGTTACTTGCCAACCTATCTACGGTGGTGGTCAGACTTGTATCCAAGCAGGAAACGTTGCAATTGATAAAAAAATTGCCCACCCAAAAACAAACTCCCTTGTTGACACCCTTACTATTAATGATGACAAGTTTGCTCCAGAGAGCGTTGTTACCTTCCAACTTGCTGTTACCAATACAGGTGGATCAAAGATAAACCGAATTCAAGTACGAGATGTCTTTCCTCAATATGCTGATTTTTCAGCAGGGGTTGGAAACTATGACAGTGGGAATAAAACACTTACCTTTGAAGTCAATGACCTTAATCCAAATGAAACAAGAACCTTTAACCTTGTGGGTAAAGTAGTTACAGCAAGCGCACTTCCTGTTGATCGAGGCGTTGTCTGTATTGTTAACCAAGCTATAGCAAAAGATATGGCTAATAGTGGCCAAGAAAGCAGAGATACTGCACAGCTTTGTATTCAAAAAGACCTTCCTGTAACTGTTACACAGCCTGAACAACCAACTGAAACAAAAGGTGGCCTTAAGGTATTCCCTCCACAAAAGACATTTACAACTCCTGCAACAGGACCAGAAATGTTACCACTCTTTGCACTTATCCCAACAGGATTTCTTGGCGCGTTCCTTAGAAAAAAAGCCCGCGTAAGTTAAAACCGTCTTCCCTCCAATAAGGAGGGAGTCGGAGAGAGCGGCTGCCACTCCACACCTCCAAAAATAAACGCAACCACTCTCCCCGACGTAAAAATCGGGGATTTTATTTTCGTGGCATCCATAAGCTGGATTGCTAACGAAAAGAGAAATCGCACATTAACAGTTTGGGTTCAGAAATTTTATGTATCCCTTTCTATAACGTATAAGACGAGGAGAATCTCTCCTTTGTGGAGATGAGTATATTTTCACCTTTGCAAAGGAGAGACATTCTCCAAAACACGTCTATACAATCATTGGAAAGGAGGTACCTAACCTATGTGCCCGCCGCCATTACGTGGCTGACAACTCGGATCCCCAAGATTGGGAAATAACTCCGTGGAGGCGACTATGTTCGGAATAACTCGAAGGCAGATGGTCACAGTGGCGGCTTTTGGCCTCCTTGGTGGCTGGATGCTTACCTGGCTGGGCCAGGTACTTACCAACATCTTACGGGTAGATCTTCGGACCCTGCCCGTCTCAATCGTTGTGGTTGCAGCAATCATGGTGCTCTACTATCGAACAAGCACCGTACATGCGGCAGCACCCCAACGAAGAGGTCCGGCGACAGTTCCGGACAACGGCCAACCGGCCACAGCAGTACATCAAACCCTAGGAGGACAAAGATGACTACCTGGCGAACAATCATCGCTCTCGGACTACTCATGCTGGCCGTTCTCACGACTGGCTGCATGAACGCAGAACCGGCTCGCAGCTTGGCTCCCTCAGTAGAAGCTGCGAACAAGGGAATTATCCCGGGCGCTGCGAGCGAGACCAAGAAGGAAACGCTCCAGAACGGCGCGACGACCACTGGTCAGAATGGCGCACCCGCATCGGGCGCACCGACTAACCGCGGACCGGTAACCACAACCAATAGTGGGCCGGCGAAGGTTGAGTCAGTACCTACCGACACAATCCTGAAGACAGGGCAAATCGGCGTCTTCGAAAACGTCGACAACGGCACTAAGGTAATCGACATCTGGGCGCCCACCCTGAAGATGGAGTGGAAGGTAGGAAAGTTTGGGCTTATCCACCACAACGCGTGGATCGGATACGCCAACGAAGCAGATGCTGTAAAAGGCGCCTGTGCACAAGTCGAAGAGCGTCTCTCCGAGATCGGCCCTGGCATGTGGGCAGCCGGGTATAAGGTTCTGTTTAACGGTCAGGAAAACGCGAAGGAGAAGGCATGCGGCCAATCCTCGGCTCCTGTCGTAGCAGCACCTGCAGCACCGGTAGTAGCACACATCGCACCGACTGGCTCAACGACGATTCAGGCGGCCAGGGGCGGCATCAAGCTTCCCGCTGGCACACTGGTCGTTAAGGAAACGGTCAGGAACGACGATCGGACCATCAACGTTGAAGTCGGGACGCTCTCCGAGGAGACTCGGTTCGCCCCGTACGGATCAGTCCATATCAACGGCTGGTGGGGCTACGGATCGTTGGCCAAGGCCATGGAGGATGGCTGCATCGAGGCCCAAGAGAGGGCTTCAGAGGCAGGCATCGCCCGATCCTGGAATCAGGGGTACACCGTTACCTTCGAGGGCAAGCCTGTCCCGGATGTGTGCGTCCCTGACGCCCCTTCAGTCCCGGCAACGCCGAAAGTCATTGGCAAGTAACTGAACCCAACAAATCGAGCGGGCTCGAATGCTTATTCCGATGTACCCTTTGGTACAGCGGCCCACACGGGAAAAAGCAAACGATGACCCAATCGGGGAAGAGAAGTGTCGAAAGAGTGACACGGACTGCGATTGCGTTTGAGCAATCTCTCGCTGCTTATCGCAGCTCCGTCATCTCGTGTAGATTTCTCTTCTTCTTCCCTCCTGAGCAGAAATTATTCTACTTAGAATGGAGGAATACAAAAGAATATGGAAAAAATAAAAACATACAATACGCCAGAAACACTTCTGGTAATTACAAGTTATCCAAATCCCGCAGATGGTTCTTATGGAAGACGGGATTTTAATGCCGTGGGATGGCATAGTGAAAAAGGCCTTCCTTACATTGCAAGATTTCGCAAAGTGCTTGTGTGTGCTGAAAAGATTGGCACAAGAAAATATTTCTCGCCCTTAGAAAATCTGCTTGTTGCAAGAGTATGGAAAAAAGGTAATATTCTTTCTTTATTACGACTGTATTCATTTATACTTAAACAAGATAAAATTTCATCCATTTTAGTACAGTTTGAGTTTAATATCTTAGGAGGTATTATTCCTAACCTGACTTTGCTGCTTATTCTTATGCTCTTACGACTCTCTGGAAAACACATTACCTTTGAAGCCCATCAAGTAATCACTGATATTGGAAAACTTGTAAAGCACGTACATATTACAAACCCACTTATGCAACACGTTTTTAACGTAGGACTTCGATTGTTTTATATCGCTGTGGGTATTATTGCTAACACAGTCATTGTTTTTGAGGAAGAAATGAAAATTCGACTGCAACGGTTTATTGCTGCTAAAAAAATTCAAGTCTTATCACTCTTTGTAAATAAACAGTCAGTCATTCCCGCAGAACAAGCGAGGAAAAAAATTGGTATTTCCAAAAACGAATTCGTTCTTTTAGTCTTTGGTTACATTAATGGCTATAAAGGAATTGATTGGATTATGCAGGCTTTAAAAAAGACAAAAGGTAAAAACCTTCGCCTTCTTATGGTAGGCGGAAAAAATCCATATCTTAAAAATACACCACATTACGAAGCATTCTATAATGCTATAGTAGATGAGGCAAGAAAACAGGCTCACTTTACGTATGTTGATTTTGTTCCAGATGATAAAATTTCTCTCTATTTCTCTGCCGCTGACTTAGTTGTTATGCCGTATACTGTCTGTATATCTGCATCTGGGCCTTTTTCTCATGCTTTAGGATATAACAAACCAGTTATCCTTTCCGAAAAACTGTATGATTACAGTAAATCTATTGATTTCAAAAAAGCTATGCAAGAAGCAAAAATAGAACAAAATGACTTGTTTTTTACCCTCACTAAAGAGACTCTTTTGCATCTTATTAACCGCGCAAAAAATGATTCCTCTTATTATAAAAAACTTGTAGCATTCTCTAGTACGTTGGCAGACATACGGTCCTTTTCATCTATGAGTAGAAAATTAGATCTTATCCTCTTTCCTCCTCGGGAGGCATCTATTCTTCAACCCGATAAAGTAAAACTTCCTAAACTAATTCCAGCCTAAGCTACCTATGTTAAAACGCTATACAAGCGAATTATTATTAGTATGTATTGTTCTCGTCCTTTTTGTTCTCAATTACACGCCAGGTACGTATCTTTCTGGATGGGACAATCTCCAAACAGAACTTGCTCCAAGCTTGGCAATAAAACGCGCATTCTTTTCTGTATGGCAGGAGTATCAAAGCCTTGGCCTTTTAGCAGGTATGGCCCACGCAGCTGATCTTACACGGGCAGTATTTACCTGGACACTTTCTCTTATCCTTCCCCAGTCTTTTGTGCGCTACGTCTTCCATTTCTCTATGGTTCTTATTGGCTCTTTAGGAGTACTCCATCTCTTCTCAATGCTAGGCTTACAAAAAAGGACAGCCTTTATTGGTTCTCTTTTTTATCTTTTCAACTTTGGTACAGTGCAAATTCTTTTTTTACCTTTTGAACCATTTACTGTCTTTTATGCATTTCTCCCCTGGGAAATTTGGATCTTTTTACAATTTGTCACAAAACAAACACTTTCAAAAAAGCTCATCTTCTCTTTCTTGCTCATTAACTTTCTTGCAACACCACAAGCATATGCACAACAAATATTTGTAGCATATATCCTGGTTCTTGCTGCAATGGGACTGGGAATATATATCAAAGAAAGGACAAAAACAATTGCAAAAAGGCTTGTTCTTGCAGGCTGTTTGCTTTTTGTTGTGAATAGCTTCTGGCTCTTACCACAGGCATACTTTGTTCTTACCTCCTCTTCTGTTGTGAAAGAAGCAAAAACAAATCAGCTGGTTACCGAAGATGTTTTGTACCTTAATAAAAACAAAGGGGATATAAAAAATGTTCTCTCTCTTACTGGATTTTTCTCGACGCAACTAGATAAAAATAAGCAACCGTTATTTTTAGATTGGAATACTTATAGATCACACCCTGTTATAACAGGTATTACATATTTCTTTATTTTCCTTTGTCTTCTTGGTCTCTATACAAGGAGTCGTTTTTTCCTTAGTTTTCTTTTTTACTTCCTTCTTATGTTACTTATGCTTGCAAATCACACGTTTCTTTTTGAACAACTCAACGATCTTTTAAGACATAACTCTTTTATTAATCAGATCTTCCGTTCTCCATTTACCAAATTTATTATTCCGCATGCATTACTCATGAGCTACCTTCTGGCAAACGGGACAGAAAACCTTATTGAAGGAATAAAAAAACTCACCAAAAAAGACGCAACTTCCCTTCTTACTACGCTTGTAATCTTCTTGCTTCTCATCTCTGCTATCCCTGCATTTCGAGGTAGATACCTCTCTGCTGAGATGAAAGTAAAAATACCTCAATCCTACTTTCAGGCAATAGATTACTTTAAAAGGACAGATAAAAACAAACGTATTGCCCTGCTTCCTGAATATACCTTCTGGGGATGGTTCTACCACAATTGGGGCTACAACGGCTCAGGATTTTTATGGTATGGCATTGAACAACCCATTGTCTCTCGCACGTTTGACACATGGAGTAATACGAGTGAAAGTTATTTTTGGGAAATGAAGACAGCGCTTGAGGCAGAAGATCCAGGAAAACTTGAAGAAGTGTTAGAAAAATACAACGTTGACTACATTCTTTACGACAGATCTGTTATGCCTATTATTTCTGGAACAAAAACGATTCAGTTTGACCGAATCGATGAGCTCCTTAGTAAAACCAAAAAAATAAGTATTTCTAAAACATGGGGTTTTCTATCTTTATATACAATAACGCACAAAAATACCCCCAAGGATTTTGTTTGGGTGGCAAAAGATCTACCAAATATTGGTCCAGCAGTAAAACTGACTAACGACGACACAGCATACCAAGAAAACGGACCATATATAACAAACCCAAAAAGACCATATCATCTGTATTACCCATTTTTAGATCTTACCTCACAAAGTCGCATTCCAAAAGAATGGACGCTTGGAGAATCTGATAATAGCTGGTACCTTTTAAAAAACGTAAGCTTTGATCCTGTTGCATTTAAACTATCAACAGAATCTGCATCTTTAGAAGCAAATCTCTATAAAGATGATGAAGCTATTTTGTTTTTAACCCCCTTTTCTTTCTCTTTCGAAAAGAAAAAGGTTACAATGGAACTCCCAAAACTACAAGTTTCTTCATTTAATATAAAAGAGGCCGATGCTGAAAATTGCGGGAAAAAAGAAGGCACAATCGACACGAAACGTGAAAAATCTGGCCTAACAGTCACTGCAAAAAACGCAGCTACTACCTGCTTTGGCTACGCGGACGATGCGCTAGACCAACGGTACGGCTATCTTGTAAAGGTACAAAGTAAAAATAGAGTAGGACAACGACCTTTTTTCTATGTTCTTGATAAAACAAAAGAGCAAGCATATTTAGAAGATAGGCTTTCCCATGATGTTGAGTACTACATTATTGGTGCTAGGTTCCAACATGGTGTAGGATATAATTTTTCCTTTCAAAACAACTCTCTTGCTAACATCCCCTCTATTAACACGATCGAAGACCTTAGGGTGTATGCTTTCCCATATCAAGCATTAAAAGGACTGACCCTCATTAATAAAGAAACTACTCTTAAAAAAAGTGTCCCAACACAAACATTCTCTAGCAAAAAATACAACTACTACACGTACGATATACAATTACAAGGCAAAAATACGAATGCATATATTGTCCTAAACCAATCCTACCATCCTGGCTGGAAAGCCTATACAATTACGAAAAACACCATGCTCTCCCCTCTATTTCCTTTCCTTTTTGGCAAAGAACTCAAGGAGCATATGGAAGTCAATAACTGGGCAAATGGCTGGAGGGTTGATGAGAAAATAAAAGACAAGAACATTATTATTGTCTTTCTTCCACAATACCTTCAGTATGGTGGATTTTTCCTCCTTTTGGCTGCGTTTTTTGCTATTTTCCCCATATCCAAGCTTAAACAGTTGACAAGAAAAATAGTTTTCTGGTAGAATGCCCTGATAACGTAAAAACACCTTCTCATACGCCCTGCCATTCCTGCCTGTTTAAAATAAAATTTATGAAGTCAGAACCGTTAGTATCAATTCTTTTGCCTGTTTGTAATGCATCCCCATTCTTAAAACAGGCTGTAACAAGTCTCTTAAGACAGTCGTATAAAAATATTGAAATCATTGCTATCGACGACTTTTCAAAAGACAATTCGTATACCATACTCAAGGCCTATAAAAAACAGGATCGCAGGCTTCGAGCCTACAGAAACAAAAAGAGATATACCTTATCGATTTGTTTAAATAGAGCTCTACGGCAAGCAAAGGGCACTTTTATTGCCTTTATGGATCCAAATGACATTGCAACCAGAGATCGCATTAAACGCCAGGTTGCCTTTCTTTTACACAATCCTCACGTTGCTGCTGTTGGCACACAAACAATCCTTATTGACGAAAACGGCAAAAAGCTTGCAAAAACCACGTTGCCTCACGATCATCAAACGATTGTCCATACCCTCCTTTCAGGGACATCTTTACAGTTTGAAACAACCATGATACATAGACTTCTTCTTCCTAAAGACCTCCTCCACTTTAAACACGCTGTGTACCCATTTGTTTTTAGCGACTTGTTTATGAAGATGCTCCCGTATGGAGAGCTTACAAACCTCCCATGGGCTCTGCATTACCGTCGAAAGCTAAACGACGCATCTTCACAAGTATTGAAGCTTTTTCCACCGGTAATTAAGATTTGGATTACCTCATTTACCACTGATTACCGCCTTCCAATTCGTTCTCTTTTTTCTCCACTCGTTCGACAAGCATAAAGCCTCCCAATTTCTAACAAAAACCTATCCTCAAGTTATCCACATTTTTTTGTAAGTATTTGATTAGACTGCAAATTCAACCTAATTTGTATTATATTTACTCTAAGCCTACCACTTTTCCCTTCTTATTTTGCTATAGGTTGACGGGCTTGACAAGGTGTGATAAAATACTTTTAACCATGAATATAAAAACTTACATTCTTAAGCTAGTAGCATTTTTTAGGGAGAAAAAGAAGGAAAAACGCGCAAGCTTGTTTGGGCCAGATTACAAGCAAGCTCTTATTATAAAACAAGGACGAGAACAGTTTAAGGCACTCATGAGTAAGGACCTCGGAGTGCCCGTTGTATTTTTATAGGGGCAAAAGAGCTTAGGGGATAGGGCTCCACTAAGCGGGCAAAAAACAAGAGCATCACTTTCGTTACGCAAGAATAGATGAACTCGGTACGAAAAGCAATGCTCTTTCGAAAACGACATGCTGTCCTTTAGGCAGGAATAAAACTACATGTCAGTATTCTTTGATAACAAAAAGAAGTTTTTTTGTCAAGGAAAATTGACGAAGCTAAAAAAGGGGATTCATGTTGTTTTTGCGCCATTTTTCATAACCAAGAAATTGCCCTCCAGAGACGGGCAGGCTTATAAATTGCAATGAGGTGAGAGAGTTGGGCAGGTCAAGCGAAGCGAGATCCCGTAAAATATAGCTCGTATTTTCCGGTGAGGTGAGAGAGTTGGGCAGGCTCTCTCATCTCTCTGGACTGTAAGAACAGATTTTGCGGGGCTCTCTCATCTTGTTAGAGTTTACAAGCTTTATTTCTTCTCTTGCTCAAGAATCCGGAGAAAAACTTGTGCGGTAATAATTTTTGTCCCCTTATATTCCTTTACATCTAATAAATCCGCATCTTCACTTTTTACCATGTTGTTTACGTACAGCTTTTACCGCAGTATCGATGGCATCATTCACTTCCTGTTCTGTATAGCCTTTTTCTTTTATTTCCTGCCTCACAGGAGCAAAAGCATCGTACGCCTCTTTGAGCCAGGGCGAACCTTGAGACTCTTTGGCAATGCGCACTGGTTTAATACGGAGTTCTCCTTGTAATAGACTTACTTGGAGCAAGCTATCCGAAGTAATACCAAGCTTCTCTCGAAAATCCGAAGGGATAGTAATTTGACCGCTGCGTAATGCTTTTACAAATTTTGTCATAGATTTAAATAGTGTAATTTACATAATTACATTATCATATTTCTGTAATCATGTCAACCCCTCCCATTGACATATCCTATAATATTTGCTATACTCTCGTCTGTTTCTCACTTGTTTTGTGGCTATTTGCATGGCCTTTAAAACAAAAGAGAAAGTACATTAACAAGGCATATTGGAATAATCCAACATACTACTCTGTGCCGGTACTATACGCTATAGTCAAACGTTTACTTATGGCGTCTGGTTTCGGCACGGAGAAAAAACCTTATAGATGTTTTGCAGCCAAAGGAGGTTTTGCAAAACACGTAGCCTCGTCAGCTACAGTCATCACGAACGCGTGCCGCAGACATTACATTAGGAGGAAATATCCATGTTGTCTCGTTGGACGCTAATCCCGTCCGCTCTGGCAGCCAGCTTGATGCTGGTGGTGGGCATTATTATAGGTGCGGCTGGCGCTGACAAGCCCGCAATCACCACGCCGAAGGTGGTGTCAGCGGCTGAGGTCAGCCAGACGCCCGTGGTGGAGACCTCGGAAGACATCGTTCAGACCGGCGGTGGCGGAGGTGGCTATTGCCCGGACGTGTTCGACCTAGCCAAGGATGGCTGGTCCCGAACCTACTCGGACGGCAGTAAGATCTGGCGGGTACTGGAAGAACCCTGCACTTTTGCCAGCACAAGGAAGGAGGATACCACCTTTTTTCGAGCTGGATTTGTGTACACCGCCCTTATCCAAGAGGACGAAGGCTGGCAGGTAATCGTACGCATGGCCCAGTTTACCAACATCCACGAGAGGAAGAAGATCGCTGGGTACACCATGCGTTACATCCCCAGCATAGCTGTTGCCAAGGATGAACGGCCCGACTGCCCTGTGTGGAAGCAGGAAGTTGAGGCAGCTCGCAAGGCTGGCTACGAAGTCACTCTCCAGTCGCCGGATGGACTATTTGTCCGACGCTCTGGTCCCTGCCAAGGATTCTCTGCATACACTGACTTCTATCCGGAAGCTGGTACCAGTCAAGACTCTGAAGGGTTTTGCACCAGCAAGCTCTGGCTCGAGGTCTTCGTGACCACGTCGCCGGGGAGACTTGGACGGCCTGCACCGACCACGAGCGATTGGTACTATCACCCTGAGAAAGGGGGATGGCATTTCGCTGGATTCAGCTACAAGGGAAATCCCTCACCACACCACCTGTTCCGGGCCCCTAAGGATGGGAAACTCGTGGTATTTGCACAAGGGCAGGAAGTTGAAGTACCGCCTGGGTACATTGCAGTAGGCCAGCATGCCTGGTTCTATTGTACGCCCAAGGCGCAGTAAATCTCTGATGGGCAGGTGTGTTGGATTGCACGTAAGGTGACGACTATGATTGTTGACTGCGTCTCTGACGCTTTTTACGATCGTTTTTCGATCTTTATTTGTTATCCAATATGCCTGCCTTTTCCGCTCAGCGGAACTGATGAGTTTTCCAGGAAACTGGCAAAACGAAAGGCAACTCTAAATCTTCTTAGCAAATAAAATACGGCCCGAGGCGGTCTGTATAACACGAGAGACAACAACATCAACCATTGTTTCTACATCTCCTGCTCCATGCTCTATAACGACCATTGTACCGTCATCCAGATACCCTACACCTTGGCTTATGTCTTTCCCCTGATGTAACACTTTTATATGCAACGCTTCGCCTGGCACGGCAATCACTTTTAAACAATTTGCCAGTGCATTGACATTTACTGCTGTCACTCCTTGAATAGTCGCCTTCTTCTCAAGGTTATAATCACACGTTATTACTCTTCCCTTGTATCGCTTTGCGATAGCAATTAAAATCTCATCAACTTCTTTTCGTTTTTCCCCCTCTTTTTCGCTTGGCAACACCACAACTTTTACCCCATTCATTTTTTTTAGTTTCTCCAAAGCCTCGAGTCCCTTTCTGCCCCGTTCTCGCTTTACCACATCTTGTGAATCTGCGATATGTTTCAACTCCAAAAGAATTTCTGCAGGAAGAGCAAAAGTGCCATACAAAAGACCAAGTTTTGCAACATCAAAAATTCGCCCGTCAATAATAGCTGATGTATCGAGAAAGACTGCATACTCAACGCTTTTAATACGAGAATTTTTCTGTTTTGTTTTTCGAGTTGGATACAAATAGGCCATTCTATTTACCACCATGCCAGCAATCTGTTCGGCCAAAAGACCAAGGACTCGCTGTGGCAATAAAAAACTACTAGAAGATTCCTGTGGTTTTTTTTGTTGCTCTTTACCCATATGTTTGCAATACCTCTCGTATCGAATTATACCCCCCTGCGCTTACAACATGCTTTATGCCTAATTTTTTTGCTTCTTTGACTCGCTTTTCAAGGAGAGAAACTTTTCGAAGTTCTCCTAAAAGTCCCACTTCAGCAATACCAACTGTTGAAGAGAGACCAATATTTTTTACACTTGAAAAAATAGCAAGACAGACTGCAAGATCAACACCTGGATCATTTACTTTTATTCCTCCTGCAACATTCACGAAAACATCCATGGTATCAACAGGCAAACGACAGTGTTTCTGTAACACCGCAAGTAACAATTCAAGTCTTCGGGAATCAATACCAGATGCGACTCGTCTTGGAATAGGCAGTTTCGAAAAAACCACAAGCGCCTGAATTTCAACCAAGAATGTTCTTGTTCCTTCAAGTATAACAGTTAATACTGATCCAGGGGCTCCAACGGTGGATTTTGTTAAAAAAATTTGTTCTGGATTTGTCACCTCTTTCATTCCCTCTTGATCCATAAGAAATACGCCAACCTCATCAACCGGACCAAAACGGTTTTTCAAGCTTCGGAGCAACCTCGTTTGGGTCGTTTTTTCCCCTTCTAAAAACATGACTGTATCTACCATATGGGAAAGAGTCATTGGACCTGCTACCATCCCGTCTTTTGTTACATGGCCAACGATAATAATAGGAATATTGTTCGTTTTTGCTACTTTAACAAGCATTGATGCTGCATATCGTACTTGCGACACAGCACCAGAAAGCGCATCGATATTTGCAGATTCTATTGCTTGAATGGAATCAACAATAACAAGAGTTGGTTTTAACTCGACGATAGTTTGTGTAATGCTATCGGTATCTGTTGTAGAAAGTAGGAGAAGCTTACTACTATCTTTTGCTCCAAGGCGTTTTGCACGCAGCTTTACCTGCTCTTGTGACTCCTCTGCGCTAACGTATAACACATGAGACGAATTAGTCTTATTAGACTTATTCGACAAATTCAACGCCAATTGTAAAAGGAGCGTTGACTTCCCAATACCAGGATCTCCTGCCAGAAGCGTTACCGAGCCTGAAACAATACCTCCACCAAACACACCATCCATCTCCGAGAAACCAGTGGTAATTCTTTGTGTTTCTTCTGAAGTAATCTCTCCCAACGTCTTAGGTTCCGGAGTTTCGAGTTTTACGCTGTTGCTTTGAACTTTGAACTTTGAACTTTGAACTTTGATTTCGCGAAGCGAATTCCACACCCCACACTCAGGACATTTCCCCATCCATTGTGGTGTATCATACCCACATTCTTGACAAACAAAATTTACAGTAACCTTTTTCATGTTTTAGATACTTCTTTCCAATTAAAAATACATGTATTTGTGAAGAAAGTATATAGTATTTTGTATTTAGTATGTAGCAAACTTATATTCCTATAATCCCTATATACCATATACTAAATACTACATACTCTATTAGCGGTATCCTATTGGTTTTTCTTTTAACACTGGGACAAGAACTACTCTATGTCGTCTTGCATCGACTTGCGCAACTGTTGCCTCAATTGCTTTTCCTACTTCGTACGTCACCGTTGGAGGAATTTTTTCTTTTCGAATAAACCCTTCGGTATTTTCTGTATCTGCAATTGTTACAACAATACCAGTACTTAATACTTTTGTAACGGTACCTTTTACTTTATGATCAACGGGGTAACGCTTGGCAATTTCTTCAAATGGATCAATAGTAAGTCGTCTTATAGATAAGTCTATTCGTTTTGCTTCGTAGTCAATTCTGACAACTGATGCTTCGATTTGCTGTCCAACGCTAAATTCTTTTCCAGCATCTTCTGTTCTTTCCCACGCAATTTCAGAAATATGGACAAGGCCATCCAAAAGCGCATTATTCTTTTGTGATTTAACAGAAACAAATAAACCAAACGATGTAACAGCGGTAATAACAGCAGTTACTTTTCCTCCAGTTTTTATGCCTTGCAATGCCTCTTTAAACTCCTCGTCTTTTAGTAACGGTTTTTGGGAAAAAATAATCTTTCGCTCTTTTCGCTGCAGTTCAAGAATGTATACCTGTGTTGCTTTACCAATAAGTTCTTGAGGATTTGCGGCATTTGTTGTCTGAGAATTTGGAAGAAATCCGGCAATGCCTCCCTTTGCCTCAACTAAAAATCCTCCCTTTGTTATCTCCAAGAGAGTTGCGTCAAGCGGTGTTTGTGCTTTTTGTTTTTCAAAGAGAGCATCCCACAAACGATCATCAACAAAACGTCGAAGCGAAACAACTGGGTTTCCGGTATCTGATTCCACATTAAGCACGGATACTTGTACCTCATCCCCTACTTTAAGGGTTGAAAGAAGTGTACGAAGAATATTTTTATCTTTCTCTAAAACAACTGCTTCTGCTTTAGCATTCACATCAACTAAAATTTCCGGTGGGGTAAGCTTTGTAATTTTGCCTTTTATAATGTCTCCTTTGTTAAAAGAAGCAGATTGAGTTTTCACTCGTTCCATTAACTCGGCCATTGACGTTGCTTTTGAAGAGGGTTTATTTGCTGAAGATGTATTCACTCATGTATTCCACCTTTCTTAGTTAAAGATAAGTGAAGTATACCACCATGTGCCCCTACATGCAATAAACCACGAAAAAGCCCCTCGTGAAATGTTTGTGTTATAAAAACACTTGCACCTGCACGAGGGGCTTGGGCACGCCCTATGCGCGCCTTCTGTCTTGCGGATATTCTCCTTTCTTACGCTTCTGCGTGTATGGCTCCTTGCCTCACTTACCTTTGGGGGGTAAGCTGGGGACGAAGCGTCTCCACAGCCGCGATACTCGAGGCCATTGACCCCGTAGCACTATCGGTAATGATGATAGTGTTGGTGCCCTTGACGCTACCCTCGCGGGCAATCGTCTGCAGGGCCTGCCACTTCATGTACCCTTCGTACTGGGGATTAGCCCGTAGAGCTGAGCCCACCATCTCGATGTTGGCAGCCTCCGAAGCGGCAGCAGCGTTCCTGTTTTGAGCGCTCCAAACAGTCTCGTCAGGCTTGACGTTGGACAGTGAAACGTTCTGAAGCTTCAGGGGCACGCCAGTCCTCTTGAAGGTCTCATCGATTACCCGACCGAGCTCCTCGCTGATACCGTTAAAGTTGCTGTAGGCTGACTTATAGTCCTTGTAGTTGGCAAAGATCCCCCGGATCTTGCTTCGAACGTCCTGCCTGGCAAAGCGGTCATAGACATTCTGGACACTGATGATCTTGACCAGACCATCTTTCGTGTCGGCAGGAGTTACCTGCACAAACACGTTGTTCCTGGCCTTCTGATCGTCGGGGGCTATTGCTCGGATGTAGACGTCTACTGACAGAGGTACTCCATCTTGTGTTACAACACGGTGATCCTCTTTGTCAGTAGCGCCCTCCTTGCTGTCGGCCTGCAGGAACTGCTCCTTCACGGTAGTAGAAGTAGCCTCAAGCAGAGTCAGGGTGTTATACGTACCATTGTTATTCTTTACACCCAGATCCACCTGGCCAGCTTCCAAGATGGTATCCTGCCAGCCTGTAGGCGTGAGTATGCGACCCACATACCCAGCAGGAATCTCTCTTACGTTACCAGAACAGGCGCTCGCCAGGATGGCAAGCACGCTAAAAAGTATGGCTGCTTGGAATCGATGCATGTGTTCCTCCTCTTTTTTGCTGACTACCGGAAACGCTGATCTGTCTGACGGTTGACATCGCTTCGGTCAATAGTAGACCGAGGCACGTTGTTCACGCTCGCGGCAAAAACGATCTGTACGAGAGATGCCAGGAGTAGAACTACTGCCACGATGTTTCGCCATCGGTTGACGAGGGCAACGATCCTTTGGGCGTCCGGATCTTGACTGTCAGCCACAGCTGCATTCACAATCCAGGTCCCAACGAAAACGACCAAGAGGCCTCCAAGCGTCGCTATGACGCCCGGCTGCATCCACCTTAGGAAATCTTCCACGACTTTCCTCCTTATTGAGATATTGCCTGCTCCGAAGACCAGATAAGATTGCTACAACCCCCTTTCTGTTATATTGATCTCCATGGCAGCTTCTTGCCCTTAGGATTATAAAAGCAAAAAGCCACCATGGAAAGAAAAGTTGTAGGTATCCGCAAGTTGTTAATGTGCTCGGTAAATCTACTATAAGGTATTTGCTTTTTACACCATTTATTAGATTTACATAGCCAAATTGTAACATTATTTCTGAGAGAATTCAATTATAGGCCTAACATTTGTGATATGATAGCGGTCATAGTATAATTGTGATCACGCTCACAATGTATGTGTATTGAAGCATGATGAAAACATTACATACAGAACTAGAAAAGTTTTTTTCGCAATTTAAAGTACGTAAGTATAAAAAACACGACCATATTCTCCATGAGGATGATACGCCAAATGGGAGTTACTTTATTAAAAGTGGGTATATTCGACTTTACTCCATTTCTCCAGAAGGACAAGAGTTAACTCGATTGGTACTTGGACCATATGACCTTTTTCCTCTGCGGTGGACACTTGGAGATGAAGCAATTGATTTTTATGTAGAAGCAATGACTGATGTGACAACATGGTTTGCGCCAAGAGATACATTTTTAACCTACTTAAAATCACAACCAGATCTCTTTTTGGAATTTTTAACAGTTATTGTACATCGTATGGAAGCACTCTATAAACGAATGGAGTTTTTTGCTTTTGGAAATGCGTATCAAAAAGTAGCATCGATTCTCCTTTTTCTTGCAAAGCGATTTGGGGAAAAAGGAAAGGACATTTTAACAATAGATATGCCACTAACCCAAGAACATATCGCTTCTCTTGCAGGAGTTTCTCGAGAAACAGTCAATATTGAACTAGACAAGCTTCGACAAAAGGGGCTTATTACCATAAACCATCGGTATATTACTATTAATGATGGAAATAAACTTCGTACAGAATCTTCTTTTATTGGAACGAGCGGATAGTCTTTTCCACAAAAAATCTCCCGGCCTTGACCCATTGTCCCATTACCGTACGGCAATAGTATCGTAGGCGCTGCGGTGTTTTACGACTCTGTTCGGAATGGAAAAAGGTAGTTCCACCGCGCTCCAAAGACCGGGAGAAATTAAATTTTCAATTGTATCGCTAAAGTAAATTTAGCTGCTTGATAAGTGAAGAGAAGGAACAAGCGTCTTTTTAAGACTACATCTTTGACCATTAGTACGGGTAAGCTTAACACGTTGCCGTGCTTCTACTGCCCGCCTATCAACCTCATAGTCTCTGAGGGGTCTTTCTCCATCTTGCGATGGATACGAGATCTTATCTTGGAGACTGCTTCCCACTTAGATGCTTTCAGCGGTTATCAGTTGGAAATATAGCTACTCAGCGATGCTCTTATAAAGAAACAACTGACACACCAGGGATTTCCTCAATCCAGTCCTCTCGTCATTTCGTTTTCTCAGATTTCTCTGAGGATCAGACTATATCTTCACCCCGAGCTTAGCTCGGGGGTTGGCATATAATGAAAGGCTTAAATTTCGGACTACTCCGATACACCTTCCATATAAGTCGTTACGGGGACTTTTTCTAAAGAATTTCTCTGCGAGGAAAAATAATTGTATTCCCGCATTTTCTGAATCCATACAACAATGTCTTGTTTTGATAACAATTTTTGCTGTAATTGCGGAATCAGAATAAGTAATAATTCAACTTGTTTTTTCTTAAGTCGTATGTATGGTTTAAGTATTGTTAATACTTCAAATACTCGTTGATATCCTTCTATGCGTAATTCACATATATGATCATTTCGCGTATAGACATACCCACAACCAAGTATTTGCTGAATCCATTCAATATCGGAACGGTATCTGTTATCTTGATAAAAACAAATAACTGTTTTTATCCGAAAAACATCTTTACCTCGATCACGACGATGAAGTTGAAGCATAATACTTCCATCACCATCTAAAAATCCAGCAATATATGCTAAATCAAGTTGATTTGCTTTAGAAAGTCTTCCCACGGTATTACCCTTTGACCGTATTATGAGTTTAGTATAGGACTAAAATTAAACTCAGGTCAAGAGGGCTTCACCGTTATTAGCCAAATACCTTACTACATTACTGTGGTAAGGAGCAATTGCTTACTAGGATCGACTCTCCTCAAATCTCGAACGGTTGTCCAGGATAGAGACCGAACTGTCTTACGACGTTCTGAACCCAGCTCGCGTACCGCTTTAACCGGCGAACAGCCGGACCCTTGGGACCTCTAACCTTTCACAATTACTTGTGAGGTAAGACTATTCCATCACCTTTTACCAATTGTCACCAATCAGTAGTCAGGTGCGAGCCGTATGATTCTGATTAATTAACCAAAATCTCATCTAGTTTTTTGGTAAAACTAGAATCAGTCGTTAGAGGAAGTATGTTCTTGGAACTTTGAAGCGTAATTCTTTCGACGTCCATTCGATCGAACATTATAACCGCTTAAAGTATCTGCTAATTGGGCAACATGGATAAGATCTGATTTCGATGTAACTGAGGTTTTCAAAATAGTTAAAGCAAGCGTTACCTGTTTTTGCTTCCCTCGTGAATACACCTGAATCAGCTCTAGCAATTCCCTACAATAGCGTTGATCCTTCACTACCCAATCGTATGTTGTTCGATTTTGAGCAATATAACCAACGTTAAGTAGAGAATATATCCATTGCAGGAGATGTGGATTTTTTTGCGTGAGCTTTAAAATAACTCGTACTCGAAATCCAAATTTTTTCTCTTTATGTGATTCTATGGAAGCCATAATAGCTCCATCACAATCAAAAAGACCTGCAATATATGCCCGATCAGCTTCAGAACATCCTTTTCCTACGGAACCAACCATACTATTACTGTACCAAGAAAACTTGGGACCTGCAATAGGCATGGCCTCCTCCGTTTTGAGCTCGTTTATTACCCCCCTATTTCTAAAAGGGAGAGAAGGTAAACGTTTTCTCCAGCCCCAGGATGCGATGAGCCGACATCGCTGTCGTATTTTTCTTCTGTTACCAGAAGGATTTGACTATACCTTCATCCACGTTCATATAAACTGAACGTGGCGCTAGTCGTATGATAAACGTTATATCTTCTACGTTTAAAAGTAGAAACGTCTATCTCAGTCCCGCTACGCGGGACATCAGTCGATACAAGAGGTGCCGTATGGTACCTCTCTCGGTATTAACCACTATGTGTTCATGATAATGGCGTTCACCGATTTGAACTAGTAAATTCTATCCGCATTCTTGCGGACCAGGCTTACACATTACTGCGTAGGCGCCCCAATGTATATTACATAAGGTGCCAAACCGCCCCGTCGCTGTGGACGCTTGGGAGCGATCAGCCTGTTATCCCCGGGGTAGCTTATATCCGTTAAGCTCCGCCCATACCATTATGGTACGGAGGATCACTAACACCGACTTTCGTCTCTGCTCGACTTGTAGGTC
>ORMF012041749.1_pt1 | contig 46541 bp, 40 predicted proteins | sample 1779871 | NCBI WGS metagenome assembly ORMF01 (sample SAMEA104232316, study PRJEB22302) | groundwater metagenome | biome: forest; feature: aquifer; material: groundwater | place: USA | collected 2011-08-07 | depth 5.4 m
CGACCTCGGCCGGGCGGAAACGCATCTGCCTCGCAGCGTCGAGTACCTGCGCATCGACGTCCCCGCGCACGCCGGCCGTCACCCGTACATCCGTGACGTCGCCACTCGCGGACACGGTGATCTGCAACGCGACCGACGATCGTGGTGCGAGCGAGCCATCGGCCGGGGCCTCGACGACTGGCGCGGAGAGCAACCTCGGCGGCGCGTCCGCGTGAGCGAGGCGCGAGATCGCAAACGCCAGCAGCATTGCGACGCATCGCCCCGCCGCGACTCTCGTCGTGCGTGCACTCGCGCGCGTTGCGTGCGTTGAGCGCATGAAATGGTCGCCGCGAGCGATCAGTGCAGTAGCTGGTCGTCGCGACCGGTGGTGACGAGCGAGACCTTGAGCAGCGCGAGCCGCGCGATGCGTGAGCGATCGATGCGTGTTCCGTTCTCTGGAACCCGAAATCCGTGCACGGTGATTTCGGGCACGAACAGGATCGGGTCGGCCTCGCCGTTGTACCCCAGTTGGACGAGCTGTTCGGGCTGGAACTCCATGCACAGCTTGTCGCAGCAATGGAACTTCTCTCGCACGCGGTAGAACCCCTCGGCCGCGAGCGGATCGAGCGTCGCGGCGAACCAAGCACCTGGGATCGGGACGCCGCGCTGGGAATAGTTCGCGCGGTTTTGCGTCCAGCTTTCCGGGACGTACAAGCCCGCGCCCGGCTCACCGTGGTTGTGGAAATACACGAGCTTGCCCGCGGGAATTTCCTCGAGCTTCTGCGTCGTGCGGTAGATCCCGCAGGGAGGCAGGCCGGTCGATGTCATGCGGTTGGTTGTACGAGGGATGACCCGCGCACGCAACGGCGCGCGGATCCGAGAAACGCGGTTGTGAGAGCGCTGCGCGATCAGCCGCGCGGGACGCACGCGCCGTCGGAGCACACGGGACGAGCAGCGGGGCACACGACGCCGCATGCGCCGCAGTTGGTCGGGTCGGTGCGAAGAACGGTGCAACCGCCGGAGCAATTCGTCGTCCCCATGGGGCACATCGTCGCGGTTCGACACATCCCCGCGCCGCACAGCTGTCCCGTCATGCAAACCGTGCCGCATCGGCCGCAGTTGCGCGGGTCGACGTTCGTGTTGACGCACATCATCGAACATGACGTCAGCATCGGCGCGCACTGACACATTCCCGTGTTGCACACTTGTCCCGCCGCGCACACCGTCCCGCACGCCCCACAATTTGCCGGGTCGAAGGTCGTGTTGATGCAGCGACCGCCGCAGAGCGTCGTCCCGCGCACGCACATCGTCGCGCACATGCCAGCCGAGCAGACCTGCCCCATCGGGCAGGCATTGGCGCAACGGCCGCAATTGGCGGGATCGTTGTTCGTGTTCACGCACATGCTGCCGCATGCGGTTCCGCCGGTGTTGCACATGCACCGGCCGGCATTGCACGTCTGGCCCGCACCGCAGACCGTGCCGCACATGCCGCAGTTCATTTCGTCCGTCGCCAGGCTCACGCAGAGAGCGCCGCACATCATGAGCCCAATGCCACACATGCGTGCGCACGCGCCTGCGGAACAGACCTCGCCCGTCATGCACGCATTGCCGCAGCTTCCGCAGTTCGCCAGGTCCGTCGCGACGTTCACGCAGCGGCCGCCACACGCGAGCAGCGGGCGCGTGCACATCGTGCTTCCATCGCCCGGCATCACACTGTCGCCACCGCCCATCGTGTCGCCGCCGGTCGGAGTGTCGTCGACGACGGCATCCATGTTGTTCACGACGTCTCCGCCGCCGATGGTGTCTCCGCCGCCGGTTCCATCCCCCGTGCCCATCGTGTCACCGCCACCGCCCTCGCGACTTCCGTCCGTCGGCGTCTGCGGCGATCCGCACGCGGCAACGAGCGCTGCAAGGGTCAAGCACATCCAACGACTCGTTCGTCCAAGCATCGGGGTTCCTCCGTAAGTTCCGCGCAGTGACTAGCGCGCGGCCAGACGCAGTCGAGTGTCTGCGCGCTGCGCGTCGCCGTCGTGCACTCGACCGTCGCGACCGATCACCGCGCGATGCTCGGCGCCCCGATTGGGATCGCGCCAGACAACTTCGAACCCGTCGGCCGATGCACGCACGCTCGCGATCGCGCCAACGGCCGCGCCCTCGGTCAAGAGGACGCCATCGCCGATCCGCGCACCGTCGTGGCCGACACGCGCGAAGTAAACGCCTCGGTCCATTTGTACCGCGACGCCCCACTCGCGCCCGTCCCACGCAACCGCCGTGCTCCGGGGCATTTCCAGTCCGTCGTGCAGCAGCGTCGGCGTACCGATCGCGTCGCCGTTCGGCCTGACCCGCGCGAACCGCACGCGGCCGTTCGCCGTGTCCGCCCACGCCACGCCCAATTCCCTGTCTCCCACCGCGAGCGATGCGCCGACGGCGTCTTCCTCGTCAGGAATCGCCTGCCGCAGCAACCGTGACGCGGCAAGTGCGCGGCCTGTTGCATCGAGTTGCGCAAAGAACACCCGCGAGCGTTCCTGGTCGCCCCAGGTCACCGCGAAACCCGACTCCGTCCGCGCGACCGTCGCGCCGACGTGGTTCTCGTCGGTGCGGACACTCGCTTCGGCCATCGGGCCACCGCCGCGAAGCGCGACTTCCGGAATCTCCGCCGCGGCGGCCGACGGAGGCGGATCGATCGTGACCGCCGTTCGGCCCGGCTCCATCGTCTCGGCAATCTGTCGCACGGCCGAGCCAAGTGCCGCTTGCGTCTGCGTAGCGGAATGACCGCGATTCGGCGTCCGACTTCTGCAAGCGCCAGCAGATCCGATCGCGAGGATCGTTCCCAACAGCGCGCTGATCCGGTGGCGTTTCGCGGTCATTGGCACCTCAGAGAGGATACGAGCCAGCCCAGCGTAGCCCCCCATTTGGCCCACGCCAACCCCCGTGCAGGACGATTTATGGCATCCCACGTAGGCTGGTGTCGGATTCGATCCGAGGGGGCGCCATGGCACTCGCGGCGGAAACCCGCGTCGTTGTTGAGGTCGGCGTCGGAATCACGAGCTCGACGTTGCGGTCCATGGCCGAGCCGCGATGGTCGCTCGACCAGCCCGCGAGGAAATCCATCATCTGGAGTCGCCGGTATCGCCGCTCGAGGCAGTTCATCGTGTCGAAGTCGATCAGCGTCGCGAAGATCGACAGGGTGCCGTTGCCGTTGTTCACCAGTTCGACGATGCGGGTCTCGCCGGGCCAGTCGGCGAGCGCGCTCGTCTCGATCTCCCAGTATCCCGGGTGTGCGACGTCGGCCCCAGGGATCGGCCGCACGCGGTTGTCGTGTTCGTGACCGACCAGCCACGCGATGACGTTGGAGAATCCCGCAACCGTCCGTTCGATCTCATCGGGAGGTACCGCGTCGGCAACCTCGGCGCCGATTTCGCCCATGCGACGGTCGATCGATGTCGTCGGGTGGTGCGACGCCAACATCACGAGCATCCCGTCCGTCTGTGCGCGCTGAAGCTCCGGAACTAGCCACATCGTGAGCGCGTCCCGGCGAATCATTCCGGACGAGCCGCCGGTGGTGTCACTCGTGTCGATCGCGACGATGCGGAGCAGGTTGGGAATGGCGTCGTACGCGTAATTCGCGCCGTAGCGCAGGTCGGGCATCGACGTGTACCCGTGGCCGACGGGTCCCGGCGTCGCGGCGCCTGCGCGCAGTTCGCGGGCGATTTCGGCGCGCTCGATCAAGCGGCGATCGGGATCCGCGGGCGCGGCGCTCGTCCGCACAGGTGCGTACCATCGGCGGTAGTCCCGGGTGCCCGTGAACGGCATTGTTCCGATGGCGCGGGCGCGGAGCACGTCGTCTGGAATGTTGATTCCCACGACCATCAAGTCGTGATTGCCTGGGACGTAGAGCCACGGGGCCGGGAACGCGGTGGCGACGAATGGATCTTTGGGATCGTTGTCAGGGCCCGGCACTGGATCGTCGTCGGCGCCGGAGTCGGGGTTGATCCGCCCGCCGTCCATCGCGGCGATGAACCAACGCGTTTCGTTCAGCTGGGCACTGTCCGCGCAATCGCCGGTGATGATGCCGAAGTCGTACTGCCGCGCGGGCCGCTCGATGCGCCCGAGCGTGCGGTGCATCGCTGAGATCGCACGCGCGAGGTGACCATCTTGCGGCCGAAGACCCCCCGAGATCACCGGGTTGTCGGTCTGCGCGAGCCGCGCGGGCGACTCGTCGTCGACGAACTGGTAATCGGACACGTGCACAAAGTACGCGATCGATCGCCGCGCAGTGTCGACCACCGCAACGTCGCCGCCGAGGTTCACACGTCGCAATCGAGCGGTGCCCGGTCCGCGACGGTACTGGTCCAACATCATCCCGCGGTAGGCGAGTTCGCCCATCTCCGTGCTCGGGTTCGTCGTCGGGTCCGCGGATGCGACGCGCGTCGCGACCGTATCGATCGTGCCGACGAGCGTCGATGCGACGAACGGCAGGTCCATCGCGCTCCCCATCGGCTCGGTGTCTTCGCAGCGCGGCAGCAGCGTGGCGCGCGCCGTGTCGCCCGGCACGTCGGGCGTGCTCGGCGTGTCACCCGAGGCATCCGCGAGGTCGTCGACGACGCCGTCGAGACTCGCTCCGTCCGAGGCGTCCGGGCCGGTCGAACCCGAACACGCGACGATTGTGAGACTCAAGAGCAGGAGAACTGTGACGGGCGAGCGGAGCGCGTGAGGCAGCGACATGACGGGATGATAACAGAGAGGCGGACGCGAATGGCGCGAAGGAGCCGCGGGCACTCAACGCAGGGCCCCTCGCATCTGGCGCTTTCTCCCCGATGCAGTTGCTTGCCACAACCACCGGCGCGCCGCTCACCGCCGGATTCATGACGGGAACGAGGTCGGTCGAAGCGAGCACGCTCGAAACGATTGCGCTCGTGTGCGAGTAGCTCTCTTCGTGGCGGCGCCGCGCGCGCGCTGCTACGATCGGCACCATGGCCGTTGCGGTCACACTCGATCCGTCGCCCCTCGGACGCGTTCCTGACGAGCAGCGAATGCTCGTGAACGGCGTGCGGTGGAAAGACTACGTGATCCTTCGCGAGGCCCTCGACACGCCCGGTCTCCGCATGACGTTTTGCGAAGGGACGCTGGAACTCATGAGCCCGTCGAGATCGCACGAACTCTGGAAGACGACGATCGCCCGGCTCGTAGAACTCTACGCGCTCGAGCGCGACCTGCCCCTCTACGGATACGGCTCGACGACATTTCGCAACGAGGCAAAAGAGCGTGGCGCCGAGCCGGACGAGTGCTATCGCGTCGGCGGGGTCATGCGCGATGGCGAGCTGCCGGACATCGCGCTCGAGGTGATCTACACCGCGCCGCTTCTCGACAAGTTGCACGTCTATTCGGGCCTCGGCGTGCGCGAGGTCTGGCTGTTTCGCGACGCGGCGTTCGAGGTCTACCGTTTCGCCGACGGGCGATACGATCGAATTCCGAAGAGCGAATTTCTTCCGGACATCGATCTCGAGCTGATCGCTCGGTTCGCGATGCAGGAAGATCAACACGCTGCGCTCAAGGAACTACGCGACATCCTCCGCGCGACGTAGCCGCGGCCCCGCTCGTTCGTGACGTATGGGGAGGCGGCCGCGGAACTCGGTGTCGCGATTGCGCCGTTCCCGAACCCCACGTTCGCCCGCGCTCATGTGGCCGGCGAGTTCGGCGATGTCCAGGAGTGCGCCGCACTCCATCGCCGATCCCCTCGCGATCGCATGATATCGCGCCCGATCTGCGATGCTGGGCTTGCCCGCGCCTTCTGCGATGTTGAGAGAAATCGACATCGCGGCGCGCTTCCACTGATCGCGCAGCTCGCGTTCCCCCGGCGGAATCGAGCCCAGAATCCGGAGGGTTGCTCGCACGAAATCGAGGGAGCATCGGTAGACGTCGAGATTCTCGTGATCGAGGCGTGGGGGTTCGTTCGGCATGCGGGGGTCATCGGTCGAATCGCGCGTTCGGTTGCGGAGGTCGCGCACGCGCACGCGCACGCGCACGGGCACGGCACGCGGAACTGCATGCGTGGGCGGGGCGACGGAGGGAGTGCGGAGCAGGCGGAATCAGTGGCAGGCCCGAGCGGCGCCGGGATCGGCGATGGAGCCGATCGACGCGCGCACGGCCGTGAACGCGTAGCCGACGCCGATGCGGCCGTTGCGCCAGGCGGAGCCCGCCTGCGTCACGCAGGGGTCGCTCGGCGCGCCATCTCCGGGAAGGTTCACGAATAGCCGGACCCACGCCGACACCGTCGCTTCCCAGCCGATCGTCCACCCCTCGGCCAACTGCCAGACCCGGACCACGCCGCCCCAGTTGCCATTCGTCACGCCGCGACCACCGTCGACGATGTTGAACGCAATCCGTCCGTGCTCGCCGGCATACGTCCGCACGACGACCACATCCGTTGCAGGCGACGCCGCGCCCACGAGCGGAATCGCAAACGGCACGTCGGTCCGCACGCGCCCGCCAACGATGGCGCCGTGCGTGCGCCAGCGCGGCTGCGTCGGGTCACCGTCGACAACGCTCCTCACGTCGACCTCGAACCGGCCGTCGCCACCGAAGTTTCCGGCGCACACGCCGTCCGGGTCAACGAGCGCGAGAATCGTGACGTCGACGTCTGGGTCGTCGGTGATGTTGTCGACACGATCCACACGCAGGCCGAACAGCAACTCCGCGCGTTCGATCGACTGCGCGATCTTCGCGCGGATGCTGCCGCGGTCCCACGAATCGGCGAGCGCGAACAATTCCGGAAGTGCGTTGTCCACGCGACCCGAACACCCTCCCGCGCCGGCTGAGCAGCCGGCCGGCGAGTTCTGATCGCGATCGAGCGCGCTGAACGTCGCCGGCTCGCCGCACCGGGCCTCGGACGCGCCGACGCCGCGGCAGTCCAAATCGAACCCCGCGCGAATCACCGGCGCTGACTCCGATTCCGAGTCGACACGCAGCTCCGTCACGACGAAGTCCAGCCGCAGTTGACCCGGACGTGCTGTCGTCTCGGCGCCCGTGACGCACCAGCCCGCGCGACAGGCCGAGCCCGTCGGGCACGTCCGCGCCGCGTCGCAGCGATGCCAGTCGTGAGAAACCAGCCAGCACGCGGGCGCCGCTTCGCGGTTGCCTGCGACGCAGTGAAGTCCACCCAGCGCGACCGTTGCGCCGAGGAGAAGGGCCCCTACGCCACCTTTGCTCTCAACCACGTCCCAGTGTGGCCGCGTGCTTTCGACGTGGCAACCCGACGTCATCGCGAGCGCCCGCGACCACGCGCTCGCAACGTTTCACTCGTCGCGCTAGCATTCGGTGCTTGCTCTGCTTGGACGACCGTTTCGCGCGAGCGCTTGGCGTCGCATGCGCACTCGGGGTGGCCTCCGCCCCCGGCACATCGAACGCGCAGGTCGTCGGTCGCGATTCCGCCGGCAGCGATCCGATCGGAAACTACGGTGGGCCCCTCGCCCGAGGCCGTCTGATGCTCGACGTCTCAGGATGGATGACGATCCACGTCGACTCTCCGTACCGCGCGGCGCGCGCTGCGTGGGGACTGCGGACATACGCTGCCTCGGGCGGTCCGCTCGTCGAGATCGGCTCCGCGCTCTCGTCGCGGGTGACGGTCGGAGCGTTCGGGTGTCTCGGCTACGGTGTCGGCGGAACCAGTCGAGGCGCCGACATCGACACGCTCTCGCTCTGGAGTGCCGGCGTCTTCGCGCGGTTCTTCATGGTGGACGTGCGCGCCGGGGTGGGTCGAATCCGCGTCGGTGTTCACCTCGACGCGGGTGCGACCGCCGCGGCGATGCAGTTTCGAGACGCGGCACTATCGCACACGCAAGTGCGCTGGGGCGGTGCTGCCATGATCGAGTACGGCGCGCCAGCCGTCGCGCTCCACGGCCGAATCGGAGCGCTCGTGTCGCAGTGGCCCGATGCCGGTGGCTGGGGGATGGACATGTCGCTGTCCGGCGTCACCCTCACCGTCGGCCTGTCGGTGCGACCGTGACGAAGATGGGCCGCCACAGCGCTCCGCGCCTCGCACTGCTCGCGTTGTGCCTCGTGATGGGATGTTTCGAAATCGGCAGTTGCTCGGCGCGTCAGATCGTTCGACTCGACTTCGAGTACTGCGAGCGCTGCGGTGTCATCGTCGAGCAGGGCACGGCCGCTCCGGTCAGCGTGCTGCACCCGGGGGAACACGCACTCCGGATGTCCGGCACGACCGTCGTGAGCACGCCGTGGACACCCGACTTCACGCGCTCGACGGATTCGCTCGACCTCGTCGCGCGGTGTGAGTCCGGATCGCAGTTGGTGATCGAGGAGCAGGTGCGGGCATGCGACCAGCCCGGCTCGGAACAGTCGACGGGCTTGGCCCTCACGATTCCCGGGGACGATACGTGGAGACACTACGCGCAGGGACTCAGCCGAATGGCGACGCCCAGGCAGTCGCGCGTCGACGTGCGGTTGCGCTTCGCCACCAGCGGCGCCGCGAATTGCTTCGTGGATGACGTCTCGCTCGTGAACGACCCTGGGCCGATGCAGGTCGGGGACGACGTGACATGCGCGGACGGACGCGTCGGAGTGCTCCGCGCCGCGCGCCGCGGACTGGCATGCATGCAGTCCCCGTCCGGGCGCAGCGGGACGCCACGATGACGCACTCGGCGCAGCCGTGGATGCACAGCGCGCGACGTCGCCGACGCTTAGTGTCGGCGGCCGTTGCGATCGTGATCGCAGTGTGCGCGTCGACCGCGCGGGCGCAGGAGTCGGACGGATTCGTTCGAGTGGGCGAGGCGCCTGTCCCCGGAACGTCGGACGCCGCGCGGGGGCCGGCGCCAGCTCGCGTTCCGCCAGTGGAAATGCCGGTCAATCGGGGTGTCGCGGCGCTTCCCGGCGTCTTCACGGCCGCAATCGGTTATGGCGCGACGCTGGCCGCCATGGCCACACAAGCCAGCGCCGGCGGGCGCGGATGCAATCGAATGTTGTTCGCGCTCGTGCCGGTCGTCGGCGGGATGATCTCGTCAGGCTCGGACGGCTGCATGCCCCTCGGCGCCGGCGCTCTCTCTCTGGTTTCGCAGGTGGGCGGACTCGCGATGCTCCTCGCCGCGGTTCTCGCCGACTCCGTCGTGCCCGTGTCGTCGGAGTCGAACGCCGCGGGCTCTCGCGCAGTAAGGCGACCCGACCTGTTCCTCGTGATGGGAGGCATCGCGCTGCACCTCGCCGGGTACCTCCCGGCGCTCGCGTATTCCGTCGAGGCCGGGTCCAGGACGACCCAGCCGTGGAACTCGCTCGGGGTGATTCCGTTCGTCGGTCCGCTCTTGACGACACTGTCGCTACCGGCCGGAAGCCCCCTCGCACCACTGTATTGGATCGGCGCGGTGCTGCTCCCGACCGCGCAGGTCGCCGGCATCGCGCTCATCGTGTCGGGCTCCGCCGGGCGAGTGGGTGTCCGCCCAGCGGATCTGTCGCGAGCAGCGGGTGCGCGCGCCGTCGCACGGACGGACGCGCTCGCGGTAGCGCCATTCATCGACGCATCGCCGGAGCGCGCGATTCTCGGCGCCGCGGCGAGGTTCTGAGCGCTGCGCGCCGACGTCACACCCTCGCAATCGCCGTCACGCACCTCGTGTGCGAATACGCATTGGCATCGATCGCCGGACACGCTTCATGTGCGAATCCAGATCGAATTCGATGCACTGTTGGCGGCTCATGTGCGAATCCAGATCGAATTCGATGCACCGGTGGCGGTTCATGTGCGAGTCCAGATCGAATTCGATGCAGAACCCCCACGTCATCTGCGATTCGACGAAGTAGCCGATATCCAACCCCAACATCATGTGCCAATGGACGACGGTGTGATCATGGTATCTCTTGTCTATATTGCAATTGGTGTAATAGGAGTTACTCAACTCCAGCAACATGTCCTATATTGGCAAGCATTCGACATTCTACCCCTATGTCATGTGGCAATGCATGATCTCGGCTTGATTCTATACTCAACCAATGTGCGAAATGGCGATCCAAGCTTCACGTTACCGGCGATCGAAGTAGAAAATGGCGCCGTTTGAACGCAACGACATCAGCTTTCTGCCGCAAACACGATCACGTTGGATCTTCAGCCCCCGCCATCGGTCCGCGGCCGCGACGCGAGCGGTGCGCAATCGGCACAATTGCGCGGTTTTTCGATGTCGCATAGGATCTTATCCGACATGAGCCGCGCACCGTACACGATCCGTGATGTCGTCGCCCGCACCGGCGTGAACCCGATCACGCTGCGGAGTTGGATTCGCCACGGGGTCGTCCCGAAGGCCTCGGGTCGAGCCCGCGGGACCCGCTACCGGGAGGAACACGTGCTTCGCATCCTCGCGGTGCAGGAGCTGAGGGCGAAGGGATACAGCCTCGGTCAGGTTGCGCACCGCGTGTGGCGAATGACCGACGAGCAGTTCGCGCAGGTCGCCGCCAGGCGGGGCGACGCGTCCGGATCGACGAGCGCCACGGACGCTGGCGCGGCGAGCGCGGGCGAATCCACGAGTCCGCGACCGGCGCCGCCAACGTACGCGTACCGCGCGCTCGAATGGGTCGCTCTGATGCCGGGGCTCAGCCTGATCGTCGACCCCGGGGGCGGCGAAGTGTTGCGCCGCGTCGCCGACGAGATCGCACGGAACTACTCGCTGCAGCCGACCGCCGCGAAGCTCCCGGTCTAGCCCCGCGATCCGGCCGCGTCGAGCGTGACGTTGCCGTAGATGTCCGCAATCTTCACGTCGCCGCCGACGACGGGGAGGTTCATCGACGCATCGTCGGACGTGAACGCGGTCGCCAGCCACTGGCCCGAGTCCAGCCGCGTGTGCAAGTCCACCCGGCGCTCGCGGTGCGAAATGATCACGTACGCGCGCTGCGCCGGCTCGTGATTCGGGCTTCCGCCTACGCTACCCTCGCGGCATGGTGCGGAGTCGGCTGCATCGCGCGCTCGCGCTCATTCTGGGACTCTGCGTCCCCGCCGCCGTTCACGCACAGCGCTCGACGCCGCCTGTCACGCCTGCGCCCGCAAGACTCGCCCCTCCGCCACACCGCGCTCATGACGGCGGCGCTCGCAGGCCGCGCGGACGCACTTCGGCTTCTCGCGAGACGCGGCGCGTCACTCGAGCTGCTCAATCGAGCGGGTGCCACGGCGCTGCACATGGCCGTCGAGGGCAGTCATCTCGACGCCGTCGTGGCGCTGCTTGACGTCGGTGCGAGCATCCACCGACGGACGACGTCCGGCGATCCCATCATGGGATTGGCCGCGGAGCGGGCGAGCGCCGCGGTCTGCGAGTTGCTGCTCGCACGCAGTGCGCGCATCGACGAGGCGGACGCGGAGGGTGATCGACCCCTGATGCGAGCGGTGATCGGCGACAACGGCGCGTGTATTCCGGTGCTGGTGCGCCGTGGCGTACCGGTCGAGGGCGTCGTGCGCGCCGGGCTGAGCGCGCTGATCGTGGCCGCACGCGAGAACGGACACGCCGACGTCGTGACGCTGCTAGCTGCCGCCCGATGACGAACAGACTGCGAGCGTCCGGACCGTGGACACGTGAACCTCGATCGCGGAGACTGTCCCCATGGCCGACCCCGCGCATGCGAAGAAACTGACCGCCGCGGAGTACCTCGCGTTCGAGCGGGCGGCGGAGGTCAAGCACGAGTTCGCGGACGGCGAGATGTTCGCGATGTCGGGCGGGACGTTCGAGCACAGCGCGACCGCCGGTGGATTCACTCGCGAGCTGGGTGTGTCGCTCGGCGGCGGCCGCATCGCGTTGACCTCGGACATGCGGATCAAGATTCCAGCGACGGGACGCTACGTGTACCCCGACGGTTCGATCGTGTGCGGCGCGCCAATGTTCGACGACGATGCGCGCGACACGCTGCTCAATCCCACCGTCGTGATCGAAGTCTTGTCGGACTCGAGCGAGGCCTACGATCGTGGCGACAAGTTCGCGCAGTACCAGACCGTGCCGTCCGTGAAGGAGTACGTGATCGCGTCGCAGAAGTCGCCGCGCATCGAAGTGTTCACGCGTCAGGGCGACGGGGCGTGGCTCTTGCGCGCGTACGAAGCGGGCCAGCGCGTCGCGCTCGCGTCGGTCGCGTGCGAAATCGCGGTCGACCGGGTGTACGCGGGAGTACTTTCGCCGCGCGCTGCGGCCGGGTGACGTGGGCACCGCTCCTTCGTGACGTATGGCGAAGCGCCCGCGGAACTCTGGGTCGCGTTTGCGCGGTTCCCGAACCCCACGTTCGCCCGCGCTATCCACCAAATCGTTGTCGAGCGATGCCGCGCCAAGGCGATCGATCCCCCTCTGAGCGCGGTGCGCACGGTCGGATTGAGGAGCGACGGCGGATCCTCGTCGTCGTACACGTCTGGATACGCGTACAGGTCCGTCGTGGGCACGTGCACGCGTTGGTCGCTCGTCAACACGGTGCAGTCCCGGCGCCGTGCCTGGACGACCAGCGCTCCCGTTCTACGGACCCGTCGACGGTTCGACCGGCTCTGCGTTGACCGATTTCGCGCTCGCGTGCCACGATGCTGCGGGCACTTCGATGAGATCGTCGCGAGCGGCGGGACCGCGATGGAGCGCGGCCGCGCGGATGCTGGCGACGCTCGTCGTATCGGGCGGGGCGGTCGCGTGCGGCCGAGCGCCCGACCGCGGCGACGCGGCCAGCGACGGCGCCGCGAGCGACACGGCGATTCGAACGTGGCCGTGCCCTGCGGGATGGGTGGGTCACGCGCGCGGCGGCTGCGCACCGGCGTGGTGGGTCTGCGCGCGAGACGCCGAGAGCGCGGCCGATGCGTGCACGGGCATCGATCCATCGCGTCCCGCACTGGTTCCGGCCGAGGACGGCGGCACCGCGCCGAGCCTCTTCGTGGGTGCCGACGGAGGCGTGCGCGGCGCGTGGCCCGAGGACGACGCGCCGAACGCGCCCCCTGCGTATGACTGGGTTCCGGACGGCGGCACGGGAAATACGCCGCTCGAATGGCGTCCAACGGCGGGTCCGTCGTCGTGCCCAACCGACTGGACGCGAGCGGCCGACGGGCGCTGCGATCCGCGACTGCGCTCGGATTGCGGACCCGAGAGTGCGGCGCTTCCCGGTGCAGCTTGCGTTCGCACCGATTCGAGCGGTTGTCCCGCGGGAGAGTACGCCGACCCGGGCGCGGACGCCGTGGGCGCGACGGTCGTGCACGTGCGCGAAGGCGCCGACCCCGCAACCGCAGACGGCTCGGTCGCTCGTCCCTTTGCGACGATCACCGCAGGGCTTGGCGCGGCGGGCGGTCTCGGTTGGGTCCTGGTCGCGGCGGGGCGCTACACGGAAAACGTCATGATCACCGCGGGCGCGCATGTCCTCGGCGTGTGCGCTCCTCGCGTCACGATCGCGGCACTCGTGTCGACGGCCGCGACGGTGTCCGTGGACGGTGCTCGCGCGGTTTTGGATCTCCGTGGCGCGACCATTGTCGGCTCGGCGGGCGGCCTGCGCGCAGGCAACGGCGCACGAGCCCTGTTGCAGCAATGCCGCGTGCAGCAAACGAGCGGGCCGCTCGTGTGGACGTTCGGTGCCGGCTCGCGGATCGACCTGACCGAATGCGTCGTCGGCGACGGTGCGCCCGCCACAGCAAGCGCATTCGGATTGCTCGCACAGACGGGCGCGTCCATCGTGGCCACGCGGATCGCCGTCGAGCGCGCGAGGGAGCATGCCGTGTTTGCGAACGGCGGCGGCTCGCGGATCGAGTTGCGCGATTCGAGCGTCGCCTCGACGCAGGCGGGCGCCGACGGTGCGGCGGGCTACGGCATCGTCGCAGGCGGCGGCGCAGTCGTCCGCGCCGAGCGCGTGTCCTTGCGTGACAATCTCGGCACGCACGCGTTTTCCGGGGGCGTCGGTTCGCTGGTCGAACTGTTCGACGCCAGCTTGTCCGTCATGCGGCGCTCGCCCGTCGGTGGCGACGGCTACGCCGTCACGGCACAGCAGAGCGCCCGCGTCACGCTTCGAAACCTCTCGGTCGACGCGTCGATCGGCGCCGGCGTGTTCGTCAACACATCCGGGCAGATCACCGCGGACGGGGTCACCATCGCGCGCACGCTCCCCGGCGGACGAGGGCAGGGGCACGGCATCGGCGTGGACCGGGCGGGGAGTTTCGACGGACGTGGCGTGCGGGTCTTGCAGTCGATCGGCGCGGGCGTCAGCGTCGCGCAGCCGATGTCCACGCTCACGCTGCGTGACTCGGTCGTCGAGCGCACCGTTCCGCGCGCCGCCCGCGATACGGGCCAAGGCGTGCTCGTGCAGCTGGGTGGACGTTTCGTCGCGGACCATGTGCTGATCGCGGATGCCCGAGCGCAGGGCGTGCTCGTGACGGACGCCGGCTCGAGCGGCCGGATGGTCGACAGCGTCGTGCGCGGCACGCGGCCATCCGATCCGATGGCCGGCTACGACGGAACCGGCGTCATGGCCCAGGAGACCGCGGTACTCGACGCGGAGCGCATCTCCATCGTGGACAACACGGTCTGGTCGCTGCTCGCCGCGACGCGAGCGCGAGTTGCGGTGCGCGCGGCCGTTCTTCGGGACGCGATGCCGAACGGTGCCGGGCAACTCGGCGGCGGCGTCGGAGTCGCAGCGGGCGCGCGCGTGGAGCTATCGCTCGCTCGCATCGAGCGCAACCGTGAAGTGGGAGTGCTCGTCCACGCGGGGGACTCGAGCGTGAGCCTGTCGGACTCGATCATCCGCGCTTCGCTTGGCAGGCCGGACGGGAGATTCGGACGGGGCCTGGAGGTGCACGGGCCCGCGCGGATCGATCTCGCGCGCGTGCGCGTCGAGGAGTGCCACGGAAGCGGCCTGACCGCTCTGGGGTCAGGCGGTGTGGCGATCGCGCGCGACGTTGTCTTTCGCGCGAGCACGGAAGAGAGCCCCGACCTCGGCGTCGGGGTGCTGGCGTACGGGGGCGGCGATATCACGCTGTGGCGCGCAATGGTCGAGCGCCAGCGGAACACCGGTGCCGCGGCGTGGCACTCGGGTGCCGTCCTCCGCGCTCACGACGTCGTCGTGCGGGACATGTCGATGCTCGGCGGAACCTACGGCTGGGGCGTTGCCGCTCTCGACGATGGCCACGTCGACGCAGAGCGTCTCGTGGTGTTGCACGCGCACGGCGTCGGCCTGCTCGCGACACCGGCCATCGGCGGCCGGCGCGGCGACTCGCGGCTGACGGCATCGGACGCGTTCGTCTGGGGCATCACAACTGCGCAGCTCGATCCGCTCAACCCGCGGACCGTGGCCTACGCTGTGTACGCGCGCGGCGGCGGAAACGTATCGCTCGAGCGAGCGCTGCTCGCGCGTGCCGGCTTCGGATTGTTCAACGACGCTTCGACGATCAGCGTGGTCGCCGGCGTCGTCGACGGAATGCTCGACGCGGCGGGGGCAGAGTCTCCCGGCACGGCCGCCGGGGCCACCACGCTGCGTGACGTAGCGCTGCGCGGGAACGCACGCGACGAGATCGTGCGCATCGACGGCCTGCCGGGAACGAGCAGCCTTCCAGAGCCTACGCCGGTGTGCGCTGCGGCGCCGTGTGACTGACGCGCGCTCGGACTCATTCCCCGACTCGCCGCGTTGCGCGCTCTTGACAGAGTCCGCTAGTTAGTCCACAAGTTGGTCATGTTTCGGATCAACATTCACGAGGCCAAGACGTGCCTCTCCCGCGTGATCGCCCGTGTGGAGAAAGGCGAGACGGCCGTCCTCTGCCGCCGCAACGTCCCCGTTGCCGAAATTCACAGGGTCTCGCGCGTGGATTCGCGCCGGCGTCCAGTCGGCCTTGCGAAGGGCAGCGTGAAAATCCCGAAAACGTTCTTCGACCCGCTGCCGGACGACATGCTCGACGCGTTCGAGGGACGCTCGGGCGCTCGGTGAAGCTGCTGTTGGACACCTGCACGTTTCTCTGGCTCGTCGAGGGCGCGAGCGACCTGTCGAGTGATGCGCGAGAGGCGATCGTCGATCCGGGCAACGACGTGCTGTTGAGTTCCGTGTCCGCTTGGGAGATCGCCGTCAAGCACGGTCTGGGTCGGTTGAAGCTCAAGGACTCGCCGAGCGTGTTCGTGCCGCGCGAACGCGAACGCCATCGCATCGCTCCGCTCGCACTCGACGAGCGTGCCGTCCTATCGCTTTCCAAGCTCCCACCGTTGCATCGAGATCCGTTCGACCGGATGCTCATCTGTCAGGCCGTCGAGTGCGGCTTGTCGATCGTGACGCCGGATCCGCTGATTCGCGCGTATCCGGTTTCCGCGATCTGGTGAGCGTCAGGTGAAAGACACCGGGCCGTGCGCACGGTAACCATTCCCCGTCGGCCGCCGTGAATGCTACCGTCCGAGCGGCGTGACACCGCCGCCGAAGTTGACCGACGTCATCTCATGGAACGCGCGCGCGCCCGGTGACGGTTGGCGCGGACGGTGCGCTCGGGGGAGCAAGGCTCGTGTGCGCTTGCTCGCGGCTGGCGGGACCGTGCTGCTGGGTCTGCTCGCGCGGACCGCGGATGCGCAGAGCGTCGAATCGACGCAAGCGAATGCGTTCGTCGTGAACTTCGGTCCGATGATCGGCTTTGTCACCGCGATCTACGGGCGGATCAATCCCGAGTTCCAGATGCACCGCGGGCGCCACTACTATTCGGGGCACGCGCTCAATCTCGGCCCGGCTGTGACGTGGTGGCCGAACGAGGGTGGCTTCGCATTCTCGATTTCGGGACGTTGGCAGTACGATCAGCAACTGGTCCCGGGAACTCTGTTCTACGTATCGCCGTACCTCGGGCTCGAACTCGGCCTCGGCCTTTTCGACATGTACACCGGTAGCGACGTGCGGCCGCGCTTGCTGGCGTCGCCGATCGGCGGAATCGATCTGAAGCTCATCGTGTCGCGCCGGCTGCTCCTGTCGTTTCGCCCCGTCGGTGTGACCGTGCCGATCATGTTCTTCGATGCCGATTTCGGCAGACCGAATTTCCTCCGCGTCGACGTCTGGTACGACGTCGCGTTCTCCATCGGGACGACCTACTGATGAAATTATCGCGCCTCATTTGCATGAGCGCTCTCGCTCTCACGGCCACCGGCGGCAGTGCGCACGCACAGTCCCGCCGCCATCCGAACCCACCCGCCGTCGAAGCACGTCCTTCCGCCGCCGCAACGGCGAGCACGCCGTCGACGGCCGCAACTGCGCCGGCCACTGCTGCATCTCGACCTCCCGGTGCGGCGGCGGCGCCCCACGCTCGGCCCGCGAACGAACCGAGCCAGGTCTTGCTTTCCGGCGCGATCAATCGTCCCGGCTACCACGTGACGCGCGTCGGGTTCGAGATTTTCGCCGGCGTCGGTCCCGGGGCGTGGGCCTGGCCGTGGGGTGGGTTTGTCATGAGCCCCGGGTTTCGATTTTCGATTCCGCTTACGCGCAACGGACCGATCGAGGGGCTCAACAACGATTTCCGTCTGATGATCGGCGCGCAGATCTACTTCGACGTGCTGAATGGAATCACGCCGTACTGGTGGCTCAGCGCGCCGGTGACGGTGCAATGGAACTTCTTTCTCAGCGAACAGTGGTCGGTGCTGTTGGAAGCCGGCCTTGCAGTCGACGTGTTCATGCCGATCCCGGCCCTCGACTTTCTCAATTGCTACAATCATCCGATCTACTACTGCGACCGGGTGTACTTCCATCCCGCGGGCGCGCTCGGGCTGCGGCGACACTTCTCGTCGGGCGCGCCGGGCAACGGCGCCGTGTCGTTCCGTTTCACGTATCCCGCCGGGGTGCAGGTTGCCCTCGGTTTCTGACCCACATGTCGCCCGCGTCCGCACGTTGTCGGGTCGACTTTTCGTGGCGTCACGCGCAGCCTCTGCGCAGGCCGTGCAACACTTTCGCCGATTGTGGAGTTCCGATGCCTAGGCGTACACGCGTCGGTCGGTTCTCGGCATCACTGCTCGCAACTCTCGCGATGCTCGCGGGGTCGTGCACGCGCAACGCCGCGCGGATCCCGGACCCGACACCGTACCCGTCGGATCCGTTTCCGCTTGGCCCCGGCTGCGACGCGTTGGCCGATCCGCACTGCACGAACATCTTGAATCGCGTTCTCGTGCCGATGTACCGCGGCTCGAACCTCACGATCCGCGACGAGGTCAACTCCGAGTTGTGCCGGCGGATGGCCCTCGATCTTCTCGGTCGCATTCCGACCGTCGAAGAGAACGCGCAGTGCACGAACGAGACGGCCGATCAGATGGCCGAGCGGTTCATGAACCTGCCGGAATATGTACGGCAGCAGCGACGAAACTGGGGCGAGCGGTTTTACAACCTCGACGAGCAGTGGTTCAACTACGCGGTCGAAGTCGACACGATGGTCGAATGGCTGTTCCGTGAGCGGCTCGGCTACGCGGACTTCATGACGCAGCTGATCGTGCATCCGGGGTTCTACGCGACGTTCCGAGGCGACGACTGGTCCTCGAACGTCATTCGCTACGCGCTCAATCGCAATGCACGCGCAGACGAAATCGCCGCGCTCCGTCCGCTCGCGCGCGTGTGGCAAGACCGCCGCTTCTGCGACGGCACGTTGTGGTGGAACGCGCGCACGCGGCGCAACGGAACCAACGACAGCGCGGATGGATCGTGCGGTCGCGACGAGTTCGGCGTGAACTTCTGTCGCTGCCGCGGCGGCGACGGGGTGAGCGTGTGTCGAACCGACGCGTTCGGAGTCGTCGTCGACTTTGGCGCCGAAGGCTGCGGCAATCCAAACGATCGCAACGACGACTCGAACATGCTCCGCGTGACCGAAGTCGGCGCCGGGCGTGGGCCGGTGTGTCCGGGATTGCCCGCGTACAACCAGTGTCAGGACCGCGCGATGGGCGACAACGGTCCGACCGGTCAGTTGGGGCGCCTCGGCGGGATCTCCGACGGTCAGCGCGATCGGCTCTACTCGCTCGGCCGCGCGCTCGTGGCCCGCGCCGATTTCTGGGAGGGCGCGGTCGATCGGGAACTGCGGCGCTTCCTGGACTACTGGCAGGCGGGATTGCGTCGCCCCGACTACGACATCCCGATGGTGCGCACCACGCTCGCGAACGAACTGCGGCGCACGGGAAGTTTGCGCCAGATCCAACGGCTGATCGTGACCAGTTTGCTGTACACGGCGCGCGCGGAACTTGCGCCCGGAGAAGCCGCCCCCACGCCCGCGTTGCCGGTGTGGGCGATCGGACCCACGCGGATCATGACCGCCGAGCGCTGGCTCGATTCGGTGTTCTACGTTGCCTTCGGCGTGCCGGCGGGCGTGTGCGACTTCCGCTTCGTGACGGAGAACTACGACTACCGAATGTTGATCAACCGGTCGCTTGCAATGCCGAATCCGTCCACGAATCGGTTCAGCGATGACTACCGGGACTGGACGCAATCGCTCAGCGGCTGTTCGTCGATTCAAGGTCGCGCCACACGATCGACGCTTTCGATCGTGACCGCGCAGCACGAAATCGCGCAGACGCTGTGCTCCGCGGGGCCGGAAGTTCTGGCGAGCAATACGCCCGACACCATGACGCCAGAAAACTACGCGACGGCCGTGACGAGAATCTATCGACGCGCGCTCGGAAGGGATCCGACCGACGACGAGCGCAACGCTGCGGTCACCGAGATGAGTGCGTGCAACACGGAGGGCGGCGGAATGGGCTGCGCGTCCTCGGGTCAGGCCGCGATGCGCTGGTTCTGCGCGCGGCTGTTGGACTCGGCAGAATTCGCCGTCTACTGACGCAGAGGGCACAACATGAGTCGAGACGACGACAGCCGAGACGACGACACCTACGCAGGCAAGGCGCGGTTCCTTCTGCGCCGTCGCGATCTGTTCAAGTTGGCGCTCGCGGGCGGCGCGGCAACGTCGCTCCTCGCGCTGCCGTGGTGGATGCGCGGCGCGATGGCGCAGCGTCGGCCGGACGCCACCGCCAATCGCGCGTTGATCCTGTATTTCTCGGGCGGGATGCGCTCGAGCGTGGCGTTTCACGCGAGTGCGACCGCGCGAAAGTACAACCCGTGGGGGGTGATCGACAGCACCGGGACGCCGTTTGCGCTCGGCAAGTTGCTCGACGATTTTCTTCCCGCGGGAACACCGATCGTCACGCCCGAGATGTCGCCGCCCGACGCGTCGTACACGCTCAGCCCGATGGGCGGCTGGGGCGGAATGCGCGTGCCGCGCCTGCGGGAGATCGCGCAGAACTTCTCCGTGCTCGGGACGTGGAACACGTCGCGTGGCGATCACTACCGCGCGGCGTTGGAGGAACCCACCGGCAACGCGAGCGGGACCGAGCCCGGGCTGCTCACGCGGATCGGGGCGGGCGTGGATGCGCGGGGCGGGATCGCGCCGCCACCGGACAACACGCCACCGGGCGACGGCGGAATGTCGACGGATGCGGCGGTGGTGACGCGAGACGCGGGTGGCGGGGACGGTGGTTTCACGCCCGTCGATCCTCGCGATCAGGTCCCGGTGTTTCACATCGAGCCGGGATCGGCGTTTGGCCATTCGACCGAGGACACTGCGCGGTTTACGCCCGTGCCGCTGTTCGGTCTCGGAGGGTTGCCGGGACGCAACAACCTCGACGGCGACGACTTCGAGCGCGTCGGACGAGACTGGGCGCGAGACTCTGCGATGCAATCTCGGCTCGACCAGCGCCGGCTCGCGGCGCGAATGGGCTGGGGCAAGGGAGTGGTCGAGCAATACGTGGGCGACCGAGAAGCGCGGCGACGAGTGGGCGAGCGGCTGACGGCTCCGTGGATCGACATTTCCCAAAACCCGATGGGCGCGCGTGGCGTCGTGACGACCGATGCCGGCCCGATGCCGCTGACCAACGCAATGTTGCTCGAACTGTTCGAGCGGTCCCTCGGCCCGGACCCCGCGCTCGACGGAACGCTGCCATACGCGAATCCGAACGACAGCGATTTCTTTCGAACGGCGATGGACGTCGCACTTGCTGTGCGACTGTTGCAACTTGGCAGCCCCGCGATTGCCGTGGAGATGGGCGGATTCGATTCGCACTCCGGCGAACGGCGGGATGCGCCCGCGCGGTTCCGATTCATCGGACGGCTCTGGGCCACGGTTCAGTTCCTGCTCTCGCACATGCCCGAGCCTGGCGAGCCGGGGCGCACGATGCTGGACCGCACGTTGGTCTTTACGATGAGCGAGTTCGGCCGGGATCCCGGCAGCGAAAGCACTGGTTTCAACAACGGCGAGGGCTCGGACCACGGCGCGGATCCCGCTTGCTACTACTACGCGCACGCGATGATGGGCGGCGGCATCGTTCCGCGACGGCACATCGGACCTGTCCCATCGAACAGCTATCTGCCCGCGATGTCCGAGCGCATTCCACCGCGGAGACTTCATGCGACGGTGTTGTGGGCGCTCGGTCTGGAAAACGACAATCCCGATTGGGGTTACCCCGACGTGCAGCCCGTGACGCAACTGTTCACTCCCTGAGATTCCCATGAGCCTCGCGCCACGACTGACAGTCGGCGTTGCGTCCGGATCGCTTCTGGCACTCGCGGTCGCGTCGATTGCGTGCTCCGGCCCGCCCCGACCGCCTCCGCCGCCCCAGGTCCCGGATCCTCCCGCGCGCGACGCGCTCGTCGCGGCGTACTACCCGTCGCTCGCGCAGATCTACCAAGGCGCGCAGGGCATCTATCGCGGGTGCGGCCCGAATGGAAACGTCTGCCACAACGCGCGGCAATACCCGAACATGAACACGCTCGGTGCGCTCGCGCTGAACGTCGGCCAGCCGTGCAATCAGTTGCAGGATGATCCGACGCACATGGACGATTGGTGCGAGCGGCAGGGCGACACCGTGCGTATTGGCGGCGTGAGTCGACTGCTCGCGTACATCCAGCGCTTGTCGGAGGCGACGGAAACCGTGGGCTCGCGGTGGGCGATCGTGGTCCAGGGCGATTTCCCGATGCTGACCGCGCAAACGGATCTGAACATCGTCCGCGAGCGTCCCGGGGTCGCCGATGTGAACCTGATCTCGTTCGACGCGCGGCAGTTGCAACCCGATCCCGCGCGACCCAACGCCGTGTTCGTGCAACTCGGAGTCAACGACGAGCGCGACGATCGCGCGCTGACACGCGCGGGCGTTCCCGCGGAGCGCGATGCGATCCAGTTCGGAGACGCGAATCGCAACGGAACGTTCGGCGTCGGGCTCGGCAACCTCTTGATCAATCCGGGCCACCCGGAGCGCAGCTATCTCATCCGGCGATTGATCGACCCGAGCGCGGGGCCCTTGATGCCGCTTGCGAACTGCTGCTCGTGGAGCAAAGAATCATTGCGTGCGTTGTGGTGCTGGATCGCGAATCTGCGGCCCGATGGCTCCAACGCGATGGATCCCATCGACTACACCGTCTGTCCCGAGGGACCGGTCGAAAACGTCGAGTATCCGCAGCCCGGCCCGATGTGTGAGAACGTCGGGCTGTGCCCCGTGCGCGCGCGCGACCCGGTGCCTGACATTCCGACGTGGGCCAACATCTATTCGAACATCGTCGTTCCGCGCTGCGGTGGATCGATGTGTCACCGATCCGCGAATCCCGCGGGATCGCTCGACCTCGGCACGTCCGATGTCGCGTACGAGCAGTTGCTACATTCGATGATGCCACGCGTCGTTCCGGGCAACCCGGCGATGAGTTTGCTTTACGAGCGCATCACGCTCACGTGCCCGGCGGGCGCGGAGACCTGTCGCCGAATGCCGCAATCACAAGCGCCCCTCCCTGCGAACGAGATCAGCCTGATCAATCGTTGGATTCTCAGCGGTGCGCGGCAGGACGGAATGGCGGTCGACGGCGGCGGGGTGGACGGCGGCGACGTCGTGACGGCTACCGATGTGCGCGATGTGAGTCCACCGGACGTCGTCAGCGATATCGGAGCGACTGACACTGGCCCGAGCGACACGCCCGCGCCGCCGGTCGACGTCGAGATGGACGCCGCGGCGGAGTGACCCGCGAACGCTGGTGCGCGCCCGGCCGCTCAAAGCGGCGGGCTGCGATCGACCGCCTCGCAGTTGTGCGCGCCCGGCCGCTCAAAGCGGCGGGCTGCGATTGACCGCCTCGCAGTTGTGCGCGCCCGGCCGCTCAAAGCGGCGGGCTGCTATTGACCGCCTCGCAGTTGTGCGCGCCCGGCCGCTCAAAGCGGCGGGCTGCGATTGACCGCCTCGCCTTCGCGAGGCTTGCCGTGCGCGCAATGTGATCGCGCGTGATCTCCACACCGCGCACCTGGGAAGGGCCGCGCCGGCGGCCCGGTCAAACTCAGCCGGCCGATTCATCGGCCCGGTATCCGATTCATCGGCCCGGTGTCCGATTCATCGGCCCGGGACGTGAGATCCACTAGAAGCAGACGCTGATCCCACCGCCCATCCGGCACATCAAGCCCGTGCAACACGCCGGCATCCCGGCGCCGCACGTTGCGCCGCGCATCCCGCAGGCCATCGTTGCTGCGCACAGGCCCGTGCTTCCGCAGGTGAATCCCGTGCAGCATGGGTTGAGTGCCGAGCAGCGCGCCCCGGCCATCCCGCACATCACCGCACTGCACCGACCGCCGACGCAGCTGAGTCCCGTGCAGCACATCGCGCTCCCCGCGGTACCACAGGTCGCGCCCGCCATTCCGCACGAGGTGATGGCCGAGCATCGGCCGGTCGCTCCACACATGAGCCCGGTGCAACACGGTGTCGTCGGATCGCACATCGCGCCCGAAACGCCGCATCCCATCGTCGCGGCGCATGTGCCGGTCGCACCGCACGTCAGGCCCGCACAGCATGCGATGCCCAAGCCGCAGCGCGCACCGGCGCCGGCGCACATCGTCGTCGCGGCACACGTGCCACCCGACCCGCACGAGAACCCGGCACAGCACGGCATCAGTGCGGAGCAGCGGGCGCCGTCCATGCCGCACATGAAACCGATGCACCGTCCACCGACGCACGCCGCGCCGGGACAGCAGCCCGCCATTCCTGCGGTGCCGCACATGGCGCCCGGCATCCCGCATCCGGGCACGTCGCTCGCGACGGGAACATCCGTGCCCGCTGGAACGTCGCTCGTGGTCGGAACGTCGGTGCCGGTCGGGACGTCTGTGCCCGAGGGAACATCGCTGCCGGGCAACACGTCGCTCCCTGTCGCTACGTCACCGCCGGGCAACACGTCGTTCGTCGGCCGCGTGTCCATCGCGAATCCGTCGCCGATTCCAACACGATCGCCCGACGCGTCACCGCCGCTGCCGTCACTCGTCGAATTCGGCGAGCCACACGCCGCGACTCCGATGGCAATCATGCTCACGCAGCACACCCAAGATGATCTCGCTTGCATCGCCCTCTCCCGTGGTCGAACTCGCACGCGCGCCGTGCGGATTCAATCATCCTACACCGGCACGAAGGCTCTTGGCGAGTGATGGCGTTCGCGACGTCGTTCGTGGGACGGTTGCTCGTAGGTATCCCCGAAGGCTGCTGTCGACGATGAAGATCACGCTCCTCGGCACGGGTTGCCCAATTGTTTCCACGGAACGGTTTGGCCCGGCCACGCTCGTCTCGACGGCCTCGGCACACGTGTTGATCGATTGTGGGTCCGGCGTGACTCAACGACTGCTCGCCGCGGGTGTACCCGGTCGCGACATCGACGCCGTGCTGCTTACGCACCTGCACTCGGACCACATCGTGGATCTTTTCCAGCTCGTGCTCTCGTCGTGGCATCAGGGCCGCGCGAAGTCGTTGCCGGTGTATGGGCCTGTGGGGACGCGCACCTGGATCGATCGATTGTTCGCCCTCTGGCGCCCGGAGATCGAACAGCGAGTCGCGCACGAGAAGCGGCCGACGACCGCGGCGCTCGAGGTCGTCGTCACGGAGTTCGACGACTCATGGTGCCAGGCGATCGGGGACGTGACGTTTCGTGCGATTCGAGTTGACCACCGTCCCGTCCGAGAGGCGTTCGGGTTTCACGCTGCGGATGCGCGCCATCGCGCTGTATTCTCGGGCGACACGCGCCCGTGCGACTCACTCGTGGCCGCGGCGCGCGACGTCGATCTGCTCATCCACGAGGTATTCGTGCACCGCGAGCTGCCCGTGACCGACGGCGTTCGGAGCGCCGAGACCGTCGCGAACGTCGGGCGGTACCACACGGCTTCGACCGAGGTCGGTGAGATCGCGCGCAGCGCTGACGTTCGCGCTCTCGCGTTGACCCACATCGTGCCGCCGTGGGCCGATCGCGAGACGCTTCGGGCAGAGGTGTGCGCGTCGTTCGGCGGGAGCGTCACCGTCGGCGAGGACCTCATGGAATTCGATCTCGACGCACGGACTCTGTCGCTTGCCGGCGCGATGCGGCCGTTCTGAGCGCTGCGTCGGTGATGGCATTCGTCGGTGCGCGCGGAACGCAGATTTCGGTGCCGCGCGGACACTGATACCATCGCAACCGTCGTCGCAAGTCAGGAGGTCGCACGCATGCCCGCGCAATGGTCTTCGTACGCATTGGGAATCGTCGCGGGACGGACGCCACGCCGCGCTGCGACAGGCGTCACGCGCCGCGCTGCGTACGTCGTCGTCGCGGTGCTCGCGTGTGCGTGCGTCGACCGGAACCAAACGTTCAACGACGTCCAGTCCGCAGGCGACACGGTTGGCGGCGACGACCTCGCGCCACAGGACGGAACCGACAACGACGTCGGCGGAGTCGACACGATCGCGCCGGACACCGCGCGAGATGCCATCGCGCGACCCGACACGGTCCCGGTGGACGTACCGACGCTGCCGCTCGAAGAGTTCGTCGTGCCCGGGACGCCTGCGATCACGGGGGGCGTCGATCGCTTCGGGGGTCCGGCCGATCCCAGCCGCGCACCGAGCATCGTGTATCCGACTGCAGACACGATCGTGCCCCCGAACGTCCGCGGCCTCGAGGTCCACTTCCTTCCCGGCACCGGAAACGACCTGTTCGAGGTGTCGTTCCGCGGCGGCTCGAGCCTCGTGCGGATCTACACGCGCTGCACGCCCGTTGGCGGCGGCTGCATTCTGACACTGACCGACCCGATGTTTGGCGCGATCGTTCGAGCGTCGCGACCGGGTCCGACCGTGCGATTGATGGTGCGAGCAACGAGCGACAGCGCGGGCGGCCGATTCGGCGCGTCGCGGGATCAGGCCCTCGGTGTGTCCGACATGGATCTCAGCGGTGCGATCTACTACTGGGCTGCCGGCGCGGGCACCGATCCGAGCGCGATCATCCGTTACGACTGGGCCGTGCCAACGGCACGCCGCGAGACGTTCGCGCGCGGTGACGTGATCAACTGCATCGGTTGTCACTCCGTGTCGCGACACGGCGAGCGCATCACGATTGGGCGCGGCCTGCCGTACCCCGCGACCACGCGGATCTATGACGTCGCGACGCGCGCGCCGACGTCGCCCGAGTTCGGGACCAACTATGCGACGTACTCCCCGGATGCGACCCGGATGGTGATCTCCGACGGCAATCGGTTGAGCTACGTCGACGCGACCAACGGTGCCGCCGTGCCCGGACTGACGGCAGGAACGACGGGCAGTCAGCCCGACTGGTCGGCCGACGGGCTGCGGCTGATCTTTTCGAGACACAATAGCGTGCCACCGTTCATGGTCGGCACGGGCGGACACGATCCGCCGTCGGACCTCGTCGTGATGGACTTCACGGGCGGAGCGTTCACGAATTCGAGGACGTTTCTCGCGACGGCGTCCGGCGAGAACAACTACTACCCGGCGTTTTCGCCCGACAACAACTGGGTGATCTGGAACCGCGGGCGAATGTTCACCGCCGCGGCGACCGATGCACAACTTTGGATCATCCCCTACGACCGCATGCTCCCGCCGCGGCAGATGGCCGCCGCATCTCCGATGGACACTGCGAGCTCCTGGCCCAAATGGGCACCCGCGCTCACGACGTACGGCGCCGATCCCGTCATGTATTTCACGTTCTCCAGCCCACGTGCGTACGGACTCCGCCGGGCGGCGGGCATGTGGCAGCTATGGATGGCCGCGTTCCGTCCAAACGTCGCGCGTACCGGCGATGGCAGCGCACCCGCATTCTGGCTGCCGTTCCAGCAGGCCGATCGCGGCAATCACATCGCGCAGTGGACGACGGATGTGCCACGACGCATGTGCGCCACGAGCATGGACTGCGCACCCGACGAAGAGTGTCTCGTGCTGATCGCCAGCGGGCGCTGCGTCGGGCGGATGTAGCGGACACAGCGCCTCGCGACGGCGCCCCGGCACTCACCCCGCCGCTTGCGTCGGGAGTCCCGCCGAGGACCAGGCTTTCTGTCCTCCGCGGACGCTCTTGACGTTCTGGTACCCCAACGACTTGAGCAGCAGCATTCCATAGAGCGACCGCTCGCCCATCTTGCATACGGTCACGATTGGTGCCGCTTTGTCCTCGGGAAGTCCGACGGCAGTCCCGCTCGCCAGGTCTGGAAGCGGAACGTTCACGGCATCCCGAATGTGCTGCTCGACGTACTCCTCGACCGAGCGGACGTCGACCAGCGTGGCGGGATTCGATGCCTCGAGCAGTGACTTCGCCAACGCGGGGTCGATGACGTCCGACGAGTTCCGTGCGAACTCGACAATGTTCGCCAGATTCGGATTGCCACCCGAGCCTTCGGGCTTCGCGCCTGCAAAGAGGCTCGGCAGATGCTTGCGCATCGACGACGCGTACTTGAACGCGTTGTCCGGAAACACCACGACGCAGACGACGCCCGGCTCGTCGGGAACTAGCTTGAGCGCTCCAGCGAGGGCCATGCCCGAACTTGGCCCCGCGATGATGCTCTCTTCCTGATTCAGTCTGCGGCACAGCTCGAATGCCTCTTCGTTGTTCACTTCGACGAGCCCGTCGTACTCCTTCGGAAAGAAGAGCGCGGTCTGCTCGAGCTGCGGCAGACTTCGCACGCCGGGAATGTCGTGGCCGGCCGTGGGATGGACACCGAGAACGCGCACACCCGAGCGCTTCTCTTTGAGAAACCTGCCGGTCCCCGTGATCGTCCCGCACGTGCCGAGTCCCGCGACGAAGTGCGTCACCTTTCCGTCCGTCTGTCGCCAGATCTCGGGCCCCGTCGTGCGGTAGTGCGCGTCGGGGTTGGCGGGGTTCTTGTACTGATTCAAATGGAAGTTCCCCGGTCGCGCGCCCATTTCCGCTGCCAGCGCGATTGCGCCCTCGGGCGCGCCGGGTGCGGGACAGAGTTCGTCCTCGAGTTCCACGAGGTCGGCGCCGAACAGTCGCAGCGATGCGCGCTTCTCGACGGGGATCTTGTTCGACAGCGTCGCGGTGAACTTGTAGCCCTTGGCGTTCGCGATCATCGCGAGCCCCATGCCCGTGTTGCCCGACGTCGGTTCCACCAGGCGTGTATGCGGCGCGAGTTGACCGTGCTCTTCCGCGTCGCGCACGAGGTTTGCGGCGACGCGGTCCTTGACTGCGCCGAACGGGTTGTACCACTCGAGCTTCGCGTAGAACGCCGCATGCTTGAACGCCACGACGTGTCGCAAGCGCACCAACGGCGTCGGATTGTCGACGTTGGAGAGCAACTCGAGAATCGAATCGTAGACGCGGGTCTGGTGGTTCATCGTTGGGGCCTGAGTGTGCGCGTGTGTGTAACGAACATGCAGTGCATGCGCAATCGGTAGCCGGGATTGACGTTCCGGCCGCGCCGATATAGTAGAACCCCGTTCGTTATAACGAAGGAGATCCCCATGACGGTACGCCTCGGCAGCATCGCGCCGGATTTCACGCAAGAATCCACGGAGGGCACGATCCATTTTCACGAGTGGATCGGGGACAAGTGGTGCGTGCTCTTCTCGCACCCCAAGGACTTCACGCCGGTCTGCACGACGGAACTCGGAGTCGTCGCGAAGCTGAAGCCCGAGTTCGACAAGCGCAACGTCAAGGTCGTTGCGTTGAGCGTCGACGATGTGGACTCGCACAAGCGCTGGATCGGGGACATCGAGAGCACGCAGGACGCGAAGATGAACTTCCCGATCCTCGGCGATTCGGACCGCAGGGTGTCGACCCTGTACGACATGATTCATCCGGAGGCGAACGACACGCTCACCGTGCGATCGGTGTTCATCATCGATCCGAAGAAGAAAGTCCGACTGATTCTCACGTATCCGGCGAGCACGGGCAGAAACTTCGACGAGATCTTGCGGGTGATCGATTCGATTCAACTCACCGAGTATCACTCCGTCGCGACGCCCGCGAACTGGAAGGACGGCGGCGATTGCGTGATCGTCCCGTCGCTGCAGGATCCCGAGGTGATCAAGCAGAAGTTCCCGAAGGGGCACACCGTGCTCCGGCCGTACCTGCGAATGACCCCGCAGCCCAACAAGTAGGCGCGACGACCCATCACTCGGACGCCCCCATGTCTCTTGCTGGTCTCGCTCACCGCCGCGCTCGCTGCGTGTGGATCGCGCACTGGCTTGCGTGCGCCCGACGGGAACGACGCGCCCGCGACCGACGACGTCGCGCGTGACGACGCGTTCGACGCGGCCGACGGAGTCGAGCTGCTCGATGGCTTCGATGTGCTCGATGTCGTCGAGTGCGGACCCGGTGAATCTCGGTCGTGCTACTCGTTTCCTCCCGAAACCCGAAACGTTGGCGCCTGCCGTGACGGAACGCAGCGTTGCCTCGCCGGCCCCGACGGAAGGGTTGCGTGGGGACCGTGTGATGGGGAGGTCGGTCCATCGCCGGGGCGTTGCGACGGACTCGATCATGAGTGTCGCGGAATGGTCCCGCGCTGCGACGTCACGGTCATGTGCCCCGCGCCCGTTCGGGTGCGCTCGGGTGCGACCGCATTGCTCACGGCGACGGCGTTCGCGACGCCACCGGCCACGGTCATCGGGATGTTGTGGACCGTGGGTTCGTCGCCTCCCGGATCGACCGTGGTGCTCTCGAGTCCGACCACGATGTCGACGCAGTTCAGCGCGAACGCGGCTGGGATGTACACTCTCGCGTTTACGGCGACGAGCAGCGTGGGCCGCACGGCGACCTGCACCGTCGTCGTGACGGTGACCGAGACGTACCGAGGCACGGAGTTCTGGGCCATCAGTACGGCGAACTCGCAACTCGCCGCGGGCGATCGATTTCATTTCGCCATTGCGGTCGGGAATCCCAATGCCACCGCGGTAACGGTCGCGGTCACAGGCGGCGCGCTGCCGGGTACAGACTCGTTCGACGTCCCCGCGAACAGCACCGTGACCCACATTCTCCCGTGGGTGACGGCCGTCGTTCAGAACAGCCAGGTTCTCACGGGCTGCCCGCCCGGCTGCTGCGACAGTTCGTGTTGCGCGGCGGGCACGACGTTCACCCCCGCGCGCTCGGTGCTGGCAGCGAATGCCGGATATCACATCCTGTCGACGCAGCCGGTGAGTGTGTACCAGTTCAATGCGTTGGAGTTCACGGTCGACCCGAGGTGTCCGACCAATTCGTACACCAACGATGCGTCATTGTTGCTGCCGACGAATGCGCTCACAGGAAACTACCTCGTGCTCGCGCACAACGCGTGGGCAAACCTTGGTTCGTACGTTGCCATCGTCGGCGCCGACGTGCGGCCGGTGACCGTGCGTGTGACGCTGACGGCGGGCATCACGGCAGGGCCTGGCGTTGCCGCCGCTGCAAGCGGCACGACACAGACCTATGTCGTCAATCCCGGCGATGTCGTACAGCTCGTGTCCACGGCGGGCGCCAACAGCTCGCGGCGGTTTCAGCCGCAGGACTTGACCGGCAGCGTGATCAGCGCAGACGGACTGGTGAGTGTTTTCGCCGGCGTGGACTGTACGAACATGTCGTTCCCCGACGGCACCGTCCGCGCGTGCGATCACATCGAGCAGCAGCTGTTTCCCATGGAGACGTGGGGCAGCGACGTGGTGGTGTCGCAGTTGCGGGACCGTGGCCCGAGCGAGAACTACATGGTTCGTGTGATGTCCCGCGAGGACGGCAATCTCGTGACGTTCACGCCGGCCAGTGTGCACATGCCCGTGACGCTCGATCGTGGCGCGTTCGTCGAGTTCGAGTCGAACGCGGATGTCCTGGTGCACTCGACGAGACCGATTCTCGTCGCGCAGTATATGGAGGGCATGCTGACCACGCCGGGCGCGACCCTGGGCGATCCATCGATGGTGTTGGAGGTACCCACCGCGCAGTATCGTCGCGATTACAACTTCGTCGTTCCCGGGTCGTACGTTGCAAGCTTCATCAATGTCGTGGGTCCTGCGGGAGCCGCAATTCGCATGGACGCCACGACATTGCTCGACGCCGCCGGCGAGCCGCTCGCGGGAACGCCGTGGCGTGTCTGGAGAATGCCGATCGCGGCGGGGTCGCACCGAATCGCGTCCGCGACCGCTGCGTTTGGACTCAAAGTGCTGGGCGTTGCCGAGCGCACTTCGTACGCGTACCCGGGGGGACTCGATCTCGGCGCAATGTGAGCGCGGAGTGGGCTATGCTGGGGCGTTGGAGGCAGCGATGCGAAGTTCAGCGGTCAGAGCGTTTGTCGCGAGTTGTGCGGTTTTCGTGGCCGCTTGCGGGGGAGGCGGGCGAACGTGCCGAATCGACGAGCCGACGTCGTGTCCGGCGGAACAGTCGTGCGAAGAAGTCGCAGGGGGCATGGCGGGGCAGAGAATGTGCTTTGCGCCCGTGTCGATCCGAGGGCGGGTGTTCAACATTGGCAATTCGACGGGCATCGAGGGGGCGCGGGTTGTCGCGATCGACACGAACGGGTCGGCCGCCTCCGGCGTCGGCGTGAGTGACGCGACGGGCGCTTACACGCTGCGCATCCCGGCCGCGCGCAACAGCGATGGAACGGTGCAGTCGATTGCGCAGTACACGCTCCGCGCCGATGCGCAGAACTTCCAGACATTCCCGTCGGGAATTCGCGTGGCGATTCCGATCGACACATCGACCCGCATGATGATGAACAACGCCACGTTCGTGCAGAACGCGACGACCGACATCGGGCTGTTCGCGCTCGCGCCCGATGCGCGCGGAACGATCGCCGGCCGGGTCGACGCGACGTTCCCGCAGCGCGCCGGTGTGCTCGTCACCGCGACCGCTGGCATGGCGACCGCGACGGCCATCAGCGGCACCGATGGCACCTTCGTCGTGTTCAACGCGCCCGTCGGGGCGAACACCGTGAGTGGGTATGCATCCGGGCTGCAGTTGACGCCGGCGATGGCGACGGTGACGGCCGGTCCGCGGACGGAGAACGTGGTGCTGTCGATGGCGACGACGGCCACGGGCTCCGTCAGCGGGAGCATCAACATCGTCAACGGAGGCGGCGGGGGCAGCACGTCCGTCGTGCTCGTGGTTGCGTCGACGTTCAACGCCGTCACGGAACGCGGGGAAGTTCCGCGCGGGCTGCGCGCGAACGACGTCACCGGCGCATTTCGGATCGAGGGCGTTCCCGACGGGGATTACGTAATTCTCCCAGGTTTCGGGAATGATGGTCTCGTGCGCGATCCCGACGTGAACATCGGCGGCACCGCGATTCTCCGCGTCACGGTTCCCACCGCGGGCAGCCGCGACGTTGCACTCGCGGGTTCGTTCAAGGTGACGGGAGCGCTAAACAACCCGTCGCCCGGTCGCGATGCCCCGGAAGCCGTGATGGGAACTCCGACGTTCCAATGGGACGACGATTCGAGTGAAGATGGATATTCCGTTGTCGTGTACGACGCGTTCGGTACGGTGCGTTGGATGACTGACCTGCCGTCCGTCAGCGGCGCGCGGCCAAGCGCGATGTACGCCGGTCCGGCGCTCGAGGCGGGGATGTACTATCAATTTCGGGCGACGAGTTGGCGAACTGGACGTATGGGCCGCACCAACATCTCCCGCACCGAAGAACTCCGCGGGGTCTTCTTCGTTCCGCGCCCGTAGCCTGGCGGCAACACCCGGCGCGATCGACTTCGCTCGCCCCGGTCACGCGTCGTCGCGCGTGCGCCCGAGCGTGACCGACGAAAGTGACCGCATGCGTTCGCGTCGGGATCGAACCAATTCCGTCAGTGTTGCGGCAAGGTCGACGTGGCCGCAACGCTGACAGTACTCCGCCGCCATCTCGATTGTTCCCCACGTGTACGGGTCGTCGACGGGGACGGCGCGATAGGCTTCCAGCAAGCCCGTCGTGGCCGCACGTATGTCGTCGCTTCGAGCTTCCGCGAGCGCCAGTCGAACGAGGCTCACGCGCGCCATCGTCCGGCGCCACGCGTCGTCGGCAACCGTGGCGTCCGAGAGACACCGGTCCACGAGTTCGCGGGCCAATGCCAGCTGTCCGAGCCCGATCGCGACGCGAGAGCGAATCTCCGCCAGATCGCTCCCCATGTCGTCCTCCGTGAGCGGTTCCGGTCCCTCGGTGATCGTCGCGAGCACCCGCGCCGCGTCGACCGGTTGCCCCATTGCGAGGAGAAGCTCGGCGTGATTGCTGACCAGCACGCACCGTGTGCGCGAGTCGCTCGAGGAACGCGCGAACGCTTCGCCTTGCCGCGCGTGCACGAGCGCGTCGTCGTTCCGGGAGTCGATGAACGCAAGCGTCATCAATCGAGACTCCGCTCGAGCCCCGATCTCCGCGCGCTCGGGATCGTCCATGGTTGCGTGTGCAAGACACTCGCGTGCGATCGCGGCGGACTCCGCAACGCGCTCTTGATAGAAGTACACGCTGGACCGCACGAGTCGAGCCTGCGTGTGGTCCGTTCGCGCAGCCGTGCGTGCGTAGATCGGTTCCGCGAAGTCGAGGGCGTCGAGCGCGGCCGGATACTCGGAACGATAGTAATGCAGATTCGCTTCCGCGAACCGAACGTGTGCTCGCAAGACGTCGTCCGCCGGTACGCTTGCGGCGTCGAGCCATGAACTGCCGAGCACACAACACTCTTGCGACAGTCCCCACTCTCCGTCGCGGGCTGCGGCGCGGGCCGCGGCCGTGAGATCCCGAATCGCGTCTGCGAGGTCGCCCGCCAGCTGCCGCAGACTTGCAATCCGGAGGGCCACCGCAGAACGTCGATCCCCGTACACGTCCCGGAGCGCTCGCGCCACATCGCGGAGGACGTCCGCGCGATTGGCACTCTCCCGTGCGCGGCGCTCGAGTTCCGCGGACAACAGATTGTGGTCGAAGCGGTACGCACCGGGTCCGTCGACTCGCAGGACGCCGTGAAGCAGTGCGCGATCAACTACGATGTCGACGATTTCTGGGCGAGCGCGGCTTACCGAACGCAGGGCGTGTTCTTCAAATCGCTGGCCGAGGAGGGCCGCGCGCCAGAGTACGTGTTCGGCGTCTGCGCGCTTGTCGCCGAAGTCCGAGAGCAGTCCATCGAGTCGATCGGTCAACGCATTCTGGCCCACCGAAGCGCCCAGTAGCTGCTCGAGCGATACGCCATCCGCGAGCGCCAGGCCGTCGGAAGACGAACGCAGCAGATGCGATTCTCGCCACGCGTCGACACGCTGTGCGATCAGAAGTGGAGTCGGCTCGATGCCCCGCGCGATCTGCTCGACGACTCCCGGTGCGAAGTGAGCGAGTTCGCGCAACAGCTCGATTCTCTCCGTCACGTCGAGGCTTGCCGGCGTGCATGTCTCTAGACGGGGATGCGACAAGAGTCGTTCGAGTCGTGCCGACGTCGCGGGCTGCTCGCACACCCTCGATCGAATCGTCCCGACGAGGAGTACCGCGCACGGTCCCGCGGTCAGCACGATCTCCGCCAACTCTAGTGCTCCGTCTCGAGACCACGCCGCGTCGTCGAGCCAGAAGTAGATTGGACGGATGCGCGAGGCAACGCGCAGCGCGACGTGGGCGTGACTCGCGACGTCCGAGGTCGCCAGGTTCTGTGCAGTTCCGGCGATCCAGGGCGCGAGCGACTCCAGCGCGGACCGCTCACGAGCATCCTGGATTGGCATCCACTCCCATGCAGGCGGAAGGCTCCGAGAAGACAACGACTCGGCGCAGGGCCCCAGGAGGCGCAACAACGCATGACGGAGCCCGCCGACCGAGCCCGTCCCCGCGGCGTCGTACCCGGCGGCGATGCCTTCCATCCATCCCCGTCGCTCCACTTCGGACAGGCCCCAATGCGCGAGGCGGCTCTTTCCGAGTCCGGGTTCGCCGACGTACATGACCATCGACGGCAGGCGCGTGTCGCGGACGCGCACCATCGCGGCGACGAGTTGCGCGCACTCGGCTCGTCGGCCGACGAATGGCGTCTCGCGGAGGCGTCCCATGGTGACGTCCGGCGACGCCCCTTCCGTCCGCAGGGTTGGCGGCGCGTGCGTTGCACTCCATGTCGTCTCGGTCGTCCCCTTCTCGGTCGTCGTTCTGTTGTCATCGGCCGAGTCGAGTGCCGTCGCCATCGTTCCGACGTGTCGTGTCGGAAGCTCACCCGTGGGGTCCGTTGCAGTCTCGACCCGCGCGACTCGCGACGAGACTTCATTGCGAACGGAGCCCGAGCAATCAGACAGGATCCGTCGCACGTCGGCTGCGAAACGCGGGCGACCGTGCGGTCGGGATTGGAGCAACGCCATCGTGAGCTTGAGCAGTTCGGGCGGCGCGTAGAGCCCCGAACGAAGCCGCGGCACGGAAGGCAGTTCGTGCACCTTCGACGAGAGCATGGACATCAGCGGTGCCGACCCGAATGGCACGGCGCCGGTGAGAAACTCGTACAACATCGAACCGAGGGCGTAGAGATCGGTCCACGGCCCGATCGCACCCGTGCCCCCAAGTTGCTCCGGAGCCATGTATTCCGGCGTTCCCACGAGTCGACCATCGCTCGCGGTGTCACGGCGCGGGTCGAGTACGCGCGCAATGCCAAAGTCTGCGATCTTGACGTCGACGGTCGCGCCGGCGGTGACGGGCGCTGCGAGCAGCACGTTTTCGGGTTTGAGGTCCCGGTGAATGATCCCGGCCGCGTGCGCAGCTTGGAGCGCCGCCAGCATCCCGTCGAACGCGTGCGCGACGGCGGGCCATCCGGGCCAGCGATCGCGCCACGCCGAGAGCGGGCCGCCCGACATCAGTTCCATCACGAGAAACGGCGCGCCGGAGTCGTCGACGCCCACGTCGAGCAGGTCGACGACGTTGGGGTGATGGAGTCTCGCGGACGCGATGGCCTCGTCGACCAGCGCCCGTCGCCGAGCGGGATCGTTGCGAACGTCCGCGCGAAGTGTCTTGACCGCAACGTCGCGACCGCTGCGCCGATCGCGCGCGCGGTAGACATGCCCCATTCCGCCGTGGCCGATCGGCTCGAGAAGTTCGTAGCCCGTTCCTTCGACAACCACGAGGTCGGCGAAGACTAGCAGTTCCTGGCTGGCAGGGATCCTTCGGACGATCAGCCGCCGCCGCCGCCGTCGCTGGCGCACGCGGACGGCACGTAGGCCCAGTTGGCGCCCGTGCAGGTTCCGTCCGTCGACATCGTCGCGCTCGTGCCCGGGATGCAGGTGTTGGTCGTGCGGCACCAGCCGCAGCCGATGCGGGGCGTGCACGTTGCGCAGGTCGTCGTGGTTTGACACATGACCGGTGGCACATCCGCACCGCCGCCGTCGCGGCCTCCGCACTGCGAGGTCAGCCACGCCCAGTCGGCCATCGTGCACGCCATGTTGTCGGGACCCGTTGCCGTCCCGTGGAGACAGCGGCCGTTGTTCCGGCAGAAGCCGCACTCGCCCATCGGCGTGCACGCGCCGCACGTGGTTGCCGATTCGCAGCCGCTCGCCCCGTCCATGGAGGCCGGCGTGTCCGTGGCGGTCGCGTCCATTGCAGCGGTGTCGCTCACGATCCCCGTGTCGCCGCCGCTCGCGGTGTCGTTCATGTTCGCGTCGGTGGAGTTTTCGCCGCCACAGCCGACGACGGATGAAAATCCGAGCAGGATCGAGAGGGTCAGATGCGCACGCGTCGTCATGTTCACTCTTGGATGTCGTGATGAGTCGCACGGGATCCGCCCCGTGCGGATCCGGTGAGCCATCGTTCGCGCGCAATCTAGTGCAAAGTTTCGGGACTTGAAATGGCTGTGCTCGCATGCGCGATGGGCTGGATCGGTCGCCTGGCCGAGCACGCTGCGGTATGCTCTCAATCAGTGCCGTCATGACACCGGTTTCCGGGACCGAAGACACGATCGCGATTCCGTCCGACTCGCTCTCGGCGAAGCCGCCAGCTCGCCTGGTACCCGGCGACCTCGTCGATCGCTACTCCGTCATCGAGCTTCTCGGCGCGGGCGGAATGGCCGAGGTGTACCGAGCGCGAGACGCACGGCTCGGTCGGGACGTTGCGCTCAAGCTCGTGCGCGCGGTCAAGAACGAGGGCACGATGTGCGGTTCGCTCTGCTCGCTGCTCATGCGAGAAGCGCGGACGCTCGCCCAGTTGTCACACCCTGGGCTCGTCGGCGTTCTCGACGTCGGCGAACACGGCGGTTGCGTGTACCTCGCAATGGAACTGGTGGAAGGATCCACGCTGCGCAACTGGTCAACGGGGCCCCACGATTGGCGCGAGCGCGTGCGGGTCATCGTCGACGTCGGGCGGGCGCTCGCTTCGGCGCACGGTGCGAACGTCGTTCATCGGGACGTCAAGCCGGACAACGTGCTGATCGGACCGGGGGGTCGGGTCGTCGTCACCGATTTCGGCCTCGCGCGAAGCCTCGCGGACCTCGATGAGACCGGCTATGCGTGCGGCTGCGCAGGCGGGGCCACGGTGCAAGTGCAACTCGACGGCATGGTCGTCGGCACTCCGAGGTACATGTCCCCCGAGCAGCTCGAAGGCCGCGCGGCGGATGGGCGCAGCGATCAATTCAGCTTCGCCGTGACCGGATGGGAATTGCTCTTCGGCACGTTGCCGTTCCGCGGGCACGACGTTGCAACATTTCACGAGGCGATCGTCGCACAGCGATTCGAGCCGCCGCCCGCGTCGACTGCCGTTCCGCCAGCGATCAGCGCCGCACTCCAGCGCGGCATGCGTGCATCACCGAGCGCTCGGTACCCGAACATGGCGTCGTTCGTCGACCGACTCGTTCTCGCGGCCGGGTAGGCGGTAGATCGCGCAGCGCGCTACGGGCACGCCAGCCCCTCGATGCACGCCGGGATGGTTCCGCCGTACGGATGGGGGCAACACGTCCGCCCCGCGCCGCAAACCGAGCACGGACACGTCGAACATGCCGTTGCCGTGTCCCAGTTGCGGCAGCGGCTGGCGAGGCACAACTGGTCCGCGGAACAGTTGTTCAAACAACCGCCACACGACAGCGGACTCGTCGACGTGTCCACGCACGAACGATTGCAGACTTGGAGCGTGACCCCTACGCACATGGCAGCGGGCACGCACGCTCCGCGCACACACGCCTGTCCCGCCGCGCAGACGCGCCCCGACGAGCCGCAGTTGTTCCCGTCGGTTTGCAAATCGACGCAGTTGCCCGTCGAAGACGCCGTCAACCCTGCGCGACACACGCACACGCCTCCCGAGCACGCCTGATCGTCGCGACAGTTCCGCCCGACCGCTCCGCAATTGGTCGGATCGACGGCGGTGGCGTAGCAGCGACCGAGTTGCATCACCGTTCCGGCGAGGCACTGGCAGGCTGCGCTCACGCACGCAACCGTCAGGGCACAGTTGCGCCCGCACGCGCCGCAGTTTCGCGGATCCGAGACCAGGCTCGCGCACCCCCCGGAGCACATCACGGTTCCCGGCGCACACGAGCAAACGCCGCCAGCACACGAACCGGCGGGGCCGCAGGTACGCCCGCACACCCCGCAGTTGTTCCGGGCGGACGCGAGCAGCGCGCACACGCCGGAGCACATCACCGCGCCTGCGGGGCACGCGCAAATTCCGCCCGCGCAGGTCGCGCCGACGGCACACGACAGTCCGCAACGACCGCAGTGCGCTGGATCCGTCGCGACGTTGACGCAGCCGGAGCCGCACCGGATCGACGGTGGCGGGCAAACGCCGGAGTCGACGATGTCGGGTCCGGTGTCCACCACGCTGACGATGTCCACGGCATCCAGCGTTGCGTCGTCGCCGTTGGGAGTGTCGGCGACCCCGGTGTCGGCCGGTGCGTCGGATTCGTCGAACGCGATGTCCGCGGCGCGGTCGGCCGGCGCACCGTCGCGTTCGTCGCGTTCGTCGCGCGCGTCGGTCGTCGAGAGCCCGTCGATGCGCTGGGTCGCGTCGACCAACGATCGAAATGCCGAGCGGTCGTACGCCTCGCATCCCGAGGCAACGACCAAGACAACCAGCGCGAGCGTCGTGCGTCGACGATGAAGCACGGTCGGAGAATACGACAATCTCGGCCGTTCCGCGCGGTCGGCGGCCGTTTGTGCGATCCTTCGACGGGATGCGCGCCGTCCGCGCCGCTCGTTTTCGCCGTCGTGACACGCCCAACAAGAGGAACATCCCCATGCTTCGAATCGATGCGGTCGCTCACCAGGCCATTGTTCTCGTGCTCGCTGTAGGCGTCGCGGCGTGCAGCGCAGCCACGGGACCGTCCGACGGCTCCGTGGACACGGGACCGACCAGCGGACCGTGCCCCGCGGTCCTACCCACGGCGGGGGGCACGTGCCCGCGATTGAATCTCGTGTGCGGTTACGGAGACAACCCGCGCGTGGAGTGCCGTCCGAACGCGACGTGCACCGCATCGGGTTGGACCGTCGCGCCCGCGCCGTGTCCCGCGCCCGCTGCGTGTCCCGACCTCGGTGACGCCGCGGCTGGGCAGCGTTGTACGACGATGAACGCAACGTGTGGCACCGCGAGGCTGTTTTGCACCTGCACCAACTGCGGACCGCCGTATCCCGTTCAAATGTGCAGTGGAGATCCGACATGGCACTGCAGTCCCGCGCCCGCGACCGGATCGGCGGGTTGCCCCGCGGAGTATCCGAATCTCGGGACGGCGTGCGCGCCCGAGAACCAGACGTGCAGCTACAGTTGCGAGGGCAATCTCACGCTGGCGTGCCAGGGCGGTGTGTGGGTTTCGATGCGGGGAGAGAACATGTGTCCGATCTCCTCGCGCCGTGCGAAGCGGAGCATCGAGTACGTCGGCGAGGGCGAACTCGACCGGCTCGCGCACGCCGCGCTGACCACGCGACTGGCCACGTACGAGTACGTCGCCGGGCCGCACGCGGGACCGCGCAGACTCGGGTTCATCATCGAAGACCAACCGACGTCGTTGGCGGTCGCGGCGGACGGCGCGCACGTCGATCTGTACGGCTACACGAGTCTGCTGTACGCCGCCGTGCAGTCGCAGGAACGGCGGATTGCGCAGCTGGGGGCAGACATCGCCGCAATGCGGCATGCGCTTATTGCACGCGACACACGAGCACTTCGCCGCCGGACGCTCGATCCCGATTCGCGCAGGTGAACCCACGGCCCCACGGCGTGCAATCGGACGCCTGCCTGCACGTGACCGCGCAGATGTTCTCGTTGTTTCCTCGACGGATGCAGGCGGTGCCGCCGGGACAGTCGTTGTCCGAGGCGCACGCGCGAGTGCAATAACCGCCGGGGAAATTGTCGTCGCCGGTCCGGCAGATGTTCAAGCAGTCACGGTCGGTCGTACAACTCGACCCGACGACCGAGCCGTTCGGCCCGACGCCACCGCCGCACGCCGCCGCGAGCACGAACGCGCACACGATGCCGAGCACTCGCGGGCCCAGGTTTCGATTGGTCATGCTGTTGATCCTCCGAATTCCAATGAATGCCGTTTCTCACAGATAACTTCACGCGGATTGGAGCGCGGCGGTAGTTTGAGTCGCCGGCCCTCCCACGATCGTGCGCCGGACGGTAGCATGCGCCGCATGACGCGGACGTCCGGCGAATGGTCGTGTGCGATTGCACTTTCGTTGATCACCATTTCGCGGGTCGCGATCGCCGTCCCCGGCCCGGACACGGTCGCGGTGATCGCCAATCGCAACGTTGCCGAGAGTGTGATGCTCGCGCAGCGATACGCGGACGCCCGAAACGTCCCGGCGCGCCAAGTCTGTACGGTCGACGTGCCCGACGTCGACACGATCACGCTGGCGGACTTCCGCATGCGGGTGTTCGATCCGCTGCAGACCTGCCTTCGCGCCGCCGGCGTTCTCGATCGGGTGGAGGCAGTTGTGATCGCTCGGGGGTTGCCGCTCCGAGTGACGATCCCGGAGGGTACGGGCATTCGTACGGTGGGCTTCGCTGCCGCGTTGTTTGCGTGGCGCTCGACCATGGCGGCCGACATGTCGTTGTTCATCGGCCAGCTCCCAGGCGCGGACGTCATGTGTGGCGGTGGTTCGCGTTGCTACGCAGCGCGCTGGCGCAACCCGTTCTTGGCGGGCGTATTCGAGCCCGGATGGGAATCGTCGGGGCAGGGCGTCGTCTGGCGACCGGCGCTCGTCACGATGCTCCACGGTCGCACGTACGCCGACGCGGCACGGCTGATCACGAGCGCGATCGACGGCGAGCGCATGGGCGGGGCACGCGGCGAGTTCATGTTCATGAACGGCGCGGATGCGGCGCGCGGCGTGCTCGACGCGCAAACGCCGAGGGTCATCACCGCGCTACAAGCCAGCGGCATTGCCATGGCAACGCGCGTTCCGTTCGACACGAACCTCACGGGTCACCGGCTCGCGGCATTTTTCACGGGCACCGCCTCGCTCGGCATGGCGATCGAAGGCAACACGTTCGCGCCTGGGGCGATCGTCGACAATCTCACGAGCTTCGGCGCCGTCCCGGACAACTTCCTCGCGACCGGCGAGAGCCAGGTCTCGATCGCGCGCTGGGTGTCGATGGGCGTCGCGGGCGCGCACGGAACCGTGGCCGAGCCACTGAACAACTGCTTTCCGAATCGTGATCTGATCGTCGACTATGTCAACGGTTCGACGTTGAGCGAGTCGTATTTTCGAAACATGCCGTTTGCGTACTGGCTCAATCTCGTCCTTGGCGATCCGATGGCGGCACCGTACGCGACGCGCCCCACGGTCACGCTGGAAGGCGTCCGCGCGGGCGACGCGCTGGCCGGTGCGCGGCGGATCGTGGCGCGCGCGACGGATCCGATGGGCCGGGCAATCGCGTGGGTCGCCATGTTCGCCGACGGCGTCGAAGTGGGGCGCGCGACCGGCGACCACGTCGAAGTGTGTGCGAATGTGATGCCCGGGATGAACCGGCAGATTCTCGCCGTCGCGCAAGTGGCCGACGACGGCTCGCGTACGGGAGCTCACCAGCCGAAGGGTTGGACGTCGATCAGCGTCACCGCGACGACGGGCGACACGATGTGCGCCGCCGTAAGCGACGGTGGCGCGGCCGACGCATCGAGTGACGGGAACGATGGCGCGGGATCGGGCGACGGCGCGATGGCGCAGGGCGATGCCTCGTCCGACGTCGGCGCCGAGGGTCGCAGCGGCGGCGCGAGCTGCGCGTGTCGAATCGCGGGCGCACCGTCCGCGCATCGGCGCGGTGGGTTCGGTGTGCTTGTCGGGATGGTCCTGTGTTTTGCGCGCGCCCGGCGCCCCGCGCGCCACCGGTGAGGTCGCGCCCGGCGCCTCGTGCGCCCGCGGGTGAGGTCGCGCCCGGCGCCTCGCGCGCCGCCGGTGCGTCCGCTGTTCGGAGTTCGGCGCGCTAGGGGCCGGGCTGTGCACTTCGTGAACGTGCCGGCTTCGCCGGGCCTACGATCGAGTGTCACCTCGGACTCTCCCCAACCTTCCCGTCTTCCCTTCTTCCTGTTCAGTTCCTCTCTTCGTTACGGCGCTGGCGTCGTTCGCACAATGCTCCCGTCTCGCCCGACGTCGAACTCGATCTGCTGCGTCGCGCTCGATGTTCCCTGGCGCGGTGCCATGTTCACCGTCACGTGAAAGCGCCCCGCCTGACGCGTCGCGACAGCACCTTCGGGTCGACGTCCCGTGCCGAGCGCAACGACTTCGGCCGTGTACCCGGCGGCCTGTTCGGCGTTCCCGAGCGCGAGATGCAGCTCCCTTGCGCGTGCGTTGGCCCACGCGTACGGATCCGTAATCACCTGGGCGCGCATTCCGCGGCAGTGCAAGACCACCGTCGCAGCGTAGGGAGCCGCGCCGCGGATGCCGAGGCGCTCGATCGACAGTGAACTGTACCCAAGGAAGAACACCATCGCGTGGAAGTTGCCGGCTTCGTACTGCACCAACTGCGCTGGAACCAACATCGGCCGAACCCACGCGGGTGCGGACGGGCGCATCGCGGCGACGAGCCGTGCGGCAATCGGGCGAGTCAAATGATCGCACTCGGCCTGCGCACTCGCGGGGAATGCGAGTGGCAGCGCGAGCGCGGCGGCGATGGCGACGGCGATGGCACGTGCGGCGATCATGGTCGTTTGGCTCCTCGGGAAGACGTTTCGTTCTTCGCGCCTGCGTGGTCTGCGAGCCAGCGCGACATGGGCTCGAACACTTTCTCCTGCGCAAGGGCCGAGATGAACAGGTCCGCGTGCGCGACGTGCGTGCGATCGTCACCGACTTCGATCAGTGCGCGACTGGGGCTGCCGATGACTTCGTACGGGTACATGGCCGTCTCCCGCGGAACGATGCCGTCTCCGAGCGCTACGACACAGAGAAATGGCTGGCGAATTGCGCCGAGCGACGCGGAGACGTTTCTCCCGCGAACGATCAAGTCGCGCGATTGGATCCAGTGGGCGATCTGCTTGTTGATGTGTCGGTTCGGGTCTTCGACGGTCTTGACCATGTCGCCGGCGGCGGACGTGTCGGTGATCTCAGGGTTCATGTACAGCGACAGGACTTTGGGCGCATGGCGCGCGAGCGCACCGAGGACCGTCCGCGCGAGTGGACGAGAACCGCGAAACGGTAGCAAGCCGATCAGCGTCGGCGAGCGAAACGCGAGCCGCAGGGCAGGGTGAATGTTCACCCAACGCACGGGCGCGCCCATCGACACGAGCGATCCGAATCGATGCTCCGGGTGCGCAACGACGTGCAAGAACATCAACGTGCCGCCGAGCGATGCGCCGACGACGTCGATGTGATCTGCGCCCGTCTGCGTGTGTTCCAGCACGGTGCGAGACACGATGCCGACGTCGGTCAGGCCGAGATCCTCGAGGGAAATGCGATCGTGTCCGCCTTCGCGCACGGCCTCGCCCTGCGTGCGCAGGTCGGCGCGCCACACCTCGAATCCCTGTTCCGCAAGGTAGTCCTGCATGGACAGGCCCCGCGGGTGGTAGCTGAAGATGAACGAATTCATCCCGTACCCCGGGACGATGAGCACGGGGTTGCGTCCGCGGACGAGTCGCGACGGCCGCACGGTGCGCGTGATCGCGAGCCGCCAGCCTTCGGCGTTGGACACCATGAAGCGGTTGCTGGTGCGCGTCGTCATCGCCGACGGATCCAATTCATCGCGAGAGTTCCCACGCTCACTTCTTCGCGTCGCCGAGTTCCCGCGCACGCTTGGTGGCCGCTTCGACGGCGTTGATCAATGTCGTGCGCAGTCCACCCGCTTCGAGCGTGTGAAGACCGGCGATCGCCGTGCCGCCGGGAGATGTCACTTGATCCTTCAGTCGACCGGGATGCTCCCCGGTCTCCAGCAACATTCGGGCAGAACCCATCAACGTTTGCGCCGAAAGCTCCAGCGCCACTTCGCGCGAGAGACCCACTTTCACTCCCGCGTCGGACAACGCTTCGATGATCAGGAAAATGTACGCCGGCCCGCTGCCCGACAGTCCTGTCACCGCATCGAGATGCACTTCGTCGACCACCACCACCCGCCCGACGGCCGCGAACACCGTCCGCGCGATTTCGATGTCTTCGTCGCTCGCGTGCGCGCCCCCCGCGACGGCCGTTGCGCTTTGGCCGACCATCGCCGCCGTATTCGGCATTGCGCGGACGACTCGCGCGCCGGGGCCCAAATGGTTCTCGATCGTCGTCGTCGTGACGCCGGCCGCCACGGACAGCACGAGCGCGCCGCGCGGGATGTCTGCGGCCAACGACACGAGCACGCCGTTGAGCAGCTGGGGCTTGACCGCGAGCACGACGATCGTTGCATCTTTCACGCACTCGACGTTGTTGGCCGCCGCGACGATTCCGTACCGCGCCGCGACGCGCGTGACGCGGTCCAAGCGTCGTCCCGAAGCGCGAACCTGCGCCGGCGGGACGGCCCCGGACACGGTCAGACCGCGGATGAGGGCCTCGGCCATGTTGCCCGCGCCGATGAATGCGAAACGGTGATCTCGAAGCATGACCCGCGGAGTGTAGCGGAAAGCGTTCGCGAGGGAACCGAAGCGTGATACCTCGTGGGCCCATGCAGCGCGCGAAGCTGTTTCGACGTGTCCGGCGCGTCGTGATCAAGATCGGGACGGGTGTCCTGACGTCGCGAACGGGTGGGATCGACCGTGGCGTGTTCCAGGGAATCGCCGCGGAGAGCGCGACGCTGCTGGCCGGGCAGACGGACGTGGTGATCGTATCGTCGGGCGCGATCGCACTCGGTGTTGGCAAGCTCGGTTACGCCGCGCGGCCCAAGCGGATGGACGCCCTGCAGGCGTGCGCTGCCGCGGGTCAGACGGACTTGATGCGCTGCTGGGCGGATGCGTTTGCGGCGCATGGCCGCGTGACTGCCCAGGTGTTGCTGACCCACGCGGACCTCGCCGACCGAAAACGCTTTCTGAATGCGCGGCGGGCGCTGGTCGAACTGAGCGCGCGCGGAGCCGTCCCGGTGATCAACGAGAACGACACCGTTTCGGTCGACGAGATTGCCTTCGGAGACAACGACGCGCTCAGCGCACAAGTGGCCAATCTCGTCGGCGCGGACGTACTCGTGATGCTGTCGGTCGCCGAGGGCCTGCTCGACGGTGACGCTCGCGTGCGGGACGTTCTGCCGGGTGACCGGACGGCCGAGCGACTCGTGCGAAAAGACACGAGCGTCGGTGGGACGGGCGGCATGTCGACAAAAGTTCGCGCAGCGCGTTCGGCGGCCAACCGCGGGACGATCGCGGTCATTGCGCCGGGGAAGATGCCGGGCGTGTTGGGACGCTTGTTCGCCGGCGAAGACGTCGGGACGGTGTTCGACGCGGCGACGGCGCGCCTCGCGAGCCGCGCGAGTTGGATTGCGGACACGCTGCGGCCGCGCGGAACGATCATCGTGGACGACGGCGCGCGCAACGCGCTCGTGCACAAATCGCGGAGCCTGTTGCCGTCGGGCGTGATTCGAGCACTGGGCAACTTCGGTCAGGGCGCGGCCGTGGAAATCGCCGACGTGCAGGGCCGTGTGTTCGCGCGCGGACTGACGGCGTACTCGGCCAAGGAGCTGGAGGTCATCGCCGGCCGACGTACAGGCGAGATCGAGGCGCTGTTGGGCTATCATCTGGGTGACGAAGCCGTGCACCGCGACGACCTCGTCATTCTCGAGTGAGCAAGACGAGACCACCGTCCCCATGACCCCGTACATCGACGATCTTCTCGTTCGCGCGCGTGCGGCCGCGCGGCCCATGGCGCGGAGTGCCGAGAGCGAACGCAATCGCGCACTCGCTTCCGTCGCCGACGCGATCGAGAGCGACGTCGACGCGATCGTCGCGGCCAACGCACGCGACCTCGAGAGTGCTCGCGCAGAGAACATGGCGGCGTCCCTCCTCGACCGGCTCCCCCCCCCCCCCCCCCCCCCCCCCCCCCCCCCCCCCCCCCCCCCCGCCCCC
>ORMF010469038.1_pt1 | contig 46517 bp, 42 predicted proteins | sample 1779871 | NCBI WGS metagenome assembly ORMF01 (sample SAMEA104232316, study PRJEB22302) | groundwater metagenome | biome: forest; feature: aquifer; material: groundwater | place: USA | collected 2011-08-07 | depth 5.4 m
CTTACGAAGGTTTATTTCATTCTCATCTGTCTTACTTTTTTTTATCCATCCTTGATCTCCTTTTTGTAGAGATCATTGTAGAGTGTAAACGATGTCCTGAAACAAAAAGTGTAAACGATCTCATGAAACACGGCAGGTAAGAGGTAGAGAGGTAAGCAAAGTTTCCATACCTCTTATCACTTACCTCTTACCTCTGTGAGTAAACGAATGAAAAAAGACTACTACGAAATCCTCGGCATAGCCAAAGACGTGAGCTTGGTCGATATCAAAAAGGCCTACCGTTCGCTGGCTTTGAAACATCATCCCGATCGTGTTGCCGAAGGTGAGAAGAAAGCTGCCGAAGAGAAATTCAAAGAGATCTCGGAAGCGTACGGCGTTCTTTCCGACGCTAAAAAGCGCCAGCTCTACGATCAGCACGGCCATGCCGGTATTGATCAGAATTACACGTCCGAGGATATTTTCCGCGGCGCGGATTTCAGCAGCATCTTCGAAGGCGGCGCTGGCGTTAATCTCAACGACATCTTAAGTCAGATGTTCGGAGGTGGCGGCGATGTGTTCAGTGGCGGCGGACGTGGCAGCCGTCGCAGCCGCAGCCGTGGCCGTGACATCCAATATGAAACTGAATTAACGCTTGAAGAAGCGTTCACAGGTGTTAAAAAAACTTTAAAAGTTCCGCGTCATGAACATTGCAAGTCCTGCGACGGCTCGGGCGCAAAATCTCCGAATGATCTGAAGACGTGCCCGACGTGCCGCGGCCAGGGACAAGTTGTGATGTCGAGCGGATTTTTCCGTATGGCCCAGACCTGTTCAGCTTGTCAGGGGCGCGGAAAGATCATCAAGGAGTTTTGCCCGTCGTGTCATGGCCAGGGCGTTGTGCGCGTCACGCGCAACATCGAGGTCAATATTCCGGCGGGCGTGGACAATGATTCACAACTTCGCGTGCGCGGAGAAGGTGAAATTGGCGCGGCTGGTCCGGGAGATCTCTATCTTTTTATCAGGGTTTTGCCGCACGATGTTTTTAAACGCAGCGAACAGAATCTACAGATGGATCTGCGTGTGAGTTTTGTCAAAGCCGCATTGGGCGCTGATGTTTCGGTCCCGACCTTGAACGGTTCGGTCACGATGAAAATTCCGGCGGGCACGCAAAGCGGAAAAGTTTTCCGCGTCAAAGGCAAAGGCATGCCGGACCTTCACGGCCATGGGCACGGCGATCTGTATGCGCGGGTCATGGTGGAAGTGCCGGCCAAGCTTACGTCTCAGCAAAAAACCATTTTGGAAGAGTACGCCCGCGTGAGCGGCGAGACGGTCGACGGTACGGAGTCGCTTAAAGAGAAGTTTAAAAAAGCATTTAAATAAAGTCAGTAGGTCAGTAGTCAGCAGGTCAGTAGTGCATTGCCGATAAGGTAACCCTACTGACTTTTGACCTACTGACGTACTGACCCTAACATGAGGTCGTTAATATGCCTACCTACGAATACGAATGCTCCACCTGTGGACATGGTTTTGAAGCCCTTCAATCCATGACCGATAAAAAACTGACCAAATGCCCCGAATGCGGCAAATCAAAACTTCAGCGTTTGATCGGATCGGGTTCAGGCATGATCTTTAAAGGCAGCGGCTTTTACGAAACTGACTACAAGCGCAAAGGCGAAGCCAAGCCTGCAGATCCAGCTTCCGCTAAACCTGCGCCGAACCCTTCACCAAAACCGTCCTCCGGCGCAACCGGAGGCTGCGGGTGCTCCGGTGGTCATTCCTGTGGGGGATAATGTTCTGTGTTCTGCGTACTGCGTTCTGCGACGCAGTACACGGTACACAGCACGCAGTACCCTTAAAAAATACTATCCATTTCCGTCTTCTTTTGCTACAATGCCCCGTTCATTATTGACCTTCTTCTGACCAATAGAAAGGACAAATCTCCAACCTAAGTATCGACGATGTTTGGAGATTTGTCCTTGGTAAAGGAAAGGTCAATAAGGAAGGAAACCCATTGAAATTCTTGAGATTCTGGTTTCCAGTTTTTATTTATTGCGGTATCATCTTTGGTGTTTCAGCGATCCCGAGTGTGGAAATGCCGCCGGCAATCCCGCATTTGGATAAATTTGTACACGCGGTGGAATACGCTTTGTTGGCTGGATTATTGGCCCGTGCGGTTATTAATACGAACAAACAAGCTTGGTTCCCTCTGGTTTGGGCGATAGCCGTGTTCTTTGCGGCTTTTTACGGCATTACCGACGAGTTTCATCAGTCTTTTGTAGCCGGCCGGAGTTCCGATCTGGATGATTGGATGGCTGATACCGCGGGCGGGATGATAGGGGCGGCTATATATTTATGGAAAATGAAACATAAGGTAAATTTAATATAAACTCGAAATCCGAATACCGAAATTAGAAACAATTTCAGAAATTCGAATGCTTAAATGTTTCAAACAACATCATTTTGATCATTCGAATTTTGACAATTCGTATTTGTTTCCCTGGCCCGTCTTGCAGACGTTCCAGGACGGGCGAATTTTGTGCTTCGGATTTCGGATTTAAACCTAGGGGTCAAAAAAGAATGGCAGCGATCAAGGCGTTTCAGGCGGTTTATTATAATCCCGATAAAGTGAAAGATTTCGGGGAGGTTGTGTGCCCTCCTTATGATGTGATCTCCAAAGACCAGCAGGAAGAATACTACAAGGTCAATCCGTATAACTTTATCCGTTTGGAATTACCCAAAGAATCTTCCAAAGACGACACGAAAGACAACCGTTACACCCGCGCCCACAAGACCTTTGAAGACTGGCTCAAGAAGGGAATTTTGGTTCAGGATGAAAAACCTTCCATTTATTACTACAAGCAGGAATATAAAATCCGGGGACAGAAGTACAGCCGCCTCGGATTTATTTCTTTAATGAAATTAAGCGATGATGGCAGCGTCAAGATTTATCCTCACGAGAACACCCATGCCGCAACCAAGACCGACCGCCTGACGCTCTGGAGTTCGCTCAAAGCAGCGTTAAGCTGTATTTTCGTTTGTTTTTCCGATCGCCAAAAGAAAGTGGAAAAAATTTTTGTGAAGGAAATTTCAACAACCAAACCTTTGATCGACGTTGTCGACCAGGACAAAGTCCACCACATGCTTTGGCGGATGGATAACCCCGAACACATCGCCGAGATCGCCAATGTTTTGGAAGGCCAGCAGCTGTTCATTGCCGACGGGCATCACCGTTATGAAGTGGCGCAGGAATACCGCCGTCTTCGGATGAAGGACAGAAGCCGCCTGACGGGCAACGAGCCGTTCAATTATGTGATGACGTATTTCACCAACATGGACTCGCCGGACCTGCAGATCTTTCCCATGCACCGCATCGTCAAACAATTTCCCACGCAACTGGATTTCCTTGAAGAATATTTCCGTATCGATAAGATCAAAAGCAAGGCGGACCTTCTGATCTTGCTGGCCCGCGCCGGGCAGAATGAACACGCTTTTGGTCTTTATGATAAAGTTGGGATCCGTTTGCTGCGCCTGAAGAATAAATCTTTGATCGACAAATTGGTGCAGGGCGGATCCAAAGAATACCGCAATCTTGATGCGTCCATCCTCAAATCATTGGTGTTTGACCGTGTGGGCGTGACGTCTGAAGATATTTTGTATACCAAGGATATGGAGCATGCGACTGATATGATCGATGAGAAACAGGCGGATGCCGCGTTTATCCTCAATGCGGTGAAGATCAAGCAGCTTCGGGCCATCGCCTTGACCGGCGAGAAGATGCCAGCCAAGACCACCTATTTTTATCCCAAAGTGCTTTCTGGGCTGACTATTCATAAGATGGGATGAATTTGTGCATACTTTTAGCAAATCAATGACAAATGACAAAGCACAAATAGCAAATGAAATGATAAAATCCAAAATCAAATGTCAAAAACGGTTTGAATTTTAATTTGATCATTTGAAATTTCCTTTGCTATTTGCCTGCCCTGGTCGGCCAGGCCAGGGAATTTTGTTTATTTGTCATTCCATTGGAAATGGCCTATGTCGCTATTCGGAAAAAGCAATTATACATTCGTTAAAGTCAAGCGCAAAGACATCCCCGACGGCCTTTGGACCAAATGCCCGGGCTGCGACAATCCTACCTACAGTAAAGAACTCAAAAACAATTTAAATATTTGTTTGAAATGCGGCTATCACATGTCGTTGACGGCCCACGAACGCGTGGCCATGCTCATCGACGAAGGGACGTTCACTGAACATGATAAAGATATGACCTCGGGCGATCCTCTGAAATTTTGCGGCCCTAAAACCTATAAAGATAAATTAAAAGCCGACCAACAATACACCGACCTGCCGGATGCTGTCTTGACCGGCCACGGCAAGATCGACGGCTTTAAAGCGGCGTTAGCGGTGACGGATTCCCGTTTTATCATGGGGTCGATGGGTTCTGTCGTCGGAGAAAAAGTGACGCGCACTATTGAATACGCCACCAAACACGGGCTGCCGGTCGTGATCGTTTCCGGTTCCGGCGGCGGCGCGCGCATGTATGAGGGCGCCATCTCGCTCATGCAGATGGCAAAAACCTGTACCGCGCTATCGCGGCATCATGAGGCCGGGCTTTTATATATTTCTGTTTTGACCAACCCGACGATGGGAGGGATCATGGCTTCTTTCGCCGGCGTAGGCGATGTGATCATGGCCGAGCCGAAAGCGCTCATCGGTTTTGCGGGGCCGCGCGTGGTGGAGCAGACGATCCGCCAGAAACTGCCGGAAGGTTTTCAGCGTTCAGAGTTTTTGCTGGCGCACGGCCTTATTGATATGATCGTCAAGCGTCATGACATGAAAAGCATGATCAGTCAGATCATCGAATATACGTCTAATAGTAAATCCGGCCGTGTGGCCAAAAATGGCGAATGACATTTATGCGTCGCAAAGACAACAATTCGGTTGCATAGATAAACCCTTTTCTATAGAATAGGGCAATTATTTAAGTCATTCCCGTCCCCGCTCTTTGTCATTCCCGCGAAAGCGGGAATCCAAAAGCGAGTGGATACTTGCTGGAGTTTACCCCGTGAATGGATCCCCGCTTTTGCGGGGATGACATTACACGGGGCGGGTATGACACAAACATATCGAATGAACGTTAATTAAAGTCTAATTATTATGGCCCAGATCATCCTCAAAAACGTCAGTAAGGTTTACAGAAGTGGCGCCAAGGCCGTTGATTCCATCAATTTGGAAGTTCAGGACCGCGAATTTTTAGTTCTGGTCGGGCCTTCCGGGTGCGGCAAGTCAACGACGCTGCGCATGATTGCCGGGCTCGAGGAAGTGTCCGAAGGCGAGATCATGATCGGTGATCGCGTGGTGAACGATGTCCCGGCCAAAGACCGCAACATTGCCATGGTCTTTCAGAACTACGCGCTTTACCCGCACATGTCGGTCTTTGAGAACATGGCCTTCGGCCTTAAACTCAGAAAATATCCCAAGCCTGAAATTGAAAAACGCGTCCACGAGGCTGCTGAGATCTTGGGCATCAAGCAATATTTGGAACGCCGTCCGCGCGAACTTTCCGGCGGCGAGCGCCAGCGCGTTGCTTTGGGCCGCGCGATCGTCCGCAAACCTTTGGTCTTTTTGTTCGATGAGCCTTTGAGCAACCTCGACGCCAAAATGCGCGTGCAGATGCGCACCGAGATCCACAAGCTGCGTTTGCGTCTGCAAACCACGTTCATTTATGTCACCCACGACCAGACCGAGGCCATGACCATGGGAGACCGCATCGTGGTCATGCACAAGGGGAAGATCCAGCAGTGCGCGGATCCCATGAACGTTTATGATCAGCCCAAGAATAAATTTGTGGCGAGCTTTATCGGTTCTCCTCCCATCAACATGATGCAGGGCCGTATTATCAAGAAGGACAGAAAATATTATTTTGATGAAGGTAAGTTTCAGGTTAAACTAGTAGAAGAAATGTATGGCCCCATTGCCCCTTATGAAGGGAAAGACGTTGTTTTGGGGATCCGTTCGGAAGATATTTACGATAAGCTCTTTGCCTCGGAATCATCGCCGGATAACACCGTGCGCGCAACATGCGAAGTGGTAGAGCCTCTGGGTTCTGAGGTTTTTTTATATCTTAATTCCGGTAAACATAACTTCATCGCTCGTGTCGGGGCGCATGACCGGCCGGACGTGAACCGCGACATGGACCTCGTTCTCGACATGAGCAAGGTGCATTTCTTTGATCAACAAACCGAAGCAACAATCGTCTAATCTCTATTTCATTGTCGTTTCCAGTTTTCTTGTCCCTCTCATAGGCCTCTTTGTTTACGCGACCAACTACCAGGTCACATTTTTTATTTTTTTGGGTGTCGCCCTCTGTGTGAATATTATTTTTTTGTGGTCATTCCACCAGCGCCTCGCGTTTAAACAGTCCCAGATCAATCTTCAAAAAGAAGAATATTTCGAAAAAGCCAACCTTTTGAAGGAAGAGCTCAACAAGGAATGGCAGACTGTTGAATCCTTCCGGAAGAAGATCGTCAGTTATTCCCAGCTTAAAGATTTGACCGAAAAGCTCAGTATGTCCCTGACGCTGGCGGAAACTTCGCAAACGCTGTCGTCGGAAGTGAGTATTTTTTTCGGCGACAAGGACAGCACGGTTATTTTGTATTTGTTCCATTCCCAGACCGGGGAGCTGGGGATCGCATCCTCTCAAAAGGGGCAGATGCAGGTCAATATCAAATCCAAAAAAGGAGATATTTTCGATCACTATGTGGTCAAGACCTTGCTTCCCCTTCTTATTGAAGATATCAAAAAAGATTTCCGTTTCGACATTGAAAAGAATATCTCTGAGGAGCCGCGGGCGATCCGGTCGCTCATCAGCGTGCCGCTCGTCATCGGCCAAAAGGCCCTGGGGATCTTGAGGGTCGACAATCCTTGGCCGGAGCATTTTGCGACGGATGATCTGCGGTTTTTGCGCACGATCGCCGATGTCGGCAGCGTCGCCATCGAAAATGCCCAGTTGTATGAACATGTCGAGGACTTGGCGATCCGGGACAGCTTGACGGGTTTGTATTTGCGGCGGCACATGCTTGAACGTTTGGAAGAGGAGCTTAAGCGCGAGTTGCGCAACCATTCGAGCCTTTCGTTCTTGATGATCGATCTTGATCATTTTAAGAACTACAACGATCAGTTCGGCCACGTCGCCGGGGATATTGTATTAAGGATGGTGGGGAAAATCTTAAGTACGTTTTTTAACCAGCCTGGCGATCTTGTGTGCCGTTACGGCGGCGAGGAATTTTGTGTGTTGCTTCCTGATTGCCCGAAAGACAAAGCGAAGCAGTTGGCCAATGAGGTAAGGAAAAAAATCGAAGAGGAAAAAATTATTTTGCGGCGCCAGGAAACGAACATCACGGTGTCCGTCGGAGTGGCATCGTTCCCCAAGGATGCGCAGATGAAGGAAGAATTGATCTATAAGGCGGACCACGCGCTCTACCGTGCGAAGGAGCAGGGGCGTAACCGCGTATGTGTAGCGTGATTACGATGGACGAGAGACGAGGGGCGAGGGACGAAAGAGTTGGGGTCGTTTTTGCCTTTTCGTCCATCGTTCATCGTCCATCTCCCATCGGCTCTCGGGGCTTTTGATTATGTTTATAACCATGCTCATCATATCTGTCGTTTTCGTTGCGCTGGTCTCTTACCTCGCGAAGATCGTTGTCATGCAGCAGGAACAAAAAGCTGATGAAGACGCCATGCGCGCGAAAAATGTTTATCAGGAAATTATTAAGCAGAAAGACCGCGCGATCGCTGAGAAGTCGCGCCTGGAAAAGGAAGCGGCGCAAATTTTTACCCTCTATGAAATGACCAAGGATATCACGAAGAATTTCAATGAGGCGGAGGCTTTTAGCGTGTTCCAGAAAAAATTGCGGGAGAACGTCCGTATTGAGGACTGTCAGCTTCTGGACGTGTCGCTGGAGAAATTAAAAGAAACGCGTGCCGATAAAGAATATGCGATCTTTCCTCTCAAGAGCAAGGAACGCAAGCTCGGTTATTTGATTTACAAAGGCGTTCGCGAAGAAGACAAGGAAAAATTTACGATCTTGTGCCATCAGTTTGCGCTCGCCCTCAGGCGTCTTAAGTTATATCAGGATATTGAGAGGCTTGCCATCACCGACAGTTTAACGGAAGTTCATACCCGTCGGTATTTTCTAGAGCGTTTTGAAGAGGAGATCGGGCGTGCGGCCCTGCGCAAGACCGAGTTGTCAATCCTTATGATCGATGTGGATCATTTCAAACGGTTCAATGATCAATACGGGCATTTGACCGGTGACCGGATTTTAAAAAAAATGGGCAAGATCATTAAAGATAGCATTCGTGAGATCGATATTGCCGGGCGCTACGGCGGTGAGGAATTCTGCGTGGTTTTGCCGGAGACCGATCCAGACGGCGCTCTTTTGGCCGCCGAACGCATCCGGATCGCCACGGAATCCGCTGTGATTCATGCCTATGATCACACCGTTAAAGTCACCATCAGCCTTGGCGTTGCGATCTTCCCCAAAAGCGGCCAGAGCGTTGATGAACTGATCGACAAGGCGGATTGGGCTCTCTACAGGGCCAAGACCTTGGGCCGCAATCGCACCGTTGTTTTTGGAAAATACAAGGATTAACCCTAAAAACTTAATTGAATCCCGTCATGATTTCATGTACAATGGGGCAATTCTTGAGATATTCCGCCTCTTATTGACCTTCTCCTTACCAATGGAAATGACAAATCTCCAGCATCGTCGTTGTCAGAGGTTGGAGATTTGTCATTGGCTGGTCAAAGGCCAGAGAAAAGGTCAATAATTTAACCTTTAAAAATTTTTAATACTTCTATTTATAAATAAATATATTTTCATATAATAGAGTCAGGTCGTGTGTATGGGGAAATATGTGATCGGTGTCGATGTTGGAGGCACCAACATTAAATTAGGTTTGGTCGGTCCTTCCAAACGGGTCATTGATAGAACCAGTTTCGTGACAAAGAGTTTTATCCGTGATCGAAAGAAATTAGTTAATGCCGTCGTTAACCATATCGTTGATATCATTGCCAAGAATGGTTTGGCAAAAAAGGATGTTCAGGGCGTCGGTATCGGGCTTCCTGGCCTGGTCGATACACCTAACGGCATTGTACGGTTCTTGCCTAATATTTCCGGTTGGCACAATGTTCCTTTGAAAAAGAATTTGGAATCAAAATTGCATATCCCGGTTTTCCTGGAAAACGACGTGAATCTTATGACCCTCGGGGAATGGAAATATGGGGCTGGGCGCGGCGCAAGCAATATGATCGGCATGACCCTTGGTACAGGGGTAGGGAGCGGGCTCATTTTGGACGGCCGTTTATATCGCGGGCCAGGGTTCGCGGCTGGTGAATTGGGCCATATGCCGCTTAATGAAGAAGGTTTACCTTGCGGATGCGGCGGATACGGATGTTTGGAAACCTACGTCGGTAACCGCCGGTTGGTGGCGCGGGCCGCTTCGATCATGAATGTCAAAGAAGTCTCGTTGGAACAGATGTATACACTGGCGAAGAAAGGCAACGCGAAAGCCCTGAAATTTTGGGAAGAGGCTGCGCGCCATATCGGCAACGGCCTGGTGGGCGTGGTCAATCTTTTAAACCCCCAACGCATTGTCATCGGCGGGGGAGTTTCCAATAACCATGAATTTTTGTTTAAGACGATCGCCGCGGTTATCCGCAAAAGAGCAATGCCGACCCAGGCTGCGATGGCCAAGATCGTCCACGCGAAGCTCGGCAATGACGCCGGCATCCTTGGCGCCCAGGTTTTGGTGAATGAACGGAAGTAAAAAGCATGATGCATAGATTGTGTGTTTTCATTTTAGTCTCCATCTTTTTTTTCTTGGCCATCCCTCATTCTTTCGCTGCCACCGTTTCAGAAAGCGCAACTCAACCCGCGGTTTCCGGTATTGCCCAGGATGAAAACAATGCCATCAAATCCGACGGCCCGGTTGAGCTTAAGGGGGATAAGGTTGAATACAACAACATGGAAAATAAATTTGAAGCCCAGGGCAATGTTGTTGTGACCCGTGGGGACACTAAAATTTATGCCGACCAGTTGCAATTTTATCGTCTGGAAAAAGTGGGCATTGCTGAAGGCAACGTCTTCGTTGAAATTCCGAAAGGAACGATCACCGGCGATAAAATGACGTACAGCCTGGATAAGCAAACCGGAAATTTTACGAACGCCCGTATTTTTTCGGCCCCTTATTATGGTAAAGGCACTGTCATTTCCAAAATTGGCCCCAACAAAATGAACATGCAGGGCGGTTATTTGACCACCTGCGACCACGACACGCCGCATTTTCGTTTGCAGGCCAAGAGCATCGATATTGAGCCCGGCAAGCAAGCCAGGGCCCGTAATGTCAAAATGTTCGTCGGGCCAGTGCCTTTAATGTACCTGCCGCGTTATACGCAAGATTTGACGAATCGCCGTCCGATTTATTCGTTGACTCCGGGGTATTCCAAAGATTTTGGTTATTTTGTTTTGCAGGCGTGGCGGTATGAATTCAACGAAAAGGTCAATGGTACTTTTCATGCGGATTTTCGCGACCGTAAAGGATCAGCCGTCGGGGGGGACTTTGATTATAAAACCAAGAATTTCGGCGAGGGATCTATCCGTACGTATTACATGAATGAGTATAACATCGGAGAGTACCACCTTTGGGAAGAGCGTGAGATCAAGGCAATCTACCGAGAACGCTTCAAAGGAGAGTGGCGCCATAAATGGAACGTCGACGACAAAACAACTGCAACGTGGCAGTATTACAAATTGAGTGATGCGGATTTTCTTAAAGATTATTTTAAGCGCGAAAACCGTAAAGATCCCAATCCTCGAACGTATCTAACCGTGACCCGCGCTCTGCCTTTAGGGACATTGGGGTTGGTTGTGCAGAATCGCGTGAATAAATTCAACGCCGAGGTGGAGCGCCTGCCGGAACTTAACTATAATTTGAGCAATCAGGCTATTGGTTCAACTGGATTATATTTAAAGAACAACAGTTCGTATGTGAATCTTACCAAGAAAGAGGCATATCCGTCCCTGGTCAATTTGGAGACCAAGCGCCTGGATACGCAAAATGAGATCTCTTATCCTATGAAGGTCGCTTTCGTGGAGGTCAAGCCCTTTGTGGGGGGCGAAAGCACCTATTACAGCCGCACGACCAATCCGGAAAATTACAACAGCGTGCGCGGGCAATTTAAGACGGGCGCGGATCTAAGCACCAAGTTCTCCCGTGTTTTTGATGTTAATACGAAATTTTTGGGGGTGGAGGTCAACCGCTTGCGCCATATTATCACTCCGTCGGTGGCATACCTGTATGCCCACGATCCGACGATCGAGTCTGCAAAACTGGATCAGTTTGACAGCATTGATTCGTTAAGCCGCAGCCATAAGGTCCTCCTGTCGTTGGAAAACAAATTGCAGACGAAGCGTGACGGGAAACCCGTTGATCTCGCCCGCCTTGTTTTGGAAAGCCCTTTTCTTTTGAAAGAAGACCCCGGCAAAGGCGGTTTTAACACTGTGACCAGCAAATTGGAATTAAACCCCAGCGATTGGCTTAAATTTTCAAGCGACACAACCTATGATCCCAAAGCTGAGCATTTAACAGGCGCCAACTTTGATATGTATATCAGCAATAAAGATCGCGGATGGTATTTTAATTTAGGCCAGCGTTATAGCCGCGATGTTGATAATCAGATCACGACCGAATGGGGATATAAAATCAACTCTTTGTGGCGTTTTAAGATCTATCAACGTTTTGCCATCGACAGCGGTATCCTTAAAGAAGAACAGTATTCGTTTGTACGTGATCTGCATGAATGGGAAATGGAAACGAGTTTTAACCAGACCCGCGGTAACGGCAATCAGATTATGGTTATTTTCCGTCTAAAGGCTTTTCCGGATCTTGTCATTGACGCGGGGACAAGTTTTAATAAACGCAAAGCCGGCTCGCAAAGCGGGGAGTAATAGATTTGGTATCTCGTGAAGCCTGCCTGCCGGCAGGCAGGCGTGAAGGGTGAAGCGCGTTTCACGCTTCACGAATACCGCTTCACATGGCCGTTTAATGTTGCTAAGGAGATAATGTAATGAATATTGCTATCATTGGGGCGGGCTATGTCGGGCTCGTCACGAGCGTCTGCCTTTCCCATATCGGACACCATGTGATCTGCGTCGATAACAATAAAGACAAGGTCAAGAGACTTAGAGCTGGGCATATCCCCATTTACGAGCCGGGTTTGGAAGAGATGCTCAAAGAATGCGTCCGCAAAAAACATTTGGCCTTTACTGATTCCATTAAAGATGCCAGCAAAAAAGCATCGGTCATTTTTATCGCGGTGGGAACGCCTTCCAAGGCTAACGGGGACGCGGATCTGACATACGTTGAGAACGTTGCCCGCGAGATCGCGGACGTCATGACGTCTTATAAACTGATCGTCGAGAAATCGACCGTTCCTGCGGAGACCGGCAAAAAAATTGAACGCACGATTAAACTCAATCTTCCCAAGAAATTCAAGAACGGACAGAAAATGCTTTTGGATTTCGATGTCGCCTCAAACCCCGAGTTCTTGCGTGAGGGTTCGGCCGTCCATGATTTTATGAACCCGGACCGTATCGTCATCGGCGTTGAGTCCAAAAAGGCAGAGAATATTTTAAAAGAAATTTACAAACCGCTCAAGGCCAGGATCGTCGTCACCAACACCAGTTCGGCGGAGTTGATCAAGCATGCGTCCAATTCGTTTTTGGCGACGAAGATCTCGTTTATCAATGCGGTCAGCCAGATCTGCGATTGCGTAGGTGCGGATGTCCTTAAAGTCGCCGAGGGTATGGGCTTTGACAAACGCATCGGCCGCCAATTCCTTGATGCCGGCGTTGGTTATGGTGGAAGCTGTTTTCCAAAAGATGTGGACGCCTTTATCCGTTTGAGCGAGAAGAGCGGTTACGATTTCAGGTTGCTGCGCGAAGTGCGCGAGATCAACGAACATCAAAAACGTTCGTTTATCAAGCTCATCGAAGATAAACTCTGGATCATCAAAGGCAAAACGATCGGTGTTCTCGGTTTGGCATTTAAACCAAATACCGACGACATGCGCAGCGCCGCTTCCATTGACATCATAACCGCGCTGCAGGAAGAAGGGGCAAAGATCAAGGCGTGCGATCCAAAAGCTGTAGAAAACGCTAAAAAGTTTTTTAAAAATATCACTTATTGTCAGGACGCCTACGCGGTGGCCAAAGGCTGCGATTGCCTTTTGTTACTGACGGAATGGGAAGAATTCCGTGGTTTGAACATGGGCAAGATCGGGCAAAGCATGCGGCAGGCCGTTTTGTTCGATGGGCGTAATTTTTTTGATCGAGAGGCAATGGAAAAATCAGGGTTTGAATATTTTGGGATCGGCCGCGGCCGGGCGTCTTGACCAAATATCATTCCCATCCCCGCTCTTTGTCGTTCCCGCGAAAGCGGGAATCCATATTTGGACCACCGCTTTCGCGGTGGTGACAAATGCTCGGCTGGAGTTTATCCCCGTGCCCATCCTGGAACGTCTGAAAGAGATGGGCCATGGAAAACGGGGACGGGCATGACAAAGGGAGATTCAAATGTCAGCGAGTTTAGTCCATAAGATCAAATCCAGAAAAGCCAAGATCGCTGTTGTGGGGTTAGGCTATGTGGGACTTCCTCTGGCGGTTAGTTTCGCCCGTAAGGGATTTACGGTGTTCGGTATTGATAAGGATGAAGATCGTGTCCGTCGCATCAAAAACCGGGAAAGTTACATCACGGATCTAAAGACCAGTGAATTGTCCGATGTTGTCCGGCGTGGGAAATTTAGCGCGAGCACGGATTCCGCAGCATTGGCCGAGACGGATGCCGTCATCATTTGCGTTCCGACGCCTTTGCGCCGTAAATATACGCCGGATGTCTCTTATATTGTGAGTGCCGTCAAGGATGTTGCCAGGCACCTGAAAAAAGGCCAGCTCATTGTCCTGGAAAGCACGACTTATCCGGGCACGACGGAAGAAATGATTAAGCCTGTTTTAGAGTCGAAAAAATTCAAGCTGGGCCGTGATTTTTACGCTGCTTTTTCTCCTGAACGCATCGACCCCGGTAACAAAAGTTATGATGTTACGCGCATCCCAAAGCTCGTCGGCGGGCTTACTCCGAAATGCGGCGAGTTGACAAAACTTTTGTACAATCAGATCATCAAAGAAGTGCATCTGGTATCTTCTGCCCGCGCAGCTGAGATGGCGAAATTGCTTGAGAACTCATTTCGCATCATTAATATCGGCTGGATCAATGAAGTGGCTATGATGTGCCATAAACTTAACATTGACGTGTGGGAGGTTATCGACGCGGCCAAAACAAAACCGTTCGGTTTTATGGCTTTTTATCCGGGCTTGGGCGTCGGCGGCCATTGCATTCCCGACGATCCGTTGTATTTATATTGGAAAGCCAAGCAGTATGGTTTTAGTTCTAAGTACATCAAGCTCTCAGCGGACACTAATTCGAATATGCCCGCTTATGCGATCAAATGTCTGGCGAGCCTGCTTCACACACGCAAGAAATTCTTAAAAGGCGCGAAGCTCTTGGTTCTGGGCGCGACGTATAAAAAGGATGTGAAGGATCTGCGCAAGTCCCCGCCGCTGGTTTTGATTGATCTTTTACAAAAGGCCAACGCGCGCGTGGATTATCACGATCCTATTGTTGCGTACCTTGCGATCAATGATATCCGTTTGAATTCAGTTCCGATCAATGCGCAGACCATCAAGAAATATGATTGCGTGATCGTAGCCGTTGATCATACAGATGTGAATTATGATCTCATTGCCAAGAACGCGAAGCTCATTTTCGACATTAAAAATATTTATAAGGGAAAAGTGGCTAAGAATATTGTGAAATTTTAATTTACGTTCACAAGTCATTCCCGCGCAAGCGGGAATCCACAAGCGAGTGGATACTTGCTGGATTTTACCCCGTGAATGGATCCCCGCTTTCCCTGGCCTGTCCGGCCAGGACAGGCGCGGGGATGACATTGCACGGGGCGGGTATGGCAAGTGTTTATGTATAGAAGGGATTGGGTAGATATGTCTTCAAGAAAAAAAGTAGTGGTCGTGACCGGCGGAGCCGGATTTTTAGGCAGTCACCTCTGCGATTATTTCGTGAGTGCGGGGTTCAAGGTTTTTGCCGTCGACAATCTTATTACGGGTAATATGCGAAATATCGCACAGCACCGGAAAAACAAGAATTTTGAATTCGTTAAACACGATATTTCTAAAGATATCCGGATCCCTGGCCCGGTGGATTATATTTTAAATTTTGCTTCGCCCGCAAGCCCGGTGGATTACCTGGACCATCCCATTGAAACGCTCAAGGTCGGTTCTCGAGGAACGCACAATGCGTTGGGGCTGGCCTGGGCCAAAAAAGCAACGTTTCTTATGGCTTCCACGTCGGAAGTTTACGGCGATCCCTTGGAGCATCCTCAGAAAGAAACCTACTGGGGGCACGTGAACCCCGTTGGTTTTCGTGGTGTATACGATGAAGCCAAGCGTTTTTCCGAAGCGATAACGCTGGCGTATCATCGTGAGCATAAGGTTGATACTAAGATCGTGCGCATTTTTAATACCTATGGGCCGCGCATGGCCATTAAAGATGGTCGCGTGGTCCCTAATTTTATCGATCAGGCGCTCCACGGCAAGCCTCTCACCGTCTATGGTAGGGGAAATCAGACGCGATCTTTTTGCTATTATTCAGATCTTATCGATGGGATTTTGCGGCTTCTTTTTTCAAAGATGACGGGCCCCGTCAACGTCGGTAACCCGCGGGAATTCACGATTATGGAATTCGCGCACCTGGTTTTGAAATACACGGGCAGTAAAAGTAAAATTGTTTATAAATCGTTACCGAAGGATGATCCCAGACAGCGCCGGCCGGATATCACGCTTGCGCGCACGCGATTGAAGTGGGAACCCAAAGTGCCGCTCGAACAAGGGCTTAAAGAAACCATTGACTGGTTTAAGAGGAGGGTTTAGCGTTTAGCGGTTAGCGTTTAGGAAATTCCCTAAACGCCAAACGCCAAACGCCAAACGCTCAACGCTAATATGATCACCAAAGAAGATATCGTCAAATTTGAAGAGGAGATTGCTGCGATCTTCGCCACCGGTGTCATCCGCGCTCCCGTGCATCTGCGCGCCGGACGGGAAGACGAGCTTATCAAAATTTTTAGGAACCACGCCATCGGCCCCGATGATTACGTTTTCGGTTTTTGGGATTCGCATGAGTTGGCGCTTTTAAAAGGCGTGCCGAAGGAAGAGCTCAAACAGGCGATCCTCGAGGGGAAAAGCATTTCTTTGTGCTTCCCGAAATATAAAGTCCTGTGTTCCGGCATTGTGGGAAGTCTGATGGGGACCGCGGCCGGAGTCGCTTGGTCCTTGAAACATCAAAATAAAAAGGGAAGGGCATTTCTTTTTTGCGGGGACATGTCTGCGGAAACCGGGATCTTCCACGAAGCGGTCAAATACGCTTACAATTTCGATCTGCCGGCGACATTCATCGTTTGCGACAACGGGGTGAGCGTCATGACCGATACCCGCGCCACGTGGGGATCGCCGGATCCGTGGTTCAAAGGAACGAAGTACGAGAAGAAGATCATTTATTTTAAGTATACGAATGGGTACCCGCATTCTGGATTAGGAAAGTTAATCAAGTTTTAGTTTTATGGAAATGTGCTAAATGGAAAAACCAACTCAGACGCAGATCGATACTTTTAATAAAAAAGAAAGATTCATCAAAAGGTTGTTATTCCGCTGATTGTCATAGAGTTGTTGTTGATGGTCGTTTACGGTCTTTGCGGGAGGGATCATCCATTAATTAGTGTAATAGTCTTCGGGGTTATATTTTTATTGGGCGTTGTGATTTCTGTTGTAGCTGATAAATTAGACCTTCAATGCCCTTTTTGTGGTAATTGGCGCTTGAGAGCTCTTGTTGTGACGAGTTTTTGTGGACGATGTAACCAAAACTTAGATAATCTTAAAATAAATTCTTAAGACGAAGTGTGAATATGGTCAGGCTTTCTAAAGCGATTCAAAATGATCTCATCAGAGATCCCTCGATCCTTGCTGTGATACTTTTCGGCAGTCGCGCCCGTGGAGATTTTCGGAAAGATTCTGATACGGACCTATGCCTTGTTTTAATGCCTCGGTCGTATACTTCCAGAGAATTATCGTCTTATAAGTTGCGTTACCGTTCGAAGATCGACGCCGCCCTTCACATTTTTCAGCAGATGCCCATTTATATTCAGCAGCGGGTATTAAAAGATGGAAAAGTACTGTGGTGCCGGGATGAAGATGCGCTCTATGAGATCGCTTTTCGTGTGATTAGAGAATTTGCGGATTACGAACACATTTACCGAGAATATTTGGAGGAAGTGGCGCATGGTTGATCGCAATCGGGTTTTATCGAAGTTAGACGAGTTGGAGCAATATCTTAAAGAGCTCAGATCTGTTTTGCCAGGCAATTTTCGAGAATATCAGGCCATTGAGAAAAAACGAAGTTGTGAACGCCTGCTGCAGTTAAGTGTCGAGTGCTCGATCGATATATGTAAATTATTGGTTGCGGGACGAAGGCTCGGATTGCCGTCCGAAGAAAATGATCTGTTTGAGAAGTTGTTTAAAGCAAAGATTATTTCATCAAGGCTTTCCAAATTGTTAAAAGAAATGAGAGGTTTTCGTAATATTCTTGTTCATGAATATGCTGAAATTGATGATGAATTGGTCTTTGATATGGCAACGAAACGTCTAACTGATTTTGAGTTATTTAAGAAGGAGATCTTAAGATCGATTGGTAAACGAAAATCCGTGTGATCCGTTCTTAAGTTCAAATTTAATTTTCAATCCATGTCATCCGAGGAAAGGTTTTTATGAAGTACTTCGACGAGCTTAAACGCACCATGGAATGGGTTGCGGCGCAGCCTAAAACGATCTTCGTCGGGCAGACCGTGGCAGGCCCCGGGACATTCATGTTTCAGACCTTGCGTGATTGTCCTAAAGACCGCTGTTTGGAGATGCCCATCAATGAAAGTTTTCAAATGCAGTTCACGATCGGCCTTGCGCTTGACGGGTATATTCCGGTTTCCGTTTACCCGCGCCAGAATTTTCTGATGCTGGCGGCCGGCGACATGTGCAATGTTTTGGACAAGATCCCAGCCATCAGCTCGAACCAATGGCTGCCCAAGGTTTTGATCCGCGTTGCTGTGGGCCCGGATTCGCCGGTCCATCCCGGCCATCAGCACGTGGGCAATTATGTGGACGCGTTTCGTAAGATGTTTCACTGGATCGAGGTCGTTGAGATGGAAGAGCCCGCGGATATTTTCCCGGCTTACAAACACGCGCTTGAGCGCGCTGATCATCGCTCCACACTTTTGATCGAGCACGGGAATTATTATCAGCAGAAATAAGGAGAGTCAGAAGTCCGAAGTCTGATGTCAGAAGCACTAAAGAAAGTTTCTTTTGACCTCTGACATCGGACCTCTGACATCGGACCCTGATTCATGAACAAAAACTCACGCATCCTTATCATCGGCCATGCCGATGTGATCGAAAATTCTTTGGTGCAATATTTTCGGTCACACAAATATACAAACGTTTTTTCATCCGGTTTGTTGAAGGTTGATGTCCTTAACCAAAAAGCCGTTGAAAAGTTTTTTGAAACCAAAAAGCCGGAATATGTTTTTTTGGGTTCCATCCGCTCCGGCGGGATCATGGCCAATCAGAAATACGCGGCCGAATTCATCTACGAGAATCTGCAGTGCCAGAACAATGTGATCCACGCGGCATACCGTTTTGGCGCTAAAAAACTTTTGTATTACGCCGGTTCGTGCGCGTATCCCAAAGATGCCCGCCAGCCTATTAAGGAAGAAAGCCTTTTGACCGGGCCTTTGGAGGAAACGAGCGAGCCGTATTCGATCGCCAAGATCGCCGGGACGAAGCTGTGCGAAACGTATAACCGCAAGTATGGATTTAAAGCGATCACGGCTGTGCCTCCAACGGTGTACGGCCCCGGGAGCGATATGGATGTCGAGACCGCCCACGTCATCGGCGCTTTGATCGCGAAATTCCACAATGCTGTGCGTTTCGGGCAGAAGGAAGTCGTCGTCTGGGGAACGGGCAAACCGCGCCGCGAATTTTTATATTCCGATGATTTTGTTTCCGGTTCTTTGTTTTTGATGGAACATTACGACGGGGCAGAGCTCATTAATTTAGGCTGCGGTTATGATGTTTCGATCCAACAGCTGACCGCGATCATTAAGAAAATTTCCGGATTTAAGGGAAAGATCGCTTTCGATTCTTCCAAGCCCGACGGCACTATGCGCAAGCTTATGGATAGCGGCCGCATTCAGCGGTTGGGGTGGAAGCCTGAGGTTGGGTTGGAACAAGGGGTTCGGCGAATATGGAAGTGGTATCAAAATTTAAACGTAAGACGTAAGACGTAAGACGTAAGACGAAGGACGAAAAAACTAAGCAACAATCTTTTCCGTCTCACGTCCCTCGTCTCGCGTCCATCGTCACTACAAGGGAGTTTTTCATGAAGATACTAGTCACCGGCGCGGCGGGGTACATCGGTTCGGTTTTGACGCCGACGCTTCTGAAAGCAGGGCATAAGGTCGTTGCGCTGGATAATTTCATGTACAACCAGAGTTCGCTTCTGGATTGTTGTCATGACGAGAATCTGACGGTCGTTCGCGGAGATGTCCGCGATAAAGCTTTGATGGAAAAATTGCTCAAGGACGCGGACGCGATCTTTCCTTTGGCCTGTTTGACCGGCGCCCCGTTGTGCGCCCAGGATCCCATCGGCGCCCAGAGCATTTTATTCGACGCCATCGATGAGATGCTTAAAATAACGAGCAAGAATCAGATCGTTGTTTTTCCGACGACTAACAGCGGTTACGGCGTCGGGGAAAAAGGAAAACACTGTGATGAGAAAACCCCGCTTCGCCCCATTTCGCTTTATGGGAAATTGAAGGTGCAGGCGGAGGAAGCGATCCTCAATTCCGGCCACGGCATTACCCTGCGCTTGGCGACCGCCTTCGGCATTGCCCCGCGCATGCGCCTCGACCTTCTCGTCAATGATTTCACGTACCGCGCGGTCTATGACCGTTTTGTCATCCTTTTTGAGGCGCATTTCAAGCGCAACTATATCCATGTGCGCGATATTTCCAAGGCGTTCGTGCACGCCCTCAATAACTTTGGCACGATGAAGAACGAACCCTATAATGTGGGCCTGAGCGAAGCCAATTTAAGCAAATGGGAGCTTTGCCAGGAGATCAAAAAGCAGGTTCCGGAGTTTTATTTCGTCGAGGCGACCATTGGCGAAGACCCGGATAAGCGCGATTACATCGTCAGCAATGAAAAGATCGAGAAGACTGGATTCAAGCCGGATGTCCATCTTGCCAAAGGCATCGCCGAGTTGATCAAAGGGTATAAGATTATTAAGAGAAACCAGTACGCGAATATTTAATGTCAACGCTTTGTGTTAAGTTTTACGTGTTAAGGCAACCTCTAAAAATTGACTTCAAGGGATCTTAAAATTTTCCAAGCTCGTCGAGATTGGAATCTCGTTATCTGACTAAAAGTGAATTATTAGAGGTTCCCTTAAGCGTTAGGTGAAGAGTAAAGTGATTAGTTTAAAGTAAAGGCATTGTTTGCTCATCTTTTCCTTTGCACGTTACTTAACACGTAAAACTTGACACGTAACACAAGGCTATAAAATTATATGAAACAATTAGATATTTTATTCATCCATCCCAACGCCGCAAATAATGTCTATCAGGATTTAGCCACGGACTTTTCCGCCATCGAACCGCCGATCTGGGCGGGGATGCTGACTTCCCATTGCCTTAAGCACGGTTTCGGCGCGGAGATCCTTGACTGCGAAGCATTGCATTTGACCGAAGCTGAATCCGCCCAAATCGTGATGGACTATAATCCGCGGCTTGTCTGCCTGGTCGTTTATGGCCAGCAGCCTTCCGCCAGTTCACAAAACATGGACGGCGCTGTGGCTTTGGCTGATGAGATCAAAAAGGTGGATCCGGATCGGAAGGTCATTTTTGTCGGCGGGCATGTGGCAGCTCTTCCCAAAGAAGTTTTGGAAAGGCATTCCAGTATTGATTTCGTCTGTCAGAACGAAGGTGTTTATACCATTTCGAATCTTTTAAGAACGAATTTAAAAGATCAATTGGACAAAGTCTTGGGGCTTGGATTCCGCCGCGACGGCCAGGTCGTTCTCAATGCTCCGTCGCCGATCGTTGCCAAGCAGGATTTGTCGAATGAATTGCCTGGGATCGCTTGGGATAAACTTCCCATTAAGAATTACCGTACGTCGTTGTGGCATTCGTATCCTAACGGTTCGAAGCGCCAGCCGTTTGCGGCGCTTTACACGAGCCTTGGCTGCCCGATGAAATGCTCTTTTTGCATGATCAACATCATCAACCGCCAGGAAAATGAATATTCCGACGGCAGCGCGGTGTTTCGGTATTGGGATCCGGAGTTTATCATTAAACAATTCGATTTTTTTGCCGATCAGGGCATCACGAACATCAAGATTGCCGACGAGCTTTTCGTCTTGAACCAGAATCATTTCATGAAACTTTGCCAGCTGATCATCGAGCGCGGTCACAAATTTAATATTTGGTGTTATTCGCGCGTTGATACGGTCAAAGAGGCTTATTTGGAGACCTTGAAAAAGGCTGGCGTCCATTGGCTCGCGCTTGGCATTGAAAGCGGCAACACGCGCGTGCGCAGGGATGTCACCAAAGGCCGTTTTGAGGACGTGGATATCCGCGACGTGGTCAAAAAAATTCACGCTCACGGCATCAACGTCATTGCCAATTATATTTTCGGCCTTCCGGAGGATGATGCCCCCAGCATGCAGATGACGCTGGACTTGGCGATTGAAATGAATACAGAAGAAGCGAATTTCTATTCAGCCATGGCCTACCCCGGGAGCCCGCTGTACGGCCAGGCCAAACAGGCCGGATGGAAGTTGCCGGAGACCTATGCCGGTTTCTCACAGCATTCTTATCGTACTCAGCCTTTGCCGACGAAGTATTTGACCGCCCAACAGGTTTTGGAGTTCCGCGATAAGGCCTGGATGGAATATCACACGCACCCTAAATTTTTGCAGCTTTTGAAAGAAAGGTTCAGCCAGGTGGCTGTCGATGAAACGCTCAAATCGACCCACATCAAATTAAAACGAAAAATTTTAGAAGGAGTGGGGAGGGTTTAAAACCCTCCCATACAGGCCTATGATCATTTCAAGGACTCCATTTCGCGTTTCATTTTTTGGCGGGGGGACCGATTACCCCGGCTGGTACAAGGAACATAAAGGCGCGGTTTTGGCCACCACCATTGATAAATATTGTTACATCTCGTGCCGTTATCTCCCTCCGTTCTTTGAGTACAAATCGCGCATCCTCTATTCCAAGGTGGAACATCCCAAAACGATCGATGAGATCGACCACCCGTCGGTGCGGGAAGTTTTGCGTTTTCTGAACATTCAAGACGGGGTTGAGATCCATCATGATGGGGATCTGCCGGCGCGCACGGGTTTGGGTTCAAGCTCGTCTTTTACCGTTGGGCTCTTGAACAGTTTGTATGCGCTTAAAGGGATCATGCCGACCAAGGAACGCCTGGCGCGCGAGGCCATTCACATTGAGCAGGAAATGATCAAAGAAAATGTGGGCTGCCAGGACCAGACGCTGGCGGCTTATGGCGGTTTTAATTATATTGAGTTTGGCGGGTCCAATCATTTGCTCGTCCGGCAGGTGACCATACTTCCCGAGACCATCAACCGTCTACAGGACCATCTGATGATGTTTTTTACCGGATTTTCCAGAATAGCATCCCAGGTCGCGGCGCAGCAGGTGGAAAATATTCCGAACAAAAAGAAAGAATTAACCACCATGTTCGGAATGGCGCAGGAAGCGGTCAATGTGCTTAACAGCAATGACCTGGTCCGGTTTGGCCGGATGCTCGATGAGGCCTGGAAGATCAAACGCAGCCTTTCCAGTAAAGTTAGTACACCGCATATTGATGAACTCTACGAGGCTGCGATCTCCGCCGGCGCACTCGGCGGGAAAGTTTTAGGTGCAGGCGGCGGCGGGTTCGTTTTATTTTTCGTTGAGCCGCAGAACCAACAAAAAGTGAGGGAACGTTTAAAGAACCTTCTTGAAGTTCCTTTCAAATTTGAAAATTTGGGAAGCCAGATCATTTTTTACCAGCCTGATTCGGGGATTGTCCGTTGATTTTGAAACGAGGGACGATAGACGAGGGACGATGGACGATCCAACAAAAATGCCTTCTTTTACGTCCTTCGTCCATCATCCATCGTCCATCGGAATAAAACATGCCTACAGATTTCATCATCCTCTGCGGCGGGCAGGGAACACGCTTACGGTCTGTGATCGGCGAATCGCAGAAGGTCATGGCAGCGATCGGTGACGAACCGTTCCTGGATCTTTTGATCAAATATATCCGGGCGCAGGGAGGTCAACATGTTATTTTGGCGACGGGTTATAAAACCGCAGACGTGGAAGCGCATTATGCGGGCAAATTCAAGGATATGAAGATTGAATTCTCTCGTGAAGATGAGCCGTTGGGCACCGGAGGCGCCATTAAAAAAGCCTGCGGCCTTGTGAAGAGCGATGATTTTTTTGTTTTGAATGGCGATTCGTTCTGTCCGGTTAAGTTTGACAGTGTCTTGACGATGCATGTCAATCGTTCAGCGCTTGTGACACTGGTTGTTTCTAAAGCAGCGGATGGGAAAGATTATGGTGTGGTAGAATTCGATTCCCATCTTCGAGTGAAGCGTTTTCGAGAAAAGAATATTCATTATATAGGTGATGATCTTTCGCTATGGGTTAATGCTGGAATTTATTGTTTTAACTCTCAAATAATTTCTCGCATGCCGTCTCTTGAGAAATTCTCGTTGGAGAAAGATATCTTAGAACCATTAAGCAAAGATAAAAGCGAAAAAATTTATGTATACCAAACTGAAGAACCTTTCTTTGACATCGGTACGCCGGAACGGTTTGAGTTGGCACGGCGGTATTTAAAAGGCTTGGATAAGAAGGACGTAAGACGAGGGACGAAAGACGAAATCAAAGGATGATTGAATTTTTTCTATTCGCTCATCATCTATCGTCTCTCGTCCTTCATCTCACGTCCCTCGTTTAGAAAGGTTTATTGAATATGGTCATCACTCAAGGCAACGAAGCGCAAAAAGCAAAATTTAAAGTTCCTTTCGGAACAGTGTCGATCACGCCCGATGCAAAAACGCTGATCAATAAGGTCATTGATTCCGGCTGGGTGACCAAGGGCAAATGCGTAAAGGAATTTGAAGAGAAATTTGCCGCGTTGTTCGGCGTTAAATACAGCGTCGCGGTTTCGAGCGGAACGGACGCCGATGCGTTAGCGTGCGCGGTTTTGTATGATTTCGGCGCCAAGCGCGGGGATGAGGTCATTATTCCAGCGTTGACGTTTGTTGCGACGGGTAACGCTGTTTTACAAGCCGGCCTTACACCTGTTTTTGTCGACGTTAAACGTGAGACACTCAATATCGATCCGGATAAGATCGAGAAAGCGATCACGAAAAGAACGCGTGCGATCATGCCCGTGCATTTGATGGGCAAACCTGCCGAAATGGATAAGATCCGTGCGATCGCCAAGAAACATAAACTATTTATCATTGAAGATGCTGCTGAAGCCCACGGCGCTGAATACAAAGGCGAGAAAATAGGCGCGATGGGGGACATGGCTTGTTTCAGCCTTTACGCCGCTCACATCATTACGACCATTGAAGGCGGGATCGTGATCACCAACAACGAAAAGATGGCCGAGGCACTGCGGTCGTTGCGCAATCACGGCATCGACGGGAAGTTCACGTTCAAGCGTATTGGGTTTTCCGCCAAGATGAACGAACTCGAAGCGTCCGTCGGGCTTGGCAACATCAAGATCTTTCATCAGATCCTGGAAAAACGCCGCCGCAATGTGCTTCACTTGATCAAAGGATTTAAAAAATTTAAAAAATATTTTATCACCCTGCAGGAAGGCAAAGGCGAGAAGCTGGGGCCGCACGCGTTTTCGATCATTGTGCGCAAGGGCTTGAACTTCACCAAGGATGAGTTTGTTTCTTATATCGAGGCTCGCGGCGTTGATTCGCGCAATCTGTTTTACTCCATCCCGACGCAGTGCCCCAGTTACGCTTTTTTGGGGCATAAGCTGGGAGATTTCCCCGAGGCTGAATATTGCTCTGATCACGGTGCCCATATCGGTTGCCATCAGGATCTGGAATTAGATCAGCTGGATCATGTCATTAAGACTGTCGGGGAATTTTTAGAGAGCAAAGGGTGTGCGTTCCCGCGTTCCTGAATGGATGGGTGAAGTTGAAAATAATGATAAAAAAGATTTTTTTGCGTTACCCAGACCTCAAATGCATCGTCGGGATCCTGGTTCTGTCCTTTCTGGTGGCTTTCCCGGTTCTCAACGACAAATTTTATAAAGCACATGATCTCAAGCGTGCTTTTACCAATGCCGTTGCCATGCGCGAGGCCTGGGCTAATGGCGATGTGCTGGCGCGATGGACGCCGGAGATTATCCAAGGCTACGGCTATCCGACGTTTAATTTTTATACGCCGCTGTTTTTTTACATCACGGCTGCAATAGCGTGCATTGTTCCGATGATACTTGCGTTTAACCTGGCGATATTTTTTATCATTTTCGCCTCTGGATTAACCATGTATCTTTTTGCTAAAGAATTTTGGGGCCGCGACGGCGGTTTTGTTTCAGCGGCCGCTTATTTGTTCGCGCCCTACCATATTCTGGATCTTTATGTGCGGGGATCGATGGCGGAATCTCTGGCGTTTGTGTTTTTTCCTTTAATTCTTTGGGCGGTTTACCGGTTAGCGGTGAAAACCGATACAGCAGTGTTTGTTATTGGGATTTTAGCGTCGGCAGGCCTTTTTTTGTCGCATAACATTTCCACCATGATTTTCTTCCCGTTCGCCGTTCTTTACGCGTTTTTTTTGTTCTGGACAGGCGGCATGCGTTGGCAGGGTTTTTTGATGGCGCTCGTAATGTTCTCATGGGGAATGATGATTGCGGCATATTTTCTTATCCCTGCAGTGTTTGAGAAGCCGTTTGTGCAGATCGACCGGGCTTTTAACGGGTATTATGATTTTGGGCAGCACTTTCTTTATTTTGATCAGCTTTTATATTCACCGTGGGGATACGGTAGTTCAAATCCTGGGCATTCGGACGGCATGTCGTTTATGGTCGGGCCGATCCATGTTTTACTGTCCTTGGCAGCGGTCTTGGGGATTGGGCGTTTGAAGGCGGGTGCTGTCGATTCCGTCCGGCAGGTTATTTTTTTTATTTTTATGATCGTTGCCGCAGGATTTTTTGTTATGGAAGTTTCTTTGCCTGTTTGGGAGCATCTTCCATTTCTACGTTTTGCGCAGTTTCCCTGGCGGTTTTTGATGCTTATGGCGCTGGCGTTTTCTTTTTTATCAGGCGGCATTGTTCATGTTGTTGGAAAACAGTGGCGGGCAATAGCCGGCATGACGGCGGTATGCTTTATTGTTGTTATGAACGTTTCTTTTTGCCGCGTTAGCGGTTATGAGGACGTTGGATTTAATTCACGGACAGATTATCTTTATCATACGACGCCGATGGACAACAGGGAGTATTTGCCTAAGTGGGTCTATCGTTTTTCTTATCAGCCGCTACAGAAACTGCAGATAATAAAGGGCGGCGCCATGGTTGAGGAAGGAAAAAGATCAAAAGGAATCGACCGGCGTTATCGCGTCCGCGTTTTCCAGACGGCACTTTTTTGTTATCACACGCATTATTTCCCTGGATGGCGGGTTCTCATTGATGGCATTAATTCGCCGATCCTTTTTGAGAACGGCCCTGGTCTTATTATGTTCAACATGCCGTTGGGGGAACATGATCTACGGATTTATTTTGGTCAAACGCCGATTCGGCGTTTGGCGGAGTTGATTTCTATGATTGCGTTTTTTATTTTGGTTTGTGTTTTTATTTTTAGGCAAAGGATTGATCGGTTATTGTTCAGAAGCGCAGCGTTGGCGTAGTCGCGGATCCGTATTGGTTGTGTCAGGATTTTGGATTGAATCAGCCCGTTGAAACCGTTTGGAATCTTTAAAACGATAAAGGACGCAGGTTCTCATTCATGCGCATCGCCATTAATTGCCGATCGATCCTGACGCGCAAACCCACCGGCATCGGCCGTTATACTTTTGAGCTTATCCAGTATCTTAAGAGGATCGATCAGACAAATCAGTATTCTTTGTACGCCCGCTTAAGATTCATTGATTTTAAAAGACGATTCCCCCGTATAGGAAATAAAAACTTTTCCCCAAAGCTTGATCATTTTAATGCCGGCCCGCAGAAGATATTGGGGAAGATCGACGTCTATCACGCCCCGAGTCCGGAGTTGTTAAGCGTTCAGAATTGCAAAGTCGTTGTCACGGTCCATGATCTCATCTACCGCGCTTTTCCCCAAGGGCACACGCCCGAAACGATTGCCATGACCGATAGGCAATTTAAAGATATTGTGGCAAGGGCTGACAAGATCATTTGTACGTCGGAACATACACAAAAAGACCTTCATCATTTTTTCTCTTTGCCGCCGGAAAGATCCTGCGTTGTTTATCAGGGGGTAGACCAGGATGTTTTTTACCGTATCGAACAAAAAGAATTATTAGCGGCGGAACATTTTTTTAAGAAAAATGGAATTGTGCTGCCGTACCTTTTATTTGTCGGCACCATTGAACCGCGCAAGAACCTCGTGCATCTGCTGAAAGCTTTTGCACTTCTTCTCGAGCAGAAGAAATTTTCCGGGCAACTGGTCGTCGTTGGCATGAAAGGCTGGATGACGGAAGGTCTAAAGCAGATGATTGAGGACCTTAAACTCGGCTCTAAAGTGGTTTTTATGGGGTTTGTTTCCGACGATGAATTGCGGGTCTTGTATAACAAGGCCGAAGTGTTCGTGTTCCCTTCGTTTTATGAGGGCTTTGGTTTTCCGATCGTGGAGGCTATGAGCTGCGGGGCGCCGGTGGTGACATCAAAGACTTCCTCGTGCGCTGAAGTGGCCGGGGATGCAGCTTTGACGGTGGATCCGCACAGCCCCGAGGGCATCGCGCGTGCCGTCGGCAGGATCCTCCAGGATGGCCTGGTGCGTAACGCGCTCATTGAAAAAGGCTTGAAACGCAGTCAGGAATTTTCATTTTTAGAAACGGCGAAGAAAACGCTCAAGGTTTATCAGGAAGTGTGTGGCATGTAAGGAAGGTGTCAGGCACCTTACCTTTTTACCTTTTTGACACCTTTTTCAATTAACTGGTGTCATTCCCACGGAAGTGGGAATCCATGCGGACTCTCGAGAGCAAGATTGCGTGGATACCCGCTTGCGCGGGTATGACAAAATCCATGTCTCAAATGACTTATCCTATGAAAATCAGCGGATTTACCATTGCCCGCAACGTGATCAAATATCAGTACCCCATTTTGGCGTCGATTCATTCGATCCTGCCGATCTGCGATGAATTTATTATTAATGTTGGCGATTCCACCGACGGCACGCTGGAATTGCTGCGTTCGATCAAAAGCCCGAAGATCAAAATTATCCAGAGCCGCTGGGATATGTCTAAACGCCCGCAGGTTCTTTCCGAACAAACAAATATCGCGCTCAAAGAATGCATGGGCGATTGGGCGTTCTATTTACAGTCGGATGAGGTCATCCACGAAGCGGATTTGCCGAAACTCAAGCGTTGTATGGAAGAATATGTTAATGACCCGGCGGTAGATGCCCTGCGGTTCAAGTGGCTGCATTTTTATGGAAGTTTTTATCGTTACCGGATCGATGCCGGCTGGTATCAAAAGCAGGACCGGATCATCCGCAACAACGGCACGATCCAGTCCCAAGGCGATGCCTGGGGATTTCAACGCAAGGACGGGCAGCCGCTGCGCCGTAAAAATACCGGATGCTTTCTTTATCATTACGGCTGGGTCCACACGAACGAAGTGATGGCCCGCCGCCGGGCGAACGCCGAGAAGATCGGTTTTGTCACGCTCAAAGATAACGAACGTTCCAAGGAATATGAATACGGTGATCTTAACCGTTTCCCGGTTTATTTCGGGTCGCATCCGAAGGTCATGGACGAACATATTGCAGCGCATGATCTGACGAAAGAGGATAGAGCGGGTATTCATCGCCAATTTTGGTGGAATCCTTTATTATGGACAAAGGCGCGTTATAAAACGCCCTTGCGCGTTAAAGAGAAAATCACATAAGGGCATTAGATTATGTTGGTTTTTATTGGTGAGTTGGGAGATACAGGTTTAAATGAAGAAGCCTAGGCCTGTGACCAAAGGATTGCTCTTTTACGCCGTGAACTCGGTTTGGCGCAGGATTTCGAGTTTCATTTTCACAGGAATTCACACCGTATCAGGGAATCTTTTTTGAAAGCAGTTTTACCTTATCAATTCTTTTATTATGGGATTGTGCTGAATAAAGTCAGGTTGTTCGGAGAAGGGTTTAAGAATAAAGAATCTTTTTACAAATATAGTTGCAGTCTGCTCTTTGAGAGCGCCAAAGACAAGTTGGACAACGCGATTGTTGTAATTGATGAGTCAGGGCGGGATCTTTTTAAATACCAATTAGCAAAATATTTAAAACAGAAATTGAACGCGTCTGATGGGATGACGTATATTAAGAAAGTAAAGATGCAGGATTTTCGGGGAAATAACCTCTTGCAGCTGGTTGATATGGTGGCGGGTGCTGTGATGAGGAGATTCAGCAGCGCAAAGAGCGATAAGAATGACTTTAGAGATATTGTTCGTTCGCGGGAAATTTACGTGCAGGTATGGCCGAAATAAGAACTTCTGAATCTATCCTTTTCAGGAAAGCGGCGATGAACGCCACAGTTCAATTCGGAAGCGATTCCAGTACAATAATAGCATGGCATGTTTGGCAAAATTTTTTAATACTTAAGGGAACCTCCAATAATTCACTTTTAGTCAGATAACGAGATATCAATCTCGACGATCTGGAAAAATTTTAAGACCCTTTGAAGTCAATTTTTAGAGGTTGCCTTAAGAAGCTCTGCGATTTGTAATTATTTTTTTAGTTATAGTAAGGTGATGTTTTATGTCAGATATCAAGGAAATAACAAAGAAAATAAGAAGATTCCGTGATGAACGGGATTGGAAACAATTTCACAATCATAAAGATGTGGCGCTGTCTTTGGTTTTGGAAGCGTCCGAAGTGCTGGAACATTTTCAGTGGAAATCGCCGGCAGAAGTCGAAGTACACGGCAAAGCCTGCAAGAATGAACTCTCCGATGAACTTGCGGATGTGGCGATCTACTTAATGGAACTCGCCGATAATCTAGGGATCGACCTGCCCAAGGCCATTAATCGAAAAATGAAAAAAAATGCTCTTAAATATCCTGTTGAGAAAGCTAAAGGAAAACACACGAAATACAACAAGCTTTAATTTCTATGATTGTTTACTCAGAGACAAAAGAGACGTTCTCCGACGATATTCTTACCAATCAAATCGTTGAGAAGATATTATCTCGCCTTAAACGTAACATCGGCCATTCCGTTGGGGAAAGTGAAATACGCTCTTTTCGCAATTCTTTGCGTTATATGGACAAGGTTTTGCAGGACCCCAACATACCCAATAACTCTGGCATATCCATCGAATACCAAATACCTCAAACTGGAAAGAGAATTGATTTTATTGTCAGCGGTAAAGACGAAAAAGCCTGTGCTGTTGCGGTGCTGATTGAGCTCAAACAATGGGAAGAAGCGGAGTTATCGAAAAAAGACGGTATCGTTAGCACACGTCTAAATGGGAGAATGACAGAAGTAAGCCACCCATCTTATCAAGCGTGGTCATATGCCGCGCTTTTGGAAGATTTTAATGAAACAGTCAGCAGGGATAATGTTTTATTAAAACCATGCGCCTACTTACATAATTACGAACAAGACAACATTATTACTAATCATTTTTATGCCGATCATTTAGAAAAAGCCCCTGTTTTTCTTAAACCCGATGCAGTCAAGCTTCGGGAGTTTATAAAACAGTTTGTGAAACATGGCGATGCCGGTGAGGTCATGTACCGAATAGAACACGGCAGGATTAGACCATCAAAAAGTCTAGCGGATAAACTAGCCTCACTTTTACAAGGCAATCAAGAGTTTGTCATGATCGATGACCAAAAAGTTGTTTACGAGACCGCCCTAACTCTTGCCGACAAAGCGAACAGTCATTCTAAACAAGTTTTGATTGTTGAAGGCGGTCCGGGAACGGGGAAGTCCGTTGTCGCTGTCAATTTGCTCGTTGCGTTGATCAATAAACAACTGAATGCTCAGTATGTCACCAAGAATGCTGCCCCGCGTGCCGTATATGAAAGTATGTTAACTGGTACATTGCGAAAAACCCGCATTGCGAATCTGTTCAGCGGTTCCGGTGCCTATACAGAGTGTTCCGCGAATACTTTTGATGTGTTGGTGGTCGATGAAGCTCATCGGCTTAATAAAAAATCCGGCATGTTTCAAAACAAAGGTGAAAACCAGATAAAAGAAATTATTCAATCTGCAAAATTTACTGTGTTCTTCATTGATGAAGATCAGAGGGTAACGCTCAAAGATATCGGGGAGAAGGAAGAAATCGCGAGGTGGGCCAAACGGTTAGGCGCTAAAGTCCAGCGCATGGAACTTTCTTCGCAATTTAGATGCAACGGTTCTGATGGCTACCTGGCTTGGCTCGATAACACTTTGCAAATACGGGAAACCGTTAATACCATTTTGGATAATAGCGAGTATGATTTCAGGATCATTAATTCACCTAATGAGCTTCGGGATCTTATTTATGAAAAAAACAAAATAAGAAACAAGGCGCGGCTTGTGGCCGGATATTGTTGGAATTGGATTAGTAAAAGTGACTCGCGTCTTAATGATATCCAAATCCTTGATTATAAATTTTCGATGCGTTGGAATTTGGCTAGCGACGGTAATTTGTGGATACTTCAGCCTGAGTCAGTAAAGGAAGTGGGGTGCATACATACGTGTCAGGGGTTAGAGCTCGATTATGTCGGAGTGATTATTGGGACTGATTTAATTTGTAGGGATGGAAAAATTATTACTGATCCCACAAAGCGAGCCAAGACAGATGCCTCTGTGAAGGGATTTAAACAGCTCTTGAGCAAAGATCCCAAGCTAGCCGTGGCTAAGATGGGCGCGATTATTAAAAACACCTACAGAACTCTTATGACTCGAGGAATGAAAGGGTGTTATGTATATTGTGTTGATAAGGAGCTGGAGGCGTTCTTTAGATCACGAATCCAATCAGACAAAATGAAACAGGATGCCCCACTTCTATTTTCTGATATTGTCACACCCGAAGATGAGGAGCGTTTTAAGATTGAGGATACGATCGAAAAACAACTTCAATATAAAGAATATCTACCGGTGTATAGTCTCGAGGCGGCTTGCGGTGGTTTTGGGGAAGGCAAAGCAGTCCGGGAAGATGGATGGGTTAAAGTTAATGGTCAGCGGTTATCACGGAATATGTTTGTGGCTCGAGTAAAAGGCAAATCCATGGAACCTCGAATCTCTGATAATAGCCTGTGTATTTTTCGTACACCTGTTGTTGGGAGTCGGGCCAATAAGATCGTTTTGGTGCAGTACAGTGGCATTGCCGATCCTGACACTGGAGGAAAGTTTACTGTCAAAAAATATACAAGCAAAAAGAAGTTTTCTAAAGATGGAACGTGGGAGCATGAGGAAATTAGTCTATTACCTTTAAACCCCGACTATAAGCCTATCGACATACCAAATTCGGAGGAGGGTGGGTTTATTGTCGTGGCCGAGTTTTTAGATGTTTTAAAATTATAATATTTTTCAATGTTTGATTTCTTGGATTTATAGGTTTTCAGCTTCTTGCTTGGTTGAACACACGCGGTAGCCAAAGTGAGTAACGTTTGGCCAACAATGAAGGTTTGGACAAGAAATGAATAAAATTGCAAAAATAATCCCATGATACGTTCAGACATCACAGAATTGCATTACATTACACCGATCGCCAATTTACCTTCGATTGTGCAGTTGGGAATTTTGTCGAACAAGTGTGCAGCGAAAGTCGAGCACGTGTCTGTGGCCATGGAAGAAATACAAGACAAACGTCGTCAGAAAAAAATTCCAGGGGCGGGGCATCTTCATGATTACGTAAATTTATATTTTGATGCGCATAACCCAATGTTGTCCAAGAGGCGAGACAAAAATAATGAGATTTGCATCTTGCGCGTAGATCCAGAAATTTTGAATATTCCCGGTGTGATTATTGCGGACTGTAACGCGGCCAGCGCTTATGTCAAATTCTTAACGGTTGAAGAGGGGATAGCTTCCCTGGACAAGGAGCAGGTGTACGCGAAATATTGGTATCATGAAGATCTTTTCGAGAAATGGGCGCGAGGTTCTAAAAAATGCGCGGAGGTTTTGGTGCCTGATTTAGTTCCATCGAAATATGTTAAGGGTATTTATGTCATTAATCAGGATGTTCAGAAAGAAATTTTATTGTTGAGGATTTCGTTGCCGGTTACCATAGACAGTGGTATATTTTTTTAAAGACTATGAAAATACTTGTTGGTGATATATTTCAATCAAAAGCGCAAACCCTTATCAATACTGTTAATTGTGTTGGTGTGATGGGGAAGGGCATAGCGCTTGAATTTAAAGAACGATTCCCCTATATGTACGAAGACTATATTGCTCGATGTGAGCATAAGGAAGTACGCCTCGGGGAACCGTATCTTTTTCAGAGCTTAATTCAGCCGCAAATTATTAATTTTCCTACCAAAGAACATTGGAAATCTTTATCTCGCTTAGAAGACATCGAGAAAGGCCTTCAATATTTAGTCGAGCATTACAAAGCATGGGGTATAACATCTTTGGCGATCCCTCCTCTGGGATGTGGCAATGGTCAACTTGAATGGCGCATGGCAGGGCCTTTGATTTATAAATATGCTAAAAAAATGGACATGCCTGTTGAAATGTATGCGCCATACGGCGTAAATCCTAAAGAATTGACGATTGAATTCTTGGAGCGGGGCGCACAGTTTGATAACCGTCAGTTTGCTACAACTGAACTTCCCAATCTTGATCCGGCATGGGTTGTTTTAGTCGAGATTATTGACAGAATAGAACAGCATCCTTATCATTGGCCTATTGGAAGAACTATTTTCCAAAAAATAGCTTATGTGGCGACATCCGAAGGATTACCAACCAGATTAAATTATCAGAGGGGAAGTTTTGGGCCCTTTTCATACGAGTTAAAGAGCGTCGAAGCAAAATTGATAAATTCCAATCTGCTTCAAGAGCAGCACGCCGGCAGTATGTTTATGGTTAAAGTGGGGCCTAACTTTAGTCGTATCAGGAAAAGTTTTGAGCCGCATATTTCCAAATGGTCGGCAGTTATCGATAAGACCGTTGATCTCTTTATGCGCGTAAATACTGATCAAGCGGAAATTATTGCTACAGTACTTTTTGTCGCTAGAGAATTAACTCTACGAAAAAGTATTCCATCGGAATTAGATGTTCTTAAATCTGTGATGGAGTGGAAGCAAAAACGTAAGCCACCTATTAACCGTGAAGATGTTGCGTCAACCATTCGTCATCTTGCTATTTTGCGATGGCTTGAAGTAAAACCAGATTCTTCAATGTCTGTTTCCGAAGAAGATTTTGTTTTTGCGTAATTTTTTTCTATCCCGTGCTAATATCCTGCTAACAAATCAGGCTCAACGTTGGGCAAAAGGGCGCAATTCTTGCATCTTCTGTAACATTCGCGCATTTTTATGTCCGGCGATTCCTAAAAGTTCTGACGCGCGGAATATTTTTTATCGCCAAAAATACTCAACACCGACGGTATTTTTTAGAAAGGGAGAAAACGCATGAACAAAAAAGACATCCCTGACGAATTCTTAACCGGAAATTTCAAGAAGGAAGTCTGCATGTACATCAACGACTGCAAACAGTATTTAAAAGCTGCGCTGGAGAAGCGGCCCGTAGATATGGAGAAAGACGAATTTGATCCGACCCAGGATGAATTCCTGATCATTTATGGCATGAAAGAATTGAAAGATCTGAGCATGCGTCTGGCCGGCCGCCGGCCGTTGGACTGGAAAGGGAATTAAAGGAAGGAGAATGATGTCCTCCAAATCCGTACAGGTTGTTCCAAAGCCCGTCTCTGTCCTGAAAGCTTACCCCGCCCTCGTTAAAGCTGTCCGTCGGGAACTTGAGGAGCTTGACTTTTTTGTCAAATGCCGGACGGCGGAAGGGCACTGGAAAATCGGCAGGTACATTCATGAACACCTTTTGGAGAATCAACAACGGGCCCGGTACGGCGCCACTATTTATGAACGGTTAGCCAAAGACGTTGGCCGTGACAGAACGACTCTGCAGCGTTCCGTCCAGTTTTTCCGCGCTTTTCCAATTCGTGCGGAACGGCGAGAATTGACCTGGGAGCATTACAAAAGCCTGATCACGGTCAAAGACCAGAAGGAAAGAAAAAAACTCGAAGGAAAAGTGATTGAGGGCGGCTGGAATTCGACGAAGCTCCGGGAATATTTAAGCCACAAGCGCGAATCGGCCGTGCCCAATGATGATGAAAAACCCGTCGAGCAATTAAAATTCACCCGCGGGCGGCTCAACACGTTAGGGTTGGTTAAGCCCCTGATTGAAGGCGGAGGCTTTCTCCTGGATCTGGGGTTTCGGGTGCGTGTGGATTTCCCGCAAGGAAAAAATATGCGCCTCAAAGAGGCGGACTGTATTGAGGTGACCAGGAAAAATGGCAGGAATGTTTACTCAAAAACAACCGCAAAAAAAGAGGAAATCTTTACCTACAAGGCCGCGGTTGAAAAAATCATCGACGGCGACACGCTGACGGTCTTGATCGACGCCGGATTCGGTATTTCGATTGAGCAGAAATTGCGTTTGCGAGGTATTGACTGTCCAGAAATCGACACCGCTGAAGGTAAGGCCGCTAAAAAATTTGTCGAGGCGTGCCTGAAAGGTCTGGAATGTGTCGTCGTTAAAACTTACAAAGACACCTCCGACAAGTACGACCGTTATTTATCAGACATTTTCTTCCTGCCCGGTGAAGCGGACGCGAACGCAGTAGCCAAGGACGGCAGATTTCTCAATCAGGAACTTTTAAACGAACGCCTGGCGGTTGTGTATGGAAGCGAACATTGAGTAAATGGGCAAAGACATTACTGTTTCAATTAGCGTCATTGCGAGCCCCGGAGGGGCGAAGCAATCCCATCGTCGGGCGATTGCTTCGTCACTTCGTTCCTCCCCGGCCTGCCACCTGGCGCAGCCGGGGCAGGCGCAAGGAAACTCGCCCGCTATGTGATCCCTCGGCAGTCCTTCTAAGAGAAAACATCTGCGCGAGTACCTTGACGGTATTGTTTTTATCTGTTGATTTCCTTAGATTAGAGGAATCAACAGATAAAAACGGATTGTCAAGGTACGAGGACTGTCTGAGCCCGGACATAGTCCCTTGCAGTCCCGTAGCACTTTGCAACTGATAATAATTACTCATTCAAACTTCTAAAGAAGCAATAATTTTGATGAAGGCAGTGAAAATTTCGTATAGTATCAATGAATGAAAGGTAGCGCATATGCAGGACAAAAATAACTTTTACGTTGTGATTTTAGCCGGAGGTTCGGGTACGCGTTTCTGGCCTTTGAGCCGCGCGGCTTATCCCAAACAGTTTTTGCCTTTGGCCGGTGAAAAATCCATGTTGCAGGAAACTTTGGCGCGCGTCGGATCCAAGGCAAGCGCTAGCCATATTTTTATCGTTACCAATCAACGTTTTCAGAAAATCATCCAACGCCAAGCTGCAGCATTCAGGATCCCCCAAAAGAATATTTTATTCGAACCGTCGGGGAAGAACACGGCGCCGGCGATCGCTTGGGCCGCCTCCATCATCCACAGCCAAAATCCCGACGCGGTCATGGCGGTTTTACCCAGCGATCATTTGATCCAAAACGAAGCCGCGTATCTTAAAACGCTCGATGAAGCCGTGCGTTTAGCCAACAACGATTATCTGGTCACGTTAGGCATTGTCCCGACGCGCCCGGAAACGGGGTACGGTTATATCAAAGGAAGAAAAATTAAAAAAAGCGGAAGAACGATTTACGAAGTTGAGCAATTTGTCGAGAAGCCGGTCCTTGCCAAAGCGCAGCAGTATTTGAAGACAAAAAAATATTATTGGAACAGCGGCATGTTCATTGGGAAGGCCTCGACGATCTTAGGCGAACTGCGAACTTGCCTGCCTGAGCTGTACAAAGCTTTTATCCAAGGCCACAGCCAAAAGGCGGTGAAAAAATTCTGGGCGAAATTACCAAGCATCTCGATCGACTACGGCGTTATGGAAAAAGCCAAACGCGTTGCTGTTGTTCCGGCCGCAGGCATCGGCTGGTCGGATGTCGGCAGTTGGGAAGCGCTCTGGGAAGTTTCTTCTAAAACAAAAGAAGGCAATGTTTTTAGGGGAGATGTGGTTGAATGCGCTTCCAAACATAATTTGGTCTTCGGCAACAAACGCTTGGTGGCCCTGGTCGGCCTGGAAGATATCGTAGTTGTTGATACCGACGACGTTGTGCTGGTGTGCCGCAAAGACCAGTCCCAGGCGGTTAAGATGATCGTGGATATGTTGAAAGAAAAGAAGCGGCGGGAAATTTAAACGTCATTGCGAGCCCCGTCAAACGGGGCGAAGCAATCGCAAATGTGGACGGATGGGATTGCTTCGTCGCTCTTAACCAAAAAATTACGGGCTCCTCGCAATGACATTCAAAAAACTCCTCATCATCAACACCTTCGGCATCGGCGACGTGCTTTTTACGACACCGCTCATTAAAAATATCAAACGGGCTTACCCGCAGGCTGTTATTCATTATTTGACTAATCGCCGCAGCGCTGCCGTTCTCGAAAATAATTCCAAAATAGACAAGATCTTGATCTACGAACGCGATGAATTTCAGGCAACCTACCGTCGTTCGATGTTCGAATTTATTAAAAAAGGCAGGGGTTTTCTCGATGACATCCGTCAAGAGCACTACGAAGTGGTCCTGGATCTTTCCATGGACCGCGGGATGAATTTTTTGACCAAAATGGCAGGGATCCCGGAGCGCATCGGGTTTAATTACAAGAACCGCGGCGTGTTTCTGACCCGCAAGATTCCATTTAAAGGATATGAGGGCAAGCATGTGGTTGAACATTATGTCCAACTTTTGGATGAGATCGGTGTTCCGGCGACGGATAAGACGCTGGAGTTTTTCGTTCCGGAAAATGATCTCAAGTGGGCCAAGGCCTGGCTGTCCGAGCATGCGCTTGTTTTTTTCAGGCCTTTGATCGCGGTGTTTCCCGGCGGCGGGGCTAGCTGGGGGAAAGGCGCTTCGTTCAAACGCTGGCCGGTCGAGAAATATGCCAAATTAGTGGACAAATTGATTGAAAAATTCAACGCCCACATTATACTGATGGGGAATGCCGAGGAGCGGGAGCTCTGCGGCCAGGTGTCCCGGGTCGCGCCAGCCTCAACCCATGTTGTGGCAGGAGAATTGACGCTAACCCAAAGCGCGGCTCTTTTAAAGCAGTGTAACTTAGCTATTCTTAATGACGGCGGCCCTCTGCATATCGCGGTGGCCTCCAACGTTCCCACCGTTTCCATTTTCGGCCCGGTGGACGATAAAGTTTACGGTCCTTATCCGTCGAGGAATCATGCGGTCGTTAAAAAAGGGCTGCCCTGCCAGCCCTGTTATCGGCAATTTCGAATGGCGAATTGTTCCCACATCAATTGCCTGGCGCAGTTGGATGTCGAGGACGTTTTAAGAAAGGTAGAAGAAGTTTTATGAGCGTTCCATTTATTGATTTTGGTGAACAATACAAATTGATCAAAGACGAAATCCACACCGGCCTTGATAAAGTATTCGAAAAAGGCGACTATATTTTGGGTGAGGCTGCCAAGACTTTTGAGACAGGTTTTGCCAATTATTGCGGCGTCAAATACGGGGTAGGGGTCAATTCCGGGACGGACGCGCTGTATTTGGCGATTGCTGCTTTGGATATCAAGGAAGGCGATGAGGTCATTTTGCCCACCTTTACGTTCATCGCAACAGCGTTATGCGTCTCTTACGCGGGCGCCACTCCGGTTTTTGTCGACGTGGAAAACGACACGTACAACATCGATCCCAAGGCTTTTGAAAAAGCGATCACCAAAAGAACCAAAGCGATCATTCCTGTGCATCTTTACGGCCAACCGGCTGATATGGATGAAATTGCTGTGATCGCCCATAAGCATCATATTAAAATCGTCGAGGATGCGGCCCAGGCGCATGGCGCTGCTTATAAGGGAAAGAGGGTCGGGTCTTTGGGCGATGTGGCCTGTTTTAGTTTTTATCCGACGAAAAGTTTGGGCGCCTTCGGAGATGCCGGCATGATCGTCACCAGCGATCCGGTTATTAATGAAAGAGCCTTGATGCTGCGCGATTACGGCCGGCAAGGCCGGTACGAGCATAAGATCAAAGGATATAATTCGCGTTTGGATACCATTCAGGCAGTGGTCCTCAATGCGAAGCTCAAACATTTGGATCAATGGAACAAGATGCGCGCCGAGAAAGCGGTGTATTACAATCAGCTTTTAAAAGGCGTCGCCGGCGTTGTCACACCCGTGCTTAAGGATGACCGCACGCACGTTTATCAGACCTATGCGGTCAGAATCAAAAAGAACCGCGACCAGGTCCTTGAAAAATTGAAGGCCCAAGGGGTGAGCTCGCTTATCCATTATCCAATCCCGCTGCATCTGCAGGAAGCGTACAAGGAATTGAATTATAAAAAAGGTGACTTTCCCGTCGCTGAAACGTTGGCGGCCGAGGTGCTTTCGCTTCCGATGTTTCCTCACATCACTAAAGAGCAGATCGACGTTGTTGTTAAAGCTGTGAAAGATTGCTTGTAAGATCATAAATGGACATCGGTAGACAGAACAGTTATAGGTATGGTTAATAATTTTTTATCTGCCTTTTATTTTCTAAACTAAGAATGGTTTTCAAAAATTATGAGAAAAAATAGTCAGGATATCATTGTGCGGTGGTGCGATACGGTCATTATGACTTGTTTGGGTGCGACGCTTTTTTATTTGTCCATGTCCATTGCTATCATCGAAGTGACAGCGGTCATGATGTTTGTCGTCTGGTTATTTAAACGGCTCTATGTGTACACGACCGCTGAAAAGAAACCGACCATTCTGAAGGCGCTGGCGCCGGTGCCGACGATTTTGAACAAACCGATGTGGGCCATGGCGGCGGTGATTTTAACAGGCGCATTCTTTAGTTTGGACCCGGCCATGAGTTTTACGAAACTCCTTTCTAAATACGCCCAGCTCATGTTTACATTCTTTATCTTTGTCGAAACCTTTGATCGTCCGGCGCGGTTATGGGGAGCGGTTTATTGTCTGCTGGCATCATTAATTCCGGTCATTATGGATGGAGTATTCCAGCATATCCGGGGGACGAGCATGATTTTCCATTACACTGTTGCCACCGGAAGATTGACATCAACGTTTTCCCACCCCAATGATTTGGGGACATACCTGGCCGCCATATTTCCCGTTTTGGTTTCTCTAAGAAATATAGCTCTTCCCAATCTTTTGGGAAAGAAGATCATGCGCTTTTTGATTTTTATTTTATCTTTGGGGACATTGTTCATTTTAGCCATGACGTATTCGCGCGCCGCGTGGCTGGCATTATTTTTAAGCCTGATCTTATTGGGCATGAAGGGAAAAAATATTGCGCGGGGCATATTCTGTGCCCTTATTTTTGTTTTTTGTTTTATTCTTTTTTTGCCGCAGGCCGAGCGAACACGTTCCGACATTACCCCGGTCCATCATCAAAATTATGGGAGCTTTTTGTCGATCAGTAGCCGGCTGCCCTATTGGTCGTCGGCATTGCAGGTGATTGAAAAATATCCTTTATTGGGTTCTGGATATAATACGTATGTCCTGGCGCTTGAGAAATTCAAGCTTACGCCTTATGAATATGCCCACAATGGATATTTACAGATCGCTGCGGAAACAGGCTTAATCGGGTTAGGGGTCTTTATTTGGCTTATTGTAAACTTGTTTTTTGGATTAAATAATATTTCTTCTTTGACCGCGGATCCGGCCCTGGGAAAGCTTTTATTCGGCGTTTCCATCGGGATTTTTGCGTTTTTGACCAATAGTTTTTTTGACACGGGATTTTCATCTATCCAATTAAGTACGATGTTGTGGTTATTGTTTGGTTTCTCGGCGGCAATTCGCCGTATTGGTTTAACTGTTCAAACATCCCAAGGATAGAAATGAAAGCACCTTTGTCGGTCGTTGTGATCACCAAAAACGAAGAACGCAACATTGAAGATTGTCTTAACAGCGTTTATGGATGGGCAGATGAGATCGTTGTTGTTGATGACGAGAGTTCGGATAAAACCGTCGAGCTCGCTCAGAAATTCGCCGGAAAAATTTTCCATCGGCGCATGGACAATGAAGGCGCGCACCGCAATTGGGCGTACGCGCAGGCAAAGAACGAGTGGGTCTTGAGCCTGGACGCCGATGAGATAGTCAGCCCCGAATTGCGCCAGGAGATCAGCCAGACATTTGCCGATACTAAATTCCACGCATTCTCTATTCCTTTGCGCAATTACATCGGGAAATACTGGGTCAAATATTCCGGCTGGTACCCGGCCGGGAAATTGCGGCTTTTTATGAAAAGCCGTTTTAGATATGAAGAGGTCCAGGTGCACCCGCGCGTTTTTCTCGACGGTGATACCGGGCATTTAACCAAAGATATTATTCACAAGGGTTATCCTGATCTTGAACATTTTTTGCAGAGCTTGAACCGTCAGACCACGCTTGAGGCGCAAAAGTGGGTGGATACCAACCGCAAAATGACAGCGGGTATTGCCCTTTGGCGCACGGTGGATAGATTTTTCCGTTCGTTCATCGGCAAAAAAGGGTATAAGGACGGTTTTATCGGATTGATAATCGCGTTCTTTGCGTCGTTGTACCAGATCATGAGCTACGCGAAGTATTGGGAGATTAAGAAGGGAATTAAAAACGATGGATGAGGGACGATAGACGATGGACGACCGCTCACTTCGTTCGCTAGGACGAAAGACGAAAGACGTGTTGGTTATTCGTCCCTCGTCCCTCGTCCATCGTAAACGGGTAAGGGTATTTCAATGAAGGTAGTCTTCCTCGACCGCGACGGTGTTATCAACGAATTTCCTGGTAACGGCAATTACGTTACCAAGATCAAGGAATTCCATTTTATCCCCGGTTCGCTGGATGCGATCCGCCAGCTTACCGAACTGGGCTATTCCATCTTTATTATTTCCAATCAGGCCGGCGTCGGCAAAGGCCTTTTTTCGAAGGACAAATTAAAACGCATCAACGCGTACATGCTTAAACACGTTGCGCAAAAAGGCGGAAAGATTAAACGCAGTTTTTATTGCACGCACCGCTCCAATGAAGGCTGTGACTGCCGCAAGCCGGGGATCGGCTCTTTGAAGCGCGCTTTTTCTATGTTAAATACGACCATCCGCTCGGTAAAGAAGGCATTCTTCGTTGGAGATACCGGCGTCGACGTCAAAGCCGGGCGTAATGCCGGTTGTAAAACGATTTTTGCGCTTTCTGGACGGGAAGACCGCCGGTATATGCGCAAATGGGATGTCAAACCCGATTTCATCGTCAAAGATCTTTTAGAGGCGGTTGAAATCATCCAACATGAAAATTCTCGTCATTCACGCAACGGCCGGCGCCGGCCATAAAAAAGCAGCCGAGGCCATTGTTCACGGCATTAAATCCAAAACATCTTTTGATGTCCGGCTGGTGGATGCCCTGGATTATTCCAATCCTGTTTTTAAATATACTTATCCGAACGTGTATACGTTTATTGTCAGCCATATGCCCTGGCTGTGGGCATTAGTTTTTGGGCTCATCGATGTGCCGTCTTTGCAAGGCGCTGTCCGCCTGGTCCGCCGGGTGTATAATGCGTTCAATGCCCAACGGCTACATGCATTTTTAAAAGAAGAACAGTTCGACTATATTATCTGCACGCAATTTTTATCGGCGGAGGTGAGCGGATATTTAAAACGCACGGGGCAGATCAAGTCCAAGATCATCTGCGTTGTTACGGATTTTGATGTTCATCGCATTTGGATCAATCAAGGAGTTGATTATTACACCGGCGCCTGTGATTATACGCGCGATAAATTAATTGAGTTAGGAGTTCCCAAAGAGCGCGCGTTCGTGACCGGCATCCCGACGGACCCGAAGTTTTTAAAAGAACATGATGCCCAAGCGCTCCGTCGTCAGTGGGGTTTAAAGGAAGATGCAACAACAACGCTTATTGCTACTGGTTCTTTCGGATTCGGCCCGATCGAAGAGCTGGTCGATCTTCTTAAAGATCACCAACTCATTGTCGTTTGCGGCCATAATAAAGGTTTGTACGAGCGTTTGTCACGGCGCCGGCTGCCTCACGTGAAAGTCTGCGGGCTCGTCGACAATATGGATGAGTTAATGGCAGCTTCCGACATTATGGTGACCAAGCCCGGCGGGCTGTCGATCGCGGAAGCGTTGGTGAAAGGTTTGGTTCTGGTTTTCTTCAGCGCGATCCCGGGCCAGGAAACGAATAACATTAAGGTTTTGACGCGTTTTAAGGTTGGCCTCGGGCAGTTGAAATTAGGTGAGATCGCGCAGGCGGTCAACCGTCTTCATGCGTCACGCCAGGAGCTTGCCGGCCAAAAGGCCCATTCGAAAGCGTTTGGAAAGCCTTGGGCGGTGGATGATATCATAAGAATTGTAAAAAACAAATGAAACCACGCTTGTCAGAAGTCAGAGGTCAGATGTCAGAAGGAACATCTTTTACTTCGGACCTCTGACTTCGGACTTTGCTATGACTAAGAAATATTTCACTCCCCGACAAGCCAATCAAACGCTGCCTTTGGTCAAGCGGATCGTTGGTGATATTCTCGACAAAGCGCGGGAGATCAAGACAATGATGGCCTCCGGCATCGGCCCGTCGAACCGGGATCGGCATCAGAAGCTTATTGCGCAGATGGATGGGCTCATTCTTGAACTCGAAAGTTTAGGGTGTTTTTACAAGGATTGGAACTTTGAAAAAGGCCTTGTGGATTTTCCTGCTGTTATCGATGGGGAAGAGGTTCTCTTGTGCTGGCACAGTGATGAACCGGATGTGCGTTTTTGCCATGGCATCCAGGAAGGTTTTACCGGTCGTCGGCCCATTCCGGAACATATGTTGGCCAGCCTGCCGGAGATAGCCAAGGCGCATACTGATAAGCCATCCGCATCATGACAAAATTTCCTATTGCGCAAATTGTCGTCGGCCTTCCGGTCGAAGGCCCGTTTGATTATTTGATCCCCGCCGAATTTCAAGGGCGCGTTGCCGTCGGACAAAGAGTGGCTGTTTCCTTCGCGCATACCAAACGCCTTGGGGTGGTGGTTGGCCTGCTTGCCCAGAGCGCCATCAAAACATTAAAACCGATTGACCGCATCCTCGAGCACGATCCCATTCTCAATGAACGATTTCTTGAATTTGCTAAACAGTTGAGCGAGCGTTATGGATGTTCCTGGGGCGAGGCGATCGAGCTTATGCTTCCCCAGGAGCTGCGTAAGGTCAGGCCGATTGACCTAAAGCCCGCGGCCTTGAGAAGTGCTGCTGCACCGCAAAAGGGCGAAGAGGTCTTGATCCATGCGAAAAGTTTAGAAGGGCATTGGCCTCAAGTGGCCCAGCGCATTGGGCACGTTTTAGCCAAAGGCCAGGGGGTGATCGTTCTGGTGGCTGATTCCGCGCAGATCCCTTACGTCGTCGAGAAATTGAAAGATGCGCTGCCCGCGGATGCCTTGATCCATGACAATAAACGCACGCCCAAAGAAGAGCTCAGCCACTGGATCGCTTTAAAGGAAGGCAAGGCCCGCGTGATTGTGGGATTGCGCACCGCAGTCTTCGCTCCCGTTTTATCTTTAGGGCTTATCGTCATGTATGACGAAGACAATCCTTCCTTCAAGGAAGAGCAGGGGCCTTTTTATCAAACGCGTGAGGTGCTTCAGATGCGCTGCCGGATCGAGGGATGTGATGCGGTTTTTGTGGGATTTTCTCCGTCGGTGGAATTGATGCATGCCTGCCGGGAAAAACAGGTTGCTCTGATCGATCTCAAAGATGAAAAACCCGTCCATCGCCAGCTTGTGGATATGATGAATTTTACCTCCAAAGGGCCGATGACGATCTCTTTTCCTTTGCGCAATAGTTTGGAAAAAACCTTGGGCGCCGGCGGACGATCGATGGTGGTCATCAACCGCCGGGGGCACAGCACGTTCACGCGCTGCCTTTTTTGCGGGCATGTGCTGCGTTGCGAGCGCTGCTCTTCGAATCTGGTTTATTCCTCGTCGAAAAAGCGTTATGAATGCCGCCATTGCAGCACGCATAAAGAAGTTCCCAAGGTTTGCCCGTACTGTCAGAAAGATTATTTGAAATCGCAGGGCATGGGTGTTGAACGCGTGGCCCAGGAAGTCAAAAGGATCTTCCCGATGGCGCACGTCGAGCGGTTTGACCGCGATGTGGATGTTTTCCCGAAGAAGTTTGACGTCTTGGTGACGACCCAGGCGGTCTTGCGGATGCTGGGCCGTCTGACCGTCGACGGTGTGGGTGTTTTGGACATCGACGCTGAGTTTAACCGTTTGGATTACCGTTCTTCTCACAAGGCATTCTCGCTTTTGACGCATCTGGCGCTCATGGCCAAAGGCCGCGTCGAAGTACAGACATTTCACGTCGACAACGAGGTCCTGCGGCATTTTGTGGCCGGAAGGGTAGATGATTTTTACACTCAGGAGTTGAAGTTAAGGCAGGAGCTCAAATTTCCGCCGTTCGCCCATTGGGTCGGGGTCATGCTGCGCGGCATGGATGAAAAGATGGTGTCAGCCCAAGCCCAGTCGTTGTATAATCTGATGTCTGAACAAAAAATGCAAGGCGTTGAGATCTTAAACCCCCAGCCCGGCGTTGTCCCTAAATTGCGGGATAAATACCGTTATACGATCCTCGTCCGCGGCGAGAAGGCCCGCGAGACGCTGCAGTTTGTGAAGGGGACGCTCGCGAAGTTAAAGAAAAAAAGTGCCGTGATTGTGACGATTCATGTTGATCCATGAGTAAAGTGAGAAGTTAGAAGTAAGAGGTAAGAAGTAAGTGCCGCGTTCCATAAGATCGTTTACACTTTTTGTTCCACGACATCGTTTACACTATACAATGATCTCTACAAAAAGGAGATCATTGATGGATAAAAAAAAGCAAGACAGATGAGAATGAAATCAACCTTCGTAAGCA
>ORMF010427956.1_pt1 | contig 46505 bp, 35 predicted proteins | sample 1779871 | NCBI WGS metagenome assembly ORMF01 (sample SAMEA104232316, study PRJEB22302) | groundwater metagenome | biome: forest; feature: aquifer; material: groundwater | place: USA | collected 2011-08-07 | depth 5.4 m
ACGCTCACCATAAAGCTTCAAGAGCCTGCCAAACGGTAGGTCAGTCAAGAAAGGGAACCTATTCGTTCGATCCCAAAATTTCACAAGACAATCAAAGGTCATTTTTCTATCAATAATCTTGGTTTTTCAACAGCCTGCTAGGTCGCTTGTTTCATATCCCAACCTTTCAGCAAGTCCGCGCCCCATTTCGAAATGGTATTCGCCTTTGGGATTAACTGCAACATCCCTGTACATTCGTTTTACTTTCTGTTCCAGTTCGGCAGTGTCAACTTTTTTGATGAAAGAGGTTTCCATTTTTTTTGAAAGTTTACTCCTTTCTATTTGTGAATGCTTGAGCAGGTCGTGGGAATATGTGGTCGTGCTGTGTTCGACGGTTTTTTGTGTCCTAAGAGGCCCATATTCCGGACGAGTCTTGACAGGCAAAAATGCCTATCCTACCGCGCCGAGGATTTTCGACCACCTGCTCTTGGTCTTAACGAGTTCACGTATGGCTAAAGTTCCCATCTTCCCGATTGAATCAGGAATGTTTTGAATTGATCAATGTATTTCCACCCCATGCTTTTTCTGAAACTGCCTCAGCGATTCCCAGGTCAGCGGCTGGGGAAGCTGCTTCATCAGTTCATTCCAGCTGATCGCCTCGGTGCCGTCGTCCTTTCGCACCATTGCTATACACTTGTCGACCGGACAGACAAGGAAACAGAGCGCGCATCCGACACAGTCGGTTTGGCGGACGCGAGGCTGATTTGTCCCGTTGTGCGCGATAAGATCTATGCACTGATGTGCACCGTCTTCACATGCGATATGGCACAAATTGCATTGTATGCATTTCGATTCATCGATCTCTGCGACGGTTTTGTAAAGAAGATTGAGATGTCCAAAATCGGTGATGCAGCGGAGTGATTTACCGCGGATGTCGTCGAGCGAGCGATATCCCTTCTCTTCCATCCAATTCGTCAGGCCTTCCATGAGGTCATTGATGATGCGGAAACCGTAGTGCATGACCGCGGTGCAGACTTGAACGCTCGATGCGCCGAGGAGGATGAATTCGACAGCATCTTTCCACGTCGAGATACCGCCGATGCCTGAGATCGGGAGATTCACCTGATCGTCGATGGCGATCTGCGACACCATGTTGAGGGCGATAGGTTTCACCGCAGGACCAGCATAACCGCCGTGGCCGCCTTTTCCATTGATCGACGGTGTCAGTTCAAGCGTGTCGAGATTAACGCCCATGATACTGTTGATCGTATTGATGAGGGAAATCCCGTCGGCGCCGCCTTTCTTTGCGGCACGCGCAGGGAAGCGGATGTCGGCCACGTTGGGGGTGAGCTTCACCAGAACCGGAATGGTAGAGATTTCCGTGACCCACTCGGTGATCATGGTGCAGTACTCAGGCACCTGTCCGACCGCCGCGCCCATTCCGCGCTCGCTCATGCCGTGCGGGCAGCCGTAGTTCAGCTCGATCCCGTCGCATCCCGTGTCCATCGTACGCTTGACAATATCGTGCCACGTCTCGCGCTTCGACTCAACCATGAGCGACGCAACGACGGCGCGGTCGGGCCAGAGCTTTTTCGTCTCGGCGATTTCCTTCAGGTTTGTCTCGATAGGACGGTCGCTGATGAGCTCGATGTTGTTCAGGCCGATGATCTTTTGTCCGTTGTAATCGATCGCGCCGTACCGGTTGACCGTGTTCATTACCGGTTCGCCGATCGTTTTCCAGACGGCGCCGCCCCAACCCTGCTCGAAAGCCTTGCAGACCTGATAGGCGGAATTGCTTGGCGGGGCCGATGCAAGCCAGAAGGGATTTGGGGATTTGATCCCCGCGCAGTTCGTCGAAAGATCAATCACGGCTATCTCTCAAGAAAATTCAAGACGTCCAAGGGAAAAATTGTTATCAACTACTTCGTTGTCAAGCACTCGAAACACACCCCGTAACACTTATAACCTACAACCTGAAATCCAAAACCTGAAACCTGAACCTATTTTTGAAAAAGCCACCGGTCAATCCCGTGCGCCGCGCGCTTCCCGTCGGCCGCTGCATTCACCACTTCTTTTCCGCCATTGATACAGTCGCCGCCGGCGAAGTACCTGGGATTGCTGGTCTGAAACGATTCGGGATCAATAACTACTTTTCCGTTCTGGGATTTGAGGTTTGGGATTTGAGACAAAAAGGCGGCGTTCGGTTTGTGACCGATCGATTTAATGATCATATCGAGAGGGAGGAGAAATTCCGAACCGTGAATCGGTTCAACCTGCGTGCGTCCGTGTCCGTCCTTTTTCACCGGCTTCATACGGATGCATTCGAGGCCCTCGACAACCCCGTTCCCGATAATCCGCCGTGGTGCGGTATAAAAATGGAAGAGGACGCCATCACGTTTAGCCAGATCGTACTCGAATTCATAGGCCGACATGTCGTCTTCGCCGCGCCGGTAGATGATCATGACTTGTTCGGCGCCCAGTCGCTTTGCTTCCGTTACCGCATCGATGGCAGTATTGCCGGCGCCGATGACGCCCACACGTTTACCCACATCGACTTTTTTCCAATTCCGGGTGGTCACTTGTTGGATGAAATCGAGCGCATCGACGACACCTTTGAGGTCTTCGCCGGGTATATCGAGATCGGGCGACGCGCCCAATCCGACCGAAAGAAAAATCGCTGTGTGACGTTTCTCCAGTTCCGCGACCGATACATCCTTTCCAATCCATACGCCGGTCTTGATCTCCACGCCGAAGCTTTCGACAAGCCTGACTTCATTCAGACTGTCATGGTAAGTCATTTTATACGGAGCTATACCCCAGGTATCGAGGCCGCCCGCGAGTTTCTTCCCCTCGTAGATGGTGACATCGTATCCCATGAGAGCCAGCTCAGCCGCGCAGGCGAGGCCTGCCGGTCCGGCCCCGATGACGCCGATCGATTTTCCATTCTTTGGCGCAGGGGTGAAAAGCGGCGGCATCCCGCGCTCAAAATACCGATCGATGGCGTAACGCTGCAGCCTCCCGATCGCAATCGGCGTCTCACCGCGCTCATTATAGACGCAGGCCCCTTCACAAAGAACGTCGACCGGGCACGCCTTCGCGCATGTGAGAGCGATCCAGTTCGATTCAAGGATCGTTTTCGCAGACCCCTTGACGTTGCCTGTCGCAATCTTCTTGATGAAGGTGGAAATGTCGATGTGCGTCGGACATGCCTTCATGCAGGGCGAGTCGAAGCAATAGAGACACCTGTTCGCCTCTGCCGTCGCTTGATTCGTCGTGAACGCCGGATGAAGCTCTGAGAAGTTCTTTTCGTACTGCTCAGGCGACAATTTTTGGGCGAGGTTCATCGTTAGCGTACTTTGCTCCTTTGCGTCTTTGCGAGAATTATTTCACGCAAAGGCGCAAAGACTCAATAGATATTCGTTTCTCGTTTCTTCCCCGTATAATCAATGTAAACAGTTTTGAGTTCCGTGTAAAATTCGAACACTTCGCTGCCGCATTCCCGCGGGCCGATGCCGGTCGCTTTAATGCCGCCAAACGGGGCCTGTGCCTCCCCGCCGATCGGCGGAGAGTTGATATGGACTTTTCCGACTTCCGACAGCTCCGCAAAGCGCATCGCAAGCGACATGTCGGATGTGTAGAGAGACGCCGACAATCCGTACCGCACATCGTTGGCGAGTTCGACGGCCTCCTCAAAATTCCTGGCGCGAAGGAGAGATATCACGGGGCCGAAAATTTCCTCCTGCGCGATGCGCATGTTCGACGAGACGTTATCGAACAGCGTCGGCTCGATGAAGAATCCTTTGGCGTGGGCCTTGCCATCCATCCGTTTTCCCCCCTTCACAAGGTGTGCTCCCTCTTCCTTTCCGATTTCAATGTACTTCAGGACGGTATTCATCTGCTGCTCGTCGACGGACGGCCCTATATCTGTTTTTGAATCCAGGCCGTCGCCGGTGCGGAGCTTCTCCATTCGCGCGACCAACATCTCCATAAACTTGTCCGCGACCGCTTCTTCAACGATCACACGGCTTGCCGCCGTGCATCGCTGGCCCGTCGACCCGAATCCTCCCTGGATGGCGCCTTCGACTGCGACCGGGAGATCGGCATCGCGGAGTACGATCAGGGGATTCTTCCCGCCCATCTCGCATTGAACGTGGGCGCTGCGCCGGGACGCCTGCTCGTACAAGGCACAGCCGACGTCATTCGAGCCCGTGAACGAAATCGCACGGATATCCGGATGGTTGACGATTTCATCGCCGACAACGGAGCCGCTCCCCATCACCATGTTGAGCACTCCGGCCGGAAATCCGGCCTGCTCGAAAATCTCGACGATCTTGACGGCGGTTAACGGCGTGAGCGTTGCAGGTTTAAAGACGACCGTGTTCCCGGCAACGAGCGCGGGAGCGAGTTTCCAGACTGGAATGGCGACGGGAAAATTCCATGGCGAAATGAGTCCGACAACCCCGAGCGGCTGGCGAATCGTGTAGATGAACGTGTTCGGCAATTCCGACGGAATCGTCGATCCCCTCATCCTGCGCCCTTCGCCGGCCGTGAATTCCATGATGTTGATGGAACGTTGAACCTCCCCACGGGATTCGCGAAGGATCTTGCCCTCTTCCTTTGTCAGAGCGAGAGAGAGTTCTTCTATCCGCTGCTGCATCAAATTCATCGCGGTGAACATCATCTTTCCGCGCACGGGCGCAGGCGTTGAACGCCATTTCGGAAATGCGTCCTTCGCCGCCGCAATAGCCGTTCTCACCTCTTCACGGGTCGATAATGGGGTATGGCAGAGAATTTCATCCGTATTCGCAGGGTTGATATTGGGAGCCGTTTTTCCGCTCTTGGACTCCACCCAACGGCCGAGGATATAATTCCTGAGCGTCGGCACGGCGGGCGGGGCTGAACGTTTTTGTGGAACTGTCACTGTCTCGGTTTCCATAGGTTGCCTCGATTCTCTATTGGGGTGAATAGTATCACGAATCCGGTCAGCTCATCCAGTTGATCCTTGATTCCGGATTCCATTTTGTTGTCGTCTTTTTGAGCTTCGTGAAGAATTCAATGGAGCTCTTGCCGGTGATGTCGCCGGATCCGAATTTTGATTGATTCCATCCGCCGAACGAAAACGGCTCACGCGGCACCGGCACGCCGATGTTGACACCGATCATGCCGGCATGTGCATGCTCGATGACATATCGCGCCGCTCCGCCGCTCTGTGTGAATACCGACGCGGCATTTCCGTACGGTGAACTGTTTTCGATCTTCAGCGCCTCATCGACATTCTTTGCGCGGATGATCGCAAGGACGGGACCGAAAACTTCTTCCTGTGCAATCTTCATGTCGGGACGGACGTGATCAATCACGGTTGGGCCGACGTAGAAACCATTTTCCTTTCCGGGAACAACGGTGTTTCTGCCGTCGACAAGAATTTTTGCGCCGTTCTGTTCCGCCTCGGTGATGTATCTCTCAATCCGCTCCTTCGCCTGTCTCGATATCACCGCGCCAAGATTCTTACCCGGAATGATGTTACGCACTTCATTGCAAACTTGACGGATGATGTGGTCGACCTCGCCGACAGCCAACATGGCCGATGCCGCCATGCATCGCTGTCCGGCACAGCCGGTCATCGACACGGCGACATTGGACGCGGTCATGGTTTCGTTCGCATCCGGGAGGACGATGAGATGATTCTTGGCGCCGCCAAGACAGAGCGCACGCTTGAAATGAGATGTCGCGCGCTGGTACACCAATTTGGCGACCCGGGTCGATCCGACAAACGTTAACGCCTCGATGCCGGGATGATCGCAAAGCGCTTCAACGACGGCCTGCGCGCCGTGGACGACATTGAACACGCCGTCGGGAAGTCCGGCCTCTTTCAATAATTCCGCGATGCGTATCGAACTTAACGGTACCAGCTCGGACGGCTTCAGAATCATCGCGTTTCCGAGAACCAACGCATTTGGGATCGTCCAGTTGGGAACCATGTTTGGAAAATTAAACGGCGTAATGCATGCCGCCACGCCGACCGGATACCGGTCAATCCGGCATTCCACTCCGCGGCTCACCTCCATGATTTCACCGGCGGCAAGTTGAGGCATTGAACAGGCGAATTCAGTGACTTCGATCGCCTTCTCGACCTCCGCCATGGCCTCGGTCATGATTTTTCCGTTTTCCTCGTGGACAAGAACCGCAAGAGAATCAGCATGCGATTCCAACAGTCTCTTGTATCGATAGAACACCTGAGCACGTTCTTTGAGAGGAGTTCCCGACCATTTCTGAAATGCTCCCTTTGCCGCGCGGACCGCATCATCGACGTCGCGTCCCTCTGAGAGTGGAACACGTGCGATCTCCACACCGATCGAGGGATTTGTCACCGGCAGCGTTTCATTCGAAGAGGAATCCACCGGTTTCCCGGCAATATAGTTTTTGATGGTCGGTGCCATTGTAAAGATTTATTTCATCAAAATCATCTTCTGGATCGCCGTAAAGCCGCCGGCCGTCAAACGATAATAATAGATGCCGCTGGCGTAGTTTGCAGCATCCCATGAGACGGTGTAAACGCCAGGCTGTTTCAGTTCGTCGACAAGAGTTGCGATTTCCTGCCCAAGAACATCATAAATCTTCAGCCTGACATCGCCGACATCCGGAATCTGGAATCTGATGTCTGTTTCGGGGTTGAACGGATTCGGGAAATTCTGATCAAGTGCAAAAGCCTTCGGCACCACGGTTTCCATCGACTCATCCAAATGTAGTCCCAAGCGGGCATCGCCGGTCGTGATCTGCACTTCACCATTGATCCGGAGAGGATAAAGCTTTCCGTCAAAACGAATTGCGGCCCCGGATCGCGTGTCTGAGAGCTTCCACGTTGCCGTGATCGGATAGAATCCTGATGAGATTGTGATAGGAAGCTCGAGCGCCGTATTCGGCTTTGCTGTTTCAAACATTCTCTGTGAGGCGAAACGCACATCAAAAATTCCACCGGGAGGGAAGGGAGGCATCTCGTAGGTTGCCGGATCGACATTGACCTGTGTTGTAGAGAAAAAGATCGTCCGCTCTTCGCCGGCTGCGTCCTTGAAGATGATCTGGCTCACCCCATGTTCGGTCGTCAACGGAGCCGCATGGGTGGCAGCTCGCGGAGTCTGAACCGGTTGACTCTGCGGTGTCTGCAGGCTGGAGGTCAGGACGAGTTGTCCGGCCTGGTTCACCTTGACCCAGTATCCGGAGCCCGGATACAATGTGGTTGTCGCCAGATAGCCCGACCCGCTGTAGCCGTAATACACGGTGAGAATTGAGGTCCCGATCGGGACGATCGTGCTGACGCGGACGCTGTCCGATGTCGGTGCGATCATGTTCCATCCTGCCTGCACCGCGACGGTCTCCTGCGAGAACGGCAGTCCGTAGATCCAGGAGAAGTTATAATTCGGATACTTCAGCCAATATCCCCTGCCGGTCTGCAGCAGCGAGTCGGTTCGATATCCTCCGGGAGTATAATAATAAGCCGGGCTCATCGCTGATGGAAAGAGGTTGGTCTTGTGATTGTCTTGAACAAAAAGCGGCACAGACAGCATGTTCCATCCCGGATGATACGCGACCTGGACGTTCGTCTGCATGACGATGTTGATGCTGACCGTGGAATCGCCGGCGTGGGCGATAATCTGCGGGACCACCCAATTGGGAGGAATCCAATTGACCGACATTTCATAATTCCTAATCTTGTCTGAAACGGGCACCATGAAGTTACCGGTGAGTGAATCCGACCACGCGGTGGCCATGGCAGTATCGCGATTCACAGCAATGATCTGCATCTGCCAGTTGATCGGCACATGGTTGAGCAAAACCTGGCCGCGAATGGTCGAATTAGTTTTGTAGATTTTCAGTATGTGGAACAGGCTGTCCCCGACGCCGATTGTCGGAATTTCAACGTGCGGCTGAAGCTCGGTCGTTGTGTAGCCGGGATTGTTCATATCAGCTTCGAGCGTCCATGGTTGCGGCTGGAGTTCGCTGGAGAGCAGCCCGATCTGGAAGAATCCGCCGCCGCTCAAATTGCTGCGCCGGTAGAAATTTGTTGTGTCGCTCCGGCGAAGCGAGGCGCCCCCGTCGAGCCTGGGCTGATCATTCTCGTCCCTGACATATCCCGCCACCTGTGCCGCCGCCTGTAAGAGTGTAAAGTTGTACCCGGTGTGATTTCCGGTGATGGTCAGCGTCGTGTCTGAAGGCGTGATGACCGCGGGAGGGTAAGGGTTGTTCTGGACACGCAGGCGCCACGGCTGTCCCGAGGTGTCTGCGCTCATGCCGATCGTATAGTTTCCAGCGGCATCGGTCGTGACGTCCCAGAACGCCTTCATCCCCTGTCCACTCGCTTCGAGATCGACAAGAATATATTGCGCGCTTTTGCCGGCAGGGGGTGTCACGTGGCCGGAGACGGTATACACCGGCGATGCGAGCGGGTTCACGGTTCCTGCGGCAACCACGCTGGAGAGATTTTGCGTCAGCTTAAAGACATATTTTCCCGGTGCGATGCCGATCGGTGTGGAGAAGAACATGTGGCCGTTGACCGCGCCGTCCATGTCGGGAGGACCGCCATTGCCCATCGTGTCGCCGTCGGTTTGGATGAATTGATAATAGCTGATATCCGTCGCCGGTTCGATCGCCCCGTTCTGGTTCACATCGTACCATAATTCGCCGGTCACGCTGGTGCCGACCGGCAAATTGAACTCCCATGTGATCGTATCGCCTGTCGTCATCGTAAACGTGGAGCTCGATCCGTTGATCTTGAAGTTTGTAATTTGGGCATGAACGGTTGAAATCAAAAATACCATGCTTATTGCAAAAGCCACCTTGCAAAATTGTTTCATCGTTTCCTCAGATTATGACAGAATGGTTAATTAGGTACTGCTTCATCGGCGATCTTCAATGCTGTGTCCATGTTCTTTACCCCTGTATCAATCTCTTCTCTTGTGATGATCAGCGGCGGCGCAATGACGAAATGGCTCACCCATCCCTGGATGAAGACGCCATTTTTCATCATCTCGCCTGCTATCTTGTCCACTAACAACGGCGCCCCCGTTACCTTGTCGCGGTATGTATTAAACGGCTCTTTTGTTTTCTGATTCTTCACTAACTCGACGGCCCAGAACAGTCCGATCCCGCGCACCTCGCCGATCGATTTGTGCCGGGGGGCCATCTCGTTCAATTTTTTCCCAAGATATTCACCCATCTCATTCGCTCTGTTGATAAGGTCGAGCCGCTTGTATTCGTTGATGGCGGCGATCGCCGGTGCGAGCGTGAGAGGGTGAGCTTCATACGTATGACCGTGAGAAAAATAGTGGTCATCGAAATAATCGCCGATCTTCTTCGTCGTGGCACAGAGGCCGAGCGGCATATAGGCGGTCGTGATCCCCTTTGCCGTCGTGAGGATGTCGGGCTTCACCTGCCAGTGATCGACGGCGAACCACTTGCCGGTCCGTCCCCAGCCGCTCATCACCTCATCGGCAATGAGAAGAACGCCATGCTTGTTGCAAATCTCTCTGAGCCGCGGCATGTACTCTTTGGGCGGAATAAGCACACCGTTGGTTCCCACGATCGGCTCGACGAGCACGGCGGCAACGTCGCTCTCGTTCTCGATCATATGATCGATATATTCGACGCATGCGATCTCGCATTCCGGGTAATGGTGATGGAGGGGGCATCGATAGCAGTGGACTTCGGGGGCGAAGATGACGCCGGGGATCTTTCCGGCCGGCTCCATTGCCCAGCGCCGCGGATCGCTGGTCGCGGCGATCGAACCCATCGTCGAGCCGTGGTAGGAATGATAGCGCGCGATGATTTTTGTCTTCCCGGTATACATCCTCGCGATCTTGAAGGCGGCTTCGTTCGCTTCCGTGCCGGAGGTCGTATAGAAGAATTTTTCAAGACCGGCGGGGAGCACCCCGAGCAATTGTTTGCTCAATTCGGCACGGACATCGGTCGCAAAGCTGGGTGCGATGTAGGCAAGCTTGTTTGCCTGCTCTTCAATGGCCCTGATGACGGCCCGGTTCTTGTAACCGAGTGTCACGCACATCAGCTGAGCCGAAAAGTCGAGGTACCTTTTTCCAGCCGCGTCGATGAAGTGGCACCCTTCCGCATCGACGACATGCAGCGGTTTCCAATTCTTCTGGAACGCCCAGGTCCTGTAAGTCAAGCGTGCAGTAAGTTCTGAAGCGGAGGGAGAATCTGGCTTGTCTGTATTCATGGAGAGAGACTATTTCGCGTGGTTGGTTTGAGGTTTGAGGTTTGAGGTTTGAGAAGAATGCGGGTTTATGAAATTTGGCATACTGTACGTCCGATCAACTACCTGGATATATCGAAGGAGCTTGCCGCATAAAAAATTGTATGCCTCAACAAGCTTGTGAGAAGCTGTTTCGTCTGGAAATGACTTGGTTTCACGCAAGAGCTCCAAATGTTCGACGGTTTCTTCGCATGAACCATAGGCCCTGAACAGATAGTGAACAAACTCTTTCTTATACTTTCTCAGCGCGTAGCCCTCGACGATATTCGACGGCACCGACTTGGAAGACCGCCGAATTTGACTCCCCTCTTCGTATCGTTCAAACGAAGGAAGAGAGAGAGTCATCAGGTGAACTTTCACCGCTGGGCTATGTGCTTCCTGATATATCTGCAATCTCTTATAGCCTTTTTCCATTTTGCCTCCCAAATTTTGTGCATCCTTCAACTCAAACCTCAAACCGCCAACCTCAAACCCCCACTCCCTTACCTCTCCACCGCACTGATCGCTCCATACTCCTCCGGTCTTCGATCGCGGAAGAACTGCCAGACCTCACGCACTTCCTGGATTTCATCGAGGTTGAGATCGGCGGTGACGAGGAAATCCTTGTCGCGCGGGGCTTCGGCGAGGATCTTCCCCCGCGGACTGCAGAAGTAACTCTGGCCATAAAACTCGCCGATGTTCCATGGTGCCTCGAAGCCGACACGATTGATGGCGCCGACAAAATACCCGTTGGCTACAGCATGAGCCGGCTGCTCGAGCTTCCAGAGATATTCGGAAAGTCCTGCCACCGTTGCCGAAGGGTTGAAGACGATCTCAGCCCCGTTCAAACCAAGAATCCTCGCACCTTCGGGGAAATGCCGATCGTAACAGATGTAGACACCGATGTCGGCATAGGCGGTCTTGAACACGGGAAATCCAAGGTTGCCAGGTTTGAAATAGAATTTCTCCCAGAAGCCGGGCTCGACCTGTGGAATATGATGTTTGCGGTATTTTCCAAGGTATTTGCCGTCGGCGTCGATCACGGCGGCTGTGTTATAATAGACGCCGGGCATTTCCTCTTCATAGATAGGAACGACCAGCACCATCGAATGTTTTTTTGCAACCTTCTGCATCAATTTTATCGTTGGGCCGTCCGGAATTTTTTCGACGAGAGCGTACCACTTTTTCTTCTGTTCGGCGCAGAAATATGGGCCGTAGAAGAGTTCTTGAAAGCAAAGGATCTGCACGCCCTGTCTGGCCGCATGGTCGATCATCGTGAGGTGCTTGTCGATCATCGCTTTCTTGATTTTTTCGATGGGTTGTTCGGATGAGATCGCTAATGTTGCCTGGATGAGCCCCCCTTTTACGATGCGCGGCATGTACTTCGTCCCTTCAAAAATTCATGAATCGAACTCGTGCCCTAACGACTCAACGATCTTCCGGTTAAACGGCACTCGTGACGCACCCAAAGTAGAAATTTTTGCGGCCATAATCAAGAAAGGTGAAGAAACACAAATCACGTAAGTGCTGGATAACTATAGAGTGCATGGATTGTCATCACACGTAGAAGATGATCCGAAGTTACTAAATGAGTATCGGCCAATGCATTAACCACCACAGAGTTAGAGGTGCCAATTCATGCATTGGTTTACATTTTTTGTAGGTAAGAATATGTTATGTTCTCCTACTCTTGACTCTCAGTAGGAAATTCACTATATTTCCTACGTCATTACTGAAAGGAGTTTTTCATGGAAGCCACTGCGACGAAAAAGGGTCAAATTGTGATACCCTCAAAGATACGACGTCAGTTCGAAATCAAAGAGGGGACGAGGATTCAGATAGATGTTAATGAGAAAGACCATTCGATCATCTTGAAGCCTATCACTCGGGAGTACATCAACAGTTTGCGCGGGAAATTCAAGGGGAAAGGACTCATGAAAGAATTGATGGAGGAGAAGAAAAGCGAGAGGGAACTCTGATGCCCGCAAAGCCGAAAGCCCTCGTACTAGATACTTGGGCAATCATTTCATACTACGAGGATGACCCTGCGGGTGTGCAAGTCGCACGCCTCATCGCCGAGGCCAACGAGAATGCCACACCGCTTTGGATGAGTGTTATCAATGCAGGTGAAGTCTGGTATGTCATTGCCCGAAGAACATCGCAAGCCGAGGCGGACGCAGCGATCGGTGAGCTTCAAAAGTTGGGAATTCGATTCATTGATGCTGAGTGGAAAATTTCTCGTCAGGCTGCAATGTTGAAATCGAAACACAAAATGTCGTACGCAGATGCATTTGCCGCCGCTCTTGCGATGCAAAAGAATGCGCATCTTGTTACTGGTGACAAGGAATTCAAGCAGGTAGAGGGTGATGTCAAGATTCTCTGGCTGATCGCCTGATCCCCTTTGCATTTCCCCCCCTTTTCCACTATCTTGCCGAAGAAATTTTAAGAGGACAATGGACAAATTCATCATCCACGGCGGCAAGAAGCTCAAAGGCACCGTCGCCGTCGGCGGCGCGAAGAATGCCGCTATCGCACTCATGCCCGCCACGCTGCTTGCGAGCGGGAAATATTCCTTTGGCAATATTCCCGAGCTGCGCGACATCACCACCATGAGCCGGCTGCTCCAGATGATGGGCGTCGATATCGAGCGCGAGAAACATCTCTTGAAGCTGAATACCTTCCGCGTCAATAAATTTGAAGCGCCGTACGAGCACGTGAAGAAAATGCGCGCGTCGGTCTATGTCCTCGGACCTCTCATTGCACGCTACGGCTATGCCAAGGTGTCGCTGCCCGGCGGCTGCGCATGGGGCCCGCGGCCGGTCAACCTTCATATCGAGGGGATGCGTAAGCTCGGAGCACGTGTCGAGATCGACAAAGGATACATCATCGCAAAGGCGAAACGACTGAGGGCGGCGAGGATCGTTTTCGACGTATCAAGCGTCGGCGCGACGGGTAACGTGATGATGGCCGCAGCACTGGCGAAAGGAACATCGGTCATTGAGAATGCTGCGCGCGAGCCTGAGATCATTGCCCTTGCGGAATTCCTTGTCAAAATGGGCGCCAGGATCGACGGCATCGGGTCAACGAAATTAACGATCGAAGGGGTCGATGCGCTCCATCCGGCAGATGAAACCATGATCCCCGACCGCATCGAGACGGCAACACTGCTCATTGCGGCGGCGGTCACGGGCGGGACGATCAATGTGCGGCAATGCAGACCGGCTGATCTCATGGCAGTGACATCTGCATTGGTGGAGGCAGGCGCTGTGGTGGAGATGGGCAACGATTGGATAAAACTGAAAGCCCCGAAAATCATTAGGCCGGTCAATGTAACGACAGGTGTATATCCGGGCTTCCCGACGGATGTGCAGGCACAATGGATGGTTCTCATGTCGATCGCGAAAGGGTCGTCGGTTGTCACCGATACGATCTATTTCGACAGATTCAAGCACGTTCCCGAGCTTCTGCGGCTTGGAGCCGATATCGAGCTGGTGAATAATGCCGCCCATATCAGGGGTGTGAAGAAGCTCACCGGAGCGACAGTCATGTCGACCGACCTCCGCGCTTCCGCGTCGCTGGTGCTTGCCGGGCTTCTTGCAAAAGGAAAAACGGAAGTTCTCCGCGTCTATCATCTGGATCGGGGATATGAGTCGCTCGAAAAGAAGCTCCACGCTCTCGGCGCAAATATCAGACGCGTGTCTGGACAGGAATTCTAGTGGAGTCACGACGGGACCCTTAGTGCCTTAGTGGCAACCGGCTCATTGCCACAAAGTCACGAAGTCACCAAGTATTTCTTAAACATCTGAACATCCATGAAGGTCATCGCCGTCATGCCAGCGTACAATGCGGCGCGCACGCTTGAGCCGACCGTGCGCGAGATCCCGCCGGGGATCGTCGACGAGATCATCGTCGTCGATGATAACAGCAGGGATGATACAGTTGCCGTCGCCGGGCGCCTGGGTCTCACCGTCATTCGTCACGAAGCGAACAAAGGATACGGCGCGAGCCAGAAAACCTGCTATCGGATCGCCCTCGATCGCGGTGCCGATATCGTTGTCATGATCCACCCCGATTATCAATACGACAGTAGGCTTACTCCCTACATGGTAGGATTGCTGCGCGACGGTCACCTCGATGTCATGCTCGGTTCAAGGATCCGCACGCGGCGCGAAGCCCTCGACGGCGGCATGCCGTTGTACAAGTATCTGGCTAACCGATTACTGACGTTCATCCAAAATATTCTGACCGGCATGAATCTCTCCGAATGGCATACCGGCTTCCGGGCGTTCAAGCGGAATGTGCTTGAGGATATTCCGTGGGAAAATAATTCGGATGATTTTGTCTTCGACACCCAAGTGCTCGTGCAGTGCGTCGCTCTCGGTTTCAGGATCGGTGAAATCCCCGTGCCGGTGCGATACCACGACACCTCCTCGTCGATCAATTTTCAAAGGAGCATCACATACGGTCTGCGCACGCTGCAAACGGTGGGATGCTATCTCCTCCATCGGATGCATGTCGCTTCGTTCACGATGTTCGTGAGCAAGCGGCGGAGCGGCTGACGCTCGCATGGATCAGGCAGCAATCGGGGCAGGCCACAGAATTCCTTCCATGAGGGAGCTCCTCCTGTATCGCTGGAAATACATCGTTGTGATCGCTGCCGCGATCGCGATCGTCTACGGGCGGGCCGCCCAATACGATTTCGTGACGTATGATGATGTCGAACTCGTGGTTCAAAACGGGTCGTATCTCAGCGATCCGTCGAACGTCTTCCATTCGTTTGCCACGCACGCCTTCACGACACACCGGGCAGAAAGCGGCTATTACAGACCGCTTCTCCTCGTCAGCTATATCATCGACTATCAGCTCTGGCAGCTGAATCCGTTCGGATACCATCTGACGAATATTCTTCTCCATTGCCTTTCGACCATACTCCTGTTTGCGCTCCTGGAAATTCTCGTCCGCAACTCCATGGCTGCGCTCGGGGGAAGTCTATTATTTGCGCTTCATCCTCTCCAAATCGAATCGGTGGCGTGGGTCGCCGGCCGGAATGATGTCCTGCTCGGACTTTTCATCATCATCATGATGCTTGCCTACATCCGTTCCATTGGCGGTGATACGATCAACCGCAGAGCATACGCCTTTGCAGTTTTCGGATTCGTGCTGGCCCTCTTCACAAAAGAATCGGCGGCGTTTTATCTCCTTCTCCTCCCGATAGCCGATCTGACGGTGAGAGAAAAATCTCTCCGCTCTCTTTTTACTCCGGGTTATCTTCTCCGCATGTTCCCGTTTGTGATCGCGCTCGGAGCATATCTGCTCATTCGTCTCATGATCTTCGGCGAAATGATCGGCGCCGAAAAATTGTACGGCAGCGCACCCTTGCACGACAGGATTCTGCTCGTCCCTTCGATCGCCAGTGAACATCTGAAGCTCCTCGCCGTGCCGATCGGATATAGCGTTGTTCATCCAATGGATCAACTCCTCTGGATACGGCAGCCCTGGACGATTGTTTCCTGGATGCTGCCGGCTCTCTTGATTTTCATCCTCTGGAGGAGCAGTGCGCGAGCCCCGGTGGTCTCATTCGGATTGGCGTGGCTGGCAGCAGGATTGTTACCGGTGCTCGGGCTCTTTCCATTGGCAGTGGCGATCCTTGAACATCGATTGTATCTTCCGCTCGCCGGAGTTGCCCTCGCCGCGGCTGCTTTCATCTCCCGCACGCTGCCGACATCACGCCGGCCTCAGGTGATCTTCACATTTTCGCTCGTCATCGTGGCCCTGCTCGGCTTCATATCGTTCAACAGGCTTCCGGTGTGGCAGAACAGCGAGACGATGTGGCGTGATGCCATTGAGAAGGCGCCCTCGGTGAGCCGAAGTTATTTCAATCTCGCCGGATATTTTTTTGAACGGCAGCAATATGACCAGACGATCGACCTCATGAAAAAATACGTCGCGTTAAGGCCGGATGAATTCATAGGATACTCCAAGCTGCGCCAGTCGCTCTACCTGGCAGGCCGCTATGATGAAGCGGCGCAGGTGAACAGGGCTCTGATTTCGCGGACGCCGTACAATCCAAACCGGTATCTCGAAGCTGCAGCGATGTTCGAACAGCTCAATAAGTTCGACAGCGCTGCCGCAGTCTATGTTCAGGGACTGCAGGCCGACTCAAACCTTTTTGATCTTCACTTTCATCTCGGACTTGTGCTGGAGCGGCAGGGACAACTCGCTGATGCCGAGCGGCACCTGAAGCGCGCAGTCGAGATCAACCCCGGCTATGCTCCGGCCGTCTTCGGGCTGGCCGGTTTCTATGCCCGGGAGAGTCGTGAACCGGAAGCAACCCGGTATTTCGAACTGGCGACAACTCTTGGAACCCCTCCCGACGATGTTCTCACCTCCATGAAGGAACTCTACTCGAAAACCGGCAAGAGCGAGAGAGGCCGGGCATTATCTCAACGTTTTGGAATTCAATTTCCGTAATGAACAGGCGGCCTGTCGATAAGCTGTTGGTTGTCTCTGCAATTGTCCTGCTCGTCTGCTCCAATCTCATTCTTCGCCTGCCGCTCTTCAATTATCTCGGGTATGAATTCTCGGTGGCCGTTGCTCTCATCGTCCCTTTCCTGAACTGGATTCTCATCGGACATTTCGTAAGGAACAAATTTATCTCCCGGGATGAACGAACGATCCCCCAGCTTCGAACATTGGCTGCGAGCGCACAATGGTGGGGGTTGTTGCTATTGATGATCCCTTTGCTCTCCTCGACATTCAATCTCCTCTTCACGAAAAATTGCTCCTATGTCGAAGGTTTCTTTTTTTACGTTCTTATTCCAATCGTCTCATCCATCTGGACGACAGGGCTCGCTCTGTTCTGCGTCGTTGTCTTCCGGCGTCCCCTTCTGTGGTATGCGGGAATCCTCATCGTATGCTTTCTCTATCCTCTGGCGTTGGGATACTATTATCCGCAGATATATTCGTACAATTTCGTCTACGGCTATTTCCCCGGGTTTTCATACGACGAGACGATGTCGATTTCCCGAACGCTGCTCCTCTTTCGCGGTGTCACGATCGTGCTTGGGTTGTTATTCTATCTGCTCGCGGAGGCGGTTCTTTGGCGCCGCGCCGCCGGGAAAGACAGAGAGGGTTCGTCGGCCGCCAGCCGCACCGCGGCCATCGCAGTTCTCTCCATCGCCATTCTCCTGTCGTGGTGGTTTCGCACAGACCTCGGTTTCGAATCGCCGTCGGCATCGATTCAACGGATGCTCGGGGCATCGATCACGACAGAGCATTTCACGATTTATTATTCAAAGGACGCCTTCACCGATGAGGAAATCCGGTACGCTGCCGCGATGCACGAATTTCGATTTGAGCAGGTTCAATCCGCTCTCCAGGCGCACGCTGTTCAGCACATTGATTCCTATCTGTATCCCGATGCCGATGTGAAGCGGAAGGTGATCGGCACCGGCAACACGAATATCGCGAAGCCGTGGAAACAGGAAGTTCATCTCAACAAGGATTCATGGGAGGGAACGCTGAAGCACGAGCTTGTCCACGCGCTCGCCGGTGAATTTGGCATGCCGGTTATCCGCGCGCATTACAACACCGGACTGGTGGAAGGTCTCGCGATGGCGGTCGACGAAGATTTCGGCAACCGAACGCTTCATGAGTACGCGGCGGCGATGGTGAAGTTTGAGATCATCAAGGACCCGGCCCGGCTCGTACAACCGGTCGGGTTTGCCACACAGTCCTCTTCTGTGAGTTACGTGATGATGGGTTCCTTCATCCGATATCTCATCGATCGTTACGGGGTCGCGAAGTTCAAAGGCGTCTACGGGGGGAAGTCCCCGCAGGCAATATACGGCGTGTCGTACGAGCAGCTCACCGACCAATGGCTTCATTTCATTTCTTCGATCGAAGTGCCGGAGTCTTCGCGCAGGCACGTCGGGTTCTATTTCAGGCGTCCGTCGATCTTTGCCAGAGAATGCGCACATGCCGTTGCGAACAGGAATGAAGAGGGGAGGCGGCAGTTGGAGAGAAATTCTCCCGTTGCGGCAATAGGGCAATTCCAGGAGGCGCTCGCCATGAGCTGGAACAGCGAATCGTTTGCCGGACTTGTCCGCTCAAACTTCGCGGCGGCCAGATACGATTCGGTCATTGGTCTCATGGATACGCAATTAGAGGATACTCTCCGCCGGACGTCGGTCATAAACCTCTATCTGCCGTATGGCGATGCGCTCTGGTATCGGGGTGATTACGTCGCCGCGAGGAAGGTCGATGCGGAACTTGCATCTTATGATCTTGCAGAATGGCTCGACGAATCTGCAGCCCTCCGGAGCATAATTCTCCAGAATCAGCGGCTGCGTGCGGCTCTTGCCGATTATGTGGTCGGGTCATTGAGCGATTCTTCTGCCCTGAATCTCCTCGATACGCTTGAGATGAAGACCTCGGAGCCGATCATCCGCTATCTCCGCGCGAAGCTCTACCTTCGTGAAAGAAGATTCCATGATGCCGTAACGCAATTCGAGTCGATCCATATGAGATTCGACAGCACGATCCTGAACGTGAGATTGGAACAGCTTCTCGGCGAGGCATATTTTTATTTGCATGATTATGGATCTGCGCGTGCACATTTCCACAGGTCGCTCAATGAGATTACGAATACGTCGTACGTCAACCGCTTGAAGGACTGGATTGAACGATGTACGTGGTTTGAACAACATGGCGCCGGGTATTTGATTCGATAGGCCTGTCAGTCATGATGCCGCCGAAGAATGCGGCCTCTTGTTGTGCAACCATGCCGTCAGCCGTTTGCTTCTTACCGATCTGCGATCTGGGATCCGACATCCGACATCTGACATCTTTGAAGCTTTTTGCTTCTCGCTCAATTCTTCTCTATTTTCCTCCATGAAATCGATCGATCGCATCTGTATCTCGCGGATGAAATTCATCGGAGACATCGTCCTCACGACGCCTGCCATCCATGCCTTGCGGGAGCGATTTCCGAAAGCGTATATCGCTTATCTCGGCGATAAGAGAGCGGTCTCCCTACTCGAGCACAATCCGTATCTCGATGAGATCATTCCGTATGACTTTTCGAAGCCCGATGTCACGGAACAGATCAAGACGATTTTTCGGCTGCGAAAAAGGAAATTCGACGTCTTCGTCGATTTGTTTTCGAATCCCCGGAGCGCCTTGCTGGCGCGTGCAAGCGGAGCACCGATGCGGATCGGAAAAGATGTCAAGGGGAGAGGTGCTTTCTTCACGCACCGCATGAGTGACGCGGGCAGTCTTACCTCTGCGATCGATTATCATTACCACTACCTCAAACCTCTCGGCATAGAGCCGTCGTACCGGAAGACTGAAATTTTTCTCACCGATGATGAGAAGCGGGAAGCAAGAATTTTTCTGAAGCATCAGGGTGTCGACGTTGGAAAAAATATTGTCGCGGTCCATCCGGGTGCAACATGGCCGAACAAGATGTGGCTGAAGGAGCGCTTTGCCGGGCTCATCGATCTCCTTCGCGCAAAGCTCGGCGTGGAGATCGTTGTCAGCCCAGGCCCGGGCGACGAAGAGCTCATCGACGACATCCTTCAGCGATGCACCGGCACCGCTCATCTTCTTCCTATGCTCCCTGTCCGACAACTCGCAGCGATCCTGTCTCAGTGCGCGGTATTCGTGTCAAACGATTGTGGTCCGATGCATATCGGTGTCGCTGTGGGAACGAAGACCATCGGGATCTTCGGGCCGGAACCGGTGGAGGTCTGGTTTCCTTACGCGGAGAAGGACGGCCATACAGCGCTCTTTAAAAAGATCGAATGTTCTCCGTGCCGCGTGACAAGCTGTTTCCGTGAGGGCGAGCATTTCATGGATTGCATGAAGTTGATCGGCGTGAATGAGGTCGTTGAGGAGGTGAGGAAGAGGGTGGAGGGGGGTTTGAGGTTTGGGGTTTGAGGGTTTCAGGTTTTGGGTTTCAGGTGTCAGGTTTGGCAGGTAGAGATACGATATCTGATGTGTGATGTCCGATGTGGGATGTGCGATGCAGCCACCGTTAACTGTTAACTGCTAACCTCTCCATACTCTCCGCTCTCTGCTCCCCTCTCATTGCTTTTCTTCCCATTTTTGGCGATATTCAAACACTTTTTTGATGAGATTTTCACAAGGAGAATGGAATGAGCACCACTATTGTAGACGTTTACGCGCGCGAGATCCTCGATTCACGCGGCAATCCAACGATTGAAGTTGATGTCGAGCTTGAAAACGGCGCGAAAGGGCGCGCCGCGGTGCCGAGCGGCGCATCGACCGGCGAGCATGAGGCGGTCGAACTGCGCGACGCGGATAAGATGCGCTACGGCGGCAAAGGTGTTCTGAATGCCGTCGAAAACGTCAACGACATCATTGCAGAGGACGTTATCGGATTCGACGCTCTGGATCAGGTCGGCGTCGATCGATTGATGATCGAGCTCGACGGGACGCCGAACAAGAGCAAGCTGGGAGCGAACGCGATCCTCGGAGTCTCGATGGCTGTTGCAAAGGCCGCCGCCGCCGCAATGCGGCTCCCACTCTATCGTTATCTTGGCGGTGCAAATGCGAAAGTGCTCCCCGTCCCGATGATGAACATCCTCAATGGCGGCAAGCACGCCGACAACAATGTCGACTTGCAGGAATTTATGATCGTTCCCGTCGATGCTGAGAATTTTGCGGAGGCGCTGCGGATGGGGACGGAAATCTTTCATACATTGAAAGGGGTTCTTCACAAGAAGGGATACAACACCGCTGTGGGAGACGAGGGCGGGTTCGCGCCGAGTTTGAAATCGAACGAAGAAGCGATTGAAGTCATTCTCGAAGCGATTCACGCGGCAAAGTACAAGGCCGGCACGGATGTTTACCTCGCCCTTGATCCCGCATCGAGTGAGTTTTTTGAAAAGGGGAAATACGTTTTCAGCAAATCGGATAAGTCGAAGAAAAGTCCGGAGCAAATGGTGAAGTTTTACGAGAAATGGGTGAAGCAGTATCCGATCATCTCGATTGAAGACGGCATGGCAGAGAACGACTGGGAAGGCTGGAAGCTGATCACCGATGCGCTTGGCGACAAGATTCAGCTTGTCGGCGACGATCTCTTCGTCACGAATGCCGAGATCCTCGCGAAAGGGATTGAGAAAGGTGTCGCCAATTCCATCCTCATCAAAGTCAACCAGATCGGCACACTGACGGAGACGTTCGATTGCATTGAGCTTGCGAAACGCTCCGGCTACACCACCGTCATCAGTCATCGCTCCGGCGAAACGGAGGACGTCACGATCGCCGACATTGCCGTGGCGACGAACGCGGGACAGATCAAAACCGGCTCCACGAGCCGCACCGATCGGATCGCAAAGTACAACCAGCTTCTCCGCATCGAGGAGGAGTTGGATACGAATGCGATTTATCCGGGGTTGGCGGCGTTTTAGTCCTTTTTGGTGGGCTTCGTACAATGGAACACTTAAACCGCCAAATACCGCCCAAGGCACATACTGCCATGTACAACTGGCACAAGTTCTGGGGTAGAAAAACCTGGAATGTTGTTTCAGAGTTCATCGACACGTATTGCCCGAAGGATGGGATTGTCATGGATCCCTTTTCAGGAAGCGGTGTGTCAGCTCTGGAAGCGCTTAAACTTGGTCGCAGAGTTATTGCCGTTGATCTCAACCCTGTTGCTACCGAGATTCTTCGACTCACAATCCAGCCGGTCGACCTTGTCAAGTTGAATGAAGCATACCAACGGATCGCACAGAATGTAAAAAAGACGATTAACAACCTCTATCTTGCAGAATGCCGGAAATGCAAAGAGGAGATACCGGTTGAATGCGCTGTGTGGAAACGAGATGAGAAGAAGAACCTCACTTTAAAAGAACTCCGGTACAAGTGTTCCAACTGCGATGAAGTTGTTGAGAAGGGTGGTAATCCTACTGCGAAGAATTTGAAATTCATCAAAGAAGTTGTCGATGAATTTCGGAAGTCCAAACTCTGGTACCCGAAGAACCCTCTTTATTATTCCGATGGAACTGCGTTCGTCAAAAAGGAACACTATGATTCCCTCGATGAGATGTTCACTCCTCGCAATCTCTATGCCTTAGCGATCTTAATGAATAACATAGAGAAGGAGAAGGACAAGACACTGCGGGATTTCTTGAAGATTGCTTTCACATCGATGGTTCATCTCTGCTCGACCATGGTTCCCGCATTAAGTCCTGCAGAAACAAATCATCAAACGGCTTTTAGCTCGGTGTGGACACAACACAGCTATTGGTTCGCAAGAGAGTTTATGGAGCAAAATGTTTGGAAGAAATTTGAAAGCTCCATGATCGGTCACCAGGGACTGATGAAGGCAAAAATTGAATCAAATAAGTTTTTCAAAGATGTCAAGATTACTCATAGTCTTGATGCATTCCTCAGCGATTCATCTGACATCTGCATCATCACAGGTTCATGTCTCGATGTGCTTGATAAGATGCCGGCACGATCCATCGACTATATCTTTACCGATCCGCCATACGATGCTTCGATCCAATACGGTGAGCTTTCCTATCTCTGGGCGGCTTGGCTAAGGAAAGATAAAGGGTATGTGGAAAGGATTTCATCGGAAGAAATTGTTCGTAATGAGCGCCAACATAAAGACTTTGATGTCTACCACACTCTCCTGAAGCGTAGCTTTGATGGAATGTACAAGGTACTCAAGCTCAATAAGTATCTTACGCTGACGTTTCATAACCCGACTTTCAAGGTCCGTAACGCGACGATTCGAGCAGGCACGCACGCTGGGTTCGACTTCGAGAAAATCCATCACCAACCGACCGCACAGAAGTCCGGTAAATCATTGCTCCAACCTTTTGGTTCAGCGATGGGTGATTTTTATTTGAGATTCCACAAACCTGTTTCTGCAAGGACTAGACTTGAAGCCCCCAATGAGATCGACGAGCAACGATTTGAGAAGATCGTCGTAGATACGACTGTACAGCTTCTGGCAGAACGTGCAGAACCGACACCGTACACGATCATTATCAATTACATCGATCCCGTTTTGGCAAAGAGTGGCTATTTCTCGAGCCTTCAGACTGGACTGGATGTGAAGACGGTTTTAAAGAGTCATTTGGGAAAAGAATTTGCTCTCATCGAAGAACGAATTGGTGGAGCGAAAGGTCAATTGTGGTGGTTCAAGGATCCCAAAGTGGTATATCGGTTGAAAGAGATTCCCCTTTCAGAGAGAGTTGAACAAACGGTACTCCGCGTTCTTCAAAAGAAAGGAAAAGTTACATTCACCGATGCCTGGGAATCAGTGAGCATAGAATTCCCCAACTCCCTGACATCCGACAGTACCGGCATAAAGGAAGCTCTTGAACAGTATGCCCGACAGGTTGCCGGAGGTTTCTGGTTACTCAAGCCCCAAATCCACCAGCGAGTGAGTCAACATAATGAGATCATAGGAGTCTTAGCAGAAACAGGTGATTCTCTTGGATACAAGATTTGGGTTGGGGAAAAGGAACAATCGGAAACTGCAGGTGGGGTCCTTGGTGGAACCAATAAATTGAAATCGTACGTGAATGCAGACCTCTCAAAACTGGACGGCATTAAGGATGTTGATACTGTTGAAATGATTGATTTGTTGTGGGTAAAAGGGAAAGAGGTTGTATCTGTGTTTGAGATTGAATCAACCACAACAATGTCAAGTGGTCTTGTCCGAGGATCGAATTTGCCAAGAGAAGTTCCGAAATATCTCGTGATCCCCGAGGAGCGTGAAGACCAGCTCAAGCGGAAAATGAAATCACCAATGTTTGCGGATCACTTCATTCTTGACAACTGGAAAATTCTCTTTTTCGATACAGTGAGAACAAATTACAAGAAGCTCAAGAATCGAACGATCGCACTTGAAGAACTCCTTAATGAAAAAATAAAGTCGGGGGTTCTAAAAGAAGCTGCAGCAGACTACAACCTGTTCTCGGATAAAGGGTCCGCTTGAGAAGGATCAGATTTGGACAAATATCTTTGCAGGGGTGTCTCCTCAGCGAATTCGCGCGGACTTGGCGCCTTCGCGTGAAAAGTTTTTCTCGTGCCGAGGGCATCACGTTGTGACAAAGACGCAACAGGCGCAAAGAAAGGACACATGACAAAGTACTTGCTTTTGTTCATTACGACGATGGCGTTTGCGCAGGAGAGAGATTCGTCCTCTGTCTCCGACGTGCTCCAAACCCTCCTCGGGCAAAACGCGCCGAAGGTCGGCATGCTGGCACAGGTTGTCGGTGAATTATATGACAATCGTAACCAGACGGTCAGCGATTTCAATATCCATCTTCTTCGATTGTATCTTTCCGGATCGGTCGATGAGAAATTCTCGTATTTCTTTCACGGGGATCTGAACAACGGGTATCGGACGCTCGATTTGAAGCTCTCCTATCAGATGTCGGATCATTTCGCTTTCGACGCCGGCCAGTTCAAAGCTCCGTTTGGGAAGGAATGGCTGACCCACGATGCACAGATCCTCTTTCTCGACAGATCGTTGATCTCACAAAAACTTAATCCCCAGCGGCAGCGCGGGATACAGATTCGAGGTTCATTCTTTGAGAAACGGTTCTCCGTGACGGGTGGAGCGTTTAACGGCAACGGGCAGGCGATCGATAACAAGATTTCTTTGTTTGTGGCAAGAATCGCCGGCGTTCCGATCCGGACGACGAACGAAGGGACGGACCTTCAGCTGCAGCTGTCGGGCGGTGTCGGCTACTCCAATGATCCGAACGATCTGCTCTGGATCGGCGATCATCTTGATCATGATCTCCTTTTTTCGGGGAATGTGAAATTACTCTACGGCAACTTCTGGGTGGAAGCTGAGGATGCAGCCGCGGTGTACAGCGGCGAAAATGTCCATGGCTATTATATTGATGTGGCCGGCAGGGTGAGCCATGACGTTGAAATCGCTCTGCGGGCGGATTATCTGAACTATTTTTCTCAGAACAGCGTTCCGGCCACAACGTATTTTCCCATTGCCTATCAAAAAAAATACTGGATCGGCGTGAACTGGTATGCCGCAAAAGGCGTGAAGCTGTATGTCGATTACCAGCGCGACGAGACGTTTAATACCCATTGGGGATTCCTGAATCTTCAGTACGGCATTAATTTAGATAACTGACTTGTCTCCTGCGGCTTGGCGAGAAATATTTTAACGCAAAGCCGCGAAGGGCGCAAAGAAAGAACATGAATGAAACCTAAGAAAACAAGACGACCGCTTAAGAGCAAGCCGACACTTCGGAAGAAAGCTTCATCAACGGTCAGGGGTGCCGATATCAAGTTCGGCACGGACGGCTGGCGGGGCAAAATTGCGGAAGACTACACCTTCGATAATGTGCGAAGGTGCGCTCAGGGCTTTGCGAACTATCTGAGAAAGACCTCGTCGTCGAAGGAGCTGGGCCGAGGGGTGGTCATCGGCGGAGACCGGCGCTTCAACTCCGAGCATTTCGCCGCGGCTGCGGCTGAAGTGCTGGCGGGGAACGGAATCCCTGTCCATTTCTGCGGCGGCGGCGTTCCAACTCCCGTCATTTCATTCAGCGTCAGGCACCGAAAGGCGATCGCCGCGATCAACATCACCGCCAGTCACAATCCGCCGGCTGATAACGGCTTCAAAGTGCGAGACGAGAATGGAGGCGCCATAGCGCCGGGTGGTCTGAAGAGGATCGAGAAGCTCATCCCGCCCGATCTCAGATCGGTCAAGCAAGTGAAATTTCAAGCCGGCGTCTCGGCAGGAACCATCATGCACTTCAGCTCCGAAGCTGCATATATCGACCGGATCATGTCTCTCGTCGATCTTGAGCCGATCAAACGTGCCGGCCTGAAAGTGCTTGTCGACACCATGTGGGGGAACGGCGCCGGCTGGTTCACCCGACTCCTGAGCGGCGGATCGACGCAGATATTCGAGATCCACAGCGAACGGAATCCATCCTTCCCGGATATGAGTCGCCCCGAACCGATTCCACCCAACATCGACGCCGGATTGGCTGTGGCAAAACGGATCGGTACGGATGTCGTGCTCATCACCGACGGTGATGCCGACCGGTGCGGCATCGCCGACGAGAACGGGCAGTTCATCGATCAGCTGCGCGTGTATGGATTGCTCGCATTGTATCTGCTTGAGATACGAGGTCAGCGCGGCCCGATCGTGAAAACATTATCGACGACCTCGATGCTCGAAGCGCTCGGAAAAATGTATAATGTGCCGGTCCATGAAACCGGCGTGGGATTTAAATACGTTGCCCCGAAGATGATGGAGACCGATGCGATCATCGGCGGGGAAGAGAGCGGCGGTTACGCATTCCGCGGCCATGTGCCCGAGCGCGACGGAATTCTCGCCAATCTCTTCTTCCTCGATTTCATGTGCAAGACGGGTCTTAAACCTTCCCAGCTGCTTGCGAGCCTCTTCGAGAAGGTCGGGCCCCATGACTACGACCGCATCGATTTTCAGATCGAGCAGGATCAAAAAGCAGGCATACTGAAAAAACTCAAGTCGAATCTCCCCAAACGGATCGCGGGTCTGCAGGTCGCTAAAACAAATCTTTCCGATGGATTCAAATTCACGCTCAGCGACGATAGCTGGCTCCTGATTCGCTTCTCCGGCACGGAGCCGCTTGTGAGGATATATTCGGAAGCACCCAGTCGAGAGCTGGTGAACAAAATCCTTGAGGAGGGCAAGAGGTTGGTTGGATAACGATGAGTGCGGGATGTGAGATGTTCGATGTGCGATGTGAGATGTGTGATGTGGGAAAGGAGAACGGGGATGGAGTATCCGACGCTCATTGCGGCCATCACCGATGTCGCCCGGCCGCAATATTGTCGCATCTCTCCTTATCCTCGGCACAGCGTTTTTTGCGTTCAAGGAATGGTGAACGTTTTCTCAATGGAAATTATTATTTTCTCCACACACAAGTAAGAGCTCAACGTGATCCGTCACTACATGTTTAGATCTGTAAATACATCCACGGTTTTGTTGCTGATCGCAGTGGCCGTCTGCACTCCCCCTATCGCTCAACTTGACGCATTTCAGCCGGCGGCACGTCCCGCCGCCGCGTCCCCGAAGCCGAAAGCCGATTACGGGAAATACAATTTTTCAGTGACGACGATGGATGGCAAGCGAATATCGCTGTCGGATTACGCGGGAAAGGTCGTGCTCGTGAATATCTGGGCCCCATGGTGCGGCCCGTGCAGGAAGGAGGCTCCCGGATTCCTCAATCTTTTCAAGCAGTACCATGACCGGGGGTTTGAAGTTCTCTCTGTTGCGGTTCAGACCAATGAAACGGATGTCCGTTCATTCATCCAGGCGTACAAGATGACCTGGCCCGTCGGCATTAACGATGAGGTAGCAATGAATTACAAGACCTATGGCTTGCCGGACAATTACCTCTTCAAACCGGACGGGACGGTCGCGAAGCACTTCGTCGGCTATACGGCGGAAGCCGCGCTGAAACCGCTTATCGAACAGCTCCTGCCGAAATCAAAATAAGGTCCCTGGAGGGAACCCGGAGTAGAATTATTCTTCTCCTTTTCTTATATTGTCTTATCTGCAACAAGAAAACGTTCATCTCGTTCCTTCGAATAACACTACTCTGGAGTATGATATGATCCCCATAGCACAGCGAATGAAGCGTTTAGGAACTGAAACGGCATTCGAGGTTCTGGCGAAAGCCCGGGCGCTCGAGGCCAAGGGGAAAGAAATAGTCCATCTCGAAATCGGTGAACCTGATTTCGACACCCCCATGAATATCAAGCTTGCCGCAAAGAAAGCCATCGACGACGGGTTCACCCACTATGGTCCGGCGGCCGGACTGCCGCAGAGCCGCGCAGCGATCGCGAAGTATATTTCACGCACCCGCGGGATCGAAGTTCTTCCTGAGCATGTCGTCGTCACGCCGGGTGCCAAGCCGATCATGTTTAATGTCGTCATGGCCTGCGTCAATGAAGGCGATGAGGTTATTTATCCTAACCCCGGTTTTCCTATTTACGAATCGGCGATCAATTTCTTCGGCGGCACGCCCGTGCCGCTTCAGCTCAAGGAAGAAAATGAATTTCGAGTTGATGTCGACGACCTCAGAAAACTCATCACGCCGCGAACACGGATGATGATCATCAATTCTCCTCAGAATCCGACCGGTGGAATTCTTACCGAGCAGGATATACGGGCGATCGCGAAGATCGCCACGGAACACGATCTCCTCGTTCTCTCCGATGAGATCTACGACCAGATCATGTACGACGGGTACAAGCCGTTCAGCATCGCGTCGGTGCCGGGGATGCAGCAGCGCACGGTCATCCTCGACGGGTTCTCGAAGACGTACGCGATGACCGGGTGGCGGCTCGGATTCGGAATCATGCCCGAAGAGCTGGCAGTGCTTGTCACGAAGCTTCAGATCAACAGTACATCGTGCACCGCAAGCTTCTCGCAGATCGCCGCCATCGAGGCGTTGACCGGCCCACGGGACGAAGTGCAGACGATGGTCAGAGAATTCACGAAGCGCCGCGATCTCATTGTGAGCGGGCTCAATGCCATCGAGGGGATCCGGTGTCATAAGCCGCACGGCGCCTTCTATGTCTTCCCGAACATCACCGGCACCGGCAGATCATCGCGAGAGCTTGCCGATCTTCTGTTGAACGATGCGGGTGTCGCGTGTCTTTCAGGAACGTCGTTTGGGAAATATGGTGAAGGATATCTGCGGTTCTCCTACGCGAATTCAATTCCGAATATTGAGAAGGCGCTAGAGAGAATCAGAAAAGCCGTCATGAAGCAAGCGGTGACTGTTGGGTGAGTGGAGGGAATTGAGGCCGGGCGAACGAAGTGCCTAACCTCTATATCATCGGTGGGTGTAATGGCGCTGGAAAGACAACCGCGTCGCAGACACTCCTCCCCAAGATATTGAACTGCAAGGAATTCGTGAATGCGGACGCGATCGCGGCGGGTTTGTCTCCATTTCAACCCGCTGACGTTGCGTTCAAAGCGGGCCGGCTCATGTTAGAACGCATCGAGATGCTCGCCGATGAAGGGGTCGATTTTGCGTTCGAGACGACATTAGCTACGAGAAGCTACGTACCCTTCCTCGAGGCTTGCAGGAAAGATGGATACACGGTTCATGTCATTCTCCTGTATCTCCCCACAGTCGAGCTAGCGATCAAGCGCGTGGAAGAGCGGACAAGGAGCGGGGGCCATGATATTCCCCGGGAGATTGTACGCAGAAGATTCCGGCGAGGGTTGGTCAATTTTCGTGATCTCTATCTTCCCCGGTCGGATTTTTTCCTTGTATACGATAACTCACGCAAAGCACCCTCGATCATTGCACGGGGTCACAAGGGGGTTGCAGATGAGATCTATAATCACGATATTTGGCAGAGTATCATAGACAAATAACGATGACGGCAAGCCAATTCAAGATTTTATCCGATCGAATCACGAAAGCCCTCACGGAAGCAGTCCGGAATGCCATCCATGAGCACCTAGAGCGCGGGAATCCTGTGTACGTCATGAAAGGTCAGAAGATCGTGAGAATTCAGTCAAGGAAGCGCAGGATATAGATCATCGCGCTGTCCTCCATGGTTCATGGAGCGAGTCTCTTCAAAGTCCACGTCTCATCGGATTGCCGTTCGTAAAGAATTCTATCGTGCAGTCTCCCGATTCTCCCCTTCCAGAATTCAATGCTCTCCGGCTTCAGACAATAACCTCCCCAATTTGAAGGACGGGGAACAGTCATTCCTTCGTACATTGTTTCGATGCGGCTGACATTCGATTCGAGTTCTTCACGGCTTGCGATCATACGGCTTTGAGGTGATGCGTGAGCGCTGATCTGACTTTCGCGGGCGCGGGTTGCAAAATACCTGTCCGATTCCTCGGCCGACACTTTTGAGCAGATCCCGCTGACCCTTACCTGTCGCTGGAAAGATTCCCAGTGAAAGACAAGCGTTGCCGAGGGATTTGCCGAAAGCTCACGGCCCTTCCGGCTCTCATAATTGGTGTAGAAAATGAATCCCCGGCTTTCAACCGATTTCAAAAGGACCATCCGCGCCGAAGGCTTACCATCAGCCGTCACTGTCGCAAGGGTCATCGCTTCGGGAAGCATGATCTTTGCGGAGCAAGCTTCGTCGAACCATTTCTGAAATTGTCTGATCGGATCGCGCTCGACGCGCCGCTCATCGAGTTCATCGTTCATGTGACGAACCGTTGTCCAAAATTGCCTGATCGTGAATTTCATGCGCATGGAATATACGGATTTCACGTCCCTAACTCAATTCCGCCTTTCCAATCCCAAATCTCCAAACCCCAAATTCCAAAACCCCCCAATCCCCAATTCGCAATCCAAAATCCAAAATCCGAAATCTTCTTTGAGTTTTCCTCCCTAAACCCGTATATTGATCCTCAGCCCTCATCACCATCATTTTGTCATGCGGAAAACAGGCGGAACGCTTTACCTGAATATCATCTGGCACCAGCACCAGCCTCTCTACCTTGATCCGGAACTCGATCAGCTTCAGGGACCATGGGTGCGCACTCACGGCACGAAAGACTATTATGACATGGCTGCCATGCTCGAGGCGTACCCGAACGTCCATTGTACGTTCAATCTCACTTCCTCACTCCTTGTCCAGCTGGGAAAATATTACGTCGAACGCATCGGACCATTCGTCGACCGGAAAAGAAATCGCGTGGATGCTGAAAAATTTCTCTCCAAATGGAGGGGGAAAACCGATCCGTGGATCGATCTGGCCCTGACACCGACCGATCGGCTGAACGACCGCGATCTGCATTTTCTCCTTCGCAACGCGTGGAACGCGCTCTACATCAGCGACGTCATGGTTTCGCGCTTTCCCGAATACAGGGTGTTGAAAGAAAAAGCGGGCAGAGCGGAACCTCTGTCGGAGCCGGAACTGCGCGACATCAAGTTCTGGTTCTTTCTTGCCTATTTCGATCCCGATTTTCTTGAACACCGCGTAAAGCTTGCCGACGGCGCCAGCATCGACCTCACCGACCTCGTCTACCGACACTATGACGGAACATACCGGTTGAAGAAAGTCATCACGGAAGACGACTGCAACCGGATCGTCGCGGAAACTTACAAGGTGCTCTCCAACATCATCCCGATCCATAAGAAATTGATGTACAATCCGAAGAGCAGGACCGGCCAGATCGACGTTGCGACGACGCCGTTCTATCATCCGATTCTCCCGCTCGTCTATGACAGCGATCTGGCAAAGATCTGCCAGCCGGATCACCCGCTGCCGCCGAGGTTTGCCTATCCTGCGGACGCAGGCGCACAGGTGGCGAAGGCGGCGGCATACTTCAAGAAAGAATTCGGGCGAAGACCGACCGGCATGTGGCCGGCGGAAGGTTCGGTTGCTCAGGAGATCATGCCCGTCTTCAGCGACAGCGGCATGGAGTGGATCGCGACGGACGAGAAAATTCTCTTCCGTTCCGAGCCGTCGAATCTCCCGCAACATTATCCCTATCGTGTCGACGGTCGAAATCCGGTCGCGGTCGTGTTTCGCGACACCGCATTGTCCGATAAGATCGGCTTCACGTACCAATCATGGCGCGGCGTCGATGCGGCGAACGACTTTGTTAACCACGTTCTCGCCTTAGCTCCGCCGCCGGGCGAGCCGGAGCGCCTTGTGACCGTGATCCTTGATGGGGAAAATGCGTGGGAATGGTATCGTTACGACAATGACGGAAAGGAATTCCTCCATTCCCTCTACGGCCGGCTCAACGATCTTTACCGGACCGGAGAAATCGTTTCAGTGACGATGTCTGAGTACATTCACGGAAATCCAAAGAGAAAAATCTCCCCTCATCCGGTGTCGTCGATGAAAAAAATCGACCGGCTCTATCCGGGTTCGTGGATCAATTCAAATTTTGACACGTGGATCGGCATCCCCGAAAAAAACCAGGCGTGGGAATACCTCGGCATCGTCAGGCACGATCTGGAACGATCCGGGATTTCCGCCCCTCGCGCCAATGGATCCGTTCCGAAGGCCGGCACAAAGAAATGGTTTGCATATCAGGCGTGGGAGGAGATGTATGCCGCGGAAGGTTCGGACTGGTTCTGGTGGTACGGGACCCGGCAATATGTGCCGGGCGGTACGGGGCCATTCGACGCCGCGTTCATGGGACATTTGAATAATGTCTACAAGTTCGCCCGCCTCGCGGGTGCCGGGATGCCGCAGCGGGAGTTTCGTGCGATCTCCGACAGCCGGAGCATCGAAGGCGTCAGTCAGGGAGCGATGAAGCAGAGTTCGGCAGGCGTCGGAGAGGAAGCCTGAACGAAACGATGAAGCACTTCGATCTGGCTGTCGCATGGAACTGGGAATTCGACGCGGACTATATTCACGGGATCCAGGGAGAATGCAGGCAACGGAATATTTCTATCTATGAGATCCGGCCAGATCATTTGCAGCACGTCATCGGAGAACTTCGGTCGGGCCATCTCCGGTTCAAATCATTTTATGATCGCGCCTCGGATGCAGATGAAGCGTTCGTTCCGCTCGTGCGGCTCCTCGCCGACCCCGCGGTTCGGGTGATCAATCCCCATGGCCTCGTTGCTCACGCCATCGATAAGGCGACGATGCATCTTGAGTTCATCACGAACGGCATCAATGTTCCACCGACGATCATCCTTTCGCCGTACAGCCGCGACCGGAGCCTGTCGGTCACGGATCGGGATCTTGAGTGGTTGAGAAGACCTTTTGTCATCAAGCCGGCGAACACGACCGGCGGCGGCACCGGCGTCGTCGTCAACGCGATGACGCTCGAGGATATCATCAGATCACGGCAGGTCCATCCCAACGACAAATATCTCCTCCAGGAATTTATCCACCCAAAAAAACTTGACGGCAGGCGCGGGTGGTTTCGCGTCTATTCGGTCTTCAATGAGATCATCATTTGCTGGTGGGATGATCAGACGCATGAATATTCGGAACTTTCCGCGGCAGAGGAAGAACGATTCTCGGTTCAGGGACTTCGTCTCATCATGCGCACGATCAAGCAGATCACCGGGCTCGATTTCTTTTCGTCCGAAATCGCTCTTGCCGCCGACGGGAAATTCATCGTCGTCGATTATGTGAACGAGATCTGCGACATGCGGCTGAAATCAAAATATCAGAACGGAGCGCCAGACGACGTCGTGCATCGCATCGAACGCCTCATCGTCGCGGAGATCTCCGCATGCGTGCACCAGCCGCAGCAGGTGGCGTGATGCGTCGGCCGGGGACATCGCGCCTTCCGATCCGGGGCCTCGAGGCCCGTGCATCGAACGCACCGCTCTTTGAATTCCACATTCTTCTTGCCGCGAGGAAGAAATATGAGTTCGATGAGACGCTCTACGCGTTCAGCGGCAATGTCGTCTTTGCGAACTTTCATGCGGCGCGCGTCTTCGCCAAAAAGATCAACGATCAGCGCGATCTCGCGAGCCACCCTGAGCGCGCGATAAAAGCGGGCCAGCTCAACGCGATGGGACTCATCGACGAGATCAATCATTTCATGCTACAGCGCTATGAGGAAGTTGAAAATCCCGGAGTCATCGGCCGTGCGGTTGCGCATCTGAAAGCATCGGTCGGCGATCGCCAGACGTCGAAGACGTTGCGGGAATTTTGCAGACTCCTGCCGCCGCGCGACGTTTATCGGGGCGGTCTGACGATCGAAGAATATCTGGGCGGGTCGACAGGCGGCAAGCAGCACGCGGAAGTGACGGTCGAAGAGATGATCATGCTCTGGTTCGCTAACATCAATCCTGCGTTCGCGCCGTTTCATGAACTGTTCAACGATCGCGAATTGCGGGAAGGGAGCGCTTATTCCCCTTCCATCGATGCTCTCCAGCGATTTTTTCAGGAAGAAAAGCCGTTCGGGCCGGAAGGCAAATCGATCCTTGAAGTCCTCCGCGAACCGATGCTCGCGAGCCCGCACAGTCTTGAAGGCCAGCTTGCCTATATCAGAAAATTCTGGGGAGTTCACCTCTCTCCTCATTTTCTCGACAAGCTCGCCGGCGCGGGAGATCTCATCCGGGAAGAGACAAAGTCCACGTTTCACGGAGGCAAACCGGAAACAGTCGTTCCGGACTACCGGCGTGACCATTCTCTGGAAGATATCGACCACGAGCGATTCACGGACGATCTTGAATGGATGCCGAACGTTATCATCATAGCAAAAAACACATACGTCTGGCTCGATCAATTGTCGAAAAAATACCAGCGCTCCATACGCCGGCTCGATGAGATCCCCGATGAGGAGCTCGATCTGCTCGCGCGGTGGAATTTCACCGGCCTGTGGCTCATCGGGATTTGGGAGAGAAGCTCGGCCTCACAGAAAATGAAGCAGATGATGGGCAATCCGGAGGCGGTGGCGTCTGCGTACTCCGTTTACGATTACGAAATCGCGCACGATCTCGGCGGGGAGGATGCTTTTCAGAATTTGCGCCACCGTGCATGGCATCGCGGCATCCGGCTCGCAGGCGATATGGTGCCGAATCATGTCGGGGTCTATTCAAAATGGGTGATCGAGCGGCCGCAATACTTCATCCAATCGGCCTACGCTCCTTTTCCGACCTATCATTTCACCGGGCACAATTTCTCCGATCATCCCGGGGTCGAGATCCGTATCGAGGACGGTTATTGGGATCGCCGCGACGCGGCCGTTGTGTTTCAGCGCGTCGACAAAGGAACCGGATCGGTACAATACATTTATCACGGCAACGACGGGACGGGAATGGCCTGGAACGACACGGCCCAGTTGAATTTTCTGCTGGCTGAAGTTCGTGAGGCGGTCATGCAGGAAATCTTCCGCGTGGCGAGAAAATTTTCAATCATCCGGTTCGACGCGGCGATGGTCCTGGCGAAGAGACATTTCCGGCGGCTCTGGTATCCCGAGCCGGGAAGCGGCGGCGATATCCCCTCGCGTGCCGATCATGCGATGCGGAAGGATGAGTTCGACAACATGTTCCCGGTGGAATTCTGGCGGGAGGTCGTCGACCGGATCAACAGAGACATGCCGAGCACATTGCTGCTCGCCGAGGCATTCTGGATGCTGGAAGGGTATTTCGTACGATCGCTCGGCATGCACCGCGTCTATAACAGCGCCTTCATGCACATGATGATGAAACAGGAAAACGCCAAGTACCGTCAGCTCATCTACAAGACGCTTGAATTCAATCCTGAGATATTGAAGCGATATGTGAATTTCATGAGCAATCCCGACGAGGAGACTGCCGTCGAGCAATTCGGGACGGGGGATAAATATTTCGGCGTCGTGATGATGATGGCGACCATGCCCGGACTTCCGATGTTTGCCCATGGACAGGTCGAAGGCTTCACCGAAAAATACGGCATGGAATATCAGCGCGCATATTACAATGAAATTCCCGATCAGAATCTCATCGCGCGCCACGAACGGGAAGTTTTTCCGATACTCGGGAAGCGGTACCTCTTCAGCCAGGTCGCCAATTTTGAGCTCTTCGATTTTTCCAGCATGGAAGAAGGTCGCAACGAACATGTCTTTGTCTACACAAATCGCGCGGGCGATGAACGTGCCCTCATGTGCTACAACAATCGGTATGAAAGTTCCAGCGGCACGATCGGGCTATCGGTCCTCAAAGTCAACGTGACCGGTGAAGAATCGAAAAGGAAAACAGTCGGTGAGGCGCTCGGGCTCCACAGGGACGACCGCTATTTCTACATCCTCAAAGAGCACCGCAGCGGAATGGAATTCCTGCGATCCGGCAAAGAAATGTGTGAACAGGGGATGCATATCGTGCTGCAGGGATACGAGTATCAATTGTTCCTCGGATTTTCTGAGGTGCTGGATGAATCGGGAGAATGTCGCCAGCTGGCGAATTCGCTTGGCGGCCGCGGGATCGAAAGCGTGAACATGGCGCTCGATGAAATGAAGCTCCGGCCTGTTCATGAGGCACTGCGTGCTCTCATGAGCGATACGATCGTCAGGAGCGTCGCACGATATTGGTTTGAAGCTGAGGTAAACCGCGCTGAGGAAAAACAGATTCTCGCCGACGTCGAGAAGCATGTTCTGAATCTCCTTGCAAGAGCACAGGACCACCTGCATGCCCATGGTGATGTGAAATCGGCGGCCGACGGGCTCAGACATCAGATGAAGAACGCACGCGCGGTAGTGACGTGGATACGGACGTCCGCCCTGTCGTGGGCGAATCCCAAACATCGTTCTGGATCCGCCTTTGTCCTGTATTGCCTGCTCCTCATCGATCATTTCGAAAGGTTTGTCGAAAAGCTGGAGAGCAATGCCGCTCGTGGATGGGATGCGTTCGTGATGGAAAAGATACTGGGGGAGTGTATCTCGGTGATTGAAAACGATCAATCGAAGGTTGTGCACCGGAAGGCATTGATCGGCATACTCTCCCGCGTGGGGAATGTCATGACTGCTTCCGGCAGTTCGGACGTACGGAGCTCTTTCGGGCCGGTGGTTGAAAGCCGTGACGCCCAGCAGTTCCTAGGCGTCCATGAATATCGAAACACGCTGTATTACCGCCAGGAAGCGTTCGACGAGCTCGTCGAGTGGGTGGCGGTAAAGGAATTGGTCCGGATCTTTGCCGGAGACGACTTGACAAAAGCGCGACAGAATGCGATGTTGAAGTCGGCTCTTCACGAGATCCTGCAATTGAAGCAATTTGCCTCTTCCTCCGGCTATGATTTCATTGCGCTGAGGAACCTGGTGAAGGAGCAAAAGAAGCCGGTCGGTGTCGGGGTGTAGGAGTGCGGGATGCGGAGATCATCTTTAACATTTCGATAAGAGAGTAACCATGAACAAGGTTCTGGCATTGATCCTGGGAGGAGGGCGCGGTGAGCGACTTTATCCGCTGACGAAATACCGCGCGAAGCCCGCTCTCCCTCTTGCGGGAAAGTATCGTCTCATTGACATTCCGGTGAGCAACTGTATCAACTCCGGCATACTCAAGATCTATGTGCTCACGCAATTCAACTCCGCTTCGCTGAACAGGCACATTGCGGAGACCTACCGGTTCTCTCAGTTCATGCGCGGCTTTGTCGACGTCATTGCGGCACAGCAAACGCCGACGAGTCCGGATTGGTTTGAAGGGACCGCCGATGCGGTGCGGAAGACGTTGTGGGTCATGGCGCCGTGGACGGTCGATGAATATCTTATTCTCTCTGGCGATCATCTTTATCGGATGGATTATCGTGCGTTCATCGGCCATCACCAGAAATCGAACGCCGATGTCACGCTCTCGGTGGCGCCCGTGACGGAATCGCGCGCCTCCGGCCTCGGGCTTATGAAGATCAATGAGAAGGGGCGCATCATCGATTTCAAGGAGAAGCCGAAAGGCGATGCTCTCGCTTCGATGAAAGTGGATACACAGCGCATGGGTCTCTCGGCGACCGAGGCCGAGCTCATGCCGTACGCCGGCTCGATGGGGATCTACGTTTTCAAACGCGACGTGCTGCTCGACCTCCTGAAACGAAATCCGAAGCAGGCCGATTTCGGCAAGGACATCATCCCGGCGGCGATCAAGGATTTCAATGTCCAGGCGTATTTATTCCGCGGTTATTGGGAAGACATCGGAACCGTCGAATCGTTTTACGAGGCGAACCTCAAGCTGCTTCACCAGCCGAAGCCTGCCTTCAGTTTCTTTGACAGCGAATTTCCGATCTACACACATGCGCGATTTCTTCCGCCAAGCAAGATCCTTGATACAAGACTCGAGGAGGCGATGATCTGCGACGGGACGATCGTCAAGAGCGCCGAGATAAAGAAATCGATCGTCGGCATCCGCTCCCGGCTCGAGGAGCAGACCGTTCTCGAGAACACGCTGCTCATGGGCGCCGACGAGTATCAATCGGAAGCCGATCGTTCTGCCGATCTTGCCGCGGGGCTTGTGCCCATCGGCATCGGCGCGAAGACGATCATACGGAACGCGATCATCGATAAGAATGCCCGGATCGGGAAGAATGTCCAGATCATCAATAAAAAGAAGATCCAGAAGGAAGAAAAAGAGGAGAAGGGTTATTGGATTCGGAATGGGATTGTGGTAGTGCTTAAAGGAGCGACGATTGAGGATGGAACGGTAATATGATAAATTAAAAATTAAGCATCGGCAAATCAAGAATCTAAATTCTAAAATCAAAAATTGATACTCCGGTATTGTGAAGCCTCCTAAATACATCGTCATGGTTGCATCGGAGAATGACGCGCTCAGGGGCGGGAAGGTGGGCGGACTCGGCGACGTGCTGCGCGATCTGCCGAGGGCGCTGGTGAAGCTCGGGTGGGACGTTGATGTCATTACTCCGTCGTACGGCTTCCTCCACAAAGAGAATCCATCGACGCATTACTCCACCGTGAAATTTCCGTTTGAAGGAAAACGAGCCGAGGGTGAGGTATGGCGCGTGATCGGCAAGGAGCCTGGCGACGGGGTGCAGCAGTTCGTCGTTGAGCATCCGCTGCTGCGCGGCGACCGCATCTATTATAATGATCCCCCGGAGACGCCGTTCATGCGCGACGCGCACAAGTACGCGTTGTTCTGCTCTGCGGTGGGACAGTTCGTCGGGAGACTTCAGGTGCCGTTTGTTCTCCATCTCCACGACTGGCATGCCGCAACGCTTCTTCTCTTGCAGAAACTGCATCCGGAATTCGCCCGGCTTAAAGATGTCCGCACAGCGTTCACGATCCACAATGTCGCGATTCAAGGGACGCGCCCGATGCATGGGGATTCGTCTTCACTCGAGAGCTGGTTCCCCGAGTTGTTCCGCCTGACAGATTGGATCGAATCGTGGCACGATCCCCGGTCCAGCGAACCGTCGTATAACCCGATGGCGGTCGGTATTCGCCGGGCGGACAAGGTCAATACCGTGTCGCCGGGATATGCCAGGGAAATTCTGAAGCCGAGCGATCCGAAGAACGGGCACTACGGCGGCGAAGGCATGGAGAGTATGCTTCTTGAGAGGCAGCAGCAGGGTCAGCTCGTCGGCATCCTGAACGGCTGCGAATACACCGATCATCGGAGCACGAAACGTCTGAGCTATCGTGAACTGTGCGATCTGATTTGTTCTGAGGTTTCGGGGGCGCATGATCCGGTGCATGATGAACTTCTTCAGCGCCTCGGTCGAATGAGAGATCTGGACCCGTCATTCATTCTCGCGAGCGTAGCACGGATCGTCGAGCAAAAAGTGAGGCTCTTCTTCGAAGCCGGGCGGGACGGCGCGACGGCGATCGAAGGGATCATGAAGATTCTTGCCGATCACAACGGCGTCTGTATCATTGTCGGGAGCGGTGCCGCGGAGTACGAGATGAAGCTCAGGGAAGCGTTCCGGCGAAGTGAGCGGCTGATCTTTGTGAACGGATATTTTGAAAAAATCTCTCAGGCGCTCTACGCAAGCAGTACGCTTTTCCTGATGCCGAGTTCGTTTGAGCCGTGCGGGATCAGTCAGATGATCGCCATGCGTGAAGGGCAGCCGTGCATTGTTCACGCCGTCGGTGGATTGCGAGACACCGTGCTTGATGAAGTCAATGGATTTACTTTTGATGGGGGGACGATGGCCGAGCAGGTTGATGAATTCGTGCGGGTCGTTGAAAAGGCCGTCACGGTTTTTCTTGAGAGGAAGTCGAAGTGGGAGAAGATAAAATTTGCCGCCGAGAGCGCAAGATTCACGTGGGCGTCGAGCGCCTTGCAATATATCGAAAAGATGTATGTGTAGGAACGTGTCATGGTCCGCTGCCTTCGATGTCCGTCAGATTGCACTCGCGCACTCAACCAACCAACCAACGAACGAACTAACCAACAATTAACCAATTAACCAATTTCCGCCGGAGGCGCCTTCGGCGCAAACCAGTTAACCAAAGTCTCAATTGCTTTGGAACTCAACATACCCTATATTTGTACTTGATTGTATGTCAAATCATTAAAGGAGATAACGATGGAAGACCGCGTGGTAACTCAACAGGTTCTAACGGCCGAACAGGCCGAAGAGCTGCAGCGTGCGTTTATTCTGAAAGTTTTTGGATGGATGGCTGCGGGGTTGATGATCACGGGCATCATGGCGATGGTCACGGTCCAATCGCAGGCGATTCTTGAGTTTGTTCTCGGGAACAGGATTGTTTATATCGGTTTGATCATTGCGCAGCTTGGACTGGTTGTGTGGCTCTCTGCGCGGATTGCGGCGATGTCGGCAATGACGGCGACGATGGTGTTTGTCGGATATTCGTTCCTGACCGGCCTGACGTTATCGGTCGTGTTTCTTGCCTACACGCTCTCATCTCTGGCGTCGACGTTCTTCGTCAGCGCCGGAACATTCGGGGCGATGTATGCGTACGGTGCGATGACGAAGCGGGATCTCACGAGCATGGGAAGCTTCATGTCGATGGGGTTGATCGGGGTTATTATCGCCTCGGTGGTGAATATGTTCATGAACAACGAGACGATCTATTGGATCACGACGTATATCGGCATCATTGTCTTTGTCGGGCTCACGGCTTACGATGCGCAGAAGATCAAAGCGATGGGTCTCATGGCGGCACAGGGTTCAGAGGAGGAGCAGAAAGGTGCGATCATTGGCGCGCTGCGGCTTTATCTCGATTTCATCAATTTGTTTTTGCTGCTCCTGCGGATTTTGGGGAGAAGGAAGTAGCCCCTTCTGCTCCCCGTCATGAGATCATTCGTACCAGCTCAGGGTCTTGTACGCCTGAATCTTTCCGATACGCTTCGCCATATCCATGGCTGCCTGGCTGTATTGGATCTTGCAACCTTTTTCCAGCTCAATTTCGAGGCCCGTTTTCGCGGCGGAAATCAGGAGCGCGCCGATGACCCTCGCATTGTTTTCAATTTCCCACTCTTCTACATTCACTTCATACGCGATGACGAGACCGTGCCATGTGAAGTTTGGTCGGAAGTAAGTTTTTCCCCTCGCAAGCAGGATACCGTACCCATTGAGGTTCTGGAATTGAACGAGGCCTGCCGTTCCGTTGGCGTAGATGATCACCGGTGAGGCCGCAGTTCCAAACTGCTGAATCGATGTGCTTGTTGGTCCTCCCACTGTTGCAGGTCCTGTAAAATTATAATCGGCCACGGCGATCAGGCTCGCGGCGTTGGTTACAGGATTCCACATCGCGGTGTCTCTGACCGAAGGCGGGCTCCCGACGATCGCTCCTTCCAGCTCCGGCTTTGTCACCGGGAAATACGCCAGGCCCGCTTTGTCGTTTGAGCTGGGGGCCAGAAGATTGCCGTTGATATCGTGATTGAAACCGCTGAGCTCGGACGGTGATTCCACTTCGACTTCATCAACCCCGCTGAGCCGTAAATTGAGCGCCGCTTTCAAATCCGGAAATGCAGAGGGCCCTTGGGCGATATGAACCTTCATGGTAAACGTCGAATCCATGAATTTCCCAACGCTGACGAGATCCAGGGTATCGGTCTTCGACGTGTCGGGATAGATCCTGGTAATATTTGCCCTGCCGCCGAGCAGTTCAAGATTCAACTGTCCGGTCGCGGCGAAGACGGAATCATGATTGTCGAGAGCCCGGAGCACTTCATTCATTCCACTGTGGGCGATCGCCTTCGAAGATGCATAGCGATGGTACCCGACGACGTTCTCCATGACTTTCTTTTTAGACGCATTCATTGAGTGATTCAGGTAACCGACTGTGAATGCAAGACCAAGGATGATGATGAGCGAATACCTACCCATAAGAACGTTCCCTCCTATTTCAAATTTTTTGGACGAATGCAGTTTTCGTAGTATCCGCCGGCATACACCGAGTCGAGAGCTTCCGCACTCTCCACTCGCACCTGAACCCTAATGGCTCTGATGCTGTCGAGCAGGGCGCCCGACAACGGCGCACCGAGCAGTGAATCGCGGGAATTATAATAGAGAAACTTAAACTTCGTTACCTTCGAACTGATCGTGACTTTGGAAGAATTCTCTGTCCGATACAACTGGCGGATGTTGGAGTTCGTGCTCCAGGCAGTTGAAGGGCCGAGCGTATACTCGACGACGTCCGTTCCGCTCGGCTTATCGAGGAGATCGGCCTTGAACACAATCCGCGATGTTTCTGCCGCGGTAATATACGGCTTCGAAACGCGATAGCCGATTTTGTACAAATCAAATTCAAGAAAACGCACAACCTGAATCAACTCAGCCTGGGTGTTCAATGTATTGTTGTCCTTTGAGGTCTCCATTGTCATGGTGGAATTGATGGTGACAATGGTGACCATCAGCATTCCCACGAGAACAATCGATCCGATGATATCGAGCATGACCGACATCTATTTTCCTTTTTTCTATACTAAACGGTTTTCTGTTCAGTCACTTCTTACGATACACGACAATATCCGAGAGCTGAACCGGCTGAGACATATTTTGACTTGTCACTGTGACTATGATTCTCTTGAAAAAAGTCTGTTCGGATGATCCAAGATTCGGGTTTGCATTGTTCACGTAGTAGACGGTGTCGACGATGGTAAACTTCCCCATGCGCGGCGAGAATTCGATGCGGTTGTATCGGTTATAGTCGTCGACGTCATTATAGTATAGGGCTGAGAGCCTCGAGGTGTCCGGCAATGGGACTTTGCCGTCCTCGATCGTCGTTCTACCGAGCAGCCACGGAGAGGTGAATGCGGATGCTGAATCGGCGTTTGCATTGACGGTAGCTTCGTCGTAATCCTGCGCAATGATTTCATCGAGCATGGATTGGGCAAGCGAAACGGCGTTCAGGGAGGCCTCCGCATCGAGCATCGTTTCAGTGTTTCCGACAAGAGTCGATTTCACCGACACGTTGATCATTGAAAGCAGCATTAGTGCGCCAAGAACAAGAAGAATTTGACCTGTGCTCATCCTCTTTCAATTATGATAATTGCACCATGGTAGCAAAAGCATTGAGACTGTAACATGCTGAAGATCACAAGCTCAGGAACACGTTAATCGTAGTGGCAATTTGTCGGACGAATTTGTCTGAAATTCAGTGTTTCGGTCGGTTGGGCAGAGTGCAGATAGTGATCCCCGGCACGTAATCGAAGGTACGTTGACTCTGGGAATGCAGAAACGGAGAGTTTTCAATTTTTGTAAGGGATTGGCGTCAGGGGGGTTGGAAATCGAGGTTCAGACGGCTAAGGCAGATGTTACCCTCTCCCCGTGGCGCCAAGGCGCCACACCCCTCTCCCGGGACGGGAGAGGGGTTACGTGGATAGAGTCATAACCCAAATTTGCATTTCCTGTCACCACTCACGGTTTCGTGATTCCCTCTTCAAAGAGCTTTCGAAAATGGAAGCCGTAGATTGCGAAAGTCATGGCGAGTCGGAACAATCGCGGTCGGCGGAACAACATCCAGAAAAAGAGCTTCCAGAAATGAAATCGCTCCTTCCCGATGATACCAAGCCTCACCATCGATTTGAACAAAGCCTTAACGTGGTTCAGCTGAAACCGGAACACTCTCGCCTGCTTGGGCTTAAAGTCCTTCAGGAAGTGCATGACCCTCGCGTAGTACTCTTTTGGAGAGTAGATTGATTTCAGGACATCTTTGTATCCGTTGATGAGCGTTTCCCGGTTCATGCGGGGAATGAAGTTCAGCGAGAAGTTGGTATTGTCGCCCGAAAACGCCTTGAGGAGCCGTCCTTCCTTCAACAGACGCTGGTAAAGTTTCGTCCCGCGCGGTGCGTTGAGGATGCCCACCATGGCAGTCACGATGCCGCTTTCCTTGATGAAGTCGGTGAGCCGTTCAAAAATCTCCGCCGGATCGCTATCGAAGCCGACGATGAACCCACCGTTGACGCACAACCCTGCCCGCTGAATCCTTTTCACGCTTGCGAGGAGGTCACGGTTCTTGTTCGGAATCTTCTTGCACTCAAGGAGGCTCTCCGCGTTGGGGGACTCAATACCCACGAAGACTTCGTCAAAGCCTGCCTTCACCATCATCCCCATAAGCTCTTCGTCGTCCGCGAGGTTGATGGAGGCTTCTGTGGTAAAATCGAAGGGATGATTCTTCTTCTCCATCCATTCGATCAATGCCGGTAGAATTTCTTTCTTGAGTTTCTTCTTATTCCCGATGAAGTTGTCATCCACAAAAAAGACGTTCCCTCTCCAGCCTTCTTCGTAGAGGCTTTCCAGCTCGGCGAGTACTTGTTCCTTCGTCTTCGTGCGTGGTTCGCGTCCGTAGAGAACCGTGATATCGCAGAACTCGCAATCGTATGGGCATCCTCGTGAATACTGGATGTTCATGCTGGAATAGTATTTAAATCTTGCGAGGCTCCAGAGAGGGATGGGGGTCGTTGTAACGTTCGCCCACTCCGCCGAAGTGTACAGATGTTGAGCTTGTCCGTTACCGATGTCTTTGATGAAGGGGGGAAGAGTAAGCTCTGCTTCATTGAGTACGAGATGGTCAACGTCTTCAAAGTCTTCGGGGTGTGCAGTAAAGAGCGGGCCGCCGGCGACGATCTTCTTGCCGAGCGCTTTGCATTTGGCGATGACATGTTCTGCGGATTCTCGTTGAATGGACATCGCGCTGATGAAGACGTAATCGGCCCAAAGAAGATCTTTATCCTTCAGTGGTGATACGTTCATGTCGACGAAGCGTTGATTCCATTCCTTTGGCAGCATTGCGGCAACGGTCAGCAACCCGAGAGGAGGGAAGCCTGCTCTTTTCGAGATGAACTTCAGAGCGTGCTTGAAGCTCCAGAAGGTGTCAGGATACGTCGGATATATGTGCAGGATATTCATCGTAAGAATCTGAGTGAAAGGGATATTGGTATGGTAGTTCTTTTTTCCATTCAATTCCTAAAAGAACGCCCCAACTCTCAGGTGAAAGACTAATGATTACGTTAGGGGAAATTACAAAAATAAAGGAGGGAAATCAAGCCTGTTCGCCTCGATGGGCATTCCGAGCTGTCTGAACTGGGATTTAACGGATTAACGGATTACCCGGATATCCTCGGCTGACTAATCGGTAATCGCATACTGCTCTAATCTGGGAAATCCGTTAATCCGTTCCCCGAAGGGGTCCCTTCGGGATAATCGTGGTTCAGACGGTGTTGTCTTACTTGCTTCTGCCCGTAACTTTTTGCTATATTCAGGTGAAAGGAATCCAGACACCTTGGGAGGATCAATATGACTCCATACAAACATATACCCGTCGAGCAACGTAATCTGCAGATGACTGCGTTGCCCCGGATGCATGGTAACATCGGAGCCGAAGAGATACTCCGTGAGATTCTATTGAAGAATCCTCGTCGCGCCGAGCGCTCGTGAGCCCAGCAAAATGATCCCCGTCGCGCTGAGCGCCAGTCGAAGCGCATCTTGAGCAATCGCAGCATGGTCCTCGACTTCGTGGCTCCGCCCAAAAGAGGGCGGAGCCACTGCGCTCGGACCGACGGGGGTTTCTTATGTGACTTCCCGCTTAACTAACCTTACACATCAACACACCAAGGGGAGGAAACCTTCATGCCGACCTATGCATATCGTTGGGCAGACGGTACGATAACCGTTTGCAGCGCCGTCGACGAGGACGAAGCAATCGAATTATTCGATCAGATCGCCCCTGTCACAAGGAAGTTGATCATTGTATTATCATCAAGACTTGCCATCACCATCAAACCGCGCCTCACCAACAGTTGGGAGATGGATGAAGACAGCCCGTTTGGCGACACCCTGGATCTCGAGCTGTTGAAATCCTGTTATCCGCATTTCAACGCAGCATATTTTGATGGAGAGCAAGAGGATTATGTTCCACCCGATCCGATGCCGCCCGAAGTGAGGCAACGATTGAAGCAAGCACTGGCGAGAGACCTCAAAGATGTTCACCGATTGCTTGACAGTCACCCCGTTCCGCCCGATCTTGTGAATCTGTTTCCAAGAGGCTTTCCGGGGCAGGAGAATTGAGTCAAAGATGGCGATAGGGTTAGGTGTATCCTGACGCAGTCTGAACCGGGATTTATGGGATTACGGGATTACCCGGATTTCCTTGGTTGTCTGGACCAGGATTTAATTGATGGAAGGATGATCTTGATGCTCTAATCATGATCCGTCTAATCGTGGTTCAGACACCGCCGCCCATAGCCCCCAGGATCCATAGGGAGGTTTCCACAGGAGGCATCGAAATTGAATTCCATCGGATTTTTTTATTATCTTTCAACCAACGGGGAGGCACTGGTCTTTACCCCTCAGCTGAGACAGTTTTTTGGATAGCTAAGGTGGATATTTGATTATGGAATTGAGCTTCAATCTCCTCTGGTGTGTGATAGCCCAGTGAGGAGTGAAGCCGTTTTTTGTTGTACACGATTTCGATGAA
>ORMF011679680.1_pt1 | contig 46466 bp, 42 predicted proteins | sample 1779871 | NCBI WGS metagenome assembly ORMF01 (sample SAMEA104232316, study PRJEB22302) | groundwater metagenome | biome: forest; feature: aquifer; material: groundwater | place: USA | collected 2011-08-07 | depth 5.4 m
CGCGCCCGCGCCAGCGGCGGCGCGGGCGGACGAGTCATCGGCCGCGCATCGGGCGTCGCTTCGGCGCGCGTCGCCGCGGCCGGCGCCATCGTCGCGTCCGCCAGCGCCAGCTCCAGCGGCAGCGGCGATAACGGATCGGCGCGCAGATCCGCCAGCCCGAAGGCCCGCAGCGCTCGCACGAGCTTCGTCGCCGGCACGCCCTCGATGCTCGCCCGCATCTCGGCGAGCTGCTCCGGCGTCCACTGCCCGTCCGGCTCCGCGCCCGACTGCACCAGCAGCAGTTCACGCAAGCGCAGCACCACTTCCTTCTGGAACTGTCTTAGGTCCAGCCCGTCGTCGCGCACCGCGCCGATCGTCGAAAGCCCCATCGCGAAGTCGCCGCACAGGGCGTGCAGCGCCAACTGCGTCGCGCGCTCGTCCGCGATCAGCCCCAGCCCCTCGCGCACCGCCTCCAGCGATACGTCCTTGCCGTATGAATCGCAGATCTGCTCGAACAGATTGATCGCGTCGCGCAGGCTGCCGGTCGCGCTTCGTGCGATCAGCTCCAACCCCTCGCGCGGCACGCCGAGCTTCTCTTCCGCCGCGATGTGCGCGAGCCGGTCGGCCATGGCTGACAGCGGGATGCGCTTGAACTCGAACCGCTGGCAGCGCGACACGATCGTCGCCGGCACCTTGTGCGTGTCCGTCGTCGCCAGGATGAAGACGATGTGCCCGGGCGGCTCCTCGAGGATCTTCAGCAGCGCGTTGAAGGCCTGCTCGGTGAGCATGTGCACTTCATCGATGAGGTAGACCTTGTGCGCCGCGGCGCCGCCCATCGGCATGTAGTTCGCGTTGTCCCGCAGATCGCGGATGTCGTCGATGCCGCGGTTGCTCGCCCCGTCCAGCTCTACGAGGTCCAGCGCGCTCCCCTCGCCAAACGATTTGCACGACGCGCACGCGTTGCACGGCTCGCCCGGGCTCTTCTTGGCATCGACCGCGTTCTTCTCGCAGTTAATCGCTTTCGCGAGCAAGCGCGCCGTCGTCGTCTTGCCCGTCCCGCGCGGGCCGGAAAAGAGGTAGGCGTGCGACACCTTGTGCGATGCCAGCGCGTTGATCAGCGTGCGCGTCACGACGCTCTGGCCCGAAACGTCGGCGAAGCACTGGGGGCGCCATTTGCGATAGAGGACTTCCGTCGGCATGCGGGTCTCGATCCCTCGATACAGCCCTGGGGTGCCGTCATTATAGGCGGCGATCATCCCGCGGGCGAGACGTTTGCATAACGCGCGCGGTGCACCCAGCGCGCCATGCACACGGCGCGCTGGGCGTACTTCACGCTACGTCATGCTTGTGCCGCCACATGCCGAGACGTGCTTGCACAGGCATCTCCCGTTGTGGCGGCGTCAGCGACGAGTGTCTCCTCACGGGCCTTGCCAGCTCCCGACGCCTTGCGTGATCTCCGGGTTGCGCAGTCCGGACGAACGGGGCGCCGTGTCCGGGCGCTCGCATCGCGTAACGAAGACGCGATGAGCGCTGCGAAGCAGGTGGCTGCGGCTGGCTATTCGACCCGATGTAACTTCGGGTTAGGACCACCGAATGCCTATTATTGTACAAAAGTGCATTTTAAGTCACTTTTTGCTTGATACTGCTCTCGCCTCGATCTAGGATCGAAGGGTGATGAAATCCACACGAGACCTGATGCGCGACGTGCTGGCGGCCCGAGGCGAAGCTACGGTGGCCGATATCTCCAGCGATCTGGGACTGAATCAGGCCAACATCCGCCGCCACCTCGAGGTGATGCGGGCGGAGGGCCTGGTAGACATAACAATACGCCGGCACGAGATCGGGCGACCGTCGTACGTGTACAAGCTGACCGAGCGGGCGGAGGAGATGAACGCCCACTACCCGCGCCTGGTTAACCGGATGTTCAAGCGTCTGGCGACGCAGCCGGGCTCCGCGCCGCTGCTGGCGCAACTGTTCGACGGCGTCGCCGACGATGTCGCCGTGGCGCACCGGCAGCAGGTGACGGGCGCGACGCTCGGCGAGCGGGTGGCGGAGACGAGCACCGCGCTCAAGGAAGAGGGCATCGTCGACCACTGGCGGAAGGACGACGACGGCTTCCACCTGATGAACACAGCCTGCCCGTACCGCAAAGCGGCGGAGTCGTCGGATGCGCCGTGCCACGCGGACCACAAGGTGGTGGAGACGCTGATCGGCGTACCCGTCGAGCAGGTGAGCCGCATCGTCGACGGGCATCACATGTGCGAGTACGTGATCCGCGATGTCGCGCGCGGCGTCGAAGTCGAGTCGAAGTAAGCGGAGCGGGCGCGTTGCCCGCATTGAGAATAGAAGCGAATGGAGCACGGGCGTCTCGCCCGTAATCGAGAGCCAGAGAGAGAAGGACGGATGACGGACGACGTACTGCTGAAGATTGGCGGCCTCAAGGTCGCCGTGGACAGCAAGCAGATCCTGAACGGCGTCGACCTGGTGGTGAATCGCGGCGAAGTGCACGCGATCATGGGGCCGAACGGTTCCGGCAAGAGCACGCTCGCGAACGCGCTGATGGGGCACCCGAAGTACGAAGTCACGAGCGGCACCGTGCTATTCAAGGGCCAGAACATCCTCGGGCTATCGCCGGACAAGCGCGCGCAGAGCGGCATGTTCCTGGCGTTCCAGTACCCGACGAGCATCCCCGGCGTGACGATGGTCAACTTCCTGCGCCAGGCGATGAAGGCTGTGCGCGGTGAAGACGTGCCGGTGCGCGAGTTTCGCGAGAAGCTGCTCGCCACCATGAAGCTGCTGAAGATGGACGAGCAGTTCGCGCGCCGCTACGTCAACGAAGGCTTCTCGGGCGGCGAGAAGAAGCGCGCCGAGATCCTCCAGATGGGCATCCTTGACCCCGATCTTGCCGTCATGGACGAGACCGACTCGGGACTCGACATCGACGCTTTGCGGACAGTGGCAGAGGGCATCAACTCGCTCACATCGCCGAAGCTGGGCATCGTGCTGATCACGCACTACCAACGGCTGCTGAACTACATCACGCCGCAGTTCGTCCACATCCTGTACCAGGGACGGATCATCCAGTCCGGCGGCGCTGAACTGGCGTTGCAGCTCGAAGAGCAGGGATACGATCCGGTGATCGCGAAGTATGGCCCCGCGCTGGCGGCGGCCGAAGAGAGGGCGTAAGCCATGGTTGCGAAAGTCACACCGGAGATCGCGAAGCAGGACGGGTACAAGTTCGGCTTCAACGACAACGACAACGCCGTCTACTCGTACCGCACCGAAAAGGGGCTGAGCGAGGACGTCGTGCGCGAGATCTCGCGCGTGAAGAACGAGCCGCAGTGGATGACGGACTTCCGCGTGAAGTCGTACCACCACTTCCTCGACAAGCCGATGCCGACGGGCTTCTGGGGCGGCAGCATCCAGAACTACGACCTCGACTTCAACGACATCTACTACTACGCGCGCGCCTCCGACCGGCCCGAAGCCGACTGGTCGGACGTGCCGGAGTACATCAAGGACACGTTCGACAAGCTCGGCATTCCGGAAGCCGAGAAGAAGTCGCTGATCGCCGGCGTCGGCGCGCAGTACGACTCCGAGGTGGTGTACCACAGCATCCGCGAAGACCTCGAGAAGCTCGGCGTCATCTTCACCGACACGGACAGCGCGATGCGCGACTATCCGGACATGTTCCGGAAGTATTTCGGCACGATTGTGCCGCCGGCCGACAACAAGTTCGCGGCGCTGAACAGCGCGGTGTGGTCGGGCGGCAGCTTCGTCTACGTCCCGCCGGGAGTAAAGGTCGACATCCCGCTGCAGGCGTACTTCCGCATCAACAAAGAGAACATGGGCCAGTTCGAGCGGACGCTGATCATCGCCGACGAGGGCAGCTACGTGCACTACGTCGAGGGCTGTACGGCGCCGACGTACTCGACCGACTCGCTGCACAGCGCCGTCGTCGAGATCATCGTCAAGAAGAACGCGCGCGTGCGCTACACGACGATCCAGAACTGGTCGACGAACGTCTACAACCTCGTGACGAAGCGCGCGGCGGCGTACGAGAACGCCGTCATGGAGTGGGTCGACGGCAATCTGGGCTCGCGGCTGACGATGAAGTACCCGAGCGTCTACCTGATGGAGCCCGGCGCGCACGGCGAGATCCTCTCGCTGGCGATGGCGGGCGACGGCCAGCACCAGGACGCCGGCGCGAAGATCGTACACGCGGCGCCGGACACCACGTCAACGATCATCTCGAAGTCCGTATCGAAGGGCAGCGGCCGCACGAGCTACCGTGGCGCGCTGAAGGTGTACCCGGGCGCCGTGCGCTCGAAGGCGACGGTGCGCTGCGACGCGCTGCTGCTCGACGAGCACTCGCGGTCGGACACGTACCCGCTGATGGAGATCGAAGAGGAGCAGGTGAACATCGGCCACGAGGCCTCGATCTCGAAGGTCGGCGAGGATCAGCTGTTCTACCTGCAGAGCCGCGGCCTGAGCGAGGTCGATGCGACGAAGATGATCGTCAACGGCTTCGTCGAGCCGATCGTGAAGGAACTGCCGATGGAGTACGCGGTCGAGCTGAACCGGCTGATCGAGCTTCAGATGGAAGGCGCTGTTGGGTAGTGGCGGGTGATGAGGATGACGAGCGTGATCAATCGCCACCAGCGATACCACGCAGAGAACCACGCGAGATCGCGCGACGCATCGCGCGCGGGCATGCTCACCTCGAGCACTTTCCTGAACTCCGCGTGGCCGATCTTGCCCAACTGATCGAGGACGCGCTCGATCGTGGCGAAAGCAAGGTGTTCGATGGCAGGACGATGTTCTGGGACGAAGAAGAAGGCATCGTGGTCATCATGAACCCGGCGGATCCCGATGGTGGAACGGCCGTGCGAACAGAGCGGCGCTATTTCGACGCTTGGGGAGAGCAACGGAGGTAGACCATGAAGATAAAGCGAACTGAAACGGGTCGCGCGGACGTCGAACTTTCGTTGAGGGAACTCGACCTCTTAAGGAATGGGTTGAACGAAGCGCGGCTTGCCGTGAAGGGCGATGCGGACTTCGAAACGAGAATGGGCAGCCCTAAGGCCGAAGTGGATCAGCTCATCATGGCGTTGCAATCGCTGATCACGGAGATAGTTCGGTTGGAGCAGTCTGCCCGCACGGCTGCAGGATAAGCAAGCAAACGATATGTCAGCTCAACTCACCGACACCACCATCCCCGGCTTCACCGAAGCCGACATCGACGCGCTGATCGCGCGCAGCGATGCGCCGCAATGGCTCGCCGAACGCCGGCGGACGGCGTGGCGCACGTATGTGGCGATGGATCTGCCGGATCCGGGCGACGAGGAGTGGCGGCGCACCGATGTTCGGGCGATGCGCTTCGATGGCGCGCGGCTCGCGACGGCGGCAACACCGGCCTCCGGCGATGCCGCGCCGCGCGACAGATCGCTGGCGGGCGAGATCCTGCAACGCGATGCCGATGCCGTCTCAGTGCAGCTCGATCCGGAGCTGGCGGCGCGCGGCGTCATCCTGTGCGATCTGCACATCGCCGCTCGCGAGCACGAGGAGCTGCTCAAGCGCTACCTTTCCGACGCGGTGCGGCCGAGCGAATGGAAGTTCGTCGCGCTGAACGCGGCGCTCTGGTCGGGCGGCTGCTTCCTGTACGTGCCGAAGGGCGTCGAAGTCGCGCTGCCGGTACAGCTTTCGACGAGCATGTCGGCCGATGGTCTGGCGGTGTTCCCTCACACGATCATCGTCGCCGAAGCGAACAGCAAGGTAACGTTCGTCGACGAGACGCGGTCGCCAGACGTCGGCCCCCTCCCCCCCCAGCCCCCTCTCCCACAGGAGGAGAAGGGGAGTCATGGTTTCGTCAGCGGCGCCGTCGAGATCTACGTCGGCGACGGCGCGAAGGTCGACTACTACTCGATCAACCGCTGGGGCGGCGGCGTCAACAACTTCAACACAGTCCGCGCGATCCTCGGGCGCGACGCCGAGTTCCTCGCCATGGCGGCTGGCATTGGCAGCAAAGTGACGAAGATGCGCATCGATGCGGAGATGCCGCAGGCTGGCGCGCGCGTGACGTTGCTCGGCGTCACGTTCGGCGACGGCTCGCAGCACTTCGACTACAACACGCTGCAGAATCACGTCGGCAAGAGCACGATCAGCGACCTGCAGTTCAAGTCGGCGCTGACCGACAGCGCGTCGCTGGTCTGGTACGGCATCACGCGCATCAACGAGACCGCGGGCGGCAGCGAGGCGAACCAGACATCGCGCAACCTGCTGCTGAGCGAGCACGCGAAGGCGGCGCCGATCCCGATCCTCGAGATCAAGGCGCACGACGTGTCGAAGTGCAGCCACGGCGCCACGGTGGGGCCGGTCGACGAGAACGAACTGTTCTACCTGCAGGCGCGTGCCATCCCGCGCGATGTCGCCGAGCGGATGCTGGTGGAAGGATATTTCGCCAGCGTCGTCGACCGCATTCCGAACGCCGCGTTGCGCGCGCGCATCATGACGGCGATGCTGGCGAAAGCCGGCGGCGGCGCCGGAACGCTGACGTACGATGAGGTGATTGCGGCGAAGTAGGACGCGGGACACGAGACGCGGGAAGCGGGATCGGTTAGGGAAGCCTCGAATGGGATTTGAGAGCGTCGCGAAGGTCAGCGATACGCCGCCAGGCACGATCAGCGTGCACGAGGTCGGCGGCGTGCGCATCGCGCTGTGCAACGTCAACGGGCGCTTCTACGCGATCGACGACGTCTGTACGCACGACGGCGGCCCGCTCGACCAGGGAGAACTCGACGGCGAGCAAGTCGAGTGCCCGCGCCACGGCGCGAAGTTCGACGTGACAACAGGCCGCGCGACGGTGCTGCCGGCGGTGCGCCCGGTGAAGACGTATCGCGTCGAAGTCGAAGGCGACGACGTGAAGGTGGAGGTGGGGTGAGGAGTCGCTCAGTCTGTCAGTCCCTCAGTCGCGTGGCCACGCGGGATCGCCTTCTGAGAGACTGAACGACCGAATGACTGAAAGACCGACGGACATGTACGACATCGACCAGGTACGCAAAGATTTCCCCATCCTCGATCGAAAGATCCACGGCACTCCGCTGGTGTACCTCGACAACGCCGCCACGACGCAGAAGCCGCGGCAGGTGATCGACGCGCTGGTGCACTACTACGAGCACTACAACGCGAACATCCATCGCGGCCTGCACACGCTGGCGGAAGAAGCGACCGCGGCGTACGAGGCCACGCGCCTGAAGGCCGGCGCGTTCATCAACGCCGAGTATCCCGCTGAAGAGATCATCTTCACGCGCAACACGACCGAGTCGATCAACCTCGTCTCGAACGCGTGGGGGCGCAAGTTCCTCAAGCCGGGCGACGAGATCGTGTTCACGGCGATGGAGCATCACAGCAACCTCGTGCCGTGGCAGATGATCGCGCAGGCTACGGGCGCGACGCTGCGTCATATCGAGATCGACGACGACGGCAAGCTGATCTGGGACGACGTGCTGGCGAAGATCGGCGCGAAGACGAAGATCGTCGCGATCACGCAGATGTCGAACGTGCTCGGCACGATCAATCCGATCAAGGAGATCGCCGCGATCGCGCACCGCTTCGGCGCTGTCATGCTGGTCGATGGCGCGCAGAGCGTGCCGCACATGCCGGTCGACGTGCGCGACCTCGACTGCGACTTCCTGGCGTTCTCGTCGCACAAGATGCTCGGGCCGACGGGCGTGGGCGTGCTATACGGCAAGCGCGACCTGCTGAACGCGATGGACCCGTACATGGGCGGCGGCGAGATGATCATGCGCGTCTCGTACGAATCGAGCACGTACGCGGCACTGCCGAACAAGTTCGAGGCGGGCACGCCGAACATCGCCGACGTCATCGCCTTCGGCGCGGCGATCGACTATCTCGAAGGCATCGGCATGGACGCGGTACGCACGCACGAGATCGCGATCACGCAGTACGCGATCGATGCGCTGTCGGCGGTCGAGGGCGTGACGGTGTACGGGCCGAAAGACGCGCACGACAAGGGCGGCGCCGTCACGTTCAACTACGGCGACGTGCACCCGCACGATCTGAGCCAGGTGCTCGACCAGCAGGGCATCGCCATCCGCGCGGGCCACCACTGCGCGCAGCCGCTCATGCGCCGCCTCGGCTGCGTCGCGACGGCGCGCGCCAGCTTTTACATCTACAACCGGAACGATGAAGTTGATGCGCTCGTCGATGGCCTCGGCGCGGCGGACAGGATATTCGGACGTGCCACAACCGCAGCCAGAGCTTGAGCTCGACGAACTCTATCGCGAGCTGATCCTCGATCACTACAAGAGCCCGCGCCATCACGTGAAGCTGGCGCGCGCCGATGTCGTCGCCGAGGGCTACAACCCCGTGTGCGGCGACGAGGTCGAGATGCAGCTGGCGTTCGATGGCGACCGCCTGACCGGGATCGGCACGATCGGCCGGGGCTGCTCGATCAGCCAGGCATCAGGATCGATGATGTCGGAGTTGGTGGCGGGCAAGGACATCGCCGAGATCCGCCGGCTGAGCGGCGAATTCACGCGCATGATGACGGAGCCCGGCGGCACAGTGCCGGAGGACCTCGGTGATCTGGAAGCGCTGCAGGGCGCGGCGAAGTTCGCGGCACGCGTGAAGTGCGCGACGCTGGCGTGGCACACGCTGGCCGATGGCATCGCGCAGCACGAGAAGGGCGACGGCGTCGTGCGGAGGGAGGAATCGTGATCCCAGTCAAGCGGCTTAACCATGCGGTGCTGTACGTGCAGGACCTCGACCGATCGGTCGCGTTTTATCGCGAGGCGTTCGGCTTCGAGGAGATCGCGCGCGAGGGCGGGCAGATGGCGTTCATGCGCGCCGCCGGCTCGACCAATCACCACGACCTGGGACTGCTGGCGGTGGGCCCGAACGCACCGCGACCGCCGCGCGGATCGACGGGGCTGTACCACCTGGCGTGGGAGGTGCCGTCGATCGAAGACCTGTCGTCGGCGGCAGCACAGCTGGCGAACCTCAACGCGCTGAGCGGGCAGAGCGACCACGGCGCGACGAAGTCCCTGTACGGCGCCGACCCCGACGGCAACGAGTTCGAGGTGATGTGGATGTTGCCGCGCGAGGAGTGGGGCGAGTTCGACAAGCGCGGGATCATCGCGCCGCTGGATATGGCTACGGAAGTAACGCGACACGGCGAGAAATCACGTAACCCGTAGGGACAGGTCTTCAGACCTGTCCGTTCCCGAGTCAGCGGCGGCGGGACGCGAGAAGGAGATGATGCGATGTCGGTAAAAGGTCTGCTTTCGGAAGAACTGGTGATGGAGCGGGTGAAGGATGTCTTCGACCCGGAGATCCATCTGAGCATCGTCGAGCTGGGCCTCGTGTACGGCGTCGACATCACGGACGACGGCGTCGTGACCGTGACGTACACGCTGACGAGCCCCGGATGCCCGCTGGGCGCTGTCATCGACGGCCAGATCCAGGACGTGCTGATCGATCTGCCGGGCGTAAAGCAGGTGGTCAACAAGCTGACGTTCTCGCCGCCGTGGGACCCGAAGACGATGGCGAGCGACGACGTGAAGATGCAGCTGGGGATCTGGTAGACGGATCGCCGTCGAACTGCGACGGAGCGATACAGAACCAGCCGGCCGCCGCTCAGCACCTTGAGCGGCGGCCGATTCTGATCCTGGATTAGGGTGCGGATCATCTCGTCCCGCATACTACGGGTGACCGCACGCGCTATAGCGATCCAGGAGGAGCCCCGCATGATCGCACCGTCACGCCGCCGCCCGTCCGTATTCTCGCGCTTCGGCCTGTTGCTGCTGGTGGCCGCCGGCCTCGGCGCCGCGTCCTGCACGCTTGTCGGGCAGGGCCACCTCAGCGTCGCGAACGATCTGAGCGGCATCGGCGCCGACAACACGATCTTCCGCGCATTCGCGCCCGACCCGGGCGACGTCTGGCCGCCGGCCGGCACCGTCAACATCTTCGTCAAGGGCGACGACTTCGGAAAGCCGCCGTCGTACGGCATGAACGGATATCTCTATCTCGCGCACACCGGGCTCAGTTGCCCGCAATCGGAGGGTGCGCCCGAGGCCTTCACGCTGGCCGACGTCACGCTCACCGGCATCGTCACGGTGACGAACGGCAGCGTGAACCAGAACGTGACGATGGCCGATACCGGCGCCAACCGCCAGGGGCGCTGGGCGCTGATCGAGATCAACGAACTGACGGGCTATCCGGGGAAGCACCTGATCCACCGCTGCGGCACCGTCACGTGGACCGGGTCGCCTTCGGCCAGCGCGGACCCGTGCACGCTGCGCACGTCGCTGGAGGGCAATCCGCTCACCGTCGGCAAGTTCTTCGCGCTCGACGCGGGCACGCAGTGGCAGTTCTGCTACGGCGGCGCCGCGGCCGGCAGCAACGAGAAGTTCCTCTTCCGCACCGACAATGGCGGCGCCCTGTGGACGCTGATCAGCCGCACGACGCTCGGCAGTCCGCCGGCGGAGGCGGGCGTCGGCGAGCTGCCGAACGGCAACGGCGTCAGCGCGCTGTTCTTCCAGGACGCGAACAAGGGATGGCTCGGTCTCAGCAGCCCCGGCCATAACCTGTTGCGCTCGACGGACGGCGGCCACAACTGGTCGGAGGTCGTGGTGCCGAGTCTGTCGCCGGCGGTGCCGGTGATCTCGATCACGTTCTCCGATGCGACGCACGGGACGTTCACGTCGCCGGACGCCACGTGGACGACGACCGACGGCGGCGTGACGTGGGTGAAGTCGCCGTAGGATGGCTTGGAACTCGTAGCGCGGGCTTTTCAGCCCGCGCGGGCCGCATTTGCACACCGACGGCGGCAAAGCGCGAAGGCTGACGACCGCGATGTAAGAGAGCCGCCCCCGGCACTGGTGGTACTCGCGCGCGGAGCCGGCGCCGCACGCCACCAACTCCCGGCCAGCACGGCCCGGTGCGCGACCCCGCTCGATGCCTGACTTGACGGACGAAACGTAGCGCTTCACCCCGCCCTGTCGGCCACCCCTCTCCGCCCGGCGGAGAGGGGGTTGGATGGGGCGTTTGGTGCTAGAGATGGTCTGCATCGCGTGCAGCAGGCAAGCCGCCGCCGTCGGTTGATGACGCTACGGCTTGGCATCAACCACGACGGTGCGCACAGCGCAGTTCTCGAGCGGCGTGAGGACGAAGTCATCGATCGGCTTGCCGGCGAGGTAGTCGAGCGCGATGCTCATGCTGCCGCCGTGGGTGACGAGGATGAGGTCGTGCGCCGGCGGTGACGCGCGCAGTCCGTCGAGGAAGCGCGCCATGCGTTCGTGGACGTCGGCCCAGCTCTCCCCTTGGTCGATGCGGAAGTGCGGGTCGCGCCAGAGCGCCATCGTCGCCTCGCCGATGTCGGTGTAGAGCTGGCCGCGCGCGTAGCCGAAGTTGCGCTCGCGCAGCGCCGCCTCTTCGGCAATCGGCAGCGAGAGGCGCTCGCCGATCGCGGCGGCCGTCTGCATCGCGCGCGCGTAGTCGCTCGCGAGGATCGCTTCCGCGCGCGTCGTCTGCGCCAGCGTCGCGGCGACGGCGATCGCTTGCGCGCGGCCCGCCTCGCTCAGCGGCACGTCGGGCATCTGGAAGCGGCGCTCGGCGTTGCCCGGCGTCTCGCCGTGGCGGACGAAGTGCAGGGTGATGGTGCGGGTGGTGGTCATTGGCGCACCATAGCCGCGTCGTGTCGTCCGGACAACCAACCGGGTCGCAGCGCACCGACAGCCGAGTTCCTTCACTGAACACGCGTGCGTTCACTTGTCAAATGTGTTTCGCTGGGGTACGATCGTCCAATCCCATGTGGGAGCGTGCTTCTGCGTTCGCGGCTACGACCGCGCCACGCCGGAGTGAGCGGGGTCGCGGTGGCGACCTCGCTGCGTTTTTCTCTGGGAACCCATATTCGGGCCGGCCTCGTGACACCGATTGTGAAACACGTTACAATTGGCACTTCGAGGCACCTGACAGGTATCGACGCAATCTATCCGCCCCATGCGCCCGACCGCCGACGGGACGCCTGCGGCACCGGCTTCGTCGCCGATATCCCAGACGGAACGCGTCCGCGCTACGTGCGCACGCGAAGACCGGCGACGGAATCGGACGAGGGGAAGCGAGGAAACGTGTCCACTGACGCGGAGCTGACGGGGCGACCTCTGCCGTTCAGCGCGCTGCCCGCGGCGAGCGGTCTCTACGACCCCCGCTTCGAGCATGACGCCTGCGGCGTCGGCTTCGTCGTCGATGTCACGGGGGCGAAGAGCCGCGACATCGTCGACACCGCTCTCGGCGCGCTCTGCAACCTCGACCACCGCGGCGCATCCGGCGCCGAGGTGAACACCGGTGACGGCGCGGGGATTCTCATCCAGGTACCGGATAGGTTTCTACGCGGCGTCACGCCGTTCGCGCTGCCGGCCGAGGGCGCGTATGGCGTCGGGCTGGCGTTCCTCCCGGCGGAGGCGCGCGCCGCCGATAGGGCGCGCGGCGCCGTCGAGGATCTCGCCGTACAGCAGGGTCTGCAGGTCATCGGCTGGCGCAACGTTCCCGTCGACGATTCGATGATCGGGCCGACGGCGCGCGGAGTGATGCCCGGTTTCTGGCACTGCTTCGTCACGGACCCGGCCGGTTCGACCGGCATCGAACTCGACCGCAAGCTGTTCGTGCTGCGCAAACGGGTCGAGCACGATGCCTGCGACGAACTCGAGATCTACTTTTCGTCGTTGTCGAGCCGCACGCTCGTCTACAAGGGCATGCTGACGACGCCGCAACTCGAGGAGTTCTTCCCCGATCTGCGCGATCCGCGCCTCGAGTCAGCGCTCGCGCTGGTGCACAGCAGGTTCTCGACCAACACCTTCCCATCGTGGCCGCTCGCGCACCCGTACCGCTACCTCGCCCACAACGGCGAGATCAATACGGTGCAGGGCAACCGCAACTGGATGCGCGCGCGGTCGGCGCAGATCTCCACGCCGTTGATTCCCGACCTCGATCGCGCCTTCCCGATCATCACCGAGGGAGCGTCCGACACCGCAAGCTTCGACGAGTGCCTGGAGCTCTTGCATCTGGCCGGCCGGTCGCTCGCGCACGCGGTGCTGATGATGATCCCGGAGGCGTGGGAGAACCACGCCACCATGTCGCCGGCCAAGCGCGCGTTCTATCGCTACCACGCCTCGCTGATGGAGCCCTGGGATGGCCCCGCGTCGATCGCGTTCAGCGATGGCACGGTGATCGGCGCGGTGCTCGACCGTAACGGCCTGCGTCCGAGCCGTTACTGGGTCACCGACGACAACCGCGTGATCATGGCGAGCGAGACAGGTGTGGTCGACATCGACCCGGCGCGCGTCGTCAAAAAGGGGCGGCTACAGCCAGGGAAGATGTTTCTCGTCGACACGTCGCTGGGCCGTATCGTCGACGACGAAGAGATCAAGGCAGCGCTCGCCGCTGAGCATCCGTACGAGCAATGGTGCGAGCAGGAGCAGGTGCATCTGAGCGATCTGCCCGAGCGGGGGCACAAGGTCGCCTCACACCAGTCGGTGGTCCGGCGCCAGATGACGTTCGGCTACACGCACGAGGAGCTGAAGCTGATCGTCGCGCCGATGGCCAAAGGGACGGACCCGCTTGGCTCGATGGGCACGGATACGCCGGTCGCCGTGCTGTCGGATCGCTCGCGCCTGTTGTTCGACTACTTCTCACAGCTCTTCGCGCAGGTCACGAACCCGCCGCTCGACGCGATCCGTGAAGAGCTCGTCACGTCACTCGCGTCGACGATCGGCGCCGAGGGCAATCTGCTCGATGCCCAGCCGGAGGCGTGTCACCAGATCGCATTACCGTTCCCGATCCTCGACAACGACGAGCTGGCCAAGCTCATCCACATCAACGACGACGGCGACCGGCCGGAGTTCGCCGCACGCGTGATCCCGGGCTACTACAGGGTCGCGGGCGGCGGGGCGGCGCTGCACGAAGGGCTGGACCGCGTGCGGGCGGAAGCGTCGGCGGCGATCGCGCAGGGCGTGCGGATCATCGTGCTTTCGGATCGTGACTCGGGGCCGGATCTCGCGCCGATCCCTTCGCTGCTGCTCGTGTCGGCGGTGCACCACCACCTGATCCGCGAGGGCACGCGCACCCAGGTCGGCCTCGTGCTCGAGACGGGCGACGCGCGCGAGGTGCATCACATGGCGCTGCTCATCGGCTACGGGGCGGGCGCGATCAACCCGTACCTCGCTTTCGAGTCGATCGAGGACCTGGTGGCGCAGTCGCTCTACGGGCTTGGCGAGATGGATCCCCACCAGGCGATCAAGAACTACGTGAAGGCAGCCGGCAAGGGCGTCCTGAAGGTGATGTCGAAGATGGGCATCTCCGCGGTGGCGTCGTACCGGGCCGCGCAGGTCTTCGAGGCGATCGGCCTGGGCCAGGAACTTGTCGATGAGTACTTCGCCGGCACCGTGTCGCGACTCGGTGGCATCGGCCTCGACGAGATCGCGGAAGAGGTCGCGCTGCGCCACCGGCGCGCCTACGCCCCGCGGCCGGCCGAACTCGCGCATCGCGATCTCGAGCTGGGCGGCGAGTACCAGTGGCGCCGCGAGGGCGAGTACCACCTGTTCAACCCTGACACGGTGTTCAAGCTACAGCACGCTGCGCGGGCCAAGCGCTATGACGTCTACAAGGAGTACACCCACCTTGTCGACGACCAGTCGAAGCGCCTCGCCACGCTGCGCGGCCTGTTCACGCTTCGCGAAGGTGTGCGTCCGCCCGTCCCGATCGACGAGGTGGAGCCTGTGAGCGAGATCGTCAAGCGCTTCGCCACGGGCGCGATGTCGTACGGGTCGATCTCGAAGGAGGCGCACGAGAACCTCGCTATCGCGATGAACCGCATCGGCGGCAAGTCGAACACCGGCGAGGGCGGCGAAGACGCCGACCGCAACGTGCGCGACGCGAACGGCGCCCTCCGCCGCTCGGCTGTCCACCAGGTCGCGTCGGGCCGGTTCGGCGTGACATCGGAGTATCTCGTCAACGCCGACGATCTCCAGATCAAGATGGCGCAGGGTGCGAAGCCCGGCGAAGGGGGCCAGCTTCCCGGCACCAAGGTGTACCCGTGGATCGCCAAGACCCGATACTCCACGCCGGGTGTCGGCCTGATCAGCCCGCCGCCGCATCACGACATCTATTCGATCGAGGACCTCAAGCAGCTCATCCACGACCTGAAGAACGCGAACCCGGCAGCGCGCGTGCATGTGAAGCTGGTCGCGCAGGTAGGCGTCGGCACAGTTGCGGCCGGCGTCGCGAAGGCACACAGCGATGTCGTGCTCATCTCGGGCCACGACGGCGGCACCGGCGCGTCGCCGCTCACGTCGATCAAGCATGCGGGCGCGCCGTGGGAGCTCGGCCTCGCCGAGACGCAGCAGACGCTCATGCGCAACGGGCTGCGCGACCGTATCGTCGTGCAGGTCGACGGGCAGCTGAAGACGGGGCGCGATGTGTTGATCGCGGCGCTCCTCGGGGGCGAGGAGTTCGGCTTCGCTACGGCGCCGCTCGTCGTGAGTGGGTGCGTGATGATGCGCGTCTGCCACCTCGATACGTGTCCGGTCGGCATCGCCACGCAGAACCCCGAGCTGCGCAAACGCTTCACCGGCAAGCCCGAGTTCGTCGTCACCTTCTTCGAGTACATCGCCGAAGAGGTGCGCGAGTACCTCGCGGCGCTCGGCTTCCGCTCGATCGACGAAGCGATCGGGCATACCGAGGTGCTCGACGTGCGTGCGGCCATCGACCACTGGAAGGCGAACGGCCTCGATCTCGCGCCGATCCTCGCGGAAGCCGAGAACCCGTACGATGGGCAGACCCGCTTCTGCAGCCGCGGGCAGGATCACGGACTGGAGCGGGCGCTCGATCGCCAGCTCATCGAGCAGTCCGCCACCGCGCTCGCCGACGGGAGCCCGGTCGAGATCGAGGCGCCCGTACGGAATACGAACCGCTCCGTCGGTGCGATGCTCGGCTCGGAGGTGACGAAGCGCTGGGGCGGCGCCGGACTACCCGACAACACGATCCGCATCCACCTGCGCGGATCGGCGGGTCAGAGCTTCGGCGCGTTCGTGCCTCGCGGCATCACGCTGCGCCTTGAGGGCGACGCCAACGACTACACCGGCAAAGGTCTGTCGGGGGGTATCGTCATCGTGCACCCCGACCGGGACGCGCTCTTCGCCGCCGAAGATAACGTTATTGCCGGCAACGTCGCGCTCTACGGCGCGACATCGGGCGAGGCGTACCTGCGCGGCACGGTGGGCGAGCGCTTCTGCGTGCGCAACTCCGGCGCGACGGCGGTCACCGAAGGCATCGGCGACCACGGCTGCGAGTATATGACGGGTGGGCGGGTCGTCGTGTTGGGCCCGACCGGCCGGAACTTCGCTGCCGGGATGTCTGGAGGCATCGCGTACGTCTACGATCCCGACGGCCGCTTTCCGGCGCTCGTCAACTACCAGATGGTGGAACTCGAACCACTGACCGCCGACGACCGCGAGTGGCTGCGCGCGACAGTCGAGCGTCATCGCGAACTCACCGGCTCCGATGTTGCCGACCGCCTGCTGACGCAGTGGGAGAGCGAGGTCGAGTCGTTCCGCAAGGTGATGCCCCAGGACTTCAAGCGCGTCCTCACCGTGATGGCCGAGGCGGCGGCGGCGGGATTGTCCGAGGAAGAGACGCTGACGCGGGTGATGGCGGCGGCCCATGGGTGAGACCACCGGCTTTCTCAAATGGGGGCGGATCACGCCCAAGCGGCGCCCGGTATCGGTGCGGCTCCACGATTGGCACGAGGTGTACGAGCCGTTCGAGCGCGGGACGCTCAAGCAGCAGGCGGGCCGCTGCATGGATTGCGGCATCCCCTTCTGCAACAACGGCTGTCCGCTCGGCAACCTGATCCCCGACTGGAACGACCTCGTCTACCGGGATCACTGGCAGGATGCGATCGAGCGGCTGCACGCCACGAACAACTTCCCGGAGTTTACGGGCCGGCTGTGCCCGGCGCCGTGCGAGGCGTCGTGCGTGCTCGGGATCAACCAGGAACCGGTGACGATCAAGCAGGTCGAAGTCGAGATCGTCGACCGTGCGTGGGCCGAAGGCTGGATCCAGCCGGTGATACCCTCCGTTCGTACCGGAAAGCGCGTCGCCGTCATCGGCTCGGGCCCGGCTGGCCTGGCCGCCGCGCAGCAACTCACGCGCGCGGGCCACGACGTCGTGGTGTTCGAGCGCGCCGACCGCATCGGCGGGCTGCTGAGGTACGGCATCCCGGAATTCAAGATGGAGAAGCGGCACCTCGACCGCCGGCTCGACCAGATGCGCGCCGAGGGCACCGAGTTCCGCGTGAACGCCAACGTAGGTGTCGATGTCGCCGTGTCGGAGATCCGCGGGTTCGACGCAACGGTGCTCGCAGGCGGCGCGACCGCCGCGCGCGATCTCCCCATCCCCGGGCGCGAGCTGCGCGGGATCCACCAGGCGATGGAGTACCTGCCGATCGGGAACCGCGTGCAGCAGGGCGACCTGCCCGAGCCCACGATCACCGCGGCAGGCAAGCGCGTCGTGATCATCGGCGGCGGCGACACCGGCGCCGACTGTCTCGGCACCGCGCACCGCCAGGGCGCGCTTTCGGTGCACCAGTTCGAGATCCTGCCGCGGCCGCCAGAGCACCGCGCTCCGGCGAACCCGTGGCCGACGTGGTCGAACGTCTTCCGCGTCTCGTCGGCGCACGAGGAAGGTGGCGAGCGTGTGTTCAGCGTGAACACCGAGCGCTTCGTCGGCGACGACGGCGGCAGTGTGCGCGCATTGGTCGCGCACGAGGTCGAGCTGGTGGATGGCCGTTTCCAGAAGATCGAAGGCACCGATTTCGAGCTGCCCTGCGAGCTCGTCCTGCTGGCGATGGGCTTCGTCGGCCCTGAGCGGGAGGGGCTGCTCGATAGCCTGGGCGTCGGCTTCGATGCGCGTGGCAACGTCGCGCGTGATGGCTCGTTCATGACGAGCGTGCCGGGCGTGTTCGCCTGCGGCGACATGGGGCGAGGCCAGAGCCTCATCGTGTGGGCGATCGCCGAGGGGCGCTCGTGCGCCGCCGGGGTGGACCGCTTCCTCGCCGGCGAAACGCAGCTTCCAGCGCCGATCGAGCCGGCGGCGCGCCCGCTGCTCTGATGCGCGAGCGACCGAGGGCGTAGCGATGCTGCGGTACGCGCCGCGGCTCCGCTCCAGCGCCACCTCAATTTTCATCCGAGCGGCGTGAATCCCGGTAACACTACATAACGACGCACAGCGCGACCTGTATGCCGTCTTGCGGTCAGTCTCGGTTGACAGATCGATGGATAGACATTAGAATCGATGGATTATGAACAAACGAAGGCGAATCATCCCGGCAACCGAACTGCGCGTACACCTCGGCGAGGCACTAAAATCGCTCGAAGAAGAGGACATCGTCGTCGAGAAGGGTGGGGTGCCGATCGCCATGCTTGTCAAATACGGACGGGAGGCGAAGGTCATGACGGAGACTGCTACAAGCTACGAGAAGGCGCTGGCGAAAGGAGCCGAGGCCGGTGGCTGGGCGCGGACGCTCGGAGCTATCGAGCGCGGCTGGGCCGGGATCAACGAAGAGGAGCTGATCGAGAACATCTATCGTTGGCGGCAGGAGGGCGGGACGACGAGACGTTACGGCCTGGATGACGCTGATGACGGCGTCAGGGAGAGCGACGATGACGGCAGCGCGATACCTCGTGGACAGCGACATCTGCAGCAAAGCCCTGCGCCGGGGAGGTACGTCGCTGACGAGCGTGCTGAATACGATGCAACCGGACGGACTGGCGATCAGCACGATCACCTACGGTGAGGTGACCGAGGGCGTCATGTTCGATCCGAGGCGCACGGTGAACATGCAGATCTGGCGCGATTTTCTCGCCGGGTTCGATGTCATCTCTATTACGATGGAAGTCGCCGAAGTCTGGGCGGATCTCCGCGGCGTCTTGCGGAGAGACAGGATGCTGCTGCCCGACGCCGATCTGCTCATCGCCGCGACGGCGCTCCGGTTTGGTATGACGCTCGTGACGTGGAACGTGCGTCACTTCGAGCGCATCCTCGGGCTGGACGTGTTGGTGCCCGAACGGCCGTAGGGTTCCTATGGAGCTTCGTAGATGCCGATCATGATCGCCTTGGCGCCTCGGTAGGGCGACGGGAAGTCGAGAGCCTTCACCTCGTCCCAGGTAGCCTCGCGCCAGCGGGTGCGCCCGACCCGTTTCATGAAGCAGCTTCTTGTGAAGTGCAGCGTGCCTTCCCGGAGCGCGCCATCGATCCCGGGGTTGTGGCCGAGCGGCACGGTGATCAGCATACTGCCGCGAGGCGCGAGTAGCTGCTTCAAATGCTCGATCGTCCGCAATACTTTCGTCTGATCCCGCGGCTGTTCGTCCCAGCCCACGTGTTCGAGCGTCGAGACGGCGATGATGACGTCGTACAGGTGACCAGGGTCGAAGTCAACGACATCTTCGTTGATGACGCCGTCGGTCGTCTCATATTTGTCGAGAACGTCATGGTGCCTGGATCCGTACCAGGAGAGGACGTTGCCGACCTCCAGCGTGCTAGTCGATGGGTGGGTAGCGAGGAAGTCCTGCGCTACCGCGATCTCGATTGCGCGCTCGTTCTTCCAAGTGATGTTGTAGAGGTGATAGAAGTACGTATATGTCCGGCCGAGTGCCGAGAACGTTTCTTGCGGCTTTCGCCGGGCATAGTATTGCGCCGCCCAGAAGCTGGTCGCGTAGTCGGCGGCACGCGAGATGACGAATCCGGGACCTTGATCGCGTAGCGCAGAGTGCGTGATCGAAATGAACGCCCTGACTTTCGCGAGCACGAACACCTCCTCGGGGTTGGCTCCAGGCTTATCCGGCCGGTCAGTTGCTTGATGCCTTCGGCGCGTGACGATCGGGCTGGAACGGCGTTGCCTTTGACGGCGTCTTCGGCCGAGCGGCACGGTACCACGCCAGCGCTCTCCGAAGCCAATCGTCGTCGCGTTCATCGAACGTAGAAATGCGCGACGGGCCTTGATCGTCAGCCTTCGAGTTTTGCAGCGATACGATAGGTGTGCGGTACGAAGCGGCCGATGATCGATCCGGCTACCCGTTCGATCGTGTTGCGGCCGGCGACGTAGCCCCGGATGTGCGTCACACGGAAGCCCGCGTCAACGAAGAGCCGATTGATCCCAGTGCGTGTGAGTGGACGCACATGAGTGTAGTCGTCCCAAAAGTTTGCCACCGGATAGAACTGCGAGTAGGGCGAAGGCACATGGGCGATCACGTAGCCGTCTGGAGCCAGGACATGGCGAGCGGCGAGCAAGAGGCCGCGCGGATCTTCTACGTGCTCAATTACGTCCTTCATGCGCACGACCTGGAATGCTTGAGGACTGAACGGCAGGCGAAAGCCGTCCGCCAATACCCCGGGGATGTGCGCACCACGCCACAGCGGGCCTGCACTCGGCTCGATATCGAGGGCCACCGCATCGAACCCCGCTTGCCGCGCCATTCGCACGAACGTTGCCGGCCCGGCGCCGATATCAAGGATACGGTGTGCACCGGGCATATCACGGCAGATGAATTTCAGATCGCCTTCGATAATCTCGATATGTTCGCGAATGTGCGAGGTGGGATTCATTGACGGACGATCGGCGCCGCTCATGCTTCCGCCCGGATCGTAGCGGCTAATATGCGCGCGATGAGACAGGCGTTTGCGAAAGTTCTCAGCATGGTGGCCGAATTGTAGCAGTGCTGTGGAGAGCGCGCCGTGCGGGCCACGGCGATGGTATTCGGGTAGGCTTCGAACGATGAAGATTGCGCTGGTCTACGACGCGCTGTTCCCGTACGTGAAGGGCGGTGGTGAGCGCCGGTACTTCGAGTTGGCACGCCGCCTGCGCAGTCGCCACGACGTACACATGATCTCATGGCAGTACTGGCCGGGATCGGCGCGGGTCGTCATCGATGGGGTGACGCATCACGGCGCGGGTAAGCCGCCGGCCTTCTACGGTACAGATGGCCGCCGCCGAGTCTCCGAAGCAGCCTCGTTCGCGGCGCGCTCGTTACCGATTCTGCTCCGCGAGCGTTTCGATATCATCGACTGTGCGTCTGTGCCGTTCCTGCCGCTGTTTAGCGTAGCGCTTGCATCGCGCCTGCGTGGCGCGCGGTTCGTCGCCACCTGGTTCGAGTTCTGGGATGCGTACTGGCTGACCTACCGTAGTGGGATCTCGGCGCGGCTTGCCCGATTCGCGGAACGGACGGCTGTGCGAGTGGGTGACGCGCACATCGCGATTTCGCAGACGACCGCCGATCGGATGGCGGCGCGCCGCCCGTGGCGTACGCCGGTGGCCGTTATTGAACCTGGTGCGGACATCGAGATGCTCAGCAGCCTCCCCGACATGCCAAAAACGGTGGACGTTGTGTTCGCGGGACGGCTCAATGCGCAGAAGAACGTCGCGCTCCTGCTTCATGCGCTGGCGGAGGCGCATCATCGTGGCACGCGCATAACCTGCGCCATTCTCGGCGACGGACCGGAGCGTGAACGGCTGACAGAGATGGCGCATGATCTGGCGCTATCGGACCACGTTACGTTCCTCGGCCGGATCGAGGACGACCGCGAATACTTCGCGCACATCAAGCAAGCGCGCTTGTTCGCTTGGCCGTCAGTGGCTGAGGGATTCGGCATAGCTCCGCTTGAGGCGATGGCGTGCGGCGTGCCTCCGGTGATTGCGGCGTCGGTATTCAGCGCGACCCAGCAGCTGGTGCAGCATGGCGAGACCGGCGTTGTGGTGACTGCGGAGCCGGGTGCGCTTGCTCGGGTGATGCAAGACTTGTTGGAAGACGAAGGCGTTCTGCGGGGGATGGGCGCCGCGGCGGTTGCCCGTGCCAAACGATCAACGTGGGACGCCATGGCATTGGCCGTCGAACGTGTCTACGAGGATGTTGCCGCCCGGCGCCCGCTGCGGCTGTAACGAGCACCACGAATGATCACGCTTGCTCGCGTTTGCTGCGCTGACGAATGACGCCGAGCCGCTGCAGGTAGATATGGCAGATGATCGCGGTGACGCCGTAAGGGATCGTGATGATGAGACGAAGTAGGACAGCGGTGGCTGCGCCTTGTTCGAGGGTCAGGCCGAACCGGTGGAAGATCGCGGCAAGCGAGCCGTCCATGGCTCCCAGTCCGAACGGCACGAGCGAGCCGATGCCCGCCAGTTGCGACGCGCCAAACGCCACCCACCCCTGCGTCGGATTCGTCACGTCCGAAACAGCGCGCGACAGGAGCCAGACCTGAAGCGCGGACAGGGTAAATATGACGAATGTCGCGAGCGACCACCCGGCAAGCAGCCGTCTATCCTCGAGGATCCAGCGAAGCCGCGCCGTCGCGTCGTGAAGGTGTCCGAGAGATCGGGCCGCGAATGAGCCGCGACCTCGCTCGGACGCCGCAGGGATGGCGCGCAGCACCAATGGGGCGAACGCCGGGGCGGCGAACAGCGGGAGTGATGCCACGACAACGACGAGGATCTGGCCGAACGCGAGGCTGACGCAGGCGGCCGCGATACCGGTGCTGAGCGCCAGCAGATACAAGGAGAGGCCTCGCTCGAAGAAGACCAGCGCCAGGCTGTCCGAGGCTGGGATGTTCGCGTGCGTGCGCAACGCCGCCGCGCGGAGGATCTCGCCGGTTGACGCCGGTGTGAGCGAGCCGGCGACGTTTCCGAGGATCATTGCCGGAATGAGTACGCGTGCCTCGACGCGGTGACCGAGGCGCGCGAGGACGAAATGCGAGCGGACGGCGAATAACACGGCGGTAGGAACGTTGAGCGCAAACGCAACGGCGAGGAGCGTAAGGTCAGCGTGACGGATCGCGACACGGAGTTCGCCGAGATCGACCGCGCGGTACAGTAGAGCCATGAGGGCCGCCAGAACAGCGACGTTGACGAGACGCAGGGCGTGATGACGGATGACGCCGACGCTGCCGCGTTCCATCATGCTGGGATCAGTCACGGTTGCAGTCGTACCTCGGATTCACTAGTCGGGCTCGAGCAAACTGGCGAGGGCGCCCACGAGACCGACGTTGACGCCGAGGATGATCAGTGCCTGTGCGATCGCCGCGACATCGAGCCTGCTCACGCCGCCGAAGTCGGCGAGGCCGAGAAGCACGTCGAGGGCGAGTCCCGTCACGATGAGTACCACCCCGATGCTGACGAACGTTTCCAGTCCCAGATAACGGTGATAGAAACGCAGCATCGCGTCTTCATTTGTGATGCCACGCGCGGTCAAATAGAGGCGCGAGGCGAAGCCCAGCAGCAGGGCGTTGACCCCGACGACAAGGAAGATGCCGCCGGCGAAGATTGGCTGCCAGGTGATGCCCCCGATTTCGATGCCGTTTGCCGGCAGAGCGAGCGCGAGCGTGACGATTCCGAGCAGGGTGAGCGCGATGCCGGGAAGTGTAAACAGATAGTTTGGACTTGCCAGCAACAAGAACCGCAAATGGCGCCAGCCGTCGCGCATGGTGTTCAACTTGGCTTCGCCCAAACGGATGTCATACGGCACCGGTATGTCGGCAACCTTCAATCCGCGCCGGGCAGACTTGAGGATCATCTCCGAAGCCAGCTCCATGCCGTCCGTGCGAAGTTCGAGGGTATTCAGCGCCTCCCGCGTGAATGCGCGCAGGCCGCACTGGCTGTCGCCGACTTTGAGGCCGCTGAACATCCTGAGGAGAAACGAGATGACCGGCGTCCCGATGTAACGATGGCTCCACGTCATAGCGCCGGGTGCGATGCCGCCGGCGAATCGATTGCCGACGGACATATCATATCCGTCCGCCAGCGGCTGAATCAGCGGGTCGAGGTTGCCGAAGTCGTACGTGTCGTCGCAGTCTCCCATGACGAGCCAGTCGCCTGTGCCCTCCGCGAATCCGCGGCGAAGGGCAGCGCCGTATCCAGGGCGGGGTTCAGACACCACGCGCGCCCCGGCAGCGGACGCGAGCTCTGCGGATCGGTCGGTCGAGCCATTGTCGACGACGACTACCTCGCCGGCGTAGGGGCTTCGTTCGAGCCAGCTAAGGGCTTTGCGCACACATGACTCGACCGTCTGCTCTTCGTTCAGACAGGGCATCACGATGGATATGGTGGCAGATGCACCGCGCGACACGCGCAAGGCTACTGGCCGCTGGCGAGCGCCTTCGAACGGCTGCGACGTTGCCATTCCTCAATCCCTCCCGAGACGCACTACAATACCACGATGTAACGGCACCTCGCGTCCGGGGCATGCCTGAGGAAACCCTACTTTCCGCGGTGTTATTATCTGGGGCAGACCCGAGAACGTCCAGGATGATCGGTCAGGAGCACAGATGACCCACGACGCGACGGCGGCCCATCAGCCGCGCCGGCAGCGCCCGCGAGCCTTTCTCTTCTCTCAGATGTGCGCTTTGCTGTTGGCCATGTACGTGGGCTGGCACAGTTACAAGATGGTCGATGCGGACAGACTCGACATCGACCGGGCGCTGCTCTGGATTGCCGCGGCGTTGCTCATGCTCGCCTATTTCGCCTGGGATGGCAGCCGTCCCCGATTGGCGGCTTGGCCGCGTTCCGTTGCCGGGTACGTGCGCGCTCACCCTATCGAGTTGCTGCTCCTCGCGGCGATACTCGCGATCGGTGTGTTCGTGCGGCTCTTTCGGTATGGAACGTTGCCGCCGAGCGGATACATCTACCTCGAAGAACACATCACGGGCGGCGTCGGATGGGAGATCTTGCAAGGTGATCGGCGGTTCGCCTATCCGCTGGTAATGTATTCGGGAGCGCTCGGACAATGGCTGTTCGGCCCGAGCACGTTCGGGCTGCGGTCGATGACGATCGCAGCAAACATCGTCCTGATCATCCCTTTCTACCTTATGATGCGCGAGGTGGTCGAGCGACCCGCAGCGCTATTCGCGACGGCGATCTTCGCGTCGCTGCGGGTGTTTCAGGACACCGCAAGCCAGGCATCGCCCGGTGCCCTTGCGACCGTCGTGATGGTGTGGACGTTCCTGCGTGGGTTGAGGACGGGGAACGCGATCTGGTTTATCCCCATGGCCGTGTGCGCGGCCGATCTGTTCTACGAGTACGAAACATTCAAGGCGGCGCCATTCCTCGCACTGCCATTTGTCGCCTTCTTCGCGTTGCGTGCGCTGCTTTGGCCGCTTCCAGCAAATCTCGCGAGCCTCTGGATGCGGGCGCGACGTTTGGCGCCCAGGGCGATCAAACCCGTTGTCGTGACGGCGGTCGTCATCCTCATCGGCATCGGACCGATGGTGGCGCAGACGCATCGTGGCCAGCACATCTTCTTCTCGTCGCTCGAGAGGCAGAAGGCGGATCGGACACAGCGCGGTACACCGGGCTTGTTCTCGCCGGATGCCGCGGAGCAGCTGAAATGGTCGGTGCAAGTGTTCACGCCCGTCCTGAAAGCAGAGTTTCCCTTGATCGGGCCGGTGCCGACACGCGGCACCATCGACAACATCACAAGCATGCTGCTGTGGGCCAGCATGATCGCGGCGCTGCTCACGTTCTGGCGAGGTTCGCGGGCGCTGTTTCTCTCGTGGTTCGTCGGCGGGCTACTCTTCGCCAGCCTGCTGCTGTCGAACTTCGCGGCCTGGAAGGTGGCCGGGTTCCTTGTTCCCGGCGTCGTGCTGATCGGGTTTCTTGCCGACGACGTCTTCGCCCTGGCCCGCCGAAGGAGCGACCGCATGGTGCTCCAGGCGATCGTCGGTTGCGCCGCGATCGTCGCAGGCGTGCTCTTCCTCAATCTTCGGGCGCTGAATGCCAACGCGAACGACCAGAACGTTGTGAAGGAGTGGGCCAACACACCCTCGCAGTTGTATTCGATCTGCGATCATCTGCGCGATCGACCATCGGACAACTATGCCTACGTGGAGCAGCGGGTGCGCGACAGTTGGGGCTTCACCAACCCGCCGGGGGATCCGGCGGAGCGCAGGGCGGCGTGGAGCGACTGGAAGTTCGGGTGCTGGGGGTTGCGGGGTGAGACGATCGCGAACCTGCAGGAGGCGTGGCCGCTGTATCGTCCGGTCGACGGCCCCGTGAGCCTCATCGCGACCATCGCACCGGCCGAGGTCGCACAAACCGTCGACGCGGTGCAGCGGGCGATACCTGGAGCGGGCGAGCCGGACCGGCGAACGACGGCGCCGGGCGGCCTCTTCAGCACGTTGTCGTTCGCGGTCACGAGCGAGCAGCTGAACGCGCGTCGTGGATTGGCGTTTCGGCTGGCGCCGCCTGGCGGTGCGACCACGAATGCGGTGGTCGTACCGGGGCCAGCCTTTTCGCTCCCGGCCGGCTCCGGCGGCGGTGCATTCACGCTCTCCGGGCTGGTATTCGTGCCGCGCCCGATGGAGGCGAGCCTGGTGCCGGTAGGTGGCAGCGGGTCGCCGGCGGTGGCGATCACGGTCGACGGCCAGCCGTCGTACGACGCGGCCGGAGCGGAGACGCCGCAGTCGCTCGTCGCGGGGTGGCATCTCGTCCAGCTCCGTGGGCAAGCATCAGGCGACGTGACGATGCGACTGCGCTGGCACGCGCGCGACGGGTCTGTGACGGATCCCGGCCAAAATGACTTCTATGCTGTGGAGGATCTCGCCGCGTGGAAACACACACGCACGTACTCCGGCGTGGTGCGAGGAGAGGCCGTGCGCTTCGACTTCTATCCGCACTACTCGAACTTCGAAGGGATTCGCGTCGATGCGACGCACACGTTGCCGCCGGGCACGCAAGCAAGCGAGGATCGATGGGAGGGGCGGTGGACGGTAGAGTCGGCGGGCACGTATACGATCAGCGTCGGCGCCTATAATCAGACGTTCAAGATGACCATCGATGGGAAGGACGTGTTGTCATTTGGCCCGCCTCACCCCGATGGTACTGCCCAGATTCCGCTCACGTCCGGCGATCACTCCGTGAAGATCGTGTTCTCGAACCCGCCGGCGTCCGGCAGGATCATCGGCGGGCGGCCCAGCGCCCCCGAGGGCCGCGGCAAGCCCGTCGCGAGGAACGTGCATCCATTTTGATCGGGGACGTGCCCCGGATGCCGGGGCTTGATACGATGCGGCACCGATGAACATCGCCTATCTGGTGGTCGGTGGCTCGCTGGGGACGATCCTGCGCTACTACGTCGGGATCTGGGTGACGAACGCCACCGGCGCCCGCACGCCGGGCACGGTTGCCATCAACGTGCTGGGCTCCTTCGGCATCGGATTGTTCCTGATGCTGAGCGTGGAGCGCTCGTGGTCCAATGCGCTCGTCTTGCTGGTTGCGGTCGGGTTCCTGGGCGGTTTTACGACGTTCTCGACGTTCACGTGGCAAACCTACGAACTGGTGCAATCCGGCGAGTTAGGGCGGGCGATGCTCAACGTCGGCATCAGCGTAGCGGCGGGGATGCTCGCTGTCTGGGCCGGTGCGACGCTGGCAAAGGTGTTGTGAGCGACGGTGGTTGCCCAGCAGCGGCTGGCGTATGATCCGGCAGTTGGATGGAGGAAAAATGGCTGACGCGAAGCAGACGGTGCGGGAGTTCTGCGCGGCATGGGAGGCGATGGACCGGCAGCGCATTCTCGATGCGTTCACGGACGACGCGATCTACCACAACATGCCCATGGCGCCGGCGCAGGGCAAAGACGCGATCAACGGGCTGCTCGGGTTCATCCTGACGCCGGCGTCGAGCGTGCGGTTCGAGATCAAGCACATCGTCGGCGAGGGCGACATCGTGCTCACCGAGCGTGTCGATACGTTCCAGATGGGCGACAAGACAGTCGCGCTGGCGGGGATGGGCGTGTTCGAGGTGCGCGACGGGAAGATCGCGGCGTGGCGCGACTACTTCGACATGGCGTCGTGGACGAAGCAGGCCGGTTGAACCGACCAGAACTGTCTCCAGTGGCGGGCCATGCGCGATGGCGCCTGCGCATGTGCCTGGCAGGTCTCGGCGCGATGTTCCTGGTTGCCGCGGCGCTCGTCAGCAGCGGCTGTGTGCTGCTGAGCAATGCCGAACTCGTCACGTACGCCGCCGTCAACCAGGTGCGGACTGACGCCGGGCTCGCGCCGCTCACGCCGGACCCGGTGCTGAGAGATATCGCGCGACTGCACAGCCAGGATATGGCGGCGAACCAGCGGCTCGCGCACGAGTTTGACAACGGCTGCACCGTCATCTGCGTCATGGACGCGCTCAACGTCCCGCACGCCTGGGCGGGTGAGAACGTTGAAGTCAACAACTGGGACTGGGCCGAGGCGCCGGAGCGTGCTGTGATGAAGTGGCAGAACACGCCCGGGCATCTTGCGAACATGCTGAACTGCCATTACACGCGCTTCGGCGCGGGCGTGACGCCGGGCGAGGGCGGGCGGATCTACTTCAGCGTGGTATTCGAGGGCGACGCGGCCTGCTGACTCGCGAACTGGCGGTGCCGCTGGTGGCCGCGCAGTTGTCGTCGCCCAGTGCTCCCCTTCCCGCGCCGGGAAGGGGCCGGGGGTTAGGTTGGGGCGGGGTGCGGCGAGTCAATCGCCGATCGCTGTCTCCAGCGCACCGCCGATGCGCTAGAATCACTAAACAAGCAACGAGAGGTGACGCATGGTCGCGATTTTCGGTGACATCACGGGGCAGGATGACTACACCCACGCGCTGGGGCCCGAGTCGAATTTCAACGAGAGCATGTACTTCAACTTCTTCGACCGCGCGCGCAAGAGCGGCGGCTTCCTGCGGCTCGGCAACCGCGCGAACGAGGGCCGCGCTGAGATGACGCTGACGCTGTATCTGCCCGACGGCAGCGTGCTCTTCCAGTACGACAAGCCGATGATCGAGAACAACGACGCGATGGACGCGGGCGGCATGCGGTTCGAGGTGATCGAACCGCTGGTGAAGCTCCGTACCGTGTACGAGGGTGGCGCCGTGCATCTGAAAGATCCGTCGCAGATGGCGGACCCGCGCGCGGCCTTCAAGAACAACCCGTGGAAGAAGGCGAAGGTCGACCTTATCCACGAAGCCGCCGGCCCCGCGTACGGCACCACCGGCGCGAACCACAAGGTCGTCGACCCCGAGAAGGAGTTCGCGAAGGCGCACTACGAGCAGCACATGCGCGTGCATGGCACCGTCGATGTCGACGGCGACGTGATGCAGATCGACGGGCTCGGGCTGCGCGACCACTCGTGGGGGCCGCGCTACTGGCAGGCGATCCACTCGTACCGCTGGCTGACGATCAACTTCGGGCCGGACTTCGGCATGATGGTCTCGACGGTGTGGCGCGATCCGGAGCATCGCACGCAGGCGGGCGTGGTCTATCGCGGCGACAAGATGGATCAGATCGTCGGCGTCGACATCGATACGCAATTCGAAGACAACGGGCTGTTCCACAAGAGCCTCGTCGCGCACCTGAAGCTCAACACCGGCGAGCAGCTCGATGTCACGGGCGAGGTCATGGGCTTCATCCCGCTGCGCAACCGGCGCGACGGCATGACCACGCACGTCGGCGAAGGTATGACGGAGTTCCGCTGCGGCGACGCGGTAGGCTACGGGCTGTCGGAGTATTTGGATCAGGTAGTGTAGGCTTCTTTTTCACCACAGAGGCACAGAGACACAGAGGATTGTTGGGGAAGTAGGTGAGGATGCGCACGCGGGCCACCCCCGGCCTTCGGTGATCAGTGCGGCAATTGCGGCCTTCGACGAGACATCAGCGCGGAAGGGTTTGGCACTACGCACATGCTCTCCTCGACTCTTACCCATCAACCCTCCGCGCCCTCCGTGCCTCCGTGGTGAACCCGAATGACGGATGACGAACTGGCGCACGGGATCGAGCGGTTCATCGCGCATGCGACGGGCGCGACCGCCGTGCGCGTCACGGATCTGCGGCGGCTCACCGGTGGCGCGTCGCGCGAGACGTGGTCGCTGGACGCGGCGATCGAGCGCGACGGCGGATCGATCGAGACGCTGCCGCTGATCCTGCAGCGCGACGTGCGCGGCGCGCCGAAAGAGCTGACGCGGCCGATGGAGTTCCAGCTCATGAAGGCGGCGTTCGACGAGGGCGTGCCCGCGCCCGAGCCGCTGTGGGTCGGCGACGACCTGATCGGCGCCGGCGAGTCGTTTTTCGTGCGCCGCGTCGATGGCGAGACGCTCCCGCGGCGGCTGCTGCGCGAAGACATCTACGCGCCGGCGCGCGCGGCGCTGCCCGAGCAGCTCGGACGGCTGCTGGCGCAGATCCACGCGATCCCCGTCGAGAAACACGCCCTGACGCAGCTTCCGGCGCCGCCTGTGGGCGTATCGCCCGCAGCGTTCGAAGTCGACCGCTACGAGCAGATCTTCCGGATGATCGCGCCGGAGCCGCATCCGGTGTTCGAGTTGGCGTTCCGCTGGCTGCGGAAACATCCGGTGATCGCCGCGCCATCCGCGACGCCGCGGACGCTCGTCCACGGCGACTTCCGCATCGGCAACGTGCTGTTCGGCCCGGAGGGGCTGCGGGTGATGCTCGATTGGGAGTTGGCGCACATCGGCGACCCGATGGAGGACATGGGGTTCATCTGCGTCCGCTCGTGGCGCTTCGGCGGGCCGCAGCCGGGCCGCGGCTGCGGGGCCGGGGGGGGGCGGGGCGCGGGGGGGCGGGGGGGGGGGGGGGGAGCCGTTCTTCGCGGCATACGAATCGGCGGGCGGCGCGAAGGTCGACCCGGAGCGCGTGCGGTTCTGGGAGGTGTTCGGCAACCTGCGCTGGGGCGTCATCTGCCTGAGCCAGGCGCGCACCTACCTCGACGGCATCTCGAAGAGCGTCGAGCTGGCCAGCATCGGCCGCCGCACGGCGGAGACGGAGTGGGAGTTGCTGGAGTTGATTAGTACGTAGTTCGGAGTGAGGCCGTAGGGACGCAGCTTTAGCTCCGTCCATCGCCGTCGCACTACAAACTACGTACTACAAACTACGAACTGGGTTCGGAGTGAGGCCGTAGGGACGCAGCTTTAGCTCCGTCCATCGCCGTCGACTATAAAACTACGTACTACAAACTACGAACTGGAGCGAAGCGACATGCACGACCGGCCGACCGTAGACGAATTGCTCCGCGCCGTGGAGCTGCTGCTCGATGAGGAGCTCGTGCCGGCGCTCGATGGCAGCCGCAAGTACAACGCGCGCGTCGCCGCGAACGTCATCCGCATCGCGCGGCGCGAGCTGCGGCACGAGGAGACGCAGCTCGATGCCGAGTGGCGCGGGCTCGATCTGCTGCTGGAGCCGGCGGCGCGACCGGCGACGCTCTCGACCACGAAGCAGCAGCTCATCGAGCGCAACCGAGAACTCTCCGACCGCATCCGCGAAGGCGACGCCGACGCCGGCCGCTTCCGCGAGCTGGTGCTCGCGCACGTCCGCGACACCGTCCACGCGAAGATGGAAGTCTCGAACCCGGAGTGGATCGCCTAGGCTTGCGACTGTCCTTCGAGTTCGCTGACGGATGCCGTTGTGGCGAGTGAGTCTGAGCCGCCCGGATTCATGAGGTCTCGGAGGCTCTCTCGCTCGTTGCGTTTCCACTGATCCACGAGTTGGGCTAGCCCTTGAACCTCGGAGGTAGCTTCTTCATGCGCGCCGTCCGTCGTCACGCTCCAAAGGTGAATGTCGCCGCCTATACCCTGCGACTCGGCCCTGATCGCATCTTCCATAATCCTGTAAAGGAACAGCTTGGCTAGCGCGACAGGGCGTTCTTGTGGCGCGTAGTGACGAAGTGTCTCGAACGCGTGGTATCCGGCCTTCTTCCCGCTCCCGACCGCACAGAACTTAAAGTGCTCTTCAGCCACATTGTCGCTTGGGTACTCGACGAGCCACGGCTTAGCTTGACCGGGTGCGCCCGTAACTCCGGCGAACAACGCTTCGGCGCCGGGGATGTGGTTCGAGACAAGCATGTTGCCCACCACATCGCGCCGGACGGCGGCGATGCACGACCCGATGGGGACGCGTAGGTCGGCACACGGCCTGCGACGCCAGTCTGCGGCGTGCGCAGCCTCAAGAGCTGGTCTCAGCAGTTGCTTGAGGCCGACCGCTCCAGAAAATCCCCAGACGATGTGTGTTCCGAGCACGGCCAGCTTTTCTGGCGTCGATGTCCGGATCTGAGCTTCGAGATCTGTCGCCTGACTGTCCGCTGCCATGACGATGCCGTCGGTGGCGATCAATCCGGCGACTAGCGTCATCTACCTAAACGTTCGCGATGCTGTTGACTGCGAACTCGGGGAACTCGCGATACACGCGTCGGAGGAGATCCCGGAATGAGAGCCCCGTCACTAATTCGCGCGTGGATTCGATGAGATCGACCCAGGCGCTGAGCATCGGTAGGAGTTCGTCTACTCGGCTTGAACCGGAGGAAGTGAGCGCGTACCTGCTCCATCGGCGAGAGGCGTCGGGAACAAGCGCGACGAGACCAGAAGCCACCAATACATCAAGGTCGGCGTATATCTGCCGACTATACGGACCGTAGTTGTAGGGCTCGAACTCGTACTTTTCGCCTGTCGGCACTTGATCCTTGCGAGAGATATAGAACAGAGCCTTCTGTATGCGGATTGGATCGAGCGCCGCCGGGCTGTTCTGGGAAGGTGCGCGCAGGAGCACGAGTAACCAGTCGATTGCGGCCATGGTAAGCCTCCAGCACTAGTATTGCACAAGCGAGGCGAACCTACACGATTTGAACCCAACCTCAAAGCTAGCCGCGGCACTACGGCGCAAACACCCCGCTCAGCACGTCGAGCAGCAGCTTCGCGGCGATGCGGGGAGTGATGCCGGCGGCGTCGTAGATCGGGTCGACCTCGGTGAGGTCGAGGCCGATGACGAAACTCTGCCTAGCGGCGTCGCGTCCTGTGCCGCGGCGACAGGAGTGACACGAACCGCTAGGTGCTCGCGGCCCTCGCCGCTATCGTGGCTCGGGGCAGTCCGCGCCGCAGCCAGCAGCCTCAGCTGGATCCGCAGCGATCCGGCGTGAAGTGACGAAAGGCACCCGACAAGCTCCCCTTCCCGCGCCGGGAAGGTCGAAGACTCGCCGTAGAGAGGGCCGGGGGTTAAGTTCAAACAGCGAAAAGTGCCAAACGAACTCCGGAGACGTTACGCCGCAAACACGCCGCCCAGCACATCCAGCAGCAGCTTCGCCGCGATGCGCGGCGTGACGCCGGCGGCGTCGTAGATCGGGGCGACTTCGGTGAGGTCGAGGCCGATGACGTCATACCGCCGGGCGACGAGCAGCAGCGCTTCCTTGAGCTGGTAGTAGGTGATGCCGCCGGGCTCCGGGTAGCCGGTGCCGGGCGCGGTCGCCGGGTCCAGCACGTCGATGTCGATGGTGACGTAGGCTTTCTCGCGGCGTCCGCCTGCGGTGGGCGGCCCAACCGTAAGCGCTGAGAGCGCGGCCGGCACGCCCTCACGTATGATGCGCGCCGCCGGCACGATGATCACGCCGTCGCGATGCGCCGCCTCCCACGGCTCGAAGCGCTCGAGCACGCCGCGCAGGCCGATCTGCACGATCTGCCCGACGTGCGGCAGTTCGCTCGACCGGCGCATGTGGTTGTCGTGCGAGTAGCGGACGCCGTGCTTGTCGTCGGTGTAGTCCTGGTGCGCGTCGAACTGGATCAACGTCAGCCCCGGCGTGTCGTCGAAGGCGCGCACGATCGGAAACGTGATCGCGTGGTCGCCGCCGACGAACACCGGTACGCGGCAGTTGCGCCGCACGAGGCGCGCCGCCTCGGTGATGATCTCGAAGTTTTCGAGCAGATCGACCGTGCGCACGTCGATATCGCCGACGTCGGCCATCGATACGCCCGCGAGGATGCGCGCGCCGCTCTCGGCGTCGATCCAGCCGGCCCACTCCTCGTCCGGCTCGTAGCGCGTCGAGGCGTCGCGGATCGCTGCCGGGCCGAAGCGCGCGCCGGGCCGGTCGTTCGTGCCGCCATCGAACGGCACGCCGACGAAGCCGATGTCGGCGCGCCAGGCGTCCATGTCTTCGACGACGGGCGCGCGGAAGAACGAGGCGAACCCATGGCGCATGACGCCGTCGGCGTGCGACGGGCTGGCGGCGGTGCTCGGCCTGCGGAAGATGGCGGTCATGGGTGGCTCGCCTGGCTGTTGAGCGTTGGGCGTTGGTGGCCCGATGTTGGAAGTTGGATGTTGGAGGTTGGACGGCGCGCGGCGGAAGAGCCGTCGCGCGCGAACAATGGGGCGTAGGGACGTAGGGACGCAGCTTTAGCTCCGTCCACGGGGGGCAACGAAACGTAGGGACGCAGCTTTAGCTCCGGCCACCAGCGTCCGCCCGGAGCCGACGCCGCGCCCCGGCTCTCACCCGCCGTACTGATTTGCTCCATGTCCATATGGTCGGGTCGACGTGTCATCGGCTGCATGGTAACGCCGTCCGGCGCGCCGGATCGTGATGGGATTCACGCGCGAAGCGTCACGTCGCCGGCTTCGACGCGGACCAGTTCGCCCGCCGGGGTGCGTACGAGCAGGGCGCCGTCCGCATCGACATCCTCGGCGAGGCCTTCCGCGGCGCCGCCCTGCCACGCCACGCGCACGTGCTGGCCCAGCGTCACGAGGCGTTCGCGCCAACGATCGCGGGTCGGCTCGCCCGTCCTGGCGTCCGCGTAGAGCCGCTCGAAGTGCAGCAGGTAGGCGGCGAGCAGCGCCTCTCGGTCCGTGTCGTGGCCGAGCTCGGCTCGCAGGCTCGTCGCGATATCGCGGATCTCTTCGTGTTCGCGCGGATCGAAGTTCACGTTGATGCCGCTGCCGACGAGGACGATGCCGTCGGCCCCGCCGGCCCCCTCTGCCGATGACGGCGTCGGGGGTTGTGGCACCTCGATCAGGATGCCCGCGAGCTTCTTGCCGAGGATCTGCACGTCGTTCGGCCACTTGATGCCGGCATGCAGTCCGGCGATCTCCTGCACAGCGTGGCAGATCGCCAGCGGAGCGATCATCGCGATCTCGCGCAGGACGGATGCGGGCGGCCGGAGCACGAGCGTCGCGGCGAGGTTCGTCGCGGGCGGTGTGATCCACGTGCGCCCCAGGCGGCCGCGTCCCGCCGTCTGCTCGTCGGCGAGCGCGACGGCGCCCTCGGCGGCGCCATGCTGCGCGGCATCGCGCGCGACATCCATCGTCGAGCCGACGCTATGCTCGAAGATCAGGTTGCGCCCGAACGATGTTGTCGTCAGCAGCGCGTGGAAGCGGGTAACGTCGAACGGATGGCTCACGAAGCGATTGTACCGCCGGGCCAGCGGCGCGGCTCGTCGCGCTATGGCGTTAATCTGAGAAGGCGGCCGAGACCAGCAGATAGATCCAACCGGCGAATGTCAGCGGCGCAACGATGATGGTGGTTGCCAGCCAATAGAACGCACGGTCGTTGCCCTCGATGAGATAGACGAGAATGAAAGGGAGTCCGGCAGCCAGTACGACGAGTGCGATAGTTGCCAGAACGGTGCTGGCGACGATCAAAATGTGAGCAATTCTTGCCGCGCGCCTTACGTGCTCCATGCCTCGATTGTGACCGGTCTGTGCTGCACAGGCGAGGTACCAATGGACTGTGCCGCCGTGGTCCGATCGCACCATTTTTGGGGTGCGTATCGTGTGCGGCCGGCCATGTCAGCCTCCGGTTGCATCTTCGTGCAAGGCCGACGCGCATCGCAAGTCGACGTCGATCTTGTCGGCGGTGGCGCGATCCTGGAGGTGGTGACAGGCGCTCACCCAGTCACGGACGAACACCGCGTTCCCGCCGGCGCTGCTGGTCGCCGGAAACGCGCGCGGCGTGGCGATGGCATCGCCCGCGCGCCGTGCGGCGTCTGCGAGGTTCTTCGATGCGACCGTAAGATCGTGGTGCGCGTCCCTCGCTTCGGAGGGCGGCGCGGTGTCGTCGAGTCCGGCCGCAAACGTGCGCAGGTGCATCTCCTTCGACCGGAAGGCGCCCGCCGCATCATTCGCGCCAGCGGTAGCCGGCGATTGCCCTGCATTCGAACGGTCGAGGTCGGCGGCGAGGCCGGCGATGCGGGCGAAGTATTGCGGCGCGGGAAGCGACTCCCGGCTACTGCACGCAAGCGTGCCGCTGGCGATCAACGTGATGGCGACGAGAGCGGCGCGTGCCCGCCTCCGCGTGGTCAATTGCGAATGGTGCCGAAACCGAGCGTCGTCCCGCACTTGTAGTCGAGCGTGAGGCCCTTCGTTTGTCCAAACGCTTGCAGGCGCTGGCACGCCGCCACCCACTGCACGACGGAGCCGGATGCGTTGATGGTAAGCGTGAGTTCGTTCTGTGTCGGGGTGTGCGACGGCAATGCGAGCCTCGCGGCGATGCTGGAGAACGCATTCGCGATCTCCTTCGATTGCGTCGCCAGCGTCTTGTGCGGCGCATTCATCTGGCCAGGCGCGTTGATCGGGTCGAGCGTGGCGGCGAACGCGTTGAGCGCGTCGTCGTAGGTGCGGAGGTTCGACGCCAGCTGAGCTGCCGGAGCGTTGCCGCTGGTATCCAGCGTTGGCAGTGTCTGCTGAAGGGTCGTGAAGGCGGGAGTGAGCTTCGCGAAGTACTGCTGGTAGACGGCGTCGGCCGGTTCGCTCTTGCTGCTGCTACCGCCGCCGCCGCCGCATGCGGCCGCTATCAGGGCCGCGAAGATGATGATGGAGACGTGGTTCAAACGCATCACGGGATTGTAGCGCAAGCCGCTATTTGTCCAGCCGCAAAACGGCCATGAACGCCTCTTGGGGGATATCGACGTTGCCGACGCGCTTCATGCGCTTCTTGCCCTCCGCCTGCTTCTCGAGCAGCTTGCGCTTGCGCGTGATGTCGCCGCCGTAGCACTTGGCGAGCACGTTCTTGCGCATCGCGCGGATCGTCTCTCGCGCGACGATGCGCCCGCCGATCGCCGCCTGGATCGGCACGTCGAACATCTGCCGCGGGATCAGCGTCCGCAACTTCTCGACGAGCTGGCGGCCGCGGATCGCCGCGTTCTCGCGGTGCGTGATCATCGAGAGCGCATCGACCGGTTCGCCGTTGACGAGGATATCGAGCTTGACCAGCGGCGCCACGCGGTACTCGTTGAAGCTGTAGTCGAGGCTGGCGTAGCCCTGCGTGCCGGACTTCAGCTCGTCGTAGAAGTCGACCAGGATCTCGGACAGCGGGATGCGGTAGTCCAGCACCACGCGTCCTTCGCCCTTCTTCGACCCGTCGTCCTGGACGATGCTGTGCTGCAGGTACTCCATGCGCTTGAACTCGCCGCGGTTGCTCGTCACCAACTCCATCACCGGGCCGATGTAACGGTCCGGGCAGACGACGGAGATATCCATCCACGGCTCGCGGACCTGGTCGATCTCCTGCGGCGGCGGCAGCTCGGCCGGGTTGTCGATGACGATCTCCTGGCCGTTCGTCTTCGTCACCTGGTACTCGACGCTGGGCGCGGTGGCGAGCAGATTGAGGTTGTACTCGCGCTCGAGGCGCTCCTGCACGATCTCCATGTGCAGCAGGCCGAGGAAGCCGCAGCGGAAGCCGAACCCGAGCGCAGCGCTCGACTCGGGCTCGTACACCAGCGACGCATCGCTGAGCTGGAGCTTGTCGAGCGCGTCGCGCAGCAACGTGTATTCGTTCGCGGAGGAGGGATAGAGGCCGGCGAAGACCATGGGTTTCACCGGCCGGTATCCGGCCAGCGCCTCCGAGGCGGGCTTGCCGTCGTCCGTGAAGGTGTCGCCTACGCGGCACTCCTTCACGTTCTTGAGCCCCGTCGCGACGTAGCCGACTTCGCCCGGCCCCAGCTCGGATACCGGATCGAGCGCGGGGCGGAACACGCCCACTTCGATCGTCTCGACGCTGAGGTTGGTCGACATCAGCCGCAGACGGCGCTTGCTGTTCGCGACGCCGTCGACGACGCGCACGTAGGCGATGACGCCCTTGTAGGCGTCGTACTTGCTATCGAAGATCAGCGCGCGCAGCGGCTTGTCGGCGGTATCGGGCGGTGGCGGCACACGCTCGACGATCGCCTGGAGCAGCTCCAGGGTCCCGGTGCCTTCCTTGGCGGAGGCGAAGAGCACCTCATCGGCGCGAAAGCCCAGCGTGTCGACGAGCTCCTGCGCCACGCGCTCCGGCTCGGCGCTGGGCAGATCGATCTTGTTGATCACGGGGATCAGCTTCAGATCAGCGTCCAGCGCGAGATAGACGTTGGCGAGCGTCTGCGCCTGGATGCCCTGCGCGGCATCGACGATCAGCAGCGCTCCCTCGCAGGCGGCGAGCGCGCGCGAGACCTCGTAGCCGAAGTCAACGTGTCCGGGCGTGTCGATGAGATTCAGTTCGTACTCGATGCCGTCGGCCGCGGTGAAGGCCATGCGCACCGCCTTGGCCTTGATCGTCACGCCCTTCTCGCGCTCCAGGTCCATGTCGTCGAGCACCTGCGCGGACATGTCGCGCTTGGAGATCGTGCCCGTCATCTCGAGGAAGCGGTCAGCGAGCGTCGATTTGCCGTGGTCGATGTGGGCGATGATGCAGAAGTTGCGTATTCGCGCTGGTTCCATCTGCTACGTAGGGTAGCAAGCTGGCTCTCTGGGCGGGGACTGGGGACTGGGGACTGGAGATTGGGATGTTGGGGGTTGTTGGCGGCGTGGCTACGCGGTGCGAGAGCGGAGCGCCAGCAGCACGAGCGTCATCGTGAACAGGCCGAGGCCGGCGATGGCGCCGAAGGCGGCGGCCAGCGAACCGGCATCCCACCCGGTCAGCACGAGGTCGCGCATGCCCTCGACGATGTACGTCACGGGGTTGATCGTGGCCAGCGTTCGCAGCCACGGCGCGAAGACTTCCTTGGGCGCGAACGCGGGTGAGAGGAACACGAGCGGGAAGAAGATCAGAAAGGCGAGCTGCGCTGCCTGGGCGCTGCCGGTCTTCAGTGCGAGCGCCATGCCGATGCCCGAGTAAGCCAGGCCGAAGATGCCCCCCATCGAGACGAGGACGACGACGCCCAGCGGCCCCGACTTCATGCCGGAGCCGAAGATGAGGCCGACGACCACGATCAGCGTCGTCAGCGCCATCACGCGGATGCCGTCGGCGGCCAGGCGCCCCAGCACCAGCGCCAGGCGCGGTGCCGGCGTCAGCATCAGCTTGTCGAAGTAGCCGCGTTCGATGTCGGTGACCGTGCCCAGCCCGGCGCTGCCGGATGCGCCGGCGACCGCCTGCAGCACGGCGACGGGCAGTTGGAACGCCGTGTAGTTGCTCACGCCGAACGCGCGGCCGGCGACGTTGCCGATCGCACCGACGGTGACGGCAAAGAAGAACATCGGGATGAACACGTTGCCGATCTCCAGCGCCGGCTGGCGTATCGATTCGCGCAGTGCGCGGATGGTCAGGTATCGCGTGTCGCTGAGGAGACGGATCATGGGCGACGATTCCTTGGCGGCTGTTCGCTTGCCGTGCGCGCGGCGTGGTCCTCGGCTTCCAGATGGTGCCCCGTCTTCTGGAGGAAGACGTCGTCCAGCGTCGGCTGCTTCAGCGTCACTTCTCGCGCTCGCAGTGACGCACCATCGAGCAGCAGCACGAGGCGGGCGATCGCGCTGCTGCCTTCCCGCACGTAGACGATGACGGCATCGCCGACGGTGCGCACGTCGTCGACGCCCTCGAACCGCCGCACGGCCTGTTCCGCGCGCGCCAGCTCGTCGGCGCCGCCTTCGATGTGCAGCGAGACGACGTCGGTGCCGATGCTCGCCTTCAGTTCAGCCGGCGATCCCTGCGCGACGATGCGGCCGGCGTCCATGATGGCGACGTCGTCGGCGAGTCGGTCGGCTTCTTCGAGGTACTGCGTCGTGAGGAAGAACGTCACGCCTTCCGCCTTGTTCAGTTCGGCAACGTACCGCCAGATCGACTCGCGGCTGATCGGATCGAGCCCGGTGGTAGGCTCGTCGAGGAAGACGACTTTCGGACGGTGGACCAACGCGGCCGCAAGGTCGAGACGGCGCTTCATGCCGCCCGAGTAGGTCTTGACGCGCCGGTCGGCGGCGTCTTCGAGATCGACGACGCGCAGCAGGTAGTCGACACGCTCCCGGACATTCGCTGCGGGAAGGCGATAGAGCCGCGCCTGTAGCGTCAGCAGCTCGCGGCCGGTCTGGATGTCGTCGAGGCCGGCCTCCTGGAGCGCGACGCCGATGCGTTTGCGCACCTCTCCGGGCGACTGCGTCACGTCGAGGCCGAGCACTTCGGCGCGCCCCGCTGTGGGCCGCAGCAGCGTCGTCAGCATGCGCACGGTGGTCGTCTTGCCGGAGCCGTTCGCGCCGAGGAATCCGAAGATCTGACCCTCGTCGATGGCGAGGTCAATGCCATCGACAGCGCGGATCTCCGGCGTGAAGTGCTTGGCGAGGGCTTCCGCGACGATCGCTGGCATGAACGCATTCTAGCCGGGATGCGCGCATGAAGCGCCGCCGTGCCCGTTGCGGATTCCGCAACATGTCGCGGCCCCGCAGTGCGCGGACGATTCGCGTAACAAGCCCGTCAGTACCAGTGCGCGCTGCTCTCGGTGGCGCCGTAGACGGCCAGCAGCATGTCCAAATGGATCATCAGCCGCTTGTTCCAGGCTGCGACGTACCCCGCAAGTTCGCTCGGATCGTCCACCGCCGCCGCAAGGATGCGTGTGAATGCCGCCTGGACGCTGCCTATCGTGCTCACCAGGTAGCGCGCCTTGATGCGCGTCGCGCCGCGCTCTCGCCGCGCGTGCGCGTGCCCCACCGAGGCCAGGTACTCCGCAGTCTCCACGTCCAACGGGTCGCCCGTCACCGAGCGCAGCCACCCCTCGAACGCCGCTCTTCGCATCGCGAGCGACCCGCGATCGATACCGCCCGACGCGTCCCTGAAGTGCGCCGCGGTCTCCGGCTGCGCCAGGAATTCTTGATAGATCTCGTCGGTCACGGCGCCGATCTGCGCGGCGATCCATGCACGACTCGCGTCAATATTCGCCGCGTCTTCGGCGGTGTATCCCACCAGCGTGCACGTGGCCTCGATCCGCTCGCCAAAGTTCGCGCGGCGGCGCCGGCCGCGAAGGCCGCTCTCTGCTTCGTGAGGAGCCGCGGCGTGCTCCACTCCGCCGGCCGCGGCAGCCGAACGCCGGGCTCGCTGCTGCATCGATCCTCCTGTAGGACGCGGACAACAAGAACGGAGGCGGCCCCCAGCGCCAGGGGAGGAGAGAAGGCCGCCTCCGTATAGCCTGCGTGCAGTCCGCACGCGTCGCTACTTCCGTTGTTGACGCACTCAGCTCATCAGATGGCGCCTTCGCCGCGCTCGCCGGTGCGCACCCGCATCACCTCCTCGACGGTCGAGACGAACACCTTGCCGTCCCCCACCGCGCCCGTCCGCGCCGACTCCGCGATCGCCTGCAGCACCGGCTCCAGCAGCGCGTCGGCGATGATCATCTTCACCTCGACCTTCGGCAGCAGGTCCACTTTGTACGTGTTGCCCTTCCACTGCTGGGTGACGCCGCGCTGCGCGCCATGCCCCAGCACCTGTGTGATCGTCAGGCCCTTCACGCCCAGCTCTTCCAGCGCCTTTCGTACGACCGAGAGCATCTCCGGCCGCACGATCGCTTCCACTTTCTTCATCTGCTCAGATCCTTCCTTCTCGCACCTGCGCCCGCTCCAGCCGCACGGGTGGGCTGAAACGGCTGCCGTGTTGAAACACTAGCGCTTCCCGCCCGCAGGCGTCGTCGGCACGAACGCCGGGACGGCGGCCCCCAGCTGCGCCGACATGTCGCCGTATCCGGCCATGCCGCGGTTCACCACGAACTCCGGGTACGCAGCTGCGCCGTGCTCGTGCAAGTCCAGGCCTTCGCGCTCACCGGCCTCGGAGACGCGGAGCGTGCGCGTCAGCTTCACGCCGTACATCAGCACCATCGCCGCCGCGAACGTCGCGGCCGCCACCGATGCGACTCCGTACGTCTGCACCCAGAGCAGGTGCGTGCCGCCGCCGTAGAACAGCCCGGTGACGGTGCTCGTCGTGTCAGCACCGGTCGCCGTCGGGAGGCCGAATCGCCCCGCCCCGAAGAACCCGAGCGAGATCGTGCCCGCAATGCCGGCGAACATGTGGACCGGCACCGCGCCGATCGGGTCATCGATGCGCAGGTACTCCAGCACCTCCAGCCCGATGATCGCCGCGACCGCGCCGATGATGCCGATGAAGAAGGCGCCCGTGGGGTTCACCCAGTAGCAGGTCGCCGTAATCGCCACCAGTCCGGCCAGGAACCCGTTCACCAGCAGGCCAAGGTCCCACTTGCCGCTGCGTGCGTACGAGTAGAACAGCGCCGTGAGCCCCGCCGAACACGCCGCGAGCGTCGTGTTGAAGGACACGCGTCCGATGCCTTGCGCGTCGAGCGCCGATAGCGTGCTGCCCGGATTGAATCCGTACCAGCCGAACCACAGGATCAGACCGCCTACCGCGCCGAGGATCAGGTTGTGCGGCGGCATCGGTCCGCCGCCGTCGCGCCGGAACACACGGCCAAGGCGCGGCCCCAGCGCAATCGCGCCTGCCAGCGAGATCGTCCCGCCGATGGTGTGTACCACCGTCGAGCCGGCGAAGTCGTGGAACCCTCGAAGCGCCAGCCACCCGTCCGGCCCCCACGCCCAGTGGCCCACGATCGGGTAGATGAATCCGGTCACGCCGACGCTGTAGAGCAGGTCGCCGACGAAGCCGCAACGCCCCACCATGGCCCCTGACGTGATCGTCGAAGCCGTGTCAGCAAACGCGAACTGGAACACCCAGAACGCCAGCAGCGGCACGCCGGTGGTGCCGTACGTGTCCGGCAGGTTCTGCAGGAAGAAACCGTGCGTGCCGATGAACTTGTTGCCGTCTTCGAACATGAAGGCGAAGCCAACGGCCCAGAAGGCGATGCCGCAGATCGCCGTGTCGGCGATGCCCTCCACCAGGATGTTGACCGACTCTCGCTCGCGCGCGAACCCGGCCTCCAGCATCACGAACCCGACCTGCATCGCGAACACCAGGAACGCCGCGATCAGCACCCAGACCGTATTGATCGCGTTGATCGATGCCACCGGGTCGGGCGCCGCGCTCCCGTCCTGCGCACTCGCGACACTGGGCATCAGCGAGTGGATCAGAAACAGGACGATCGCCACCCCGATCATCTTTCCCGTCATCAGCAGCACGACATTCCGCCGCCTGATCGGGTCTCTCATGTTGGTGCGCAACCGCCCGTACGTGGTGGTCATTACCGTGTCCATTCGGCCTCCTCCTCTTGGTCGGGGAACGTAAGCGCCCCGCCGGATGCGGCGAGGCGTCGTCCCAAACGGCTAGCTCCTGACGACACGGTCAGAGTAGTGGCGCTTTGTTACGGCGTGATTTCGTCAGCGTTACGAACAGAGTATTGCGAGCACGCATCCACAGAGGCGTGAGCGAGAGGCGTGAGTGCCCCTTCGCCGAACCGAAACGAAGTGCCGCTCGAGCGGACCGGCGCCGTGAGCGATGGCAGGATCTTGGTATCAGCCGCCGAAGCGATCACGCGCGCGTACGGGCGAGATCGGCGATAGGGCGATCTAGCGTGCTGCTTCCGGTTGCCGCCTAAAACCTCTGTGCCTCTGTGGTTCAACCCAATCCGCGAAATCCGTGGTTCCCGGATCACAGCCGCCCCCACGCTGTGCGCGCCCTCGTCGAGCCGCTGCAGGAGACAGCGCGGAGGTGAGGTCTCCCCCAAACCCCCAAAACCTCTGTGCCTCTGTGCCTCTGTGGTTCAACCCAATCCGCGAAATCCGCGAAATCCGTGGTTCCCGGATCACAGCCGCCCCCCGTTACGGACGCTCCGTTTGGATCGTGATCAGCGGCGTCGAGAAGAACTGGTACGCCGACGTTGGCGAGCCCTTGGGGCCGAACCACAACCACCCGCGCACTTGCGTGGGCCCGACAGGGACATCCCTGAAAATGAAGAACGCGGTTTGCGGCCTCTCCGTAATGAAGACGGCCGGCTCCGGCGCCCCGTTCGCGTCGAGCTGGGTGAGCTCGCCCGTATTGGCGGCGATGATGTTCCCGTGATTGTCGTACACCGCGGCGCACCCCTGCACGCCCTCGATCACGTGGCCGGAGCGATTGCGCACGCCAAACGCCATCAGCACGTCGTTGTTCTTGATGCGCAGGCCCGGCAGCGGGGGGATGCCTTCGAACCGGATCGCTTCGGTGCCCGTGACGGCGATGTCCGGGTCGGGGAGCGGCGCGGTCTTCGCCTCTCCCGAGATCGGCCGCACATCGTACGTCGCCCACGGCGGGACGTTGGGATTGTCGAACCGGATGTCGAACATGCTCAGGTTGTGCGGCTGCGTGTCGGGCGGGCACGTCGGCCCGTCCTTCGTCGCGACGACATTCCCCTGGCCGTCATACAGCGTCGCCCGCAGCATGATCTTGGTGCCCTGGATGTTCGTGTCGTTGACCATCTCTCCGGTGACGTGCGTGTATCCATCCTTGTCCACATGCACGTCCGTCGCCTGGATGCACTTTGCACCCATGCCGATCGCCGCCAGGGCGGCCAGCGCGCCCAGGGCGAGCGTTCGCCGGGTCGTGAGGGATGACGCGGCCCGGCGGAGGTGAAGCATGCTGGGTTACTCCTGCTTACGGTATGAGAAGATTGCGCTATCATACGCGCGATACCTTCGAGTTACAAGTGCTAAAGGCGGCACGTTTTCATGAGCATGTTTCGACTGAGGTTACTGTTCGCCGTGCCGTTGCTGCTGCTGGCCACCGGGGTGGCCATGGCGGACTCGCCGTCCGACCCCCTGTACGGCAAGGAGGCGCCCTACCTCTCGGCCGTGAACGTGCAGGGCGCATGGGCCATCTCGCAGGGCAGCCCGGACATCGTCGTGGCGGTGATCGACACAGGGGTCGATGTGCGTCACCCGGATCTTCAGTCGAACATCTGGGTCAACCCCGGCGAAATCGCGAACAATGGCGTGGACGACGACGGCAACGGCTGCGTCGACGACGTCAACGGCTGCTCGTTCGTCAGCGACAGCTCGCCCGGCTGCGCCAACGTCACGAACGGCTTCGTGAACGACGATATCGGCCACGGCACGTTCGTTGCGGGCGTCATCGCGGCCGCGGCGAACGGCATCGGGATGGTGGGCGTCGCGCCGCGCGTGCGCATCATGCCGGTCAAGGTGCTCGACTGCTACGGCGTCGGCGATTCCGTCGCGACGGCGCGCGGCATCCGCTACGCGACGCGGATGGGCGCGCGCGTCATCAACCTCAGCCTCGGCGGCCTGCGCGATTTTCAGGAGACGCGCGATGCGATCGCTGAGGCAACGGCCGCGGGCGTCGTCGTCGTGGCGGCGGCGGGCAACGGCGGGGTGCAGGGTGTGGCGTTCCCCGCGCGCATCCCCGGCGTGCTGGCCGTCGGCGCCGCGAGGCAGAGCAACCCCGACCGGCGCTCCACGTTCTCGAACTGGGGGCCAGAGATCGGCGTCGTTGCCGTCGGCGAAGACATCGTCGGCACGTTGCCCGAGTCGTGCTGCTTCGTGCTGCTGCCGTGCCTGTCGCAGGGCCCGTACGCCGTCGGCAGTGGCACGTCATTCTCGACGCCGCAGGTGTCGGCGCTGGCCGCGCTGATGCTTTCGGTGAAGCCGGATCTTTCGCCGGCACAGGTCATCGATATCATCAAGCGCACCGCCACGCCGTTGCCGCCGGGCGATACGCCGGGCTGGGCGGGCGCCGGTCGCATCAACATGAACGAGGCGCTGCGCGCCGTCCAGAACGGCGGCCAGACGGGCGAGTCGTGCACCATCGATGCAGTCCTCGACGGCGAGTCCTTCACCTGCGTCGGCGGGCGCCACGTGCGGATGCTGCAGATGCACGCGCCGGCGCCCGGCCAGTGCGGCGGCGACTGGGCGAAGGCGGCCCTACAGTTCATCTTCCTCACCCCCGGACGGCAGGTGTTCCTCCAGTACGACCTCGCCCGCACCGACGCCTCCGGCCGCGTCCTCGCGGCGCCGATCTGGCGCGGCGACGACGGCGCCGACTACAACCTCTCGATCGTCATGGTGTACGTAGGCCTCGCGCGCGAAGCCGACGTCGGCGCCGGCAACACCGCCTACCGTGACTGGGCCCTCGCCTCGGAGACCTGGGCGCGCACCGCCCAATGGAACATGTGGGCCCCCGGCAAAGCCTTCGGCGGCGGCTGCTAGTGTCGTGCTTCTAACGGTTCGTTAGCTCGCTGGAACACGGCGACCTGCGCTTGACTCGCCGCCCCCCGCCCCGACCTAACCCCCAGCCCCTTCCCGGCGCGGGAAGGGGAGCTCGGAAGAGTACGATCTCGGGGCCTGCCAACTATCCGGTGAAACTAACGGCAAACCGGAAGCACTACACTAGTTGTAGTTCCCATAGAGGTTGTTGACACAGAGAGAGTGCTCGAGTCGGCTGTGGGTGTCTAAAGCCTTCAGTCGAAAGGAGCACTCTCTCATGGCGCATCGTAACGCACGACTCACGGTGTACGGCAGGCGGCTCA
>ORMF011079200.1_pt1 | contig 46431 bp, 27 predicted proteins | sample 1779871 | NCBI WGS metagenome assembly ORMF01 (sample SAMEA104232316, study PRJEB22302) | groundwater metagenome | biome: forest; feature: aquifer; material: groundwater | place: USA | collected 2011-08-07 | depth 5.4 m
AAGGTCGTACCGTTTTTTATATGGCTTTCTATGCGCCAGTATAGAGTCACATCTGCTGGTAGTCTACTGAAAGCTTTGGATGTTGCACTGGGAAGCATAGATATGGGATAAAATGGTCCTGCCGCCTGAGTTCCTATGGCAAACTTCTGGATGTCTAGACTATATCCGCTGGCAAGCGCTGCAGCTCTCCATTTGAAAACACCACTGACAATCCCGTTTGTACAGCTTATTGTAACTGGATTGGCAGGGTCCAGCGATGCCGGACAACCGATTGGCGCTGTAAAACTTTGTATATTAGAAACAACCGAAAGTTTAGCTGTTCCGCCATAAACGCTTCGAATTCTAAAAGCAATAAGTTTGCCCAGTTCAAAACCATACATATCTCTACTTGTTAAAGTCTGGACTCTCATAGAAAAATACTGTCCAGCCACCAAATTAGCTACCGAATCAGAGAAATCTATGTATTGATTATCAAATGTCGTACCAGAAGCCGCTGTCCAGCTAAAATATGCCTGGACTCTGCCGGTTTTGCAGCTGACAACTGCCGGGTTCATAACAGCCGGAGTTGGCGGCGCCGCAGTTACCGTTAAATCCAGTCCGGTTGTTTGACTTGGTGGGTAATATTTGCAGGTAGAAACATCTATGCTGCCGACAGGCGCAACCCTAACGACATAAGTTCCGGCAATCGCATCTAATGGAACTTTCACATCAGCGACACTAAATCCGCCGGAATCAGGTGAAGGTAAAATCCCTAAGTAAACCGAAGTAGGATCTGCAATACCGTTTAGGACGCGCTGCATTCTAATCTGACCTTGCACATAATTACTGCCGTTTACATGAAGGTTGTTGCCGACGGCAACTGTTGAAGGACTAAAAATACAAGAAGCAAGGGGTGTCGGCGCCGCAGTTACCGTTAAATCAAGTCCGGTCGTACTGCTCGGCGGGTAATATTTGCAGGTGGAAACATCAATACTGCCAACAGGCGCAACCCTAACGACATATGTTCCGGCAATTGCTGTCAGCGGAATTGTCACATCAGCGACACTAAATCCACCGGTATTGGGTGAAGGTAAAACCCCTAAGTAAACCGAGGTTGGGTCCGCAATACCGTTTAGAACGCGTTGCATCCTAATTTGACCCTGCACATAATTACTGCCGTTTACATGAAGGTTGTTGCCGGCAACAACTGTAGACGGACTAAAAATACAAGAAGCGAGAGGTGTTGGTGTTGGCGTTGGTGTTGGCGTTGGTGTTGGCGTTGGTGTTGGCGTTGGTGTTGGTGTTGGCTGTGGAGGTACAACCACAGTAAATGGTCCTCCAGTACATGTTGTCGAAGTAATGGGAAACCTGGTAACGATTACAATATTGTAAAGACCTTCCGGAGTGACCAGCGGAACAGTAAAACTTTGAAATTTCGCAGAACCCGTAGAATCAACAGTTTTTGCAAGTTCCTGTGCAAAGCTGGTTCCAAAAATCCTGATGCTCTCCCCTGCTGCAAACCCGCTCCCACTAATCGACATTTCCCCACCCGGAGCAACAGTTGTTGTACCAAGAGCGCAAGACGTACCCGAAGCATACGATTTACTATCTCCAATTGTGGTTGCAACAACAATAGAAGCAGTAAGAAGAGTAATAAATAAAATGCCGGTAAATACGCCAAGTAGTGGCACCAGGTTTCTTCTATGATCACCAAGCAGTCTATAGGCAGCAAACTTCATATGTAGGTAATTATTTACCCATTAATTCCAGATTATATTATTTTTATAAGCTTGTCAATGGAAATGTTGATCGGTTCATGGTTAATGGTTAATGGTTAATGGTTCATAAATCATTCTTCCACCCATCTACCAACTATCAACTACTAACTACTAACCAAATTGTCTTTCTTTTAAAATTTGTGCCCGGTACACCTTAAGCCATCTTTTAAAAATCGGTATCAGCATTTCTGCCCCTCTTTCTTTAAGTTCACGGTTTATCACTCCCCCGTGGTGCGGATGCCTAAAAAGCCTCTTGTTTGTGCTGGAAAATCCGTGCGCATAATGACAAAGTTCGTGCGCGATCGTGTAATAAACAACACCCAAGGGTACTTGTTCGTCCCTAAACATAGAGGTCACAGTGATAATACTCTTTTCCGGCTTACTATCACCGATTGAGTGAATCAAACTTTTGATACCTTTGAAACCTTTGTCCCTTTTGCCACTTACCAGTTTTATCGAACCAAACCGGTACTTTGCCTCTCTCCCCCAACGGATTTCAATCGGGTTTGTTATGGCAACATTCGCGAAATATTTTTTCAAAAGAAATTCTAATTGTTCTTCAAGCCACCTATGGTCTCGCATCTACACCTATTCTAATATTCTAAAGCACAATAAGAAAAGCCACAAGAAATTCATTTAGAAAGATCTATAGGTTTGCTCGTCAAAAATTCTTGCGTTTGGTCAAAAAGGTCACTGTTTGCAAAAAGCACTTTTTCACCAACCTTAATGCCCAACCACTTATCTTGACGCTTTCTGTCTATGGCACATCACGACTAAATATATTAACTATAAGTTATATTTCTAGCAAAAGACTAGTTCAATTGCTAATCTAACAATCAGCCTTAATTCTTTGTTCATAGTTCATAGTTCGTGGTTCATGGTTAATAGTTACTTGTTGCTTAATACTTAATACTAAATACTTGCTACCAACTACTAACTACTAACTACCAACTAACCTAATATTTCACGAATACCTTAACCAAATTACCGGATGCTTCAACGACTGCATTTTCTACCGTAAATTGTTTTTTAACTCCGCCCTCATCCTCTATCACTATTGGCCCAGAAATTACGCTCACAAAATTTTCGTGGGCAGGTAAAATGTCAAAGGTGCCCTTTTCATTTACCGAAGAAAAACTCTTGGCATAACCGGCGAACATCAGTTCCTTTTGGTAACTGGGCGAAAATATCGATAAATACAATAAGTTCGGTTTAATTGGTATATCCATAATTAATTTTAAATTTTAAGTTTTAAATTATAAATAAATGTTTAATATTCTAATTTTAAGAATTTAAAATTTAGATTTGAATTAAAACCTGCCCTGCCGGCAGGCGGGTTTAAAATTGGTAATTTAAAATTATCAAATCTCTCATCATTTCCCTAATCCCTAAACCCCAACCCCAAACGCCGCTATATATAATAATTTTTCCGGATCTAGCGAATCCAGTTTTCCCGAAAGAATTGTGCGTACATCAGAAACCGTATCTGTTCGTTTAACATAACAACCCGGTTTGTTGGTTTGATTTGTCACCATAAACGAATTTTGAGTCATATAATTCAAAATCATTTTCGCCCTCCTGAATATAATTCTGTCTTCACCGGAAAGCTCTTGTTCGCCTGCAATAGAAACTATTTTATCCAAATAATTAAATTTGGAAATAACCTGTATGGCTTCAAGATAAGCCTCATAATGATCGTGGCCAATAATAGCTGGATTAATAAGACCGCTGGATGAGGCTAGGATATCCACAGATGGCCGCCTTCCTTCTTCGGCCACATCCCGAGATAAAATTATTTGAGAATCAAAATAAGGGATCAAAGACTGCACGCCGGAATCCGAAAAATCGTCTGCAGGCACATAAATTGCCTCAACCGAAGTTATCGAACCGTTTCCACTAGAAACAAGTCTTTCCTGAAATGTGCCTATGTCCGACGTCAAAGTCGCCTGATAACCGTCTTCCGAAGGAATTAAGTTTAATAGTGTCGCAAGCTCATTGCCGGCCTGTATAAATCTGTAAGCATTATCCACAAAAAACAGTACATCTCTATCTTCTTCGTCCCTAAAATACTCCGCTAGTGCCGCCGCCGCGTAACCGGTCCTAAATCGAATTGCCGGACGTTCGTTCATCTGGCCAAAAACTAAAGCAACATTAGGTAGCACCTTATTTTCTTCAAGATTTTCCAGCATTTCCTGTGCTTCACGGATACGTTCACCGATTCCCGCAAAAATATTGATACCTTTATGAAAAATAGCCGTGTTGTGCATTAGTTCCGTCAAAATAATTGTCTTTCCCACGCCTGCTCCACCAAAAATCCCAATTTTGCCGCCTTTCAAAAACGGCGTAAAAAAATCTATCACCTTAATCCCTGTCTCCAATATTTCGCGGCTAACCTTAACCGACTGAAAATTTGGTGATTGTGCGTAAATAGAAACTGTTTTTTTGGCTATTATCTCACCCAAACCATCATGCGGAGCACCAAATACGTCAATTACCCTGCCCAATAAACCACTCCCAACCGGAATCATCAAAGTTTCATGAAGCCTAACCACTTTGGCACCCCTATAAAGCCTCGTTGGATCCGTAAACGAAAGACAATAAACCGAATCTGCCGCCGAAGATGCATAAACCTCAAGCCTGATTTCAGGATCGTCGGAAATTGTTAAAAGTTCGTGCCTACCAGGCTTTCCCACAGCAAAGGAAACTTCTACCAAATCCCCTAAAATACCTACTATTGTACCTGTTGATTCGTCCGCCATTTATCCGAAAATTCCCCCTTTTTCCCAAAGATGCCGCGATCCATAAAGCTGGATTTGTTTACGGTTGTTTACGTCCTTTGCAAATCTCAGTTTCATTATGGCCAATTGACCAAATGCCAGATTAATCCGCTCGGCAATCGCTCCTATTTCCAAAATCTTTACGGCAATTGCATTTTTAGCAAGTCCTGATTCGAATAATTTCTGCATAAAGGCGCTAGAAATAATCTGCTTTTCTAAAAGTGCCAGAGCATTTTTATCCCCGCCCTCAAATGCGTATTTTTTTGGGCTAATTGTGCTGTCCACTCGTACAGCTTGTGAAATATCTTCCCTCCTCGCCTCCTGAGTCAGGATGCTCTTATATTTTCCATAAAAAATTACAATCTCCTGATATTTATTGAGTTCGTCTGACACAGCATGGAATATATTCCAATCAGGTTTATCATCATTAAAATCATAAAACATCATTTGAGGAGAATATGTCTTTTGTTGCGAAAGCATATCCCGGCCAATTCTGCCTATAATCATCGCATCCGCTCCGCCCTGCTTAAATTCCAAAACAAAAAGTTGTGCCAAGGAATTTAGAATATTACCGAAATATTTGCTTTCCGAAGAAACCAATACTAACACTTTACGCTTTACCGGTACACGCATTGCTGTCCTTAATATTTCTTGTGATTGTTTTTTATGGTCCTTGGAAAAGGCAATTTTTACGGAACCATAACTTGTCACCGCCTCCTTAATGTGACTTGCCAAACTTACGAGCTCATTCCTATTGACATCTATTTTCTGGGCTGCCACATGCTCAAATACCCTTGTGATAGAACGAATATTATTGAGTGAATCTTCAAGTCTTCGCAGTTGTTTTTTTGTGTTCATAGTTTTGTGCCGGCAAGTGTTGAATTTATTCCCGCAATTTGGGCCGTTAACAGTTTAAGAAGTTCCAAAAGAACCTTGCACTGGGAAATTGCCAAACGCAGCTTATCGAATCTACCTTCCTCGTAAAGCCTAAGAAGTTTGTTTTTATCTTCCTGAATTTGCTTTCCGCTTTTTTGTCCCCAAAATCCAACCATAAAAAGACCTATTATTAAAATCTGAAAATCACTTTTATAAATTTCATTCATGTTTTGGTTGAAAATCACATCCAGCCTTTCGCTATTTTTTATGTCTGCCATTGTTTGCGGAGTCAGTTCAACCCCAAACCTTCCAAGCTCCTCTGCCTTTCTGGCCCTGGCCAAAGTCTGACTTATTTGAAACGCCAATTCGCGTTCTATATTGGTTCTTGTCTGGTTTCCAACTCTCGAAACAGAAAGAGTAAAACTAATTGCCGGATGTCTGCCTTTTTTCTGCTGGGCAACATCAAAGAAAATATGACCGTCTGTCATAGCCATCAGGTTTGTTTGAATATAGCCGGAAAGATCACTATCCATAGTCTCCGCAATCGGTAAAAGAGTGATGCTGGCAGTTTTTCCATCTTTCTGCTTAAAATTTCCCGCCCGTTCCATAATTCTGGCATGCAAATGAAAAATATCCCCAGGATACGACTGCCTGCCTGGAGATCTTCTGGAAATAAGCGAAATCTCCCGATAAAATTTGGCATGAGTTGTCATATCATCCAAAACAACCAAGACATTTTTTCCGGCATCCCGAAAATGTTCGGCTACCGAAAGCGCCGAAAATGGAGCCAAATAAACCATCGGAGCCGGATCAGAACTGGAAGCTGCAAGAATCATTATTTTATCAAAAACATTCATCGTCGTCAGATAATCCTCAACAAACTTAAGATCCGATTTTTTCTTACCGATAGAAGCATAAATGCAGATACTACCAGCCTTAACCTGCTCGACAATTGTCTGCAGTGCAAACGTTGTTTTGCCTGTTTTGGGATCGCCCAAAATTAACTGCCTTTGTCCTTGTCCTATCGGAAATAACATGTCGCAAGTCATTACACCTGTACCCACTTTGTTGATAATTTTTGCTCTTTCCTTGATTCCCAAAGCTGCAGGATCTACGGCACGATATGCAAAAAGTTTCTCGTCCAAAAGCCCCAAATGATCCTGAGAAATACCAAATGGGTCTATGATTCTACCTAAAAAAGTATTAGACACTGGCACCTGAAAATATTCGTTTGTTCGAACCACTTTCATTTCGTGGATAATCTCATGCCCTTCAAAAACCATAACCTCCACCAAATCCGGTAAAATTGCTTTGACAATACCCACCATCCCGTTTTCCGCTATTACTAGTTCATTTATTCTGGCATTGGGTAGCCCATCAACGTAAAAGACTGAAGAAATAATCGATTGCACATAACCTATTTCGCCTGTTTCTCTAAAATATGTTGCAAAATCTTTCACTTTAGTTGATTGTTCATGGTTAATGGTTCATGGTCAGTAGTTTTCTTATTCATAATTCATTAATCATAAATCTAGTCCCTATTCCCTAGTCCCTACTCCCTGTTCCCTTTTTTCCGTCTACTAACTACTAACTACTTACTACTAACTATCCCCTTCCTCAGCGCCTCCTCAAGCGGTGTGTCAAGCGTATACTTTCCTGCTTTGCCGTTGTACTCAATTACTGCCCCGCCTATTAGATATTGATTGATCACAACATCCAGAATTACCTTTGTACCAATAGCTGCCGAAATCTGTGAATTGAGTTTCATCAAAAATGTGTTTGTCGGCTCAAATGCAATCGATATTTTTACCACCGGCAATTTTTTGACAAATGTCGCCAAATCTTTCAAAAATTTCATCTGCTTTTGATCCGTTTCCGGCTCAAGACCCGTTTTTTCTACTTCCTCAAATATATAAAGAATACTGCTCGAAGTAAAATCCCTTGCTTTTAAGGATATTGGTCCCCCTTTGTCGCGAAAAAGTGACCTTTGAATAAGCGTTATTTCATCTAAAAATCGTAAAAGTCCATCCGTGTTGTAAATGCTATTCACAAAAGGAGAAAATGCTACAGATACAGCATCAACATTTGATACATTTGCCACATCTGATACATTTGACCCCGATTTAATCGGGGTTGATACATTTGCTTGCCCTGAGCGTGTGCGAAGGGATACTTTTGATACCCCTGTTGCATCTCCTTGTATCATGTAAAAATGTGCTCTTTTTTTGCCTTTTCTAAAGCTTTGTTAACCAAATCCTCATGCTCGGAAAGACTAATTGCCCTGCCGATAACTTCACGGGCTGCCGAAAGCACAATTTGTCTAATCTCCTCGTCAATTTTGCCAAGCTTGTTTTTTCTATACTCCTCCGATTCTTTTTCTACCTTTGAAAGCATGTTGGCCACAAAATATTGACTCTCCTTCGTTTGTTCCTCTTGTTGTTTAGCCACAAAATCACTTATTTCTACACCCTTTTTAGAAACCAGATCGCTTAACTGTTCCAGGCGTGCCCTTATATCGCGATCTAAATTTTCTCCCGCCCGCCCGATAATTTCATTGATTCTATCTTCGGCTATTTCTTCAATTTTTTTGGAAAGTTCACCCTTCAATCTACTTTCTTCCGCCAAAAATTTGTCTTGGTGACGATATGTTTTATTAACACGCAAATTCAAATGAATAACCACCCAAAAAAGAGCAAGAAGTAAAATTAAACCTATAAGGTTTAAATAAAATAATATTTCTAATATAGGCAGATTCATATCAACGAATTTTTAATTTCGAACTTGAGAGAAATAAGCTCTCTTATTCTAAATTCTGAATTTTAAATGTTCTAATGTTTAAAAATTTAATCATTTGGATTTGATTAAAAATTAAAAATTAAAAATCCAAAATTTCCCTAATCATGATCCTCTAGTCAATTACCAATTGTCAATCATTGGTTACTTACCTAGAAAAATGATAGCAACCGCCGTACCTAAACCTAGGATTATAATTACCAATACAACAGTTCCGGAAATAATCATTCCTCTCATAATTGTACCCCTCGCCAGTGGATTACGACCAATTGCGGTAACACCACTATTCACCAATCTGACAAATGCTACGACACCACCAACCAACACCACTATCGCCAAAATAACCGCCAGCATTAATCTGAGTCTGGACGGGTCAGAAATAATGGATTGGATTATTCCCTTCTGCACTCCACCTGTTGCTGTCTGACCAAATCCAACAGCCACCTCAACAGGCACCAAACCCACCTCCGTCTTATCGTAATCAGCAAGAGCTTTTCCAACAACATAACCAGGTTGAGTCGCCTTTTGCCCGACTCCGGCATTAACACTGGATGTAATAAAATCACCGGAAATAATCTTGCCACCGGCATTGGTCAACTTCACTTGCACCTGGCCACTCGTCACAACCGCCTTTGTCTTATCGGTTTTAGGTTCTATGGAAATTACCGGTGCATCGGCAATTACACCATAAAGTTTGGCGTCGTAAGCCTCAGCAGATCTTTTAAAGTTATTGCCATCCACCGAAATAATATCCCCAACGCCTGCATTGGTATCTGCAATTTCAATATTGATAGCTACGCCAGAAGCAGATTTTTCCTGAGCCAATATATTTACCGTTGCCAAAAAAACAAAGGCAACAAAAAACAAACCGACTACGGTCAGCCTTCTTGTCAACAAACTATAAACCCTTCTCAAATCAGGGTAAACCATGAACTGTGAACCATTAACCATAAACTATCTCTATCTTATCACTATTCTAGAAAACTAAAACCTGAATTTTGACTATATCAATATATAACCTTGAAGATCAATTAACCTGCTTAACGACGAAGTTAACAAGCTTATCGGGAACATATATTTCGGCCACTACTTTTCCGGCAGATAAATATTTGGCGATATTTTGAAGTTCCCGGGCCATTTTTAAAACTTCTTCTTTGGCAATTCCCCGCTCAAGTTCAATTTTATCTCTCAATTTTCCGTTAACCTGAATAATAACAGTAACTTTTTGTGAAACTGCCAATTTTTCATCAAATTCCGGCCATTTTTCAAGATGGATTGACTGATAGTTTGGTTGATGGTTCATGGTTCGTGGTTCATGGTTCAAAGTATTTTTCTTACTATCAACTATCAACGATGAACTATTAACCAATTGCCACAATTCTTCGGTCATGTGCGGTGCAAAAGGTGCCAAAAGAAGAAGTAGAGTGCTTACTTCTTCTTTAGTCAGTAGTTCGTAGTTAGTAGTTTGTGGTTCATTGATCTTATTTTTTTTCTTACTATTAACCATCAACTGTGAACTATGAACTACTTTCTCTTCGAGAAAGTTCATCCATTCCATCAACGCCGCAATCGCAGTGTTGTAATCCAAGTTTTCAATATCCTCTGTCACCTTTTTGATTGTTTTATGCAGCATATACAGAGCCTCCGGCTCCAGTTTCGAGTTTCGAGTTTCGAGTTTCGAGTTTTCCTGAACGAGCCGCCAGACTCGTCTCAGGAACCGGTGCATGCCCTCTATTCCATCATCCCTAAAGTCACCACCATCGCTGTAGCGTCCGCAAAACATCAAATAGCAGCGTAGCGTATCCGCCCCAAATTTAGCGATATAATCATCCGGAACAACAACATTTCCCCGGGACTTACTCATCTTCGCCCCGTCTTTTATTACCAGCCCATGCGCCCTAAACTTTGGAAACGGTTCATCCGTCAGTCCACCTTTGGTAGAAAAATCAATTAGTCCAAGATCATAAAAAACCATTGTCACAAAACGGCTATAAAGAAGATGCAAAACCGCATGCTCCGCACCACCAATATACATATCAACCGGCAACCAACGCTTAGTAATTTCTGTATCCCAAGGTAAATCTGCCTTGGAATTTTTAATTTTTAATTTTTCATTTTTATTTAAAATTTGAAATTTGAAATTTGAAATTTCTACGCTAGGATAACGAAGGAAATACCAAGCTGAATCCAAAAATGTATCCGAAACATCCGTTTCTCTTTTTGCCCAGGCACCACACCCGGGACACTTAATATTTACAAAATCTTCATTTTGTCCAAGCGGTGAAACACTAGTACCTGTTGGCTTAAAATTTTCCATGTAAGGCAGTTCAACCGGCAAATCTTCTTCGGCAACCGGATACCAGCCGGCCATGCTCTGCATGGAATTTTTAATTTTAAATTTTAAATTTGAAATTTCTGTATCATGGGTGGTGGCAGCGGAGGGCGTCCCACCGAGCGCCCGCAGACTTTGATCGTCTTTTTGGTGAACATTTGGTTTCTGCTTAGTCGAGGACGTCGAGTGGGACGAGCCGGAGACAGGACCCATATTCCGCGTAAACCAAGATCTCCTTTGCCCAGCACATGCCTGACAAAAAATCATCGGAATCGGCGGACCCCAATATCTTTGCCTGGAAATAATCCAGTCCCGCAGATGCCATGTCGTCTCCTCTTGCCCAATCTTCTTTTTTTCTAAATCTTTAGTAATTTTTAAAATTGCCTCTTGGGAAGTCAAGCCGCTATACACTCCGGAATTAATAAGAATCCCATATTCCGTGAAAGCCCTGCGTGAAACATCATGGCTGAAACGGGTGGCAGAACTGGAAGGGCTCTCACCAACGCGCAGCTCGACATTGTCTTTCTGGCCAACAATTGGTTTTTGATTCGAGCGAGCATTGGTGGGAGGGAAAGTTCTGACAGGACCCGTCTCATCCAACCGTTGATCGCGACTGAATGAATGACCGAGCGCAAGCGCACTCAAGCTGACAGGACCCGTAGGCTCAATTACTTGCAAAATTTCTATTCCATACTTTTTCGCAAATTCCCAATCACGCTCATCATGAGCTGGCACTCCCATCACCGCTCCGCTGCCGTAATCCATCAGCACATAATTGGCAATATAGACAGGAATTTTATTACCGTTTATAGGGTTTGTTGCATAAAGCCCACTAAATATGCCATTCTTAGCCTCATCATCTTTACCCTTATCCCTAAACCCTAAACCCTCCTTTAGACTATTGTCCACAAAATCACGAATTTGCTGTCTATTCAACCCTTTCGTATTCTCCAAAATAGTTGTCACTAAAGGGTGTGCAGGTGCCAATGCAAGGTACGTCACTCCATAAATTGTGTCCGGTCTGGTTGTAAAAACCGCAACAGAATATGTCTTTTCTATATCTATCTGGAACAATAATTTTACCCCCTTTGATTTACCTATCCAATTGCGTTGGGCAACCACAATTTTGTCACTCCAATCCAATTTTTCCAAATTATCTAGTAGTCTGTTGGCATAAGCGGTAATTCTAAAGAACCACTGCGTCAAACCCTTCTTTTTCACGGTATTTCCGCACCTTTCACATACATAATTTGTTAACTGTTCACTGTTAACTGTTAACTGTTTACCAACCACCTGTTCATCTGCTAATACCGTTTTACAATTAGGACACCAATTAACCAGAGCTTTCGCTCGATAAGCCAAACCGGCTTTAAATAGTTTAACAAAAACCCACTGTGTCCATCTATAATAATCTATATCAGAAGTACTCAATTTTTGTTTCCAGGAAAAACCTATTCCTAAACTTTTTAATTGTGCCTCATAGCGAGCAGTCGTCTTGGCAACCAAATTTCTTGGGTGTTTACCAATTATTAGTGCATAATTTTCGCTATGTATCCCAAAGGAATCAAAACCGATAGGCTGAAATACGTCTGCCCCATGCATTCTTCTAAATCTCCCATAAATATCTGCACCGGAAAAAGCAAAAGCATGGCCAACATGAAGTCCCTCGCCCGAAGGGTATGGAAACATCATCAGATTATAAAAAGGTTTCTTTGCCTCTTTTAAATCAGGTTCATACGTCCCCGCTTTATTCCAAATATCCTGCCATCTAGCCTCTATTTCAGCGTGATTATAGTCCTTCATACTCGTTAATTGTCTTGTCTGCAAAGCCAAATGTCAAGAAATTTTAAATTTTAAGTTTTAAATTTTTAGTCAAATCTAAGTAATTAAAATATTAAACATTTGAATTTTAAAATTCATTTAAAATTACAAATTGTAAATTAAAAATTAGTTTTGATTCTATATAGTACCTATTTGATGCATATTGAGTACAATATATACACTCATGAAAACATGTTTTGTTACGTTTATTGAATTTTGTAACTTAATTTAAAATTTAAAATTGAAAATTAACATACCCCATAACTATATTTCCACAGTAAATATTAGGTTTAAAACAAATCAGCATAGGGTTCAAATTAGATATACAACTATATACACGAATGTAGTGTTTTAAAGATCAGGATAGACCAAAACGTCATGAATTTTCTTTAGCAGAAAAAGACTAATCTTGCCAACAAAATTGTAGTGATGTTATCTGATGTATTTAAGATATCCCATTTCCACGAAGCTCCCCTCATCCGATAACTCTTTTTTGACTAAACCCTAAACCCTAACTTTGTGGACCGTGGGGGAATCGAACCCCCCTCTCCGCAATGCGAATGCGGTGCACTACCAAATATGCTAACGGCCCCAATTAGTTCGTAGTTAGTAGTTAGTAGATAGTAGATAGTAGATAGTAGATTAAACTTTAAATTCTATGAACTATGAACCACTAACCATCAACTAATTTGTGGACCGGAGGAGATTCGAACTCCCAACCCCCTCCATGCCATGGAGGTACGCTACCGTTGCGCCACCGGCCCTTCACTACGTTCCCCTCAAAAACTTTCAGGGTAAACAGGGCAAAACCCTTTCAGGGTAAACCCATTTATTAATAGAAAAATTATAAACTAATTCAAAAAAAGTTGCTTTAATAACTTTTGTTCGGCTCAAAACCTATATATTCATGTAACCAACATATAACCCGTCAAAGCTAAAACAACTTAATTAGCTTGCTGTAACAGCCCTAAACGCTTAAAAGAACTTATTAGCACTAAATTAAATAAACTGCCAATTTACACCTAATACTTTATACTTAATACATTCTACAATTTATTTTCACTAACCCAATCTACACCTAAAGATATCATAATATGCACTTGACAACAACCGTATTATATATATTAATAGAAGTAGAGGTATTTCCTACAACGGGAAGTCATATTCCCGTAACAGGAAATCTAAATAATTAACTGAAAGGTAATAAAATCTGCCAATGCCCTTTTTCAAAAGAAAAAACGATAAACGGTTAACTATAAACGATAAACAATCTTCGCCAACTTCGTTTCCAAAAGAATCTTTGCTCCCCACAGAAGAAATAATCAATCTTGCAAAAAAAGCTGGAGTCGACTTTGGTCCCGGTAATGCCGCCGAACGGATCCGCTATTTCATAAAACTCGGACTCCTCCCCCACGCAGTCCGCAAACTACCCCAACCACCCAACCATGAACCATTAACTATAAACCATCAACCATCAACCTCCCCTGTAGGCCATCTCCCATATTGGACTGTTGAAAGGTTAGTAGAAATCAACCGCCTAAATAACAATGGCCTAACCTTCCCGCAAATTGCCAAAAAGCTTAGTTCTACGGACTCAAGCATTGGTAGACCCATAGACTTATCTTCTGGCGTATTTACCGACTCACCGATCTTACCGACTCACCGAACCACCGACTTTACCGATCATACCGATTACACCGACTCACCGCTTATCGTCAAAGTTGTGCCCCTCACAGACGTAAATAGCCACGAAATGAACCAAAAATTTAAAGACCAGCAAAAGAGGTTGGAATCTTTAATAGACAATAAGTTCAAATCCCAAGGCCAAATACCGGTTTTTTCCAACCCAGACTCATCAAATACTTCTCGTGCCTCAAGAATAACTAAAAACGCAATTTTACTCCTGACAGTTTTTTCACTGGCGTCAGGCACAATTTTCATAGGGGCAAAAGGCTATCAAAGATTTTCAAACGCAAATCCTAAAGCCACAAAACAAGTAGCCCAGGAATTTCAAGCCTCTGGCCAAGTTTTGGCAGCTTCCTCTGCCAGCCACAGACTTTATATAGACGCGGATTCAGAATTCTCCGGCACCACCCTTTTTGCCGAAAATATTACCGCCCCAAATGTTGTTTACGGCGTGACAGCCGGAACCGGAATTGCCGTTTCCGCCGGACAAAATCCGCAAGTTAGCTTAGACACAACAGCAATCGTCCCAAGTATCAACGACGCCTCCGGCCCGATAACTTTGAAGGGCTCCGGTTCAACATCTATAACCAATTTGGCCGGGGTCATCACAATCTCCTCAACATCTGCCACATCTGGCATAACTTCGGAAGCAGACACACTTTCTTCGGTTACGGGCCGTGGAGCCACAACCTCAACCGCCTCAAGCTTTACAGGAGGGGCAACAATAGGAACCAGCCTCACCCTCTCTGCTTTTTCATCAAGCGGTGGGGTTCTTTACACAAATGGATCGGGCGTTCTTGCCCAAGTAACTGCCGGCACATCCAGCCAGTGTCTTCTTGGAGGTACATCTCCAAGTTTTGGAGCATGCGCTTCCGGAGGTGTTACTTCCCTGGACGGATTAACTGGTGCGCTTACCCTCGCCAACAGCACCGGGTCCGGCACCACCGTCACAATCGATGATGCAACAACTGCAGCCAAAGGCATCGCTTCATTTTCATCCGGAAATTTCTCAGTCACCTCCGGCGCAGTCAGCATAAAAACAGGCGGAGTCACAACTACAGAAATCTTAGATGCCACCATATTAACAGGCGACATTGCCACAGACACTATTCTGGCCGGCAACATTGCAGCCGGAGCTGTAGGCTCGTCCGAGATTCTTGATGGAGACATCTTGGAAATTGATCTTAAAGTTGTCGATACAGCAGCCGACGAAGAATGTCTAACTTACGAAGCGACAGGTGGAGACTTCGAGTGGCAAAGCTGCTCATCCGGTTCGGTTACCGGCTCCGGCACGTCTGGCCAAATCGCTTTCTTTAATGGAACTTCTTCAATAACCTCCGAAGCCTCCGGCTTCGGCTGGGATACAACAAATAAATTGCTAACTATTACCGGTTCCACAACTCTTGCTACCGGCACCGTCCAGACAATTTCCGATACCTCCAACAGTTATTCAACCGGTGGACTATTAAGCCTATCCCTCACCCAAACCGCAGCAACCGGCACATCCGTTTCCGGCAATATAGGATCAATCGCTTTTTCACCAATCTATTCAACAGCCATAACGACGCCAGCAATTTCCGGAAATCTTTTGAATATTGCCCGCGCAACTACAACCAATGGCACCTTTGCATCAACCCTAACTGTTTCCGGGGCGGTCGCTTCAATTTCGGACAACTGCACCCAAACAACCGGCACTTGTACGAATAGTGCAAATGTCCTCTCACTAACCCAATCCTATGCTTCCGCAACAGGTTCAGTCCTTAATGTTTCCAATTCCGGATCCGGTGCATCAATAGCAGCCGGTAACATTACTTCAACCGCAACAGGTACAAACACACAACTAAAATTAGGAAATATTACTTCCGTTGCATCTGCCACTAGTTATGGAATTAATCTCGGAACAATCTCGGGAGCCGGAACAGCAACTTATGGAATCAACCTTGGTACCAATGCCTCAACCGCCACAAATAACTATGGCATAAACATCGGTGCCATTTCCGGCGTCAGCACAAATAACTATGGCATATTTGTAGGCAGTGTCGCTAATGCAGCCACCCTAAACTATGCCCTCTATACCACAGCCGGTAACGTTAATTTTAATCTTGCCACCAGCGAGCAAGTTCTCGTCAGCTCCCCGTCAAACAGCAACACATCTGGCGCACTCCTAATAAATACCAGCTCAACTAACACCGGTTCCGTAGCTATAGAGTCTCTCTTAAACGCAAACCTCACAAGCGCAGGCACTCAAATGAATCTTTATTCTACAAGTAGCGCGTCAGGCATTGCCTTTGCAGGCACTAGTACTACTAACAATCTTTATGGCACCTATAGCATAGTTGCCAAAAGTAGCAGTGACAACTACACAACAACCGGAGGAACCGCCAATTTTGCCGCAGGCTACTTTAGTGGAAGCAACTTAAGTGGTGACAGTGGGGCTGCCGGCACTCGCAATTCCTATGGCATAATAGCAATAGGAACAGGTGCGGCAACAGGCACAACTGCAACCTACGGAGTTTATGCAGCCGGAAACGGCGCAGATACCAATTACGCACTCTACACATCAAATGGTAATGTCAAAAGCCTGCTTGGAGCCTCAGATACTGTCAGTATAGACGCGGTTACAACTACAAATACTGGTACTGCTGGTGCTTTTAACGTCAATTCCAAAAACACTACCTCTCTTGCTACTGGTATTGCCAACACCACAGAATTCGATGCTCAAGCAGCTAATGCAGTAGGCTATGGATTATACAACACTTTCACTAGCATTCCAGCCTCAAACGCCAATACAACTACTTCAGTCGGTTTCTACAACAGTTGGAACAGTACCACAGCTATGACGGTTGGCAATATGTCTCAGTATGGAATTTACAATATCCTAACCAAAACCGGCGCCGATACCACCTTTTCTCCAAGAAATTACTTCGGCGATTTAACCAGAACAAACATTACTCAAGCAACTAGTGGCACAACCAATAATTATGCACTTTATGGTCAGGCAGACTCAGACACCTTAGCCACTAATATCTACAACTTTGCAGTTTTTGCAAATGCCACATCCTCAAGCGTAAGAAATTACGGCATCTATCTAAATGCTGCCAATGGCTCCACTAGTAATTATGCCCTCTATGCTGAAGCCGGCAATGTAAATATCCAGGGACTTTCTGCCTCACTTGGTGTCTACACAGACGCCAACAAGAACTTAACCAGCACAACTCCAACTTCCGGTGCTCTTGGTTACTGGACAAGAACATCAACAACTCTAACACCTACAACAGCCAACGACATAGTCTCAATTGCAAATACCACCACAACCGGTGCAGATTTTGCAATTACCAATACCGGAATATACACCGGCACAGGAATATTTAATTTAACTGCTGACTCCGCAACCACAGGTAAAGTTATAAATGTCTCCGGAAATGGACTTTCCTCAGGAACTCTTCTCAACCTTAGCTCTACCTCAACCGCAGCAACCACAGATTATTTAATCAACCTTTCCTCCTCCGGTACATCAAATTCCGCAGTCCGCTACGGCCTTTATGCAAATATGACCGGAACCGGCACAACGTCTACCAACTATGCCGCCTACCTCACCGCCTCTGGCGCAACCACCAACTACGGACTGTATTCTACGTCAGCATCAGCTTCCAACTATTTTGAATCAACAGCCAATACCACCGCTGTTACCGCCAGCAATAACCGCCTATATGGTGGAATGGTCAACATGGTTAGCTCGGGAAGCACCACAGGCACGGCCGCTGCCGTAATTTCTACCTACAACAACTATACCGGTGGCGCCGAAATGGCCACCTATGGACTCTACAACAACTTTTATTCTGACACAGGCCAAACTTTATTCCCATACGAGCACTACGGAATATACAGCCTAATGTCTAAGAGCGGCGTAGACGCAGCAAATATTGCAAAAAACTTATATGGAATGTTCTCATCAACATCAAATACAAGCACTCATGTCTCAACTTCACCTAAAACAACTTTTGCCGTTTACGGAACAGCGACAAGTACCGGTTCTTGGGGTGCAGGCAATGTTAATACCTACGGTGTTTATGGTGCCGCAACTGGAGATTCCAGCGCAGCTTCTACTACATACGGTTCAATGGCGATTGCGTCTGGAGCTGATACCAATATCGATTTCTATGGAGCACCGATTTCCACAGCCGGTTCAGGTTCAAACTATGGACTACTGCTTGGTGCCATCAGCGGCGCAACTACAACAAATTACGGTATTAGCCTTGGTACTTTAGGCGGCGGAACAGGATCGTCTGGTTACCAGATAAATGCCGGAAATATTACTGCTGTAGCTTCCGGAACTTGGAGTGGAATTAACCTTGGGACTATTGGCGGATCCGCAACAACAACCTACGGCATCAACATAGCAGCAAACTCAGCCACTTCAACCACAAACTACGGCATAAATTTAGCTGCCGTCTCTGGCGCAACCACTAACTACGCTCTTTTAACAGCCGGAGGCAATATCAGCACCACCCTGGCCACGTCAACAACTCAGCAATTTTTAATTAATTCAACTACCAGCACAGCAGCTGCAGCCGGAGTTCTGGATATAAACGTCACTTCCGCAACTAGCGACAACCGCGCCATAGATCTTAACTACACTTCTTCAAACACAACAGCTGCTGCAAAAAACTATGGCATTTATGCAAGCACAACCAGAACCGGTGATGGCACCAATAGTCTTTACGGAGGTTACCTTAACTTCACAGATGCTGTAAGTACAGCTATTTCTGGAACCAGCTCTGACTTTGGTCTGGCTATCAATACTTCTGGCACAGCTTCTTTAAACGCCGCAACCGCAACCAGAAATTTATATGGTTTATATAATTCAACCAGCAACCTTTTCAATGAAGCTCAGGGGACCACAAACACTTATGGAATCTTTAACTCATCATGGGCCGATTTCGTGGGAACTTCAACTTTATTTGGAATCAGAAATACAATTGTGGAAAATGCAGACACAACCTACAGTCTTTATACAGCTACATCAGCTCTTGCCGGTGGCACAACATCTTACGGCATCTACGCCTCGGGTATAGGCGGCAGTACCACAAATGTCCAAATCCAAACCGGTGCAATCACCTCCCCTGGCACTAGCTTAAATATAGACTTAGATTTAGGTGCAATTTCCGGCACCGCCAATGGTTCTAGTAATTATGGAATCAGAGTTGGCAACATCTCCAGTGCCGGTACCACAACCAATAACTACGGCATTAACCTCGGTACCCTAACAGGTGGAACTACAGCCAACTATCAAATTTCTACCGGTGCTCTAACGGCAATAGCCTCGGCCACCAACACACAGCTTAATCTAGGCACAATTACCAGTGCAGCATCTTCTTCCACTTATGGAATAAAGATAGGGGCAATATCCGGAACAGCAGCATCCAGTAATAACTACGGCATCAATATTGGTGCGATGACATCAACCGGTACCGCCAACTACGGCATATATCTGGGTGCTTTGTCCGGTGCCACAACCAGTAAGGGTATAGAAATAGGCGCACTTTCTTCTGCCACCTCCACCGGCATTGATATTGGAACTCTTAGTGGTGGGACATCAAGTATCGGTATCAATCTTGCAGGTTTCACAGCAGGAATACAAGACTTAGGCATTAGAATAGGTACTTTCGGAATAAGTACTGGTGTCTCAACAGGAATAGAAATTGAGGGCTTTACTGGAAATAGTACTAATATAGGCATTCAAATCGGATCAGTCGACGGATTCAGTGGTACTGGTACTGCTACGGGAATAGATATTGGTCAATTTACCAATACCGGCGCCACGCAATATGGATTAAACATAGGTGCTTTCTCCGGAACTCACAACGGAGGAACGACAGCCGGCATAAACATTGGCGCAATCTCATCAGCTGGCACCACAACCAACAATTACGGATTACTTCTGGGCACCTTAACCGGAGGCACAACAGGAAACTATCAAATCTCAACAGGTGCTCTAACCGGAATTGCTGGTGCAATCAACGCCCAAATCAACCTTGGAGCAGTCTCAACCGCAGGTACAACCAATTACGGTATATTCACCGGCAATGTTTCTGGCGCAACTAATAACTACGGAATCGTCGCCAGCACCACAACCGCAGCCGGAAACTACGCCCTTTACACAACCGCCGGAAATATAAAAAACATTCTTGGGGTAACCGATTTTGTAACCATCGACAACACGGCAGCCGTCAGCACCAACTCGCTAACAACAACACCAACTTTATACGTCAATAGTAAATCATTAACTTCCGGCAATACCGGTGCCAACTTCGCCTACACATCAACCGTCGCCTCAAGCACTGCCACCCAATATGGTCTCTACAGCAACTTTACCAGTGGCCAAAACCTTGCGGGCACTAGCCAAACTTACACCTTTTATGGAATGTACGGAAACTTTTCAAAAACTGGCACAGACGCCCATACCACCGCTGGTACAACCAATGGATTTGGAGTTCTCGGTATAGCTTCAAACACAAGCGGGGACACTGGAGGTCTGGGAACTAAAAATACGTATGGGGGATACTTTAGCGCAGTAGGTACTACTAATGGAACCGGAAATGCCTATGGCATATATGCAACTGCAAGTGGTGCAGACAACCCATATGCAGGCTATTTTGTAGGCAGCTCCGAGAATAACACGGCACCCACCATATATGTTAATAACAGCCAACTCACTGACGGACAATCGCTCATATACGGCAATGCCACCGTTAGAAACGCAACAACAGGCCAGTACAATTTACGACTGGTAACAACAGAAATAGGTGGTGCGCAAGCAAACACTGCCTATGGAATTCATAACACTGTCACCCAAACTAACGGTCAAGGTTTGGACAATAAAAGCATTGGCATCTACACAAGTGTTACAACATCAACTGGTAATACCACCACTCCTACTGGGATGAGTTCTTACGGTGCATTGTTCACAGCTTCTACAACAGTAAGCACAGCAAACGACGCAAGCTTTCCAGACAAAACATACGGGATATATGCAAGTGCAACTGGTGCAACTGGTACTGGCACAGCAGTAAATTTGGCATACGGAATCTACACAACTGCCGGAGGTGCAGACAGAAATTATGGGATTTACTCCTCTTCTGCTGCGGCTATCAATCAGTTCAATTCAACTGCAAGCACAGTTGCCACAACCGCCTCCAGCAGTTTGCTTTACGGGGGCACTGTTAACATTCAAAATTCAACTGCAACTGGTGCTGTTAGTTCTTTAAATGTTTCTACTGTAAACACAGGCAGCACGGGAGCCTTAGCCACAGGCTATGGAATATATAACACTTGGACATCAGCTACCGCCCTAACAGCTACAGCTGGAAATATCTACGGAATCTTTAATAAAACCACAAAAACAGGTGTTGATAACACCAACGTAGTAGCCTCTGCTTATGGTGTTTATTCCAGTGCCACTTATACCGGCGCTACCGTCGGTGTTAGAAGGGTAGCTGGTGGATATTTCGAAGGAATCGGCGCTAACGATAGTGCTAGCCCAAGAATCCAAGCATACGGCATTATGGGTGTTGCTAACTCACCCACCTCAACAGAATCGTCCTCTGGAAACTGGGGCGTTTACGGTTCCGCACAGGCATCAACCATCGGAAATTATGCAGGCTACTTCACAGGCACAGACAGCAATAGTACTGCTTCCACACTCCATTACGGAGTTTATGCGGGACAAAATATCACCGGAGACGTAAACGGCACCAGAACCGCCTATGGTCTGCAAACTCTAGTTACTAACGACAACACGACAACCGACCAAGGAACTCGAGTCGCTTATGGAATCTACTCATCCGTTACTGGTTCGACCAGGGGCACAAATACAACTTATGGAGCCTATCTTGCCGCCCAAACCGGTGACACTAACTGGGGCCTAGTGGTGGCTGCCGGTAGCATCCAGCTCACTCCAATTGTTGCCACCTCCGGAAACGTCACAATTTGTCAAAGTACAACTGCACTACTTAAAAGTTCTGCCGCCTGTACCGGAACCGACTATCCCGAATATTACCCGGTTGCAAACGACGTAACTCTGGCAGACGTAGTCGAGTTATCAGATATCCCCAATCCAAACGGTGATACGAACGCCCCATTTTTGGCAGTCAAGGCAAGCCACCCATACGGAGATAAAATTCTTGGGGTCATGTCATCAATCCATGAAGAAGACACAATAGATCCCAGTGGCATTGCCAAAAAAGCCGACTATTACCACTTGCTGGCACTTGCCGGTCGTGTCCAGACCAAAGTTAATGGGCAAAACGGCCCAGTTGCAGCAGGCGACCCATTAACCAGTTCATCTACACCCGGTGTCGCCATGAAAGCAGACCCAACAAGAGGAAGTATCATCGGCAAAGCCCTCGAACCATATAGTGGGCCCGGCCAGGGACAAATATTGGTATTTTTAGAAAACAGCACGAGGGTTGACCTACAAACTGCCTATCAAAACGTAAACCTAAACGCGCAGTCGTTTGCAACAAGCTCGAACAATACGGTAATCGACGCTTTAGGCAATATAACAACTGCCGGCGATATAATTACGAACGGCGAATTGCGAATGGCAAATGGCAATTTCTTAGTCGACACCCTTGGCAATCTAACCTCTAACACCCTAACCGCAAATCAACTAAACATTACAGGCGACGCCACAATCGGCGGAAACCTCACAGCCTTATCCATACTAACCTCTAACCTCAAAGCTCTAAGCTCTAGTGATCTTAATATATCATTAGGTGATTCTGCTGGATCAAACAGTCTCAAAATCCTCGATTCTATTGGCTCTTCACTCTTCACTTTGACTTCTTCTGGCACCGCCACTTTTGCCGGCACCGTAAATGCCGATGCTTTCGTTACCCATTCTACCGCCGACCTGGCCGAAGCTTTCCCAACTACAGACGACACCATTAGTGCCGGCGACCTTGTTGCCACAGATCCAAACAACAAAGAACACCTGACCAAATCAATAGATCCATACCAACAAACACTACTCGGAATAATATCCACCGAACCAGGCTTTACCCTAAACGCTAGCCAACTAGACGCTAAATACCTTGCTCTGGCCGGCCGTGTACCAACCAAAGTCAATTTAGAAAACGGCCCGATTAAAGCCGGAGACCCAATTACATCATCCTCTACTCCTGGAGTCGGCATGAAGGCCACCCAAGCTGGCCGTGTCATTGGTATAGCGTTGGAGAATCTACTATCAACCAACAACAATGAACCATCAACTATTACCGTCTTCGTCAATCCAAGCTGGTACACCGGCCAAAGCCTCGCCCAAAACGGATCTTTTACAGCAGAAAGCTCACAGCAAGCTCCCCCTACGAACCATGAACTATTAACCACTAACCTCCTCAACCCCAATGGCACATTAGCAAGCTCGCAAAACGACAAACCACAAGCTACCAAAGCCGAAATCGAAGAATTGGTACGATCGGAAGTCAAGCGCCAGGTCGGCGAACTATTGGCATCTAGCCAGGTTCAAGGCGCGTCAACCTCCACCGGAGTCGACTCACCAGTGCCAATAACTGCAGTTTTAGGCGAATCAACAAGTTCTGCTTCCATCAACTATGAACCATCAACTACGAACCAATCCGCCGAGTCTTCCGCCTCTGCTGCAATCCAAGAAGGCACCCAAATCGCTGCAGAAACCCAACAAAATCTTGATACTATGAACAACCTACTATCAACCATGAACCTAAAGTTGGACACTTTGACTTTGACTGGTGCCTCCAACCTTGCCCAAACCCAAATCGCGGGCACGTTTTCCCAAGACGGCACTTTCGTCATAGATTATGGAAAACAAATAAACGTCCTCGGCAACACCTTATTCCTACAAAACGACTCACTCGCTGGCAACTGTGAACTGTCAACTGTGAACTGTCAACTGCTAGATATCGGCGCAGGCGCCATCACCATCGACAAAAACGGCAATCTACTAACAAAGGGTACAATAACAGCCCAAAATATACAGACCAAAGAGATAACAGTGGACACTGCAGACGTAAATGCCAAATCGGCAGGTTCTGCTACATTGGCAACCGGCAAAAACCAGGTAACGATCTTTACAACGCTTGTAAAACCAAACGCCAAAATACTAATAACACCAACCACCCCAACAGGCGGGAAACAGCTATACGTCGCTACCAAAAGCGAATTCGAAGGCTTTACAGTGGCGCTGGACCAGGCAGTAGCCACAAACAAAATCGAATTCGACTGGCTGATCGTAAATACCAGTTTGCAGAGCAAACTGTAGATTGTAGTAAGTATAAGGTAGTAGGTAGTAGGTATAAAGTATTTTGTATTATGTAGAAAGTATTTAGGAACGAGTAAAACGTATATAGTATATAGATGGATAAAACACATATAAAATCATTTACAGAGCTTATCGCTTGGCAAGAAAGTCATAAACTTGTACTGGAAATTTATAAAATATGCAAAACTTTTCCCAGCGAAGAAAGGTTTGGTCTTGCAAGTCAAATTCAACGAGCGGCAGTATCGATTACCAGCAATATTGCAGAAGGCTTCTCAAGAAAATCTCCCAAGGAAAAGGTTAATTTCTACTACATTGCTTTGGGTTCACTAACGGAAGTTCTAAATCAATTAATCATTGCAAAAGATTTGAGTTATATAAACATCGTTGTATTCAACAAATTATCAGAGAACACAACTAATTCGCAAAAACTAATCAACGGACTTATAAAAAGTGCCAGGACGTTAAAATTGCATACATAATACTTAATACTTAATACTTAATACTTAATACTTAATACCAATATGTCACGCTTACCACAATCACACTTCATTCAAGGAGGCTTTTACCACGTTTTTAACCGCGGAAATCGCAAACAAGACATTTTTCTCCAGGCAAAAGACTATAAGCGATATTTAGATAAAATCAAGGAATATAAAGAAAAGCACAATGTTTCTGTGATCGCCTACTGCCTGATGCCTAACCATATTCATTTTCTAATCCGCCAAAACGGCCCAAAACCCATTAGCAGCTTTTTCCAGCGTCTACACACAGCCTACACGATGTACTTTAATAAAAAATACCAGACAAACGGCCACTTGTTTGAAAGCAGGTTTAAAACAAAAATGGTCACCCGCGATGAATATTTACAACATCTTTCACGCTATATTCACCTGAATCCGAAAAAACTCGTTACCAAACTCCCTTCTTACAAATGGAGCAGCTATCCCGCGTATATTTCCAATTACAACGACGAGCTAACCGAACCCAAATTTATTCTTTCCATGTTCAAACGCAAAAACCAAACAATAAACGATGCCAAACTTTCGTACAAATTATTTGTTCGGTCTCAGGAAAAACCACACGATAAGCTAAAAAACTTAACCTTCAGCCATTAATCAAAAATACCTACCTTCAAGGCCTGGCCTTGAAAGCTAAAAGCGGCGAGTTAGGGATTAGTCTATTGACATATATTTCTAAATATTTTTACATGGATATAGAGAAACAACATGAAAGAAAGCTTTCTAAAACTAACCAGCGGAATCATATTTAACTTAATTGCTGCCACAGCCATTATTCTTCCACTTTTTTTTGTCCCCGCAACAACAGAATTTTTCGAATACAATAAATTTGCTGCCCTTTTGTTTCTTTCTATTGTTGGCTTTGTCGTTTGGTCCATCAAAATGATTCTGGAAAAAAGAACCGTTATAACCAGAACGCCTCTTGATGTCCCCCTGATAGTTCTTTTGGGTATTTATTTTATTTCCTCTTACTCTTCTCTAGACCAGTTTATCTCTTTTTATGGTGCCCACGGACGCGTCTGGCCTTCCTTTGCCCCGCTGGCGGTTATAGCAGCCATCTATTTCCTGACAGTCTCCAATCTTAAAAACCGCAAACAGGTTAACCTAACAATGTGGATATTTGTTTTTGCGGGAACAGTAGCCTCCCTTATTGCATTGTCCAGTTATTTTGGAGGCTTCCTGCCGTACGATTTTACCCAAATCCGTTCCTTTAATACAGTCGGAGTCATCAACAAACTTGCTATTCTGCAAGGATTAATTATTCCGATAGCCATCTCCTGGGCAATTTACGAAAAAGACAAAACATCCCGTGCAATTGCCACCGGATGCACTCTCGTAATGGCCGCTTCCTTTATACTAATCAATTTTATGCCAGCCTATATCGGTGTAGTTGTGTCTATTGCTTTTCTTAGTATCGGCACTCTCAGAGTAAAACTTACCAAAACCCAGCAAGGTCACGCCGCCATTCTCGCTGTTGTGATATTACTTTTTTTGGTGATACGTTTTGTTCCTCAGGTTGCCCAGGGCACACTCTACCAATGGATCATTAAAAAAGACCAGGGAGTCACCGAACAACAACAAATCGATACTCCTAAAGAAAAAAACCTTCCATTTGCAGCCGGTTGGGATATTGCCGCCCAAGCGATTGGCAAACGCCCGGTCTTTGGCACGGGACCTGGAACTTTCCAATTTGTCTACACACAGCTTAAACCAAGGAATTTAAATGAAGGTGATAATTGGGCAGTCCGATACGACAAATCCTCGTCGGAATTTATGGAAATTGTTGCAACTGTTGGAATCCTTGGAGTCCTGGCTTACCTACTGGTATTGGTAGCCACTATCAGATTCATTTGGACCTTGATTTTCAAAAGCCAAAACACAATTGTCTACCTGCCCCTTGCCGCTAGTATTTTGGGCTACATTGTAGCCAGCGCATTCACAGTCGGATCATTCGCAACCACCGCGACGTTTTTCATTCTAATTTCACTGCTTTCTGTTCTGGCAAAAACAATGAATGAGGATAATGTCTTCGATGTCACATTTGAAGTTTCTTCCTTAAAAAACAGGTTCGCTTGGCTTCCTTTTGGCATGCCCGGTGAAGATCAGCTCATAAAAACCGAAGCCGGTTCCAAGGGTGCCAAATCGCAAATTCTGCCGATTATCTTTACAATTTTGGTTGTAGTTACCTCTATTTTTGTCCTGAATTATCAAATTAAAGCTTACCGTGCGGACTATTTTTATCGTCAATCACTTCTTGCTTCCAGATCGAACAATGACGGCAATAAGGTGGTTGAATATCTACAAAAAGCAATTGCAACCAATCCCCAAATAGACACTTACCATCGCGTATTTTCCCAAACTGTCTTAAACGCCGCCATTAACTTAAGTCAGCAAAAGAATTTGTCAGAAGAACAAAAACAGTTACTCGGACAACTTGCCCAGGTTGCCATAGATCAGGGCAAAGCTGCCTCCGGATACCAAATCCTTCCCTTGAGACTACCCGGAATCTCTTCTGCTAACGTCAGCAATTGGGAAACATTATCTGCCGCCTACCAAGCCCTAATCGGTGCAGTCCAGGGAGCAGACGTCCACGCCACAAACACCTTAGCCCAGGCAATTGCCCTAGACCCTCAAAATGCTATTTTGCATAACAGACTAGGTTCACTCTATGAAAGATTAGGTAACCTTGATCTTGCCCAGAGAAAATATGAAGACGCCGTCATTGTCAAAGGTGATTTTGGCCCGGCACACTACAGCCTCGCCAATATTTTGATTGCCAAAAAAGGTGAGGTACCAAGAATTGTCAATGAACTCGCACTTGCCAAACGATTTTTACCAAAAGAAGACCCTGCTACAGATGACATCGCCAAAAAACTTGACCAATACAACAAAGAGTTAACCGACCTGCAGGAAAAAGCGGCCCAGCAGCAAAAGGAGGCACAAGCCGAACAAAAAACAAATGCTTCTCCAACTCCAAGCCCATCAATATCACCTACCCCAAAAGCCGAAATCCCAGAACCGGTATTACCATCCACAAGCCCAGCCGCCTCTCCGGGTTTATAATTTCTAAAAAAGTACAATTATATATTTAGAGGTCAAGCTTTAAGCTTCTTTTGAATTTCTAAAATCAACTCATCGGTTCCCATGTGCCCAAGAGCGCTAACTGTAATCACCTTTTTACGCTTAAGTTTAAAAACGGCAATCTTTTTTTGTAAATTTTCCTCATCCACCAAATCTATTTTATTAATAACAATAATCTCCTGTTTTTTAGCCAAATCACGAGAATAAACTTTAAGCTCATTTCGAACTGTTTGATAGGCCTGCCAAAGATCGTCGCTCGCAGATGCATCGATCATATGAACCAAGATTTTAGTACGCTCAATATGTCTCAAAAACAAATCCCCTAGACCTTTACCTTCACTCGCGCCCTCAATAAGACCAGGAATGTCGGCAATAACCAGCCTCGCTGGTTTGTTAATAGTTAATGGTTCATAGTTCATAGTCGATACTTGAGAACGGGTGGCAGCGATGGGAGGGTTCCTGTCAGCGCGCAGTTCGACATTAATATTCTGTTCACCATTTGATTTCACACTCGAACGAGCACTGGCGGGAAGGAAATCGCTGACAGGACCCGTTTCTAAAATCCCCAAATTCGGCTCCAGAGTTGTAAAAGGATAAGGTGCAATTTTTGGCCTAGCAGACGTTAATGCAGCAATTAAAGTGGACTTACCAGCATTTGGTAAACCAACCAAGCCTACGTCGGCAATAAGCTTAAGCTCCAGTGTCAAAGCTACTTTTTCCCCGACCTCTCCTTTTTCTCCTTTGAAAGGCCTCCTGCCAAATTCATCCCTCAAGTGAGTATTACCTCGCCCACCTTGGCCCGCGCGGGCAATCAGAATTTTCTGACCAACCTCAACAAGATCATATGTCAAAGTGGATAGTGAATAGTCCTTTCTGTTCTCTGACTCTTCACTTTGACTAGTGACTTTCACCATCGTTCCCACAGGCACCAATATATTCAGATCCTCTCCCACGGCTCCTTTACGCCTATTAGAAAGACCGTTATCGCCACTACGAGCCTGGTAATCTTTAACGAACCTAAACGGCTCAAGAGTATTCAGGTTGGCCCCAGCAACAAAAAAAACATTACCTCCCGAACCACCATCTCCACCATCAGCTTTACCACGCCTCTTACCCTTAGTGTGCATAAAAGATCCGGCACCATCTCCCCCATCCCCAGCCTTAACAGTTATCTTCGCGTAATCTATCATATATTTTTCAATTTTTGTTTACCCTGAATATCATGAAGGGCAAAATCAATCATATTTCCAAATTTTTAATTTACAATTTTTAATTTTAAATGAAAATCAAATGATTAAATGTCTTAATGTTTAAAAATTTAAAACTTAAAATTTAAAATTACTCCCAATTTAATTACTACAGTCTATCACCTATTCTCTAATTGGGAGAGTCCCTGTCTTGCCATCTCAAGTTTTGGGTCTAGCTCGAGCGCCTTTTTATAATATTCGCTAGCCTTATCTTTTTGTCCTAGATTAGCATAGGAACTGGCCGCATTGTTAAAATACTGAGCATTTGTTGACCTTATTTTGATCGCTTCCTCAAAAATACCTGCAGCATCTTTGTAGTCACCGATCGAAAAATAGTCGTTTCCTAACTCTACCAGTTTAGAATCATTTTTTTCGCCAATAAATTTATCTTTCTGCCCTAAAAGTCCATCGATTTTATCGATCAGCTCCAACTCATCCCTTACGCTTTTTACACTCTCGTCGATTGCCAAACTTTTTTCAAACATTTTTCGCGCGCCGTCCAGATCCCCAATACTTCCCAATAAAACTCCGCTAGAATGATAACTTATAGCATATGTAACACCTTCCGAAGCTTGTTGACGAAACAGAAAATCCGATTTTTTAAAGTCCCTATTTTTCAAATCACTTAAAGCAGCAATCATTTTCTGTTTATCAGGCAGTTCACTCAAGTCTGTCTTTACTCTAAAGAACAATCCATAAGGTTCAATATATGGTTTTAAGTATCTAAAAAAGTTATCCTCAAACGAACCCTGTAAAATATAAATCGGCCTATCCAGATTTTTGGAAATTGTCAAAAGCACATATTCCTCTGCTGCCCCTAAAGTTTTACCCTCTTTGATCTTTTTGATAAAACCTGCATTTTCCGGCCGGTTAAAAACTTCCGGATGATAATTTTGGCTATCTCTATTTTTTTCATTCGGAAAATATAAAAGCGTCAAATCTGTAAATTTTCCGTTAACCTTCTGCTCATACAAACTTCCAAAGTAAAACGGGTGGTCAACGGTAATAACCATGCTATTGTTGGGCAAACTCGACAGCCCATCCAAAACCAAATTCTGGGTAAACCAATTTTTTGAATAGTTGTGAGTTTTAAAATTAGAAAGCAAATATAACCCTAATATCAATAACAACAGAATGATAGGATACGTTTTTTCTTTCTCAAAAAAATGTTTGGACAGGCTGTCAATACTCATACCAATCAGCAAGATTATAGGTACAAATGTAGCCAGATAAAACTTTGATATCGCAAACGGGTTATCTTCGCCGGTTGGATCAATTGTCCCTAGCAAGAATAATTGCACAAACAGTATTAGCGCAAATACCAGCAGTAAAAAAAGAATCTCTCTCTTTTTAAAAAGCTTCAAAAATATTCCGGAAAATAATATAGAAATTGGCAAAACCACCCCAAAACTAGAAAAAAGCTCAATGAAATATTGTACATAATGCTTATAAACTTTTATCGGATTAAACGTTAATACCGGGTTTGCTATCAGAAATATTGAACCAAACTCATGCCTTCTTAGGTAATACCAAAAACCCCAAACACCCTTAGCATGTCCCCAATTAATTTCTGGATTTTGCTGCATTCTAAAAAACATAATTGCCTGCGGAAAAAACCCTAGAGCAAATATAAAAACGTAAACAAAGAAATCTCTGACCTTTGATACTTTTGATACTTTTGACTCATTTGAAACCTCATAAAAGTACCAATACAAAACCGGCCACAACATAGCCGTAATATAAAAATGCGAAGCCGAAAGCCCAAGAAGAAAATATGCCGGGATTTTTTGCTTTAGAAGCGCAAAATAAATAGTCAAAGAAACTAAAAATGTTCCAAATGTAAATACATCCGCAGCAAGAGAATATTCCCAGAACGTTGATGAAACGGCAAATATCAGAACCACCAAAAGCGCAATAAACTTATCTACATTTAATCTTATCAATGATAAATAAATAATTAGAATCGAAAACGCACCAAACACAGCAGAAAAAAGATTAACCCGATAAATAATGGTTCCAACTGGAACCAAAACGGTAAATATTTTCCCTAAGATTATATAAAGCGGAAACCCCGGTGGATGGCAAACACCCCAAAAATGCACGCACATTGTAAATTCCGCCGCATCAATTGGAATATATGTCGGGGCAAGGGTAATAAAATACAAAATAAAAGGCAAAACAAACGCCAAAAAAGCCAAAAACCAAGTTATCGTTCGCATCTTAGAAAGTATCGGAGATTAATAAGATTAGGTCAAGAGGGAATAATAATTTTAAATTCTAAATTTGAAATTTTAAATGAATTTTAAATGTCCTAATGTCACGAGTTTCGCACTTTCAAATAACAACCATATGTCATCCTGAACCCCGAACATGTCATTCTGGACTTGATCCAGAATCTTTTCGGGGCAAGCTTGATTCAGGATCTATTCGTAACCAACTTGTCAAGATTCCGAAACAAGTTCGGAATGACACTAACTGCCAAAACTCGTATTTGATTAAAAATTACTTGCCCTGAGAATTTCGAAGAGAAAATTTAAAATTTAAAATTAAAATCTATTTACTCAGGTATCCAAGAGGATTTTGGTTTACGCCATTTTTTCTGATCTCAAAATGCACATGAGTACCGGTTGACCTACCGGTCGAACCCATCATTCCCAAAACTTCACCTTTTGCCAGTTTTTGTCCGCTGGAAGCATAGATTGCCGAAAGATGGGCGTACAGCGTCACATACCCATTACCGTGATCCAAGATGACACGGTTACCATATCCACTATTATCCGGCCAACCCGCAACAATAACCGTTCCGGAATCCGCTGCTCTTATCGGTCCACCCGCTAAGTTTGAAATGTCAATTCCAGGATGGTACCAGGAAAAGTACTGTGCCATCAGACCGGAACCCGGCCAGCCGAACAGCGAAGATCCAAGATTAGCTATGTCAAAATTATCTTTTTGGCCTTTTGCCAAATATTGAACGGGCGCCGGCTTTGCCTGTTGGGGCGGAGCTCCGTCCGGAATAATCAACATATCACCGGTAGACAATGCAAAACTGTCACCTATGTTGTTAAACGGAAAGTCTAAAATTGCCTGTGAATTTGCCCTGTATTTCTTCGAAACCGAAAATATCGTATCTCCGGAAACCACTTTATGAGAAACACCAGGAAGCGGTAAAATTTTTAGTTTTTGGCCAGGTTTTATAGCAGATTTTGCCGTTATATTATTTTCCCAGTAAATCGTTTCCTCTGTTACTGCAAAGTCACTGGCAATAGAAGAAACTGTTTCTCCCGCTTTTACCTCATGCTCTATTATCTTATCTCTAGGTTTTTCGGAAATTAGCGTTACCGGGGTAATTATGGATTCAATAATTCCAGAATCTACTAACCCTTCACCAGAATTAGCAACTAACGGGTTTGCTGCAACACCAGGATACGAACCGGAAACCACAGATGTAGAAGAAAGTACACCGCCTCCCACTAGTACAACAGCAGCCAAACTCAAAATTGATAAGTGGACAAAAAGAGAAGTGTTTGCACCACGTCTTACCATTAAAATGTCAACAATGAAATTTTTTACTTTCTCAAAATTTAAACCTGTCTTGTGAAGCCTGTGAGTAAGATAAAAGAAAAACTCCCGTAAAAAAGCTATAAATTCTTTTGGTATTGGATCCCAATCCATCTAATTAATTTTAAATTTAGAATTTTTAATTTTTAACAAAATCATAATTTTTAAAATTTAAATATTTAAACTTTATTTAAAATTTCAAATTAAAAATTTAAAATTATTTAATATCCTTTGCTAATGCGTCAAGAAATACCTTATTGGACTCAGTTTTCGACAACCTATCGATTAAAATCTCCGTTCGTTCATCTGGGTTAAGAACCGAAATCATTCTTCTCATTGTCACAATTTTCTTGTAGTCGTCATCACTAAATAAAAGCTGTTCTTGCCTCGTCGAAGATCTTTCTATGTCTATCGATGGAAAAATCCTACGTTCAGCCAATTTTCTGTCCAAATGCAGTTCCATGTTACCAGTTCCTTTAAATTCTTCGTATATAAGATCGTCCATTCGCGAACCAGTATCAATAAGAGCCGTTCCGATGATAGTTAAAGATCCGCCTTCTTCACAGTTTCTTGCAGCACCAAAAAACCTCTTTGGAGGATAAAGCGCAGCCGGATCAAAACCACCGGTCAAAGTTCGACCGGAAGGCGGTACAGATAAATTGTAAGCCCGTGCAAGCCTGGTGATTGAATCAAGAAGTATCACAACGTCTTTGCCTGTTTCTACAAGTCGTTTAGCTCGCTCAAGAGCAATTTCTGCAACCCTTGTTTGATATTCTGCCGGTTCATCAAAGTTAGAAGCTATCACTTCCCCTTTTACAGACCTTGAGATATCAGTTACCTCTTCCGGTCTTTCACCGATAAGAGCTGCCATCAAATGTATTTTTGGAAAGTTTTCCGAAATACCTCTGGCAATATCCTTTAAAACTGTTGTTTTTCCGGCCTTTGGAGGCGATACAACCATTCCTCTTTGTCCCTTACCAATCGGAGCAATAATATCGATTATTCTTGTCGAAAGCGGAACCTTACCGGTTTCCAGAAGTATCTTTTCATTTGGATAAATTGGAGTAAGCTGGTCAAACCTGATTCTTCTTCCTTGTTTTTCGGCATCCGCTCCATTAACACTAACTACCTTTAGCAAACCAAAATATCTCTCACTTTCTTTTGGTGGCCTGCCCATTCCAACTACATCGTCTCCCGGTCTTAACATGAATTTTCTAATTTGCGAGGACGAAATATAGACATCGTCGTCGGATGGTCTAAACTTTGGCCTTAAAAATCCGTGGCCGTCTTGGGAAATATCCAAAATTCCACGAACCTCCTGTGTAGGCATATCACGTCCACCGGAATTACCATAATCGTCATATCCTCTGTCTTCTTGGGGGGACGCGAAAGATCTTGGAGTTTGAGGTGCCTGTGGTGATTGCTGACTTTCGGTAGAATTTTCGACCACTACAGAAGAACTCCTCAGATCGACAATCGAAGGAGTACTCACTGCGTCACCAACTGATCCGTTTTCGGCAACATCGCCATTTGTTTTTACTTTTACAGACACTTTTGCTGTTGTCATAATAATTCTTTACTTAAAATCTTACCTGCATCCTCACTTGTTATTTAGTCTTATATTCGGGCATGCAACAGTTTTTGGAAATATATTTTTAGAAGCCAAGAAGATTCTATCCCAGCTCTTCTGATTTGTCAAACTTCTAAGGGGAACACATTCCTGCCCAAAATGTGTCCCCCTTAGAAGGACCGTAAGCCTGCCCAACTCACGGTCCCGTTTGTATCCTGCACCGTAAAGTGCAAGAAACTTTTATCTCTTACCTCTTCCTTTAACTAAATCCTCAGCAAACACACACTTGTTTTCTTTTATTAACATTGAAATATATCCGGAATTTTGACTTAGTGAAGAAGAACCTTCGGCAGGCCCTATCGGGTTATCGTTTTCTTGTCTTTGTGTTTTGGCAGACATGTTTTTTATTTGATCCGTATTACTACAGGCCTTTTTACAAATGCGTATACTAACACAAATTAAGCATTATGTCAATAATTATAGGACATACCTATCTTTACTAACATTGATCAATTTATGCTTATGGGCAGATTTCTATGGGGCAGTACTAACTTAAGTAGCAAACTATACGCCTAGCATTTAAGTTTGTCAAATCAAAACATACTCGAGATTTTATTATTTGCTTTCTTTTGTCTTTTTGCTCTTTGTCTCTTTTTTCTCTTCGTCGTCTTCTTCATCGTCAACACTATTTAAAAACTTAAGTCCACTGCCAAACTCAATAATCGGCCCAGCCGCCAAAAACATGGGTGCCATAAAAGACAAATTAGAACCAGTAAACCTTTCATTAAAATCTAAGCTTGCCTTTACTGCATCCCTCTGTGATTTCTTTATCTCGGAAGAAGTTTGCGGTGTCTTAGTTGGTACATCAACTGATGGTGTTTCAGTAGCCCCAGGAGTAGCAGTTCCCGAAACTGAAGCTGTCGCATCTTTTGTCGCTGTAGATATAGCAGTTTGTGACTTAAAAGATTCTGCAGTAGCTGTAAACGTAGCCGTAGGTGTTAAGGACCCAATAGCCCCAATTTCCTGACTTCTTTGGCCTTGAGATTCCACAAGACCAATAAGAATGATTGAGTCATCTTTGACTAAACCAGCCACATCTGTTGCATCAGGCAACTTCGTGTCAGAAGCTCTTGCACCTAATACCAATACATCCGCTACAAAATTCTGGCCATGGTCATATGTATTAAATTTAATTTCATCACTGGATTGACCTGACACCCTGTGTCCAATTGCATAATTTTTCAACTTTAGAAGTTCATCATCTTCTGCACCTAAAGGAGCAAATACCTGCTTAAATGATCCATCATAATTATGATTTGAATCTGCCTTAAAAGTAATAATACCGTCATAGCTTCCATCTGCCCTGTCTAAAATTTTCTTTACGTCTTGCTGGTTTAAATCACCCGATTTTTTTATTGGGATCGCATTGTCTGAAGTATTCGAATTATTAACTGTTCGGGAATTATCACAATTAAAAGAATTAGCTACATTGGCTCCACTATTAATAACGTTGTCATATACACTACAATCCGCCCTATCTTGACGAATGTGCTGATAGACCCAAACTGCTCCCCCACCCAAACCAGCTGCAGTTGCCAATAAAGCAAGATTACTTACAGGACCACCTACAAACCTTAAAAGAAAAGATTGCTTAGGCTGTTTTTTATCCTTATCACTTTTAGATTCTTTATCACCATCAACACCTTTTGTTTCCTCATGAACCTCTGCTTTCTCAGGTTTATTTACATCAACTAATGACGGGATAGCCTTATCTGCTTCTTGCCTTTTTACCACTTCAGCAGCTGCTTGATGGAATTTTTTCGCAAGCTTATTAAGTCCATCATCGCTATTTATAGCAACCAATCTCATTTTTTCTATAAAATCACGTATATCTAAATAACTATCAAAAACATTATTATCATTTATCTCGATTGATTCATTAACCTCTCTGATAAATTTCTCTATATCTTCTGCATAATCTTCATTTGTTCTATCTTCAATCTCCTCGTGATAATTATCTATGAACATCTCTCGAGCTCTAGCTTCCACCCCTTTACCAATATCATTTTTAGGTTCTTTAAGTTGAAGAGAAAAATATTCGCTCAACTCGTCGGGGGTTTTTTGTTGAATTTCTTCAAAATTATCCATTCCGTTAAGTTGCAAATAAGAAATTAGGCTTTTTAATCCATTTTCCCTATATTGCTCTCTTGTAAAAGTCGTTTCATGGGATGTGTCATCATTATTTGCATCAATTTGATTATCATCGTTTTCTGTAGGTTCTTTTGATGATTCTGGTGCCAGTTGTTCTGACCTGGGGGCTTTAGAATCTCTTTCAGGGGATGTTTGCCTTAGTTTTCGTATTTTTTCTTCAGTCCGCTCTTTTAACTCAGGCAATATGCCAACACATTCTTTTTTTAAAGCACTAAGACCTTGCCTTATAGAATCTATGTCATTAGCAATTATATGTAATGGATCTCTTTCTATTCTTGGCATAATAATTTGGGGGCAGAAATTAGTGACAGAAAGATAACAGACTTTCAAGCGATTGTCAACATTATAGGTTATTTGGAGTATTTATTCGGAAAATACTGATATGAGGTTATATTATACCCAGTATTTACGGCTAAATCTATGAAAATCTATGATTTTGAAGCTAATTTTGGTCATGAAAATTGCCCTCTTGACAAGGGTTAACAACATGGTCTAATCTAAAAAAGGAAAGCAACTTAGCTGCCCTAAGTCGCTTCCCTTACACCTCAAAAGAGCATTGCTATTCGAGTTTCAGTCTGCGGTAGTGATGCTCTTTTATTATTCTGTTTTAACCCAAATCTTATCTTTCGAAAAAACGTGGATCTTCTAAAAGAATTTAGTTTCAGCTAAATTCTTTTTTTGTGCCCCGATCAAATCGGGACAACTTTCAGCCTGCCTATGAAATGTAACACCCTCTATAATTATTGTCAAGTGATTATATTACCCGATAGTAAAATTACATGCTTAAATATAATAGCCTGTAGTTATTATTTCTAACATAAGTACTCCGTTTATACTATCAATATAATCTAAAAACACTTTTGATAAATCAAGAAATATATCCAAATACAAACTGCTCAATAATAATTAATTAAATATTTTCAATTAAAATCTGAAGCTAAATGATATACAGAGTTATAGATAAGTAAGTAAATGACTAATAGTCTATTTTTAGTCTTTAGTCGTGATCCTTGCAAAAATCATCTTACCGGCATTCGTTTGAATTACCTTACGAACCAGCACATTTTCCCGCTTCCCCGCTAAGTCTGCCCCATTCTCTACAACCACCATGGTTCCGTCCGGTAAATACCCAACGCCTTGATTTTTTTCTTTCCCTTTTTCAACAATAACGACTTCCAGCCGCTCTGATGGTAAAACGACCGTTTTGATGGCGTTAGCAAGCTCATTGATATTGAGAATCTTTATCCCGCGAATATCGGCAACCTTATTTAAGTTGTAATCCGTTGTCATAAGCTTGGCGCCAACTCTTTTACAAACTGCAACCAGTTTATCGTCAACTTCTGCTTCCTTTGATTCATTTTTAATAATCTCAACTTTTATGTTCTTTGATTTTTTAATCTCGCCAAGTACGTCTAAACCTCGCCTGCCTTTAGAGCGTCTAACATTGTCCGCACTATCGGCAAACTTTTGAAGCTCATGCAATACTGACGGAATTATCAGAAATGTACCAGAAATAAAACCGGTTTTGACAAGCTCTAAAACTCGTCCGTCAATAAGGGCGGAAGTATCTACAGCAATTGGATTGTCATATTTTTTATTCTTCTTGCTCTTTCTTGAAAAAGAAAATCTTGAGCGAATTGCAGCAGTAGACGGATTTGGAATTCGGTCTGCTAACTCACGCGCCAAAACATTGATTCCAGCCTTGCCCGCAAGTTCAATTATATCCGGCAAAATAAACCCGAGTGTTCCAAAAGCAAGTGCCGCAATAACGGTAAAATAATTACCTGTTATCGCAAAAATTTCCGGTGGCGTACCGCTCCTTGCAATAAGAGCACCTAAAAAAACAAAAACGATAGCAACCGATGGTCTTAAAAAAACTTTTGATTTCATTTTTGTAGTGCAAAACTTATAGCATCCTCCAGTTTTTTGAATTTTTCAGCCGTTATAAAATTTGCAAAATTTAATCTTTTAGCCTCAGCCATTCTTACTTTAGAATTACCGACCGGTCTCAATTCTCCTAGTAACCCGACCTCGCCAAAAACACATGTTTTTACTCTAATCGGCAAATCCCGAAGAGCAGAAACAATGGCCAAGGCAACCGCCAAATCACTTGCAGGCTCAGTAATTTTTAACCCGCCAGCCACACTTACATATATATCTAAATTTGCAAGCGATACTTTAGCAGCCTTAGAAAGCGAAGCAATAACCACTTGAACTCTAGAAAAATCCAAACCAGAAACTCTACGGGTAGGAACAGGAAAAATTGTCGGTGTAACCAGCGCTTGAATTTCAGCCAGTATCGGTCTGCCACCAGCAAGAGTCGAAGTCACCACACTGCCGGAACGAGACCCAATAGTGTGCTCCAAGAAAACTCCGGACGGATTATCCACCTCAACCATGCCCGTATCTCGCATCTCAAAAACGCCAACTTCAAACGTCGAACCAAATCTATTCTTACTAGACCTTAAAAGCCGAAATGTATACATATCGTCTCCTTCCAAATTCAAAACGGCATCGACTAAATGCTCCAGCACTTTTGGACCGGCAATCGTTCCTTCCTTGGTTACATGACCGACTAAAAAAATTGGTATATTAGAAGATTTTGCGAACTTTTGTAATATTTGCGAACACTCCCTAAGTTGACCTACGCTACCGGCCGAACCGGCAAGATTCTCCGAAGACAAAGTTTGAATGGAATCTATAATAATAAGGCTGGGAGAAATTTTTTCGGCTGCGGCAATCACAACATCGACATCTGTTTCCGGCAGTATAAAAAGATTCTGGGGTATTTTGCCAATTCTGTCTGCTCTCAGCTTTACCTGCTGAGCCGATTCTTCACCCGAAACGTATAAAACACTTGCGGGTGACGGCGATGGGGACCCCGCGTGAGCACCCGCAGCAATTGCTTTGGATTCTGATAATACTTTTTTCTGTTTTAATTGCGAGGATGTCGACGCGGGGTGTGAGCCGGCAGGACCCGCTGATATATTGTCTGCAATCGAAACCGCCGCCTGAAGCAGCAATGTACTTTTTCCAATTCCCGGATCACCAGATATCAAAACAATGGACCCGGGAACAATTCCGCCACCTAAGACTCGGTCAAATTCCGCAAAACCTGTCGCCAGTCTTCCAACTTTAAAAGACTTAACCTCCGAAAGCTTTATCAATTTTTCCTCTAACCTAAAATTGGTTCTAATTTGAGATTTTTCTTCCGCATGAGAGCTAATAGACTCAACTAAACTGTTCCACTGCCCGCATTCCGGACATTTCCCTAAAAATTGCGGCGATTTATAACCACATTGCTGACAAATAAACTCTGACTTTGTTTTCATACGAAAACATTATAAACTTCTCCAGCTTAAAAGCTGAAGTTTTCTTTAAGTTTACATGAACTCTGCTGTAGAAGTATGTATTCCCTTGCTTTCATCTTCGACATAAATGTCGAAGTTTTCAGCAGAGTGAATATAAACGTTTGCCCTGATAATCAAAGACGTGAACTACCAACAAAATTTTAAATTCTAAATTTATAATCTTAAATGAAATATAAATGCTTAAATTTTAAAACTTTGGATTTGATTAAAAATTTAAAACTAAAAATTAAAAATTCGCTTTATCTATAAAGAATCGGCTTAACTTTAGCGATAGGTACTAATGCAATTCTTCGGGATTTATTATCAATACTGTCAACAGTACAGCTTACTGTTTGACCAACCTCAAAACTAATGTCCGGTGGAATTTTTGAAATATGTATAAGGCCGTCCAAATTATCCTCAAGCGTCAGAAAAACGCCATAGGGAGTAACTTTGGCAACAGTACCGGAAACTTCCTGATCCTTGCTGTATTTTTTGGAAATTTGGGAAAATGGATCTTTTTGAAGCTGTTTTAATGAAAGGTTAAGTCTACCGCTTGTTTCATCCTTAGCAATTACCGCAACCTCAACCTCATCCCCCACGTTAAACATTTTAACTGGGTCATCAATTTTATCCCAGGAAATTTCCGAAACATGCACCAATCCTTCTAGTTTGGTTTTTCCATCTGCCTTCTCACCCGAATCCAAATCTATTTCTACAAATATTCCAAATGGCAAAACCGCCGAAATCAATCCTTTTACCGTCTCACCTATTTTTACCTTAGAAAGCAGCTTTAATACTTCCGTCAGGTCTTTCTTGTCCGGAGATTTTTGAGACAAAATCAATCTGTTTGTGGTTCTATCAACCTCAATAACTCTTGTCGTAAGGTTCTTACCAATCAAATCAGAAAGTTTGGATGGCGCTGATAAAAGCTGTGAAGCAGGTAAAAAACCGCGGATTCCCAGATAATCACAAATAACACCCCCACGATTGACCTCCAGTGCAACAACGTCTATATCTTCTTCGTTATCCTTTTTTTCCTCAAGATCTGTCCAACGTCTTTCACCGGAAAGTTTACGCAGTGATAAAACAACCTGTCCTGCGTCGTTTTCCGGAAAAATTACTGTCGCATCAACTTTATCGCCTACAGAAAGTTTGGCAACCATGTCGGAAACCGCCGAAAGTTCACGGCCAACTACAATACCTTCGCTTTTAGCACCAATATCAATAAGTAATTCTTGTGGAGAAACGGCAACAATTGTACCGACTACTTCCTGGTTTCGTCTTAGTGAATGAGCTTTTTTTAAAGAAGCCTCAAAGAGATCAGCAAAAGACGCTCCAGATGAAGTTTTTTCACCCTGAGTTATTCGAATGGGTTTATCCTGAGATTTTTGAACGGTTCGAACTGTCAACCATAATCACTTCCTTAATTTAGATTTCCGACAACAAATTGCACTTCTTATTACCTATATTTTTACAATCTGACATCCGATGACTGGCAGTATAGCAGATTATTTAGAATTTAGAAAGACAAAAAAGGCTACCAAAACAGAGCTAAATTTTCAAAAAACTATTTTAACTCTTGACAATTATTTCAAAATGTTTCATTGTAAAAATTACACTAATATTTTGAACCTAATATAGGTTCGCATTTTATGGATGAGCAAACTCGAAAACAGAAGATACCACATTATAGTTGACGCATACAATTGCGATCCGCAAGTATTAGGCAATAAACAAAACCTCGAAACAGTTCTTCGCGACATCGTCGATATTTGTAAGATGAAAATTCTTCATGGCCCTATTATCCTGGAAGGCGTTGCCGAAAATCCGGGTCTGACCGGTTTTGCGATTCTCGACTTCTCCCATATTTCGATCCACACTTTTACAGCAGAAAACGAAATCTGCATAGATGTTTTTTCCTGCAAAAAATACGATTATGAAAAAGTAAAAAAATATGTAATGGAAAAATTTAGCCTGGACAAAAAATACGTTAAATACATCGAAGTCAAATACCCGGAAAAAGAATCCATAAACTGATCCTGATTTTATAGCTTTGCCGGAACCTTTACGTTTAATAAATCGAGCCCTTTTTTAAGTACCAAACCTGTTGCAGAAACTAAAAGAATTCTTGATTCCAATAACACTTTGTCATGAGTATTGATAATCGACACTTTTTCATAAAATCGACTGAATGCATCAGTCACCTCTTCAATGTAAATCCTGATAAAATGAGGCGAATCAGCCTTCTGAGCTCGCGCAATAATATTAGGTAAAAACATTAGCTTTTTCAAAAGTTCAAACTCTTCTTTTTCTTCAAACTTTATTTCTTTTGGTGTTTTTGTTAAATCAACATCGCTTCTTTCTGTTTTTACTTTTGCCAAAATTGATTTTATCCTGACACAAGCATACTGCAAAAACACCGCACTGCCTCCTTTAAAATCTAACATTCTATTCCAGTCAAAAGAAATATTATGTTCCATCGCCTGTTTTAGATCGTTATAGGCAATTGCACCAGTCCCAATCGCTTCAGCAATTTCACTCAATTCTTTTTTGGAAGTATCCGGATATTTCTCCGTCAAAATTCTCAAACTTTCCTCTCTTGATCTGTCTATCAAATCTCCAAGCTCAACCAAGCTACCCTTCCTGGTTGACATTTTTTTACCGTCTGACCCCAAAACCATGCCAAAGCCTAAATGTTTCAATTCTGTATTTGGCCTCGCATATCCGACTTTTTTGGCCAAACCAAAAACCTGTTTAAAATAAAGTCCCTGCTCTTGTCCAACTACATATAAAATCACATCCGGATTAAAAACCTTCTCCCTAAATTTAATCGTTGCCAAATCACGCGTTGCATAAAGACTGCTTCCGTCCTCTTTTCTAAGTAAAAATGAAGGTGAATCACTAACTTCACAAACTACTAGTCCCCTCTTTCCTTCCTCCTTACATGCCCCGCTTAGAACGCAGCCCCGAATCACCTTATCCGACTGATCAGCATAAAAACTTTCACCAATCTCAAGGTCAAAATCCACATCGAGCAACTTATAAGTCTCTTTGAATTCTTTTATACTTAGTTCCCTGAACCGGTTCCAAAGTGAAACAACTTCCGCGTCACCGTCTTCTAGTTTTTTAAATATATCCCTAGCCTCATCTTCCATTTGGGGATTATTCTCCGCCTCACTGTGAAATTTAATGTACAGCTCATTCAAAAATCTAATCGGATCCTTTTCCAAGTCTTTTTCACTCCCCCATTTTCTAAAAGCCCAAACAAGCTTTCCAAACTGCGTTCCCCAATCGCCCAAATGGTTATCTCTAATCATTTGATAACCCGTTGCCTCATATAATTTATAAATCGAATTTCCAATAATCGTTGATCTTAAATGACCAACGCCCATAGGTTTGGCAATATTCGGAGACGAAAAATCAATGATTCCCACCTTTCCCCGATTTACATCACTTTCTCCATACTTTTCACCAAGCTTTCCGATTTGAGCTAAAGTCAACTCATATACTTTTTTTCTATTTAGAGTAAAATTTATGTACGGACCGGCAGCGGCAGCAGTCTCAAACAAACCCGTTGATTTATTGCTGTTTATCGCGTCGATTATTTTTTTTACGATCTCCTGGGGTTTAATTTTTAAATTTTTGGCAAGATCGTAAGTTGACAAGGATAAATCACCCTCAAAATTTTCCGGCGGAAATCCAAATTGAATGTCCTGCACTTCGCATCCAACTATTTGAGAAACCGTTCTCTGTAGATTACCAATTACATAATCACCATAAGGTAAATATTCCCTTTTTTTGGCACTAAGAATCTTCTTGTCCCTTACAACTATAGCCTCTTTTTCGATATCTTCCCTATAAACTTGTATCAAATCAGATTGTGACTCGTTTATTATTTTATTACTTTTCATAATCGACAAAACCCATTGTACCGTATTTATTAAATACAGTTAAACAAAAGCCAACAAAATTTACACTATTTGAAAAAGAAAAAAAGGGAAATTTTATTACATCAGGATGCGGTATTTTTTAGTCGATCTAAACCTGTTTTAAGAAGTTTAACCGTCGCAACTGCCTTACGAACATCTTTTGAATTGTGGATTCCGCTAAAAGGATTATAATCTCGTCTTATATCTAAATCTATAAAAAGCGCCTTTCCATCTCCATCAATTCCTTTCTCCCTCATACGAATTTCATCACAATCTGTCCAATCACCATTCATATAATAATCGACACGATCATATCGAAGCGCGAATTCTTTTTCACCCTTCTCCACGTCGACCCAACCTGTTGTTCCCAAAAGAATTCGCCCACTACGATTTTTGTATTGACTCTTATTTACTCTGACTTTTTTTGCTTTTTCTCTAATTGGCACAATAGCTTCAAAAAATTTACATTTTGCCCTTTCAAACTTCATTGGCTCACTTGACCTGATCTTCTCTGCCACAGAAGCAACTTCTGCCGGAATTTCCTCTAAAGCCTTCGAATCTAAAGATCCTAAAGGGAGCTTTTCTTTCAGAAACCGCAGAATTTCAACACCCAGATTTAACCTTTCTAGATCTTCTATTGGTTCATCATTTTTATCAACAACATTCCCGTTCGTTTCTATCACAACATTAAGACTAATTGGAGGATAATATGGAATCGGTAAATCACCCGAGTATATACCTAATACAAGACCCCTTGTTCTACCTGTATTTACATTATCTCTTTTAAATGCATACATACCAAAGTGTTCACCTTTGTATAAAAAACGCGCATGATTCGAGATAGCTATCTTCGAGTTTCTGTCTTCTTCCTGAAGACTTGTTGCCTCAATACCATCAAACAATGTAACAATTTCTTGCCTTTTTGCCTCCAGCTCAACTTCTTTAGCTTGTGGAGCCAGTTGTTCCTGCGTCATATAAATGGTAACTATACAAGAATATTTTTAAATGTCAAATTAAGGAAAATTAAGAACGATGCTTTTCTTGTGTTTTTTAAGATCCAGTCGGTGTTACATCAGGATCATCTACAAATACTGAAATAGTATCTTTGGGTCTTGGCGTTATAGAATCCGTACTTAATAATTTATCTATTTCAGAAATAACCGCCGCCTCTATCTCCTTAAGTTCAGTAGTTTCTGTATGGTTCCCAGAACCACTAATTTGGGCTATTTTTTCGGTAATCATAAGATGAAAAGCTTTCTCCCAATCTTCCTTGCTTATCGGAGTTTTAAAAGGCTCAAGTTCCTTATCTGGTGATTGAATAGCCATAACATTTTTTTCATTAAACATACTCCAAACTTTATCTTTTGCGGAATTGTCATAGGCAATCAGGCCATCCCTCCTGTGCAGTGCTAGAAATTCTGGCGCGTCATGATATTCATTATTCCGGAAAATTACCAAATCATCTCCTGCCCGCGTAAGATACGTAATTCGTTTTTCCTTCAATTTCATAACCTCATTCATCACAGAAATCCAATCCTTAGGTTCTTCCGACTCCGCAGCTTCTGATCCCTCCAAACTATTTTTCGCTACCTCATAGGCAAGACCCTTATCAACTTTTGAAAAAGCAGGTTCCGCTCCCTGTAATTCTGACAACCTGTCAACTTCCAAAAGCAATTTGCCCAACATCTGTCGGTTACCAGAAAAATAGTCCATCCAATTCGTCAGGCTTTTTTTCCAACTCTCTATTCCAACTTGGCTCACATGCTCCGCAAGTTCATTCTCAAAACCCTTAGGCTCATGTATTTGGGGTAAACTCAGATAATCTTCCACCATATTTGAACCCCTTCTATCTAATTCAATAAGACCATTATGTCTATGAACTCCGAAGTAGTTCCCTCGGCTAGGTACTACTATTAACTCATCTCCAACACGATAGACATGTGGGAAATCACTAAGTTGGTACATTACCGGCAACCAGTCAACTTGATTTTTGGTAACTTCCGGATTAGTTTTTCTCTCAAGAGTTAACTTCTTCGCACTCTCCAGAAATTCTTTTTTAAAATTAATATCTGCATGATTCAATGCTCTTTCGTACGCCTTATTCCAATTTGAAAATGTATCTTCAGTAATTTTTAGAAACGCAGGACCCTGCATATAAGTTAAAGGTTGTTTAACCTCGTCGATATTTGTTGCTCCATGATGTTCATAGTCTGAAACAAAACCAACTGCAACTGAAACCAGCCCAAGGTCTGGATGCATACCATAATGACTAGAATCTTCGGTCCTTCCCTGAAAATATATAATTTCGCGACCGTCGACCATCTTTAATGTTTTATAAAGGTTGCCACCGAAAAATTCATTTTGCGAGCGAAGTTTAGACATAAATTCTTCTTTTTCCTGAATTCGCTCTTGTGTTTGCGGATCTGTTTCTGCACTCATAAGTCCAGGCATTTTATACCTCCAAACTCATTAGATCAAGTTTTTGTGCTGGTTGCCTAGATAGAGAACGGTTGCCCTCCTTTCTGGGTTGGGTGAAGATTAACATATTCTTGTGGTGTTTTGTAGCCTAGTTTCTGGTGCAAACGTTTGGTGTTGTATTTACTGTTAAAGAGAATGCAATGC